>Ga0082212_10001403_pt1 | contig 35516 bp, 27 predicted proteins | sample TergutNt197P3_FD_71548 | JGI IMG/M metagenome (GOLD analysis project Ga0082212, IMG submission 71548) | Neocapritermes taracua P3 segment gut microbial communities from Petit-Saut dam, French Guiana - Nt197 P3 | ecosystem: Host-associated > Arthropoda: Insects > Digestive system > Gut ...
ACATGGGACACAGGCTGAGTAGAGGCGATTGTCCCGAAATCTACTTCAGTCTCTGAAATGACCAACCCAGGAATGGACGGAGTGCAAAGCAAGGGCGCACAGTTCAAGCAAACTCCGATGAGTAAACTATGCAAGTACCTTGCAAATAGTAGCATTTCCACCCCTATTCAATGAAAAACTACACCCCACCCGCCAGGCATCCACCCACGTTGGAGAAATTGTTGCATGCCCGAAAATTATGTCAAGGGAAAAAGAAAAAAAATGTTAGAAATATTGATCTTGATGTAAATGTTGATTATATAGAAGTTCAACTTTTTGTGGTTTCATAGCAATTATGACTATCCAATTAGCTCAGAGGCGGTGATTTTATAGTCGAATAACTTGCTTCAAGTGTGTTGCTTGTCACAAGTTATACCAAGTTGCACACATACGGGTGCAACTTGGTATAAACATAATTTTTCGGCATAGAAACTCCACAAACAATACTTATTTATCGCCAGTCTGGGGGATGGTACCTCGGAAGGGACTCGCAGAAGATGACATTCTTCCTTCAAGTGCATCTTTCAACGATTCTTTTCGCAGAAATATCGCAACAGGGGACACATGGGCACTATCTGTGCTCTGGTTTTGCAACAACAATACGTAGGAGTCTGATTGTTCTATAAAAGGCAGGGGTCTAGTGCTAATACTATCCTCGGCGACGGCTTTTCCATCGATCAACACCGTCCAACTGCCATCAAAGCTGAGAAAGGGCGTAAGACTCGGTTTTGCGTTTGTATTGGGAAAGTTGAATGTTTTTCTCTGGGGTGATCCTTCTATTTTGGCCTTTCCATTCTCGTCGAAGGCTATATCCCATTTGTGTTTTTCTTTTGAAACCAGTTCTGCCAGAATGTCTGCTTCGCTGGGTGTCCTTCTGCCTTCGGCCATCATGTTTTGCGTATTTATGTCCCTACATTTCAGCTTTAGGTCTAGCTGAAAGGAATAATTTGCAGGAAAGCCTACGGCATGTATTTCAATATCTACTTTGCTCGGAAATGTAGCAAGTCCAGTGAGCCTTACTACCGCGCCTGGTATCGGTGTGCCAGTGCCGTCCACCGCAGTAAACGTGCCGTCAGCGTTTTGCCGGATTCCAACATTTTGAGACATGCCCTGCGGGGCACTCTGCGGTATACCCCGAAGAACAGGAGCATTTTGGCTATCAGTCAAGAAATTGATGCCTATCGCCGGCTTGCCGTCTTCTTCACCATTGTTTTTGATTTGAAAAGTATAGAGTGTGTTGGTAGAAAAGCTCTGAGTATTTTGTATGGGCACTTTTGAGTCTATTTCTCCATCGATCAGTAGTACCAGTTCCCCCTCAAACTCAATTCGCTGTGGGGAACCTGACGGAGTTCGAGGATGGGAAAACACATATTCTACTAGTAGTGGGGTATTGGCAATGGGCTTACCATCTTTGTATGAAATGTCCCAGCTATGATGTTTATCTGAGACTATGGAATCAGAGGCAACTATTTTTGCCTTTAGCTCCAGCCTGAAGGCATAGTTGTTTGGAAACCCGGTTGGGTCGACCCTGAATTTGGCGGTTATTGGTTTGGCATCCTGCGGGGCACTGGGCGCAGGGGTCTGCTTTTCCTGCGGGGCGGTGAATGCCACAGCCAAAGCTAGGCATTGGATAAAATGAATGAACAATTAACACCTCCTAATATCGGAACAAACCCGCACATAGGCAATTAAAAAACAATCTAACTTGTACCGGCACTATTATCTAAAAATTTGGACCGGGGCATTTGAAGTTGCAGGTGGTGCCTTTTCCCCTAATTCCCTCCATACCTTTGCAGTATTTTCATGGCCAAGTTTTTCTGCAAGGTTGGCCGCAACTGTAAACGCTCCAGACCAACCAGATACGGATTCCCATGTCCTCATCATTTGCTCGGCCTCAGTCAATCGCCCCTGCATGAGTAGTGCTTCGAGATAGGCCTCACCGCTAGAAGTCCAAAAACTTTGATTAAAAAATGCACTTCCAAGGCTAAAGTTCCTTGCACCATCAATAGCTGGCCTGTCTCTTTCTATCAAGGCTTTCTGCATTTCCCAAATAGGTTCCACTAAATCTAGGATGGCCTTCCAATCACCTATTTCTCTGCAACTCCTTATGTAATCCGTACGAACAGACTCTGGAGGCCAATTAGTAGCGGGAACTGTCGGTGATGGTTCCAAATCGGCTAGTAACTGCGCCATCGATCTTGTTGCACGCGTCTTTTGTAAACTCACCCAGAGTTGCCAAAGGGTTGTTGAAGAAGGTTGTCGTGTCATGGCCTCTTCTACTTTTGATGCTATCCGGGAATACGTCTCCCTTGTAAGGGGGCTGTATATGCCCCAAGCAGAAGTGATTGGCTTTGATGCCCTAGTCAATGTCAAAATCAAACTACTAATCCCAGTGTTGGTTGAGTTTTCACTCGACTGCCATGTGATCCCTTCCAAGTATCTCCGCAATTCGGAACAATAATTCCCCCAAATACGCTCGTCGGCTTCGGAAGTAAGCTCGGGCAAGTTTTCTATCTGCTCTGCAGTTGGATCACCACTACCACTGCTATTGATAGTTGAGTTGAGACCACCAATTGAACCCATAACAAATGCAGATGGTATCCTCGACTGCGTGGTAGATTCGGGAACCTGCAGTGCATAGCGAGTCCTTTTTTCTGCCACTTCAAGCATTTCCTGAAGCATGGCTCGGCGCGTTTCTTCGTGGTTTGGATGTTCCCTCAAAAATTGTCTATACGTTTCAGCTTTACTGACAATTCTTGCGCTATAGCATGCTTCGGCCAGTTGCGTTGAAGTTGGGAGGCTGGCACCATGGGCTACAATCCTGCCTTCGGGACTAAGGATTGCCCAATGTGGGATTTTCTCCTGCCACCCCTCCCGCTCTCTCAACTCGTTGCCTGCCCCTTGGTCGGTTGAGAGGGAGATAAAAGTTAAGTTCATTAAGGCGAAGGGGTCTTCACGCAAAATATTTTTGAATGGTTCTTCCCAATCCTTTTCCTGTGAATCTAACAACACAATGGTGGCAGGAATATTTGTAGAAACCCTTCTCAACAACGTGGCCAAGTCTTGCACGCCTACATCCATAATATTTACACTCGCTACCCGCGACTCTACCTGGCAAAACAGAGTTACAGGAAAAAGACAGAGCATCGTTATTTTGAGAAATTTTGGAATTTTCATTTCTACCTCCTAAATATTTGATTCTTTTTCGGATATAAAAACACCCCATCTCTGGGCCAAATCGGGTCGGCTACAAATATTTGCTAGGCCAATAGCTTTTTGGATATTGATTTCGCCCCTATCTTTCAGTGTATTCACTACTATATCGGCTCTCCCAGTATCGTTTGTGCGAATGAGGGCTTCTAGCAGTGGGGCAATAATTTTTTCCCACTGGTCTGAATTCATTAATTCCGTTACCCTTCTTGCGGCATCATTTACAGCCGCGCGGTTTGCATCATTAACTGCAAAAGAAGTAATGCTATTATTAGTCCCGGACGATCTTTCATATTCTGTCCAGAGATTGTTGGCAAGGAAATCCCACTTGCCCGTTGTTCTCGCTTCTGATATCAACCTGTTCCTAACATCCTCTGGCCATGAGCTAAAATTCGCTCCAGGTCGCGGCACTAGTCGCTCAAATACAGAAATGGCACTTCGATCACCAACAACGTCTGCCATCCTACTCCAGATAGACCACAGACGCGGGCTTACAGGAGCCAGCTCTAAAGCAGTTTCCACCTGGCTAATCTTTCTTCTGTACAGGTTTTTTACCAGCGGACTACATACTTCTATTGGATATTCTCTATTTTCAAATACCAAGCCAACCGCGATCCAGTCGTCGGCCACAAAGAGGCGATCGAATGACTCGGCGTACCCACCCCAAATTTTCAAATCTGTGACAGTGTCTAATACCTTGTCATCTGGTATAGGCTTTGGTTTTGGCGCATTGGGATCGACTGAACCAGGGAATGACAAAGTAGTTGGAGAACTGCCATCGGCAGATGATCTGATCGACGTTGTGAATGTTGAAGACTGCCCTCCGCCGGGTAGTCTATTCCGGGCGATAGGATTACCTGTTAAGGCTGTTGCTGTGTCTGGATCGGGATCAATATCAAGTTCTGTCCTGGTACGTTTATCGGCACTCTTTAATTGCAGGTGGAGCAATTCGACTCGCGCATCTAGATGATCTGGGTGGGTTTTTAAGAAATCCCTCAAAACACTTGCTGGGCTTTGAACCCCTTTGCCAGACAATTGCTGAACAAACTCTTCTGGCTCTGGCCAAGCCGTTCCTGTAAGAAGCAATTGCTCTGCTGGGGTCACTACAGCCCATAAAATGTTAGACCCAAGGCCAAAATGCCTCCGCATATTGTTGCCTGAATCTACAGACGTACGGTTAATTGTCGCCGTGTGCGGTACGGCAACAAGGTTTAATCCCAATTCAGCCACGGCTTCGTTTTGGATCAGCTTGGTATAGTGAGTCAATGAATTACTACCCTGCTGTAGAAATATCAACAAGCTAGGCTGTGTTGATGTCTTAATGCGGTTTAAAAGACCCTGCTGGAAAAAATCAGTTTGAGCCGTTAGGGGCAAGCCTATTAACAATGGCAAAAATATTGTTGCTCTCAAAAATCACCTCCAGCAGAAAAATCGCCTCTCAAATATTACCACAGATACGGCAATTATCGTAATAATGTTTTTTGGGGAGAAAAAGTTTCCAAAAATTAATACAGGCTACACCAAATTGAGTGTAGCCTGCAATGCCTAATTAAGTATTGTATGTAGCTGGGCTATTATTCTTCCCTTTCAGCCTTTGCAAAGGCATCCGCTAGGGTTGCTTTAACGAATGGCTGACCAGAGGCTTTGGCTTCCTCTACTTCACTTTGTTCCTGATCCAGCTCATGCTGTTTTACTGAAAGTCCAATACGATGGTCTGTTGGGTCTAGCTTAACTATCTTCATAGTAAGCTCTTGGCCGACTGTAAACTCTTTAGTGATATCTTCGATGCGCTTGCGACCTAATTCCGAGACGTGAACCAAGCCCTCTATTCCATCTCCGAGATCAACAAAAGCTCCAAAGTCTGCTACTCGAGCAATCTTGCCAACGATCCCATCGCCAACCTGGTGTTTTTCAAAGAAAAGCTCCCATACGTTTGGCTCCATCTGCTTTACGCCAAGACTCATGCGCTGGGAAACTGGGTCTAGGTTGAGGACTTTTGCTGTGATAGCATCGCCCTTCTTAACAATTTCGCTTGGATGTTTGATCTTTTTTGTCCAACTAAAGTCCGTAACGTGGATCAGGCCATCTACGCCTTCTTCGATTTCAATGAAAGCTCCAAATTCGGTAATGTTGCGAACAGTTCCAGTTACTATTTGGCCTGGCTGATATTTTTCTGCCACCGCCAACCATGGGTTAGGGGTAACTTGTTTCATTCCCAGTGAGATGCGTCTATTTTCTGTATCTATTTGTAATACCTGCGCTTCTACGAAATCACCTAGGTTGACCATGCCTTTGGCGGATTTAACCTTCTTTGTCCAACTCATTTCAGAGACGTGGACTAACCCTTCGACGCCAGGCTCCATTTCAATAAATGCACCATAATCTGTAATAGAAACAACTTTTCCTTTGACCATAGAGTTCAATGGGAAGCGCTCTTCCACTGTCAGCCATGGATCAGGGAATTTTTGTTTATACCCCAGCGATACTCGCTCGCTATCACGGTCATATTTCAAAACCGCAACTTCTATCTTGTCCCCAACTTGGAACATTTCGGCGGGGTGATTCAATCGACCCCAAGACATATCTGTGATATGTAGTAATCCATCAACACCACCAAGGTCAATAAATGCCCCATACTCTGTGATGTTTTTGACTTGCCCTTCTACCAATTTACCATCTTCAAGGCCAGACAGTGTTTCTTCTTTTAGATTGGCATTCACGGTTTCCATGAAGAGCTTTCGGGATAACACGATATTGCCCCGTCTGCGATTCACTTTAATGACTTTCATGTCGAAGGATTTACCTAGGTATGGGTCTAGGTTGCGTATGGGTTTTGTATCTACTTGGCTACCAGGAAGAAAAGCTCGTATACCAATATCTACAGCCAAGCCACCCTTGACTTTTTCTAATACCACTCCATGAACAGTAAGATTTGCCCGGAAAGCCTTTTCGACTTCATCCCAAATCTTCATCTTTTCGGCGCGCTCGCGGCTCAAGCGAACGTTTCCTCTGTGGTCTTCAAGATGCTCTACGAGTACCTCTACGACATCGCCTACCTGTACACCTGTGGAGCCGTCAGGGATAGTAAATTCATCAAGGTTGATTGTGCCTGATCCCTTATAGCCGATATCTACGATGACATCTTTGCCACGGATTTCTACGACAACTCCCTTAACAACTTCTTCCTCTCTCAGAGCGCGGGTTTCGCCTTGGAGAGCCGCAAAAAACTCCTGACCTTCAGGAGAATCATCATCGACTAGTGATGCGTCTCGCACCTTTATCCGGCCTACTTGCTTTGAGGCCATGCCTTTGATGAGATCGTTTAGTTTGGACATTCGTCCACCTCTATATTAGTCACCCCGTTCCGCGGGGCTGGAATCCCGACTTTTTGTCGGCAGAGCTTTCAGATTAACCTGAGATTCCACAAATTACCAGTCTTTTTTCTTGCCAGACTCTTCATATTTGGTATTCACATGAGCCCTTTTTAAAACCCCATGGGGTTTTGAAACAACGAAGTTGCTAGGCTGTGCTCTATCGTCACCTTCGTTATGCAAGCAAATCCTGGCATATAGCAGTTCAACTACAAAAAGTTGAACCGCTATAGATGTGCTAAAAAAGCTGATGCAAGGATATTGAAATTTTGCCCATACTTGAAAAACACTGCTTATCTTTGCGTTCTACCTGATCAAGGCAATTTGGAATGAGACGCATTTGTAGCAATTGCCTTTGCTATATCAGGAATAAATCTATCAGTTGCAGTTTTTCAAAATCGACAACATCAAAAATGTGGAAAACTCTATCCGCCTTACATTATCAAAATTTTGAACTTCTATAATTTAATTACTGAAATAAAACAACTTAAAGTCAATATTTCAAATAAATAAAACAAACATTAGAGGAAAATTATCTATGAATTTCAGAGCATCATGTCAGAAATCCGCTGACTTTTCCACAATGAAAAATGGGCAAAGTTATCACAGATGCATTCTTTCTGAAAAATAAATATGTCCCCGAAGTCGGCACCGAGTCTTGAAAAACAACTCAATTATCCAAGAAAAACAAATGAAATCGAGATCAAATAAATAATTAATATCCATTATCATCAACAAAATACAAATCAATGCTACCTATAGCTACATTTTGTGCAAACTCAGCCCTCAATAACGATTTAGCTGGCAGAATGTCATAGAGGAGAATTTTATGGCTCGAACTTCATCTGTTTTTGAATGTACTGCATGTGGAGCCAGGTTCTCTCAATTGGTTGGCAAGTGTGGTTCATGCAAGTCTTTTGGCACAGTTGAAGAAATTCGTGGCTCTCTAAAAAAAGGTTTGGATCGCGCTCGCAGTGCATTTGCGCAAAGCGACTACACTGGGCCAGTATCCCTATTAGATGTATCTGTTTCTGATTCAGGCCGAACACCCATCGGACTATCTGAATTGGATAGGGTATTAGGTGGAGGTGTTGTACCCGGAATGGTAGTTCTTCTTGGAGGCGAACCTGGGATAGGAAAATCAACCCTCCTGCTCCAATGGGCCGCACGAGTTTCTGGGCAGACACTTTACGCATCAGGCGAGGAGAGTGAACGCCAGATTCGCATCAGGGCGCAACGCCTTGGAGCAGAATTGCCTAGTATTCATCTACTTGCAGAGACGGACGTAAGAGTAATTTTGGCCACTGCTGACCAAATGCGCCCTGCCCTACTACTGGTTGATTCTATCCAAACACTGTACGACCCTGAATTTGATTCTGGTGCAGGAAGCGTAAGCCAAGTTAGGGGTTGCGCAACTCTACTAACCAGGTGGGCAAAAACAACTGGGACACCATTGGTATTAGTCGGCCATGTAACCAAGGATGGCGGGCTGGCAGGGCCAAAGGTTTTGGAGCACTTAGTAGACACGGTTCTTTCATTTGAAGGCGACCGCCACCATCACCACCGAATGTTACGCACTCTCAAAAACCGCTTTGGAGCCGCATTTGAGCTTGGTGTATTTGCCATGACGGAAAACGGGTTAGTACCTGCTGAAGGCAATCCTTTTTTTCTGGAAACCGAACCCAGCCCTGGGTGCGCCGCGACAGTTGTTTTATCCGGGACTCGTCCAGTGGTAGTAGAAATTCAAGCACTTGTTGCTTCTGCTGGACTAGGAATACCGCGTAGAACAGCTCTTGGCATTGATGGACAACGCCTTGCTATGCTGTGTGCTGTGGCCGAGCGTAGGGGAGGAATTCAACTCCATGATAGGGATGTTTATATCAATGTTGCCGGAGGTTTAGAGATAGAAGATCCATCTGCGGATTTAGCAGTAGTTGCCGCACTCACTTCCAGCGCAACTGGACGACTGCTAAAACATAAGTGTATCTTCGTAGGGGAAGTTGGCCTTACAGGCGAAGTTAGACCCGTGTCTCAAACTCAGTTACGTATGCAAGAGGCTAAACGACTAGGGTTTGAGAGCGCAGTAATTCCCTCGCCGAGTGCAACAAATAATAATATGGACATCAATTGCCATCTAGAAAAAAATGTGGAAAGATTGCGGGCAAAACTATGGTTAGAGAAAATTGTAGACGAATGATGAGTTTTAGGCTTTCCAAATCACTCAATCCAAATTAAAATTGCTCATAACAGGGAGGAAGTAATGGCTACAATTGGTGCGTATCCTGGCCGGGAGGATTTTTCCAAAATCATGTCCCAGATGAGGACTACCGTTGAAACAGCCTTTTATGGCAACAATGTTAAGCCGGTAAAAACTCTGACAGAAGCATACAATTTGGCCATGTTAGCACCGGGCACAGTAATCCTAGATGGCATGCCCGTTTACCAGCCAGAAGTCCTTGGACTACCCTCTGATGCAAAAGTCCTTTTGATGAACGATGGCTTGGTCTCCGGAAGAGCCGCCGCCGCCCGCAGAATACTTGGAATGCCTGGTGTAGATAAAGCTGACTTGTTCAGCAAAGTTGTAGAGGCCATTTATCAGACACGCAAGCGCAAGATGATTACAACACAGGCTCTGGTTGGTCTGGAAGAAGATTTTATGCTCCGCGCTCGCCTAGTAATCCCTGAAGACCATGCAAATATTTTGTATAGCTGGCTCCTTAACTTTCAGTGGTGGGATAAGGTTTATGCCTCACGCTATGCTAAATCAAAACCATACCCTGAAGGCGATATCCTGGTCTTTTCCGATCCCGATTGGAGCCACCCTGACCACCCAATGGGATTAAGTTTCTTTGACGCTAATCACAACACACTTGCTTTGCTGGGTATGCGCTATTTTGGAGAACACAAAAAAGGCACGCTTACTCTTGCCTGGGACACCGCTGTGCGCCATGGATATGCAAGTTGCCATGGCGGCCTAAAGCGATATTCTCTACCAAACAACAAATCATTTGTGGCCGCCGTGTTTGGCCTTTCTGGCTCAGGCAAGAGCACCATCACTCACGCCCGCCACGATGGCAAATACCCCATCACCATCGTCCATGACGACGCTTTCATAATTAATATCAAAGACAAATATAGCATTGCTTTAGAGCCGGGTTATTTCGATAAGACCCAAGATTATCCGATGTATTGCGAAGACAACAAGTACGTTCTCACCCTACAGAATAATGGTGTAACAATTTATCCTGACGGCAAACTCCATGTAGTTACAGAAGACCTCCGCAACGGCAACGGTCGCGCAGTCAAGAGTCGGTTATGGAGTCCTGACAGGGTCGACAGGATTGACGAGCCTATTGACGCAATTTTCTGGCTCATGAAAGATGAAACCCTACCGCCCGTATTAAAACTAGAGGGGTCAAGTTTGGCTTCCGTTTTTGGAGCCACCCTTGCAACTAAGAGAACTTCGGCTGAGCGCCTTGCCATAGGAGTTGATCCTAATGCCCTGGTTGTAGAACCTTTTGCAAATCCATTCCGTACTTACCCGCTATCAAGAGACTATACCCGATTCAAGTCGTTGTTTGATGACGGAGTGGCGTGTTATGTGCTAAATACTGGCCATTTCATGGGAACAAAAGTTATGCCGAGCGATACTCTGGGGATTCTGGAAAAAATCATAGAAGGCAAAAACGAATTCAAACCTTGGGGGCCTTTCAAGGATATCAAAATACTTGATTGGCCTGGGTTTATGGCCGACCTCAATGACGTTGCATATCGTAACGAGTTTGCAAAGCGTATGGGTGATCGCATTTCTTTTGTCAAATCTCGCGAATCAGAGCTTGGTGGTATTGATGTACTTCCCCATGATGCCCTAGAGGCTCTAAATTCCTTGTTAAACCTTCTTGGCTCGCAATAATCGCCAATACATCTGTTTTTTTGAGACAATAACATCTTTTCTGGAGTTTGAATGACCTGCGTCCAAAAACATCTCTTTACTTCTGAAAGCGTCACGGAAGGCCATCCAGATAAGATGGCAGATCAAATTTCGGACGCGATTTTAGATGCCGCACTAAAAGATCACCCTGAGAGTCGGGTTGCATGTGAAACTTTCCTTTCCACTGGATTAATATTGGTTGCAGGTGAAATTACCACAAATACATATATCCCTGTGGATGAAATAGCAAGGGGCGTTGTCAAGGATATAGGCTACGACCACAACAAAAAGGGGTTTGATGGCGGTTCTTGCTCAGTTTTGGTTGCTATAAATAAACAATCTCCCGACATCGCTTTGGGCGTAGACACTGGTGGAGCTGGCGATCAGGGATTGATGTTTGGTTTTGCCTGTGATGAGACACCAGACTTAATGCCTGCCCCAATCCATTTTGCCCACGCCCTAACTAAAAAACTGGCAGAGGTACGTCACAATGGTACTTTTTCTTGGCTTTGGCCTGATGGAAAGAGTCAAGTAACAGTCGAGTATGACGGCAACAAGGTGGTTCACATCAACACTGTAGTCATTTCTGCCCAACATGACGAGAAGGTTTCAACCAAGGAAATTTTCGACAGTATTAAGCGCGATGTCATCGTGCCAGCACTGCCAGAGGGATTGCTGGACGACAAAACGATTATTCACATTAATCCAACAGGACGCTTTGTTACAGGCGGACCAAAGGGAGATGCCGGGTTGACAGGCCGGAAAATTATTGTAGACACCTACGGTGGTATCGGGCGACATGGTGGAGGTGCTTTTTCTGGCAAAGACCCAAGCAAGGTAGATCGCTCTGCGGCATATATGGGAAGATATATTGCCAAAAATGTTGTAGCCGCTGGATTGGCAAGGCGATGCGAAATACAACTCGCCTATGCTATTGGCGTGGCTAAGCCCGTATCAATCCATATAGATACTTTTGGCACAAGCGAAGTAGACCCAAACAAGATCGCCAGGGCAGTAAGCGAAGTTTTCGATTGCACCCCCAACGCAATGATCAGCCTCTTAGGACTTCGTAAACCAATTTATAGGCAGACCGCATCCTATGGACATTTTGGTCGCAGTGAATTTTCTTGGGAAAATACAGACAAAATCGAAGCACTCAAGACAGCTATCAAGTAGCGATAGCTAGGATAGTATCGCCATGCTGATGCCAACTCTGAATTAAATTAGCCGCCCAACCGTTTCAAGTCGGCTGAAAGTTCAGTGTTTTTAGGGAGGTGCTTTGCCGCTTCTCTCAATTCTTTTAGCGCGTTTACTTTGTCGCCCTGTTGCTCAAGAGCCAAGGCAAGCCTCCACCTAGCCTGAGCATGCCCAGGTGCGCCTGCCTCTGGTTCCATCGACAGATAGCGACGCAGTAACGCCTCCGCCTTCTTTGGTTCTTTTGATGCAGAAATGAGCCAAGTGGCCGCCAAATAATGTGGATGTGCATTATCAGTCAATATGGTCTCTGCCTTTGTTATTGTTGCATCAAAGTCAGTCCATTTCCCTTCAGCGGCATACGCTTGTGCTAAATAACCCCATGCACGTGCACTAAACTGATCGTTTTCCAGAGCCTGCTTTGCGTAAACTTGTGCCATCTGAGGGTTTAGTGTAGATCTGTCCAAAGCATTTTGTGCGGCATTCACAAAAGGCCAGTGAGCCTTTGGATATTGTTCCATTGCCTTTTTAAGTAATGAATTTATCCTTGTTTTATCCCTACTCCTACGTGCTTCGCGCAGTTCATTTGTTGTCTTGATTTCTGGAAAAATTGTCTCCAAGGCGATTCTGTGGCTTTCGGCCTTTTTTTTGTCACCCCCAAGAACTCCAGGAGCATGTTGATAAAAATTAGCCATCACTTCAAGAGCGACACGATTTTTTGGATCTAGCCCAAGTGCCTTTATCCCTGAATCCCTGCATTCTGTACCGAAGGACATCTTCTTGAGAACGCTCGCCCTATTTGCCATAACACCTGCAGAGGCCGATAATTGCGCCCACGCCTCTGCAGATTGTGGTGACAATTTAACCGATTCTTTGGCGGCCATATATGATTCTTCTGCCTTGCCAAAAGCCATTAGTACCTTTGCCTTCCAATGTAGTGCTTCGCCATCTTTTGGATTTGTGGACAATCTTGAGTTGACTTGGGCCCTCAGAGCCTTCCATCTAGAAGACTTTTCAAGAGCTTCCCATTCGGGGTTTGCAACAAGAGGCAACAGGGCAACCGAATAACTAATGGCGATTCTAATAAAATGTGTCAACATGTGCACCCAAAAATAGCGGGACTTCGCCCCCAAAAATCCATGCTATGAGGTTTTGATATCTCCATCGCTATGCCTCAGACAAACCATCTGGAGGCGCCGATCGGAATCGAACCGATGAATGGCAGATTTGCAGTCTGCGGCCTTACCACTTGGCGACGGCGCCCTGGGCTTTCAATGTGACGGCCAAGCGAGCGGCCATAACCCATGGAAGACCACTACAACGCCAACCATGAACTGGAGCGGGTGAAGGGATTTGAACCCTCGACTTCAACCTTGGCAAGGTTGCACTCTACCACTGAGTTACACCCGCATTAACGTACGGATATAAATGCTAGCACACCTATTGAAATAGTCAAGTGTGTATTTTTTATGAACTCTGCCCGCCCTATAAAGTATGCTAATGGGATGAATCGGTTTTTAACGCCACTCCCACATGACATCAGATCTAGCGGTCTATTTTTGCCTCTTGCTCTCAGGTTTGCCACATCCTTCGCACTATTGGTACTACATTTTGCCCTGGATATGGAATTACCGAAAGATTCTACAGGCGAATGGATATACGTTTTTTTTCTTTCTGCTTTTTTTATTGAATCTGTTTTTGAATCTGCGCGGTCAGCACTGAATCATAATTCACCGTTTATGGTTCCTAGTCGACCATGGATTCTTCTCAATTTATTTTTGCTATGTTTTCTTGTGACGCTATTGGTCTCTTTCCATGGAGTGGCAAAAGCTGGGCTATCAGCCCTATATATTTTTCCAGTACTCGCTTCAGCCTTCTACGTCGGGATTACAACCATAATTGGGGTAGGAATCCTATCTATTGCAATGTACGCATTATGCGTTGGATTTTTTAATAGTACTATCGCTCCCGTATTTGGACATCTCGAAGTCCAAAGCAGTCTGCAACCATCAGAACAAATATGGTTGATCACATTTACAACGCTTCTTATTCTAATTGCAACTCTTGTGGTAGTTTCTATCCGAAAACGACTGGAGACGCTCCGCTCTAACCTCAGCAAATCAGAAGCTGTGGTTGATGAACTAAGCTCACTTTACCGCAATGTTGTCGAGTCAATGAATTCAGGGTTGATAACAACTGACTTAAAGGGGATATTAACAAGCGCAAATCCGTCTGCTGAACGAATACTGAAAACCAAAATGCCTTTAGGCCAACCCTTAATTGTATTGGATGCCATTGAACTTTCAATCCAAAAAACAATTCCTGATATCAGCTACTTCGAGCGGACATTGACAACGCCAGAGGGAATCGAAAAGATTGTCGGGGGTACCATTTCACCTTTAATGGACAGCGAAAATCAACAAACTGGGTTTTTACTATTATTTCAGGACCTAACGACCATCAAAGAAATGGAGGCAAGAATGCGACTTAGTGAGCGCTTGGCCGCCGTGGGTGAGTTGTCGAGTGAATTGGCTCACGAAATGCGAACTCCGCTGGCATCTATCAACGGATGTATTCAAATACTCCAAAACCAAAATTCAGATTGGACAATTGTCGAAAAAGTAATGACAATTCTAGTTAGGGAATCAAAAAGAGTAGGTGCTGTTGTATCAGATTTTCTAGAACTGGCAAGCCCTCGAGAATTAAAGATTGAGCAACTTTGGTTGCCAAAATTACTCGAAGAAGTTGAAGCCGCATGTGATACAGACCATAGATTCGCAGACTTACATCTGGACATCGAAGCACCGCAGGAAATATGGATTTTTGGCGATGCTTTAGGGAGCCATCAAATTCTCACAAACCTGATGAGCAATTCGAGGAAAGCTGTAACTGGTCGCATTAAGCCAACCATAAAAGTCACCACCAAGATACATAACGAAAAACTTGTACTGACCGTAGCCGACAATGGCATCGGAATGGACAAAACAAGGCTAGGAGACATTTACACACCTTTCCGAAGTGGCTTTGGAGAGGGAACAGGTATCGGTATGAGTCTGGTATTCCAGCTCACACAGCGTATGGGGTGGGAAATAGATGTTAATAGTGAAGTTAACATCGGAACTATAACAAATTTAGTCATACCATTCGCAAAAAAATAATATTATAAAAACGTTTTGATCGCCATGGAGTCTTGACCGTCTATCCACTTGGAGTTATTCTTTTTTTATCGTTTCACTTCCGGCTCGATTTTGCTTTTTTGTTTGTGATGCTCTTGTTTTGTAACTCCCTAGGAAAAACAAATGAACAGGAAACTTATTCGCCCTAATTTGGGTGAAATCAAAGAGAAAATGGGAAGAAACGCCAGATTGCGTAATGTTGATTCATTGCCTTCCGGTGGTTCAAATGGTGATGTATTGATACAAACCAACGGCAATTCAAATTCAAACGGCACCACACTCCCGCAGGGAACTTCCAGTTCTCGTCGCAAAATAGCCCCCCCAGAGCAAACAAATGCTGAGAGCTTTTACTACCTGAAGCAAATGCAATCCAAGACGCCAATGGTAATAGTACTGCAAGATGGTGAAAAGATTAGAGGCGGGATAGAATGGTATGACAAACACTGTCTGAAAATCAATTGCCAAAGAGGACCTAACATCCTGTTGCCAAAACACAACATTAAGTACATATACAAGCAAGAAGAAGAGCCAAGGGTTAGGCGAACCAGAGGGGGGAGTGCCAAAAAGGAAGAAGTTTCAGCAGAATCTCAGGGCCTTATGTCCACGTTTTTGACTGAGCCCTAGCTTAGTTTGCATCAAAACCCCATGGAGTTGTGAAACAACGGAATTGGTAGGCTGTGCCAAAAGGAAGGTGATAATGGCGATGCCACCAATAGCGAGTGGAAAGATAGCCAATTCTGAACAAGTTGCTCACGGTTGGGTGCAACTTGGTTCAACATGGTTTTGCAATTACCTTAATTGATTGATAAAAAAGATTTGCCTTGCAACTATTCAGCTATTACACTTGGCTCTCAGTTTTCAGTTTTCAGATAGAAACATAGCCTGGCGCGCCTTTACAAAAGATGTTATTTGCATTGGAAAGATGAAACGGTTTTATTTCGGTATTGTTTATTGATACGATATAGTTTTGAGTAGTCAATATTTGATGAAACAGAAACCTCATTTGGCAATTACACTTGGAGACCCATGTGGCATTGGGCCTGAATTGTTGCTGAAAATTTTGCCAATTCTTTGTAATGACTGGCAAATAACTATATATGGAAGTTCAGTTGGATTGGCTATCCTTCCAGAAAATAATTTCGGATTTGAAATAAAAAATAACAAACTATACTTCAATTCCACTGAGTTTGCATGGGTCGATCCTGTTCCGGAAATATCCTTCAAAGACCTTCGGATAGGAGTTCCGAGTGCCCTTTCTGGTATATGCGCTATCCAAGCGGTCAAACAGGCAACAATAGATATATGCTCTGGCAAGGCAGATGCACTTCTTACATTGCCTTTGTCGAAGACGGCCATATCACTTGCAGGTATTGAAACCATCGGCCATACAGAACTGCTACAAAAGATTACAAATACACCCAGAGTTCAGATGGCCTTTATCAGTCCTAGCTTAAAAGTAGTTCTGCATACGGTACATCAGAGCCTTCGATCAGTACTTCAGGAGCTAAATCCTGAATCGGTGGCAGAAACGCTCATTTTTACAGCCCAACAGTTTGATTCGGTATTTAAAAAAAAACATGCAAGAGTGGCTCTTTGCGCTATCAATCCGCATGCTGGTGAAGGTGGAATTTTTGGAATGGAAGAAAAAATCCTAGAACAATCTATCGAAATTGCTACAAATTTCTTCAAAGATTCACTATCTATTCAGCCCGAATTCACCGGACCACACCCTGCCGATAACCTTTTCCTTCGAGCTACTAAAAATGAATTTGATGTTGTGGTAGCCATTTATCATGACCAAGGTCTTATTCCGATTAAACTAATAGAGTCAGAGCATGCTGTAAACTGTACCCTTGGTCTACCTTTTATTCGGACTTCACCTGGCCACGGCACCGCCTTTGATATAGCAGGAAAGTGGATAGCCAACCCAATTAACTCCTTGGCCGCAGGCGAACTTGCATACTCACTCTTGGGAGACTCATATGAAACTGACAGCAATAATCATCGCTAATGACCCTATCCCGCCGCGCAGTTTAGTTCCTACTTGTTTTGAGACGGTTCTGGGCGATCCTCTTCTGCTTTGGCAACTGCAAGCTCTTTCTGGGCTAGTAAACAAAACCATTATTATTCCAGGGGATAACAAACAAAAGATAACCTCGCTACTCTCTGAAGTCGGATCAAAATTTTATCAACAATCCAAAATTGAGTGCGCTGATGAAATGAGCGTGGTTAATTCCCTCAGCGGGCTATCAGCCTCCATCGGTTCCAATACACGAGTTATTATACTGAAGTCCATTCAGCCAATGGTTGCACCATCCACACTCAATTTACTTACTTCTACCAATGGCATTTTAATTCCTGAAGGGCAATGTGAAGACTTGTTGCCCATTATTGGCCCTATTTCATTACAATTTTCTGCACTTAAATCCGCACTCAAGTCATTGCCAAGTGATTCAGGATTTGACGAATTAGTAAGGCAAATTGTTGTAGAGACAGAGCTAGTACGGATTAATTGCGACCCATACTGCCTACAAGAAATCCATACAAGGCAAGATGTTTGCGAGATACATGAAAAAGCCAGGTTGCGCATAGTCGATCATTGGATTGAGGCAGGAATTGCCTTTATAGACCCGCAATCCACCCACATTGGGCCGAGAGTAACGCTAGACCTGGGCGTACTAATAGAGCCAAACGTAAGACTGGAGGGTAAAGTAATCGTTGGAGAAGGCACTAAAATCGGGCAAGGATCAATAGTAACTGATTCCATCATCGGCAGTGGAGTGGAAATACGTCCCTACTGCATAATAAATGATTCTCACATCGGTGATGCGGTCAAAATTGGCCCGTTTGCTCACCTACGTGAAGGCACTCGTTTAGATTCAGATGTCCATCTTGGAAATTTTGTGGAAACCAAAATGGCTCACCTATCCACTAAGGCAAAGGCAAATCACCTTTCCTACTTAGGAGATTGCGAGGTTGGTGAGGAAACAAATATCGGTGCTGGCTGTATCACATGTAACTATGACGGCCAAAACAAACACAAAACAGTTATAGGTAAAAAAGTATTTGTTGGCTCAGACTGCCAGCTCGTAGCCCCCGTAGCTGTTGGGGATGGTGCGATTTTGGGAGCAGGAACTACACTGACTTCCAACGCCCCCAAGGATTCACTGGTTTTGACTCGGCCAGAAACAAAAATATGTAGCGGTGGTGCAAAGAGATTTCGAGCTAGGCTTCAAAAAGAGACAAGTCGCAAAAGCAGTAAAAAAACATGAGCCATTTTCAAAACCTGTTAGGGGTTTGAAATTAGCTTTAGAGTCGCAACCGAGAGCAATAACTGGTATCATGTAGCTATTCGTTATGGTTGCATTTGTGGTAGGAAACAATGCTGGCTGACTTTTTTTACTCGATAGGTACCCAAATCCTCAGAGCTTTGGACAAAGCAGGTGATTTTGCCGTTTTGTCTTTCAGAGCCATCTGCGCTGTCTTTCGCCGTCCTTTTGACTGGGCAAACCTATTGCGACAGTTTGCCGCAGTGGGCGTTAATTCATTACCGGTTGTTGTATTGACATCCCTAGCTGTCAGTGCCGTGTTTGCTGTGCAACTTGCCTTTGGCTTTCGTCAATTCCAAGCTGAGGGCTTGGCAAGTCAGGTAGAGGGATTAGCAGTTACTCGAGAATTAAGCCCTGTAATAACAGGTCTGATGATGTCTGGTCGGGTGGGCAGTGCAATGGCCGCCGAACTTGGTACGATGCAGGTTACAGAGCAAATTGACGCATTGGAGTGCTTGGCGACAGACCCTGTTCACTATTTGTTTGTCCCAAGGCTTATAGCCGCCGCCATCATGCTACCCCTTCTAACGGCCATATCAATCATGGTTGGTTATTGGGGAGGCTATCTCATACTTGTTACCGGCGAAGGTCAGAGCGCGGCAGTTTATGCTGAAGAATTTTTTAGGTTGCTCATCTGGAGAGATGCAGGCATTGCCATGATTAAGGCGTTTGTGTTTGGCATCATCATCGCCCTCGTTGGATGTTGGCGTGGATATAGAACAGAAGGAGGGGCAGAAGGAGTAGGAAACGCCCCCACTAGTAGCGTTGTCATTTCAAGTCTGTGGATTTTAATTTCAGACTTCTTTCTTACCAAAATGCTGTTGGTGTGACGATGGCAGTAATAAATCATGAAAAATCTGTCATAGACGTTGTTGATCTTTCAAAGGCGTTTGGCCCAAAGGTAGTGCTATCAAACGTCAACCTGAGAGTACATGAAGGAGAAAGCCTAGCGGTGTTGGGAGGTTCTGGAACTGGCAAAACTGTTCTTTTACGTAACATCATGGGGCTGTTAACACCTGATAGTGGTCATGTAATTGTTGATGGAAAAACAGTACATAAACTTAGCAGGGATGAACTTTTTGAAACCAGAAAAAAAATTGGCATGTGTTTCCAGATGGCCGCCCTGTTTGATTCCATGACTGTAGAAGAAAATATCGCCTTTTCCTTAAAACGACATACCAACATGACAAGGTCAGAAATCGGCTTCCGCGTTGACGAATGTCTAAGCATGGTTGGCATGAGAGATACACAAAAGCTAAAACCAATCGAACTATCTGGCGGCATGAAGAGGCGTGTAGGCTTTGCAAGGGCAATTGCATTAAAGCCAAAAATATTGCTGTTTGATGAGCCTACTACCGGTTTAGATCCGGTAATGACAGACGTAATTGGCCGTATTATTCTTGGCTTAAAAATAGAATTGGGCGTGACCAGTATTACCATTACCCATGACCTAAAGAGTGCCTTTAATATTGCAGATCGCATAGCATTATTATTCAGAGGAGAATGTATCGCCTGCGAAACACCAGAGGCATTTCAAAAAAACCCTCACCCAGTTGTGCAACAATTCCTTGGGGGAGATGCGGACGGCCCATTTTTGCAAGACCCCCCGCCTCCCAAACGTGCATTATCAAAGACATGATTTGCGATTTGCTTTTTTCATCAGAAATTTGTAATCATTAGCTACAAGCTACTGTAATTTTTTCAGGATACGAGATGAGACTAGAAACCAAAGTTGGAGCATTTTTCATCGCCTCGATTTGTGTGGTTGGATGGTTGATCCTCAAGGTAGAAAAGATCAGCTTATTTAACAGTAAGCCAAAGAGAGTTTTTATTGCCAGCTTTGAACAGGCCGCAGGTTTGCCAAAACAAAGTAAGGTTAGAGTCGCCGGAGTAGAAGTAGGCAGAGTAATAGACATCCAGTTGCAACATGGGCAAGCCTTAGTAAGTTTTACAGTCGATGAAACGGTCGAGGTATTTGCCAATGCTGTAGCAAACTTGGCAAATATTGGAATCCTTGGAGAAAAATATATCAATCTTATCCCCGGCAAACCAAGTGAGGGCATAGCATTAGTTGGTTCCAAACTTACAAGTGATACAGGCGTTGGCCTTGATGCCATCATGGAAAGTCTTGGAGAAATTACCATCGACATTAAAGGCATCACTTCGGCACTAAACGAAAGCATCGGCGGGACGGAAGGAAAAATGAAACTAGACGAGATTGTTGATAATATCAAAGGTTTAACTTCCGAACTACGGGCGATAGCGCAGGATAACCACTACACACTTAATAGGACTATGGCAAATGTAGAAGCCATCACCCTAGACTTCCGCCAGCGTTTACCTGTGCTTGCCAAACAATTTGAAGACTTAGGTAGCAACCTCAATGCAATGGTTGATGAAAACAGGCCAGAGATCAAGGGGATTACAAGTGAAATTCATAAACTAGCTCTCGGCTTCCATGATTTAAGCGACAGCGCAAAAAACATTATGGCAAAAATGGAGAGTGGCGAAGGTACGATTGGAAAATTGCTGTATGACGAAACAACCATCACAAAAGTTAATTCAGCAGTCGACAATCTCAACGACATGCTTTCCGGTTTCAATAATATGGAATTGCGACTGGACATGGGGGGAGCAAGCTGGAGCGACCGAGGAGATGCAAGAGTGGGAGTAGGCTTAACTCTAGCTCCTAGACATGACTACTGGTATTCCATAGATCTGGCATCAACCCCAGATGGAAAAATTAGAGACGAGACCCATACCATCACCCAAATCGACCCTATCACTGGTAAACCCACCGAAGTTGCTTCGCCCTATCGCTACATAAAAACCGAACAGACCTTTACCGCCAGCGCGCAATTTAATAAAAGACTTGGAGAAAACTTTGTAGTACATGCCGGCATCATAGATGGAACAGGTGGCGGCGGGGCAGAATTTAGGGCTTTTAATGACCGCTTTAGGCTTGGTGCACTAGCTTATGATTTTACAAAACGAGATAACAAAGAAAATCCAAGGTATAGGGCAACTACCAGCTATGAATTTTGGAAGGGACTCTACGCCCAAGTCGGAGTTCAGGACATAGCAAATAAAGATAATCGCACCATATTCTTTGGCGGCGGCATCCGTTGGAAAGACGACGACATCAAAAAACTGGTTGGACTAGCAGGAGCGGCGAAATAATTTGGGGGTAGCTGGTTTTCATCGGATATTGCAAATTACAGTCATCCCTTCCCATCATTGCAATTATCTCTGTATCTTTGACCGTAGCATGCAGGGATGCGATAATAGCTATTGAGTAATTTTATCGGAATAGTTTATGTCCTACCCATCAATAGACAAAATGCAAAACCTGCTTTCAGAAACAGTTTTTGCCCATACAGAATCGCCCAAGAAAGCCGCCGGTAGGGCGTTAGGCACTATTGTTGAAATAATTGCATTCTACCTTATTAAAGCATGGGGACATGAATATGAAATTGCAATTGAGAGACCCTTGCCCGAATACGGCAATCCAGAGATATTGCATAACGTTGAATTTACATTTCATCGTAGCAAACTGATTGATAGATTAGTATTACCAGCGTCTGAGTCCATCACATCCAACTGGATTTTTAAGAATGCCAATTTGCCCACTCACTTCCATAAACCAAAAACAACAAATCATTTGATAAAGGATCGCGTTATTAAGAATGCCTGCATAATTGCTAATTCTGCATCGCTTTTCTGTAATGCATATTTCTCAGAAGACAAACAAGGTATTAATATTTTTGAGCTTGCTAATAAACCGTTTGCAATGTTCGAATGCAAACGCGTGGGTATCGAAGAAGGTGCTTCCAAGGGTCCTCAAACAATCGAAAAAGCCAAACAAGGAGCATACGTTTCACGAACTGTTTCTTCAATCCAGAGGATTCGGTTATTCAACGGCAAAATGGCAGGTGTTATAGAACGGAATGGCAAACTCCACTTCTATGACGATTATAACGTCTTGATAAATAAAGCTATTTTTGAACAAGATACCGAAATACTTGCCAATTTTATTCTTACTGTCGGGATAGTAAGCAATCATGGAAATTGGTTCACTTCAAACAACCAAAACAAAGAGATGAAGGTATTAGCTCAATCATATGATTGGTTACTTTTTCTTACAGATGAGGGATTAGCAACTTTTATACAGGATATTTTGAATAGCAAAACAACCTACAATGCAGTAAGAATAGCTTTTGAGAGAAGTTATGAAAAAGGGAAAAAAAAGAATAGATTCACAAAAACTAGGATGGATTACGATGCCGACAAAATACTATCAAATTACTTTTTAGATAATCTTTCCACAATCGAGTCTTGGTTCAATGTAATCACTCCATCGAGTACAGATATCGGCAAATTGAATACATTTTTAATAGAGCTTTCTAAATTGAAGGTGTGAATTATGTCTGCAGGAAGACAAAATATTACTAGCAATAAAGATTGGTGTACACCCAAGCAATACGTCAATGCTGTGAAAAAAGTATGGGACGGAAGAATTGATTTAGATCCATGTTCAAGTATTTACTCTATCGTTAATGCAACTACAGAATTCATGCTCCCAGAAAGAAATGGGTTATATGAAGAATGGGACTATCCAACGATATATGTGAACCCACCTTATGGGAACGATAGGGTGCATGGCACAACAATTAGAGATTGGTTTTGCAAAATTGCCCACACATATCAAAAATATGACAATGAAATAATAGCACTTGTGCCAGTTGCTACTAATACTTTGCATTGGAAACAATATGTTTTCCCGGTCGCAAGATCGATTTGCTTTTTATACGATACAAGACTCAAATTTATCATTGGAGGAACTGATGATAACAAAGGTGCGCCAATGGCTTGTTGCACCATATATTACGGGAAAACGCCTAGTGCATTCGAGAAAATATTTTCCTCATTCGGAGCAACAATCACGCTGAATGCAATACGTTTTCCACACCTGCAGAAACAATTATCAACTCCCATCCTTGTGTACTAGCGCGTAGAACATCGAATGGCTTAGACGCTTCGTATTTATCAAACCAGACAATTACTGGACACAAACATACAGATCATGAGCCAATAGAACTTGGACGAACCACTATGGAAAATAACCGGAACCCAGACCTAGACCCAACCTTGCAGGAGGAAGTCTTTGAATATTCTCTGCGCCCACAGAGGCTACAGGAGTACATTGGGCAAGAAAAGGTGAAGGAGAGGTTAGAAATTGCACTGGCGGCGGCAAAGCTCCGTAAGGAAGTTTTAGACCATGTAATCCTCTTTGGCCCCCCCGGCTTGGGTAAGACAACCCTTGCCCATGTGTTAGCAAACGAGATGAACTCCCCTTGCAAGGTTATCCAGGCCCCGGCTCTGGAAAAAAAAGGCGACCTTGCGGCCATACTTACTAATCTGGAGGAGGGGGAATTTCTATTTATTGATGAAATCCACAGATTGCCTGCGGCTATCGAAGAAATGCTATATGCGGCTATGGAAGACCGTAAATTAGATATTCTCATCGGCCAAGGGCCAAGTGCACAGACCCTGAAAGTGGATTTGCGTGCATTTACACTCATTGGTGCCACAACAAGAGCCGGGCTGATTTCTAAACCTTTGTTTGACAGATTTGGCATGGTGCATCGCCTAGAATACTATACTGGCGAAGAATTAGCGGTGATTGCCGAGCGGAGTGCAAGGCTACTAGAAATCCCCATTGAACCCAAAGGGGCAGAAGCTATCGCCAGACGCTCCAGAGGCACACCACGCATTTGTAATAGGCTTCTCAGGCGATGTCGTGACTTTGCTCAGGTCAAGGGTCAGGGGAAGATCACCTCTGACATAGCGGATTCTTGTTTGAGGTTGCATGAAGTAGACGACTTGGGCCTGGACTCGTTGGACAGAGCATATCTGGAAGCCCTTTGTATTAAATTCCGAGGTGGGCCGGTGGGTGTTAGAACCTTGGCCGCGGCTCTCGGCGAGGTCGATGGTGGGGCACTAGAAGATATTGTGGAACCATATCTAATGAAGATCGGATTCTTGGACAGAAGCCCTCAAGGGCGAAGAGCTACTGAAGCCACTTACAATTATCTTGGAATTGAACAGGCACAAACAGGATTGTTCGGTGGCTAGACCAAGGTTTCGTATGGAAACTGTCACCTTAAAAGAAAAATTTAGAGATAGACCGAGTTTATACAAGGTAAAATAGAATCGGTCACATCTTGGTTTCGTTATCTGAAATGGAGGCATCCCATGACGGCACCATTACGAGAAATAGTGGTTTGCTTGGGGAGTGCCTGCTTCTCTAGGGGCAACACCACAACTATCACGGCTGTTCAGGAATACATTAAGGTTCGAGGGTTGGAAAATGAAATAAACGTTACCGGAACTCTGTGTCAGCACAAGTGTCGCGAGGGACCAAATATAGCGATAGACGGTGAATGTCTGTGTGGCATCAATCCTGACACATTACCAGCATTGCTTGATCAACATTTCAAACAATGACAGCGACAATACATTTCTCCTTTATGTAGCTTAATTTCCCTAGCTTGCCACTGGCGAGGTTTGACAATGAATACGCAGAATCCGATCTTTACAGAAATGGCCAAATGCCGTGACTGTTATAAATGTGTGCGGAAATGTCCGGTCAAGGCCATCCAGGTAGTAAATGACCACGCGGCGATTATTCCTGGTAGGTGTGTATACTGCGGCAACTGCGTGAGTGCATGTCCTGTGGGTGCAAAGAAACTCAGAGATGATGTCAGCAGAGTAAAACTTATGCTTAGACAAAAAGAAAAGGTGATTGTTAGCTTGGCACCATCTTTTATCAGCGAATTTAAGGGGATTGCTCCTAGTAAACTCATCCATGCCATCAAGAAATTAGGCTTCTGGGCAGTTTCTGAAACTGCCCTTGGGGCGCAAGAAATATCAAAAGCATGTGTAAATGAGATGGAAAAATCTGATACAAAATTGCATATTTCAACAGCTTGCCCAACGATTGTTGAACTTGTGAAACGTTACCACCCAGAATTTATTTCGTATCTAACGCCACTGACCTCGCCAGTTATTGCACACTGCAAAATGTTAAGGAAAGAATTTGGCGAGGATATTGGTATCGTACTGATCAGTCCATGTATTGCAAAGAAATTAGAGTCTGATAGTAGTCCGAATTTGCTTGATGTTGCACTGACTTTTGATGATTTGCGCTCTTGGTTTGAAGAGCATGGGATTGACCCCGAAAAAGAATCTGCGAAAAAGACTGATGTATTTGTGCCGGTATCCTCACATGATGGTGCGTTGTATCCAATTGATGGAGGAATGGCTGAGAGCATAGATTATTATTCACAAAACAAAGAAACAAAATATATGGCTTTTTCAGGAATCCAATTTTCCAGAGCCGCCCTACAGGGATTGGAGAATCTGGAATTAAAAAATAACTTGTTTATTGAATTATTGGCCTGCAAGGGTGGCTGTATAAACGGTCCAAAATCAGTCCAAAAAGATGGGACTATCTTTAAGAGGCTCTGCATTGCCGACTATGCCAGAGAACCTGAAGCAACTGAAGTTACAACTCCTGATCTGGTTTTTTCAACAACAACAAACCCTGACCCTGTCCCAATAATTGAGTATGATGATTCAGAGATAGCAACTGCCCTTTTAAGAATTGGAAAATCATCCGTTGCAGATGAAATTAACTGCGGTGGTTGCGGATATGATTCTTGCCGTAAATTGGCAGAAGCCCTATTGGAAGATAGGGCAGAACCAAGTATGTGTGTTTCATATATGCGTAACTTAGCAATGAATAAGGCAAATGCTCTAATAAGATCAATGCCAGCAGGAGTAGCACTTGTAGATGAACATCTATCAATAATTGAATGTAATCGAAAATTTGCAGAGATCATCGGCGGAGACACGCTTGACATCTACGATATTAGCCCAGGGATGAGTGGAGCAAGCCTTCAAAAAATTGCACCTGAGTTAAGTAATTCATTTGCAAGAGGACTCGAAAAAGAAGTACATGACATGCGAAAAGATGTACGAATTGGTAATAAGCTATTGCGACTCACAATTTTTTCCATCGAATTAGATCATATTGTAGGAGGTGTTTTACAAGACATTACAGAGCCAGCGGTACAGCGCGAGCAGATCATCCAAAAGGCTCAAGAGGTCATACATAAAAATGTCACCACAGTTCAGCAGATTGCGTTTCTATTGGGAGAAAACGCCGCCGAAACTGAAATAATGTTAGATTCGCTAACTTCATCTTTCCGCATGGAGCCATCCAACATGGGTGACAGCTTAATGAATGAGGATTCTCCCAATGCCCACTAACTCCTCCGGATTTTTCATTGAGGTGGGTCAGGCACAGAAAAAAAAGGCCAGACAAGCGGCCTGCGGAGATGTCTTTCACTCGCAAATACTTGATGAAGGCAGAAGGGTTGTTTCTGTCTTGGCTGATGGCCTTGGAAGCGGAATCAAGGCCTCGGTGTTGGCGACTTTAACTGCAACTATGGCAACTAGATATATTGCGGGCGATGCTGATATTGGACGTGCCGCTCAAACTATTTTGCAGACACTGCCTGTCTGTAGCGAACGCAAGGTAGCATATTCTACTTTTACTATTGTTGACATGACCAAGTGGGGGGAAACTCGCATCATAGAATATGATAATCCTCCATTTCAGCTTGTTCATGATAATGAAGTTGTTCAACTGCAAACTGAGGAAATCAGGATACCCACATCTTTTGGAAGAGATGCTGTTATTCGTGAAACCAGATTTACAGCCAGACCCGGCGATAGAATCGTTATTTGTTCAGATGGGGTGACTCAGGCTGGAGTTGGACAAAAAGCCACACCACTTGGATGGGGGACAGAAGCAAAGGCGGCATTTCTCCATAAGGTGATATTGGAAAACCCAAATATCTCAGCCCGCCAACTTGCTAAGGTCGTTGTAGAACAAGCCTTTATTTTGGATGGCCGCTCGGCCAAGGATGATACAACTTGCGGAGTAATTTATTTCCGAAAACCCCGCAAGGTGTTGGTGATTACAGGCGCACCGGTGAACAAAAGTAGCGACTCTGAACTTGCAAAGCGTGCCACTAGCTTTGATGGAAGTAAAATTATTTGCGGTGGCACAACGGCATCCATCATCAGCCGAGAACTGAAGGCACCACTAAAAATGGATTTGACAAATCTTGATCCAAATATGCCGCCTATTTCGCATATGTCTGGATTCGACCTTGTCACCGAAGGTGCTATCACGCTTGCCGCAACAGCTCGCATACTTGATGAATATGACAATCCTGATCGCTTACCTCCTAATGCCGCTACTAAGTTGGCAAATGTATTTTTAGATAGCGACATTATTCATATCATCGCTGGCACAAAAATAAATGAGGCACTACAAGACCCAAACCTTCCCCAAGACTTAGATATTCGCAGAAACATCCTCCGCCGATTAAAGCGTGTTTTACAGGAAAAACACCTCAAAGAAGTTCATGTAGAGTTTATTTGATACCGAGTTGCAATCAAAGCATTGCAACTCGGTATTAGGTGACGCGTATGCGGCACCCGCTAGTTTTTGATAATGCGGGCTTTGCTCGCGTTTTCAAAAACTTTGGCGTTTCGCGTTCAAATTCATTTGAACGCAACTTGGCATAAGTGCTTTGTCAAACTATTGGCTTATCCTTGCCTTGCTTTTCAAAAGCTAAACGACTATAGCTAAACACCAAAATTCATAGGGTCTCTATCCATTTGAACTAGGCTCGCCCTTTCCAACGATATTTCTTGCAGAATACGGCTCAATTCTGCTCTGTTTTGGGACTTAATAATTAGTTGTTGCCAATAGCGATTTTTTACCCTAGATATTGGAGCACTTAGCGGGCCTAGTATTTTTATCCCAGGGAACTCCCCTAGGCGGTGGCGCAGTTCTTCAAGTGGTTTGCGGGCTGATACAACATCGTCACCTTCAGACCTAAAGAGTACTAAAGAAGCAAAAGGAGGATAACTAAATGCTTTGCGATATGGCAACTCGCTTTCTGTAAAGCCCTCAAAATTTTGTGCTACTGCATGAACTATTGCAGGATGTTCTGGGCAATATGTCTGCAAAATAACTCTGCCTGGCTTTTCTACACGCCCTGCCCTACCGGCTACTTGGGTCAATAGATGAAATGTCCTTTCAGCACTGCGGAAATCAGAAATTCTCAAGCCCAAGTCAGCGTTGAGAACCCCCACAAGTGTTAATTTTGGAAATGTATGACCTTTGGCAAGCATCTGAGTACCTACCAAAATATCAACTTCACCATGTTCGGCGGCTAATAATGCCGCTTCGAGTGTGCCACGCCTTGATGTAGTATCCCTATCCAATCGCAATATCTTTGCCCCAGGAAAATAATTTTGTAATAGGTCTTCTACCTGTTCTGTTCCCTCACCTGCTCCCCTTAGATGCTGTGCAGAGCAATTAGGACAAATTTCTGGGGGAACACTTTCATGTCCACACAGATGGCATCTTAATCGCCATGCGCCTTTGTGATATGTGAGGCTGATGTCGCAATTTGGGCAATCTAATGTTCTTCCACAGGCCATACAGAACCAAAAGTTTTCAAATCCACGCCTATTGAGCAAGATCATTGACTGTTCACCACGCGCCAATACATCCTCCATTGAATGCAGAAGTATTGGCGAAAAGAGCACCCTTTTCCGGGCTTGACGATAGCATTCTCTTAAATCTACAACCTGAACCATTGGCAAATTTGAACCAGCCGGACGCTGGGTCAGGCGATGTAGTTTATATCTCCCTGTAGTGGCGGCATACCAGCTCTCCAGGCTAGGGGTTGCACTGCCTAATACAACAGGGCAATCCTCTATTTGTGCCCGTTTTATGGCCATATCCCTGGCGTTGATACGCGGGTGCTCATCAGATTTGTATGAACTCTCTTGCTCTTCATCTACAACTATTAGCCCAATATCCCTTAAAGGAGCCAACACCGCACTGCGAACCCCAACAAACAATTGAGCAGAATTCATCAATAGACGAACAACGTCCGCCTGTTTTTCTGTAGTATTTAAGCCTGCATGTCCGACTGCCACCTTTCCTGGGAAGCGAGCTTCTAACCTAGCTAATAACCGAGGAGTCAGTCCAATTTCGGGAACTAGCCAGAGTACACGTTTTCCGGTTGTCATCACGCGCTCTGCCAATTCTAAATAGATTTCAGTCTTTCCCGAGCCAGTAACTCCAAACAGCATATGTGTTCCAAAATGGCACAGGTCTACACTTGACATTACCTTGCATTGCTCTTCATTTAGTGTCACTTGCCTATGTAACAAGTCTTCACGTTTCTGACTCAAAAGATCCACGCGCTTTGTCCGCTCGATAAGGCCATGTCGCTCCAAGCCCGCTAGAACTGAATTACTTACTGTAGTTTCCCTAAGTAAATCGCTCTCCAGCTTGACTCCCCCTGACGATTTGAGGCTGTTGAGCACCTTTGCCTGGGTCTGAGTAATTTTTAGAGGATGTTGCGCTCCTGTAAGCCTCACCTCTGTTAGGCCAGCTCCTCTCAAGTTGCGACGATGCAGGAGTGTCGGCAGGTCAATTTTACCCCTATGCCAACTATCTCCAATCTCACTCAACGCCATCCAATCGCCAGAGTCGCGTAGGTCAGACAATCGCCTTCCATCAGGCAATACCAATCCCCAATCTGCTTGTACAGCGTTGGGAATGCACAGAGCCATAAGGTGAGCTAAACCACAGCCATAATATGTTGCGGCGAAATCGAGTAGCGATAGCAATCCAGGAGGCAGTAGAGGGAATGGGTCAAGAACTGATTCTATCGGTTTGAGTTTTACTTCAGGCGGATTTTCATCAATTCCGAGTACTGCGCCCCAAGTTTGCCCACCCCTCACTTTTATTAATACTCTAATCCCCTTTGCTAAACCAATAGGAGCCAGATAAGTAAGTGGTGCAATGGGTCGAGGGAGTTCGATTCTGGTGGGAACTGTGGACATGAGCTTTCTTTTCTCAATAGTCAAGGTTGGCTGAATAGTTGCACCTAAATGGTTTACAACCAGCTTCTAACCAAGAGCTAATCCTGAATTTGCACATCATAGCCCGTAATGAAAGTATATAGCAGTTTTTTTGGTAGTCGGTAAATACCGATTTTTGCGTTTGCAATAGATGTTCCCTCGTGACTAGTTTGCGCCATCAGGCAAAGAAATATTTTTTGGTAGCTTGTAACTTTCCAGTAGCGCAAAGCTAATTACGAGTTTGCTTGTGCCTATGGTGAACTACTAATACCAGTTCACAGTTTTCAGTTATCAGTTTTCAGATGGAAAGCCTGACCCGGCGCAGATTTACAGCAGGTATTACTTGCAGAGGAAAGGTGAAATGATATGATAGTCAAATTGCAAAGACAATCCAAGTGTTATCTCTCTACCGAATAACAAATTTTTAGCTGAGTCTCAAATTCATTTGTTACATTTCGCTCAATTTAGGCTAACTTATATCTTACGGAGTTTTTACTTCCGAGGTTTTTTGATATGGCAGACCCAACACCCCTTCTCCCAGTCACACTTACTTGCAATACGGATTTGCGCTTTGTTGACCTGATCCAAGTTGTCGCTGGCGAACTAATAAAGCACATGAACTTCACTCAAGACGATGGTGAGAGGATTTGGCTGGCCATACAAGAAGGTATCGCAAATGCAATGAGGCATGGAAACAAGTTGGACATAGACAAAAAGGTGTCTGTGCAATTTGACCCCAGGCCAGACCAGTTGGAAATTCAGATAACAGACCAGGGTCGGGGTGTGGACATCGAAAGCGTCCCCAACCCAAACCTCCCGGAAAATCTATTGAAGCCGAGTGGCAGGGGCATATATTTTATGAAACAAGTCATGGACTCAGTTGCTATCAATCGCTCTGAAGATGGATGTACCTTAGTCTTAGTTAAGCGAAAAAAAGGGCAAAAGCAGACTGCCAGCTAATAGAGTTCTCAGTTTTCAGTTAGTGGCTAGTGCTTAGTGATGATTGGTTCATTATTTCAGTTTTATCCATAGTGCGGGGCGAACGCCACCAGTATCTTCGATGCCCATCAAGCCGCGGAAACTCACTTCACCATTATAGTTTACACAAGCAGCGTTACCATAAGAGTCCCTGGAAGGACCACCTGGTGACCGTAGCCACCACCAGTGCCTTGCACTTCTTCTGTCACTGCTGGTGTTACCTAAGTATTTCGCTACTTCATCAATACTCAACAGGAATACCCTGTCGCGGGTATCGTTACCACCGGAGGTGTTAAATAGAGGGTTATTGTTGGTTTTGATTTCCATTTCAATAATTTGATGAAACTCATCATTGGTAAAGTTTTGCAAGAATGAGCTGTTGAGGTACCTGCGGAGCCCACAGGCTTCCCATGAATTTTCTTTATCGTTATAATATATTTGGTGGCCTATCTCAACAACATCCTCGGCAAAAATTAAAGCTCTATCGCCCTGAACATCCAGCACCCGCCACTCGTATTTGCCAAATTTCAAATTACGAAGTTCCCTTCTGTTAATTATTTTTTGGGCTATTGTCTCCTGCCTTGGCTCATCAGCAGTTGTTGCGGTTGGTGGCTTGACATTAGTTTCTTGAGGCGGGGGTGTTGTTGGCGGTGGCTCGGCTACAGGTACTTCAGGACTGCTTGGCTCAGTGTTTGGTGTTGCAGGTAGTGTCTCTATCAAAGGCACTACAGGTCTACTATTGGTTTCTTGAGGCTTTGGTCTAGCCAGGAAAAAAACACTTATGGCAACAACGCTGGCTACTATAGCTGGGATTGCCCAACTTGTTTTTTTCTGTGCTTCCTCAGGATTCCTTTTACCAACATTTGGTGTGTCGATTTGGTCAGAACATTGCCTGCATAAACTGCTACCCTCTGGCACTTCACGTCCACAAATACTGCAAGTAGTCGCCTTAGGTGGCTGGGGTTGGGTTTCGTTGAGCGGGGTAGGCTGTTTTACTGTTTCGCCTTCATAGGGTATGGGGGGTATTTTTTTGCCATAGTGGTTTCCGGAAGCTGGCTGAGTTTCTTCTACAGCAGGGCGTTTTGGTGCTGTGTTGCTACCATCCAATATCTCTAAGCACTCTTTTGCAGTCTGTATGCGTTTGGCGGGGTCTGGCACTAGGCACTTGAGTATCAGGCTCTTCCAAGGCTCGGTTATCTTATTGATTGTTTCGGGTATTTCACCTGCTTTTATTTGGCGGAATAATTCTTCTCTTCCGGCTTCGCTTGAGGAATCCATTTCACCTGTAGTAAACGGCAACTGGCCTGTAAATGCTTGATAGGCAATGACTCCAAAACTCCATAGGTCGGTGTTACGCCTGATTGTCGTTGATTTTAGCTGTTCGGGGGAGGCGTAGGAAAGCGAGCCTACTCCGGTTAGGGAGTGTGAAAAGAGTTGGCTCTTGTCTGCATCTAATTTTTTGCTGATGCCAAAGTCGGTGATCTTTGGGACATATTCCCCCTCCGGTGTGATGGCCATGAGGATGTTTTGGGGTTTCATGTCTCGGTGGATGATTTTTTGGCTATGCAAAAATTCCAGTCCGGTTAGTACTTGGCGAAGTATGGTGTTAATCGTTTCATAAGATATGGATTGGCTGTTCAATAATTGGTTTAGGTTGCCATGCTCGTAATACTGCAATATGCCAAAGTCATGCTCTCCTGTAATTGTTTCAAATGTGTGGCAGTCAATGTAATTGGCTATGTTGGGGTGATCAGGCAAGCCGGATGCCATCTCCTCTTCTTTTTTTAGGCGTATGTTTTCATTCTCTACTTTGGATATTTTTAGGGCTACATAGTTGTTAAGGAATGTGTCATAGGCTTTGAATACATCCCCAAAGCCACCTGAGCCTATTTTGTCTTTTTTGGGGTTGTATTTGTAACGGTTTGTAAATTCAGTGAGTTCCATGAGTAGTTATACCATACATCTGGTTACTGAGGTCAATAGCTATTACATTTGTGCATTTCATGGTATTATATTAGTTCACAGTTTTCAGCTATCAGTTATCAGCTATCAGCTATCAGTTATCAGTTATCAGATGGAAAGCCTGACCCGGCGCAGATTTACAGCAGGTATTGCTTGCAGAGGAAAGGTGAAATGGTATTACATACTTGGGGCTGTTACAAGGCTGTGGAACTGTGATTGCCCATGACAATTTTTTTTGTTGACTTCTATTTGGTATTTGATAATATATTACCTTGCCTGTTATGGCATTTTGTTTGAGTCTGGAGTCAAGTCATATGGCCAATCACAAGTCAGCCGCCAAAAAAGCTCGTCACGATCTAGCAGTACGTCTGAGAAACCGAGCTAATCGCAGTGCCATGAAAACCGCCATCAAGCGTTTTTTAGGAGTAGTTTCTACAGGTGACAAGGTATCAGCATCTGCCCTCCTGCCAAATACTCTAAGCATTGTCGATAAGGCATGTCGCAAAGGCGTGCTACATAAAAATGCGGCAAACCGCCACAAGAGCCGTCTAACATTAAAGGTAAACGCTCTTAGCTAGTTATTCTTGTTGCTTATTATTTGCACCGCCACCGGTGCTTTTTTTGTCGATACTCAGCCCCAAACTGTTATACTGATACCATGTCGCGTTCAACGGAGTAATAGATGAGTGTACTCGCATGGCTGGTACTGGCAATAGTCCTACTATTAGTAGAGATGCTAACTCCAGGCATATTTTATTTTGCCTGCTTTAGCCTGGGGGCATTTGCCACCACTATTATCGCAATGCTTGAAATGCCTATTTGGGTTGAGTGGTCTGTCTTTTTTGCAATTTCCCTGCTTGCAATCTTCCTTGTAGTCCCCATTGCACGGAGATGGATGAAGAAAATACCAAATACACCGGTGGGGCTGGACAGCCTCGAAGGACAAGTAGCACATGTTGTAGAAGATATCGATCCGGTCAGTGGTCAAGGCCAGGTAAGGCTATCAAACGGGGCGATCTGGAGGGCGGTTAGCGACGCATCTATCGCTAAGGGTGTTTCAGTCGAAGTCATTCGCGTCACAGGCACAAGGCTACAGGTAAGTAGTAGCCTCAATTCAAATTCTTCCAAGGAGTAGTTATGGGATTACTTGCAGAAGTTTCCAGCAATAATGTAACAATTATTGTCATTATAGGTTTTTTTCTCTTAATATTGGCTTCCAAAGCCCTCAGAATTATTAGGCCATACGAAAAGGGTGTCGTAGAGACCTTGGGCAAGTACTCCGCCCCACCAAGGAAACCCGGCCTGACGTTTATCCTTCCTTTCTTTCAGATAATATTGAAGGTTGATACTCGTGAGCAGGTAATTGACGTACCCCCACAGGAAGTCATAACAAGAGATAATGCGGCAGTTACGGTTGACGCGGTAATATATTTCAGAGTCACAGATCCGGTTCGTGTCATCTACAACATTGTCAACTTCCAATACGCCGCCGTCAAATTGGCTCAGACAAATTTGAGGAATATCGTAGGCGAAATGGAGCTGGATCAAACTCTTTCCAGTAGAGAAAAAATTAATTCACAACTCAGGCAGGTATTAGATGAGGCAACTGATGAATGGGGCGTAAAGGTAGTCCGAGTAGAAATCCAAAAAATCGAACCACCATCAGATATTACTAATGCCATGTCCAAGCAGATGAAGGCAGAGCGCGAAAAACGAGCCGCTATTCTCGAATCTGAAGGCTTTAAGCAGAGTGCCATTCTCAAGGCAGAAGGCGAAAGAGAAAGCCAAATCCTGAGGGCTGAAGGTGAAAGAAAGAGTGCTATCATCAAAGCCGAAGGTCAGGCTCAGGCTGTTCGTACGCTGGCCGATGCCGAAAAATTTAGAATTGAAACAGTCTTCAACGCCATCCATGCCGGAAATCCAGACCCAGGTCTCATCGCTATCCGTAGCCTCGAGGCACTTGAAAAGGTAGCTGACGGCAAAGCAACGAAGATTTTCCTACCTACTGAAGCCGCTTCTGCGCTGAGTTCGCTGGGAGCTGTTGCAGAACTATTTAGAGGCACAGGTAATCAGGAAACCCAAGGAGTCACTTCCCAACCGCCGCCAACCCAAGGTAATTTACAAAAACCACTGCATCGGTGACATTTGTACTTAGCATAGATACTATATATAGTGCCATCTAGTGCAGTGTAACACTTAAATGTTACACTGCACTAGGGTCGGGATTTGCTCGCATAACGAAGGTGACGCTGGAAAAGAACCTGCTAGCGTGCCACCAAGTCTGCCAAATTTATCGAGGTTG
>Ga0082212_10000337_pt2 | contig 35514 bp, 22 predicted proteins | sample TergutNt197P3_FD_71548 | JGI IMG/M metagenome (GOLD analysis project Ga0082212, IMG submission 71548) | Neocapritermes taracua P3 segment gut microbial communities from Petit-Saut dam, French Guiana - Nt197 P3 | ecosystem: Host-associated > Arthropoda: Insects > Digestive system > Gut ...
AAAGAGGCTTCGTGTCATTCCCCGCAGCGTTCTCCGCTTTGACCGTAAAGTTGAAGGAACCTGCCTTTGTCGGCGTACCTGAAATAATTCCAGTTGCCTCTTCTATATTTAGCCCGTCCGGTATCGTACCGCTTTCGCGCGACCATTTTATCGGCGTGTCTCCGGTTGCGCTGAGCGTCTCGTTGTAAGCTGTTCCTATAATGCCGCCCGGAAGAGCTGACGTAATAATCACGGGCGGTATCGGCGCAGCGTTGATAGTAATTGAAAGAAGCTCCGTGACATCCCCCTTAGAGTTCACCGCTTTGACCGTAAAGCTGAAGGAATCTGCCTTTGTCGGCGTACCTGAAATAATTCCAGTTGCCTCTTCTATATTTAGCCCGTCCGGTAGAGCGCCGCTGTCAATCGACCATTTTATCGGCGCGCTTCCGGATACGTCGAGCTGTTCGTTGTAAGCTGTTCCAACAACGCCATCCGGAAGATCTGACGTTTTAATCACGGGCTTTTCTGCCGTAGCGACGACAGAAATTGAAAGTTGCTTCGTGTCATCCCCCGCAGAGTTCTCCGCTTTGACCGTAAAGCTGAAGGAATCTGCCTTTGTCGGCGTACCGAAAATCTCCCCAGTGGTCACATTCAAGTTTAGCCCGTCCGGTAAAGCGCTGTTGTCAAGCGACCATTTTATCGTTGCGCTTCCGGTTGCGCTGAGCATCTCGTTGTAAGCTTCATTTATAACGCCGCCCGGAAGAGAGGGTGTTTTGATTGACGGCGCTTCCATGTGAACATCTACTTGTTTAGGCGACCCGCTTATCGCATATGCGCCGTAATCTAAAACATTCAAGTCTACTTCGCCCTGTTCTGTGACAGTAACCATAACCCTCCAGTTTCTGCCGGATCCGGACACGCCTTCAACTGTTGCGGCGCCTTTATTGTTTGTAATAGTGACGTCTTGATAGGTCAATCCTGTGACTGCACTGTCGAACTCCAAATCTATCCATGTAGTTTCCGTTGTTCCCGCTGCCCCGTTCGCTGTAATGCTCTGCAATACAATCTGAATTGCCCCGACTGTACAAACGGCGGGTTTGCTTGAAACCGCGTTCGAAGTAGCCGTTATTGTGGCAGTTCCGGCGGATTTCGCAGTGACTAGTCCGGCGTTGACATCCGCTACAGACGAATCCGAAGTCGTCCACGTCACTTGCTTATCGCTCGCGCCACTTGGCTCGACAGTGGCGATGAGAGTCCCAATCTCTCCGATATTCAGTTCAATTGAAGCTTTGTTCAAATTTACAGCAGTTACTGGAATACTCGCTGAATTCGTTCCTACTTTGAACTCCGTGACAACACTGCCTCCATGTGTGTTTTGATCTGTCACCGCCGGGGTGATGTCCGAAACGGAGACGCCGGACAATGTGTCTTGCTTGGTTGCTGAACTGTTGTCGTAAAGTTTGCTGTTTGGGTCGGACACGTTGTCAAATTTATTTTCTGTTCCGAAGAAAAGATCATCGACGGTTCCGTTGTTGTATTCATCATTATTTTGCAAATGTTGCGAAATGCCGTGGGCTTCTTCTATGTCAAAAAACGGATGCTTTTTCCATTCCGAATTAGTATTTCCCGGAATTTTGTCCTCATCAATATGATATACCATGAGTCCGCCATATGGATTTCCCCAAGTGTTTACTGCCCGCTGTAATCCGCGGTCATATCCAACGTTGCCTCTCGGTTGCATCAGGAAGTATTGTCCTGTCGTCGACGTCTCCAATTTGATGAACTGAGAGGCGCCGGAGAGTGAAAATTGCTGTTCTGCCGTAAGGTCAGCCGCGCTGACCGTTGCCGTTGGGGAAAAAAGCGTCGACAGATGATACGCGTCCAAACCCGTTGGCATGGAGCCGCCCGGCTCGCCTGGCAAAGCGCCCCAGCTGCCCGTTCCCATCGCCGACCAATAGCCTGATATCCCTCTAGTCTTGTCATCGCCGGTGTCGTAAAGGTCCAAAAATCCGAACGAGTGGTGCCCCAGCTCGTGAACGACTATTCCTGTTGTAAAAGGCCGCGGATTAGCTTTATTGCCGTGAAAAGCGCCGAAAGCGCAGTAAGCGCTTATCGCAACTCCGTCGAAAGTTTCAAGGGGGGGGTAGACATAAGAGGCATGCCCCCAAACCCCGGGCTCTTCATCGTTGGAGGCCGATTCGTATCCGTGAACTATCAGCATTATTGACAGCTCTTCTCCATTATTAATAGCAGCACCCGTAGTAAAATCTTTGAAATTAATATATTGGTCTGCTCTTGCTAATGCCGGAACGACTACGTCTTTTCTGAAATTAGATAAATTATCGTTACCCCAGTTTTCATGCTGACCGGGTACGGTTACTCTGATTATCCCGTCATCCTGCGCGTCGTATGTCTCATGCGCGGGAAAGAATTTTATCCCTCCGCCCGTGACCGTCTTGTAGTAGTTCGCGACCGAACCTTGCCGGGCGTCGTTGAAAACCAGATCGTAAATCTCGGTATTCGATAGTTCTTTATCCTGTAATTCCGAAAGATTGCTTTCGTCTTCAAATCTGACGTAGATAACGACAAGATTGCGTTCCAGTACCGATGGGTCGGACAACGAGTATGGCGTCATGCTTTGCGGCGGCGCCATATTGCTGCGCCGGTCCGCCCATGCCGAGTCACGTTCTTTCATTAGTTTTCCCGCATATTCCATGAGGTAGTCCGGGATAGGGATATTCAGCGGACGCATGTCTCTTTCGTCCGGCGGGTTTTGATTGTCTTGCCGCCCAATCAGTTTTCTGTCCGTCAAAACCAAGAACCCTCTGATTTTCTTTGAGAGCTTGCCGCCGGGGTTGTCATATGAGGAAATAATCTCCAAAAACTCCTCCTTGCTGACCCAATCGGCGTAATAGAGGTCTCCGTCGTCTCCGAAAGCCAATAATTCGCCGTCGTCGTCGATCAAGTAGCTTAAAAACTCGTCGCCAACAGCCTGATAACTAACAACGCCGCCGCCGCTCTGAACATGCATACGCACTCCCGGCATGGCTGGCACGCCCTCCGCAGAATGCGGACAACCGAGCGAAAAGGTTAAAAGAAGCGTAAACGCAAAAATGCCCGCCAAATACCTCAAACGATTAGTATGTTTCATCAAATAGCCAACACCTTTCAATTATAGAGTGTAACGCGCTAGTAAATGAAATAATTGTAATATGTTGCGTTATCATGGTTTTTGAAAACGGGCGGCTACAAGCCGCCCCTACAAATCTATATTTGCCAACCCGAAACCTCTGCCTTTCGTCTTTCGTCTTTCGTCTTTTGTCTTTTCTAATCCCTAATCCCTAATCCCTAATCCCTGTCTTTAGCAAAGGAACAACCCCCATGAGAAGGAGCGCAAAATATCCATACGCGTTGCATCCGCTGCCTCCAAAGAAATCATCATCTTCGCCTTTGTTTGTTTTATTTACAATGTTAATCGGATCGACCACGACGCCATTTGCGGCTTTATCGAGGTCATATTTCCCTCCATCCTTGATAAATATCACCAAATCGTACTCTGCGCTTGAATTTATTCTGCCGGAGTAAGGAGTTTCGCTTCCTTTTGTCAAGAGCGTAAATTTACCGTCGCCATAATCAGCTTCAGTAGCCGCATATTTAAGGAACTCTCCTGAAGTGGGCGAGATTATTTTCAGAAGCGATATATCTTTTGGATAGTCCGCTTTGAATTGCGACCCGGCAACCGGAATCCTGACTGCCGCGACATTTCCGACGCCGACCTCCGCTTCAAACCATGGAAGAGTATTAACTTCAAAGCTGTTTTCCTTGAGCAGCGTCTTGGCAATTGATTCAGATACCGATTTCTTTACAGCCGCCTTTCCATTAATTATTTCAAGGTTTGCCTCTGTGAAACCGGGCATCTTTCCGGCCGCGTAACTTACATCTGTTGAATATTTAGGATCTGTTGTCGTTTTACCTTCGCCGGGCACTATGACAGTACAATAAGCCATGAAGCCGCCATCATCCGTTTTAACTGTTATTTTAGCTGTCCCCGCTGCTTTTCCTGTTACAACGCCGTAAATGTTTACTGAAGCTACCGATGTATTATCGCTGCTCCAGGTAACGCTCTTATTAGTCGCATTTGAAGGCGCGACCATGGCTTCAAGTTGTTGAAACGCTCTCGTAACTATCGTTGCGGTTTCAGGGACAACCGTAACGCCCGTAACCCTAACATTCTCAAAATTGACTTCGATCTTAAGATCCCGTGTGTCTGCGCCCCCGGCGTTTTCCACCATAACCGTAAAATTGAAACTACCTATCGTCGTCGGTGTGCCGGAAATAACTCCGGTAGCCGCATTCAAGCTTAACCCATTTGGCAAGCCGCCGCTTTCAAGCGACCATGTCATTGGCGTCCCTCCGCTTGCGCTGAGCTGCCGACTGTAAAACGCTCTTACAATCCCATCCGGAAGAGAAGAAGTGTTTATTTTCGGGGGCGCCGTCGGCGCCTCAACTCTAATTGTCATGGGCTGCGTGCCGTACCCCGCTGTGTTCTCCGCTCTGACCGTGAAGCTGAACGCGCCTGTCGCAGTCGGCGTACCGGAAATTATCCCGGTGACGGCGTTCAAGCTTAGCCCGTCCGGTAGATTACCGATGTCAAGCGACCAGATTATCGGCGCGCTGCCGCTCGCGCTGAGCGTATAAGTATAAAATGTTCCCGCCGCGCCGTCCGGAAGGGCGGTCGTGTTGATTTTCGGGGGTTCTGCCGCTGAGTTGATTCTAATTGTCATGGATTGTGTGGCATACCCCGCTGTGTTCTCTGCTCTGACCGTGAAGCTGAAGGCGCCTGTTGACGTCGGTGTACCGGAAATAGTTCCGGTGGCGGCGTTCAAGCTTAATCCGTCCGGAAGCTTGCCGATGTCAATCGACCAGGTTATCGGCGTCCCTCCGCTCGCGCTGAGAGTGTAAGAGTAAACTGTTCCTGCCGCGCCGCCCGGAAGAGCGGCCGTGTTGATTTGAGGAGGCGCCGTAGTAGTTCCGATATTAATGGATAGCGTCTTTGTGTCATACCCGACAGTGTTAAGAGCTCTGACCGTAAAGCTGAAGGCGCCTGTTGACGTCGGTGTACCGAAAATAGTTCCGGCGGCTGCATCCATGCTTAGCCCATCCGGTAACTTGCCGATGTCAATCGACCAGGTTATTGGCGCGTCTCCCGTTGCTTCAAGCGTTTCGTCGTATACTGTTCCTAAGAGGCCATCGCTTAGAGCGGATGTGATGATTGACGGCGCTACAGACGAAATAGCGTAAACCTCTACTAATTGAGGAGACCCGTTTATTGTATACGCTCCGTAACTTGAAACATTCACGCTTACTTCGCCCTGTTTTGTAACAGCAACTTCTGCCCTCCAGTTTTTACCGGATCCGGACACATTTCCTACCGTTGCGGCGCCGCTATTGTTAGTAATAGCGACGTTCCGGGCGGTCAATCCTGAGACTGCCCTGTCAAATATGAGATCAATCCATGTCGTTGTCGTTGTCCTCGCCGCCCCGTTCGGTGCAACGTTCAGCAGTGTAACCGGAATTGTCCCTACAGTGACCGTACACTCGGCATATATGCTTGCATTCGTGCTTGAAACAGCCCTAATTATGGCAGTTCCAGCGGATTTCGCAGTGACTAATCCGGCGCTGACTTCTGCAATAGCCGAATTCGAAGAGCTCCACGTCACTTGCTTATCATACGCGTTATCGGGCACTATCGCGGGGATTAGGCTCCCAATTTCTCCAATATTCAGAGAAATTGCACTATGGTTTAATTTTAAGCCTGTTACTGGAATAACCGTTGAGCTTGTTCCAACTTTGAACGTCACGGTCGCGCTTCCTGCAGCCGTGTTCTGATTTGTTACGGTTGGAACTGCATTCGTAACGGATACGCCGGACAATTTGCCTTGCGCGGTTGATAAAGTATTATCGTAAAGATTGCTGTCGGGGTCGGTCGTGTTATCAAATTTATTTTTTGTTCCAAAGAAAAGATCATCGACGGTTCCGTTTCCTATATCGTTATTCTGCAAATGCTGCCTGCCGCCGTGGGCTTCTTCTACGTCTAAGAATGGATGCATTTTCCAGTCCAAATTAATTTCTCCCGGAGTTTTGTTCTCATCAATATGGTATATCATTAGTCCGCCATATGGATTTCCCCAAGTGTTTACTGCCCGCTGTAATCCGCGGTCATATCCAACGTTGCCTCTCGGTTGCAACAGGAAGTATTGTCCTGTCGTCGACGTCTCCAATTTGACGAACTGAGAGGAGCCGGAGAGCGAAAACTGCTGCCCTGCCGCAAGGTTAGCCGCGCTAACTGTTGCCGTTGGAGAGAAAAGCGTCGACAGATGGTACGCATCAAGGCCCGTCGGCATCGTGCCGCCCGGTTCATTCTGCGCAGCGCCCCAGCTGCCCAACCCCATCACCGACCAATAACCTGTTATCCCTCTTGTCCTGTTATCGCCCGTGTCGTAAAGGTCCAAAAATCCGAACGAGTGGTGTCCCAGCTCGTGAACGACTATTCCCGTTGTAAAAGGTTGCGGATCTTCACCCTTGCTCTGAAAAGCGCCGAAAGCGCAGTAAACTCTTATCATAACTCCATCGAAAACTCCAAGGTTATCACCGAAATGAGCATGTCCCCAAATCCCGGGCTTTCCGTTGTTTGACGATTCGTATCCGTGGATAATAAACATTATTGAGATTTCTTCTCCATTATTGATAACGGAGCCATTGGTAAAATCTTTGAAATTAATATATTGGGCTGCATTTGTAAACGCCGGCCTGACGACGTCAGTTCTGAAACTAACATAATTGTTACTCCAGTCTTTATGCGAGCCGGGCACGGTCACTCTGATTATACCGTCATCCTCCGCGTCGCAGGTCTCTTTGGCAGGAACGAATTTTATCCCTCCGCCCGTGACCGTTTTGTAGTAGTTCGCAACCGAACCTTGGCGGGCGTCGTTGAAAACCAGATCGTAAATCTCGGTATTTGAAAGCGCTTTATCCTGTAATTCCGGCATGTTGCTTTCATCGTCAAATCTGACGTAGATAACTACAAGATTGCGTTCCAACGCCGACGGATCGGACAACGAGAATTGCGCGACGCCCCTCGGCGATTCCGAATTGCCGCGTCTGTCCGTCCATGCCGAGTCGCGTTCTTCCATTAGTTTTCCCGCATATTCCAAAAGATAATCCGGGATAGGGATTATCAGCGGACGCATATCTCTTTCGTCCGGCGGGTTTTGATTATTCTGCTGCCCAATCAGTTTTATATCCGAGAGTACAAAGAATCCGCTTATTTCTTTTGAGATACCGCCGGGCTCATCATATAAGGAGATTATCTCCCAAAATTCTTCCTCGCTGACCCAATCGGCGTAATAAATGTCCCCGTCGTTTCCGAAAGCTAATAAATCCCCGTTGACGTCTACCATATAGTTCAAAAATTCGTCGCCAATCACCTGATAACTAACAACACCGCCATCGCTCTGAACATGCATACGCACTCCCGGCATGGCTGGCACGCCCTCCGCAATATGCGGGCAACTGAGCGCACAGGTTAAAAAAACAGTGAACGCAAAAAAGCTCGTCAATAAACTAAAACGCTTAATATGTTTCATCAATATAGCCAACACCTTTCGATCATGGATGAGATATTTCCCGCAGCTTTTTCTGGAATCATGACTTTGCTCTATTGACGAACCTTCCGTGCGCCAAAAATGAATCGAAAAAACTTACTTTTTTAATAATCGGTAAGAGGTTATGCGCAGTGCAATTTCTATTTATATCCACTATGGCTTTATGATAAAATCTAACTGTTAATGCAATTAATAAGTATCGAAAGAGTATCAAAATATGTTTATACAAAATTATTTTTATAAGGAGCTTAATTCAGATGAGAAAGACATTTTTTGAAAAGCTGGTTTCACTAATGAACGCTGACGGGTTGGACGCCATACTTGTATGCCCGTCCGAAGAGCTGAAATTTCTTATGGGGTTTTCGCCAAAGATGTGCGAGCGCTTTCAAGGCTTGTTCATAAAGAGTAACGGAGATTATTTCTATGTGTGCAACCTGCTTTACGTCGGTGAAATGGAGCACTCAATACCGGATTTACGGGTATACAGCTGGTTTGACGGGGAAGTCATGGCGGATGTTGTACACGGAATATTGGAGAAAGAAGGGTTAATCGGTAAAACTATCGGAGTCAACTCAACAGCCCCCGCGTTCAACACGCTGGACATCGCTGCTAAGACAAACATCACCTTTGTAAATGCAAAGCCGCTTTTTGAGGAAACGCGCATCATAAAAACCGAAGAAGAACTCAATAATTTACGGATTTCAGCGTCAATCGTGGATAAGGTATTTCTGGACGTTATAAAATTCATCAAGCCGGGAATGAAGGAAGAGGATATCAGAACCTTCATGTATTCTGAAATGGTGAAGCACGGGGGAACAAACCCGGGGGGCATAGTGGCTTCCGGCCCTAACTCCAGCTATGGCCATTATCAGGGCGGCGACAGGGTTATTGAGCCTCAAGACGTTGTACTGCTGGATTATGGCTGCGCATACAACGATATGTGCTCCGACATATCCCGCATGATCTTTGTCGGCGGGATATCGGAAGAGAACGAAATGCTGTACGAACTTTGCCGCGAGGCGACCGAGGCGGGGGAAGCGGCTTGTTTTGAAGGAGCGTTCATACCGGATATCGACAAAGCGGCAAGGGATATTATCGAAAAAGCGGGATACAAAGAATACTTTGATCACCGGTTAGGGCACGGCATAGGTTATATGATACACGAAGCCCCCGACATCAAGGCAAGCAACCCCAGAAAGCTCGAAAAGGGCATGGCGTTTTCCATAGAGCCGGGCATAAATATCCCCGGAAAAATAGGCATGAGAGTAGAAGACATAGTAGCCATAACCGACAAAGGGACGGAAATATTAAATAAGGCAACGCATGAGCTGATAATAATTTAAACTTTGTATTTATTGCCATTTCTTAAAATTTTCCGCCTGTTCCATGACTTGTTCAAATACTTCCTCGTCCCATTCAGGCGGATAGCCGTTTTTGTATAACAAAACAGTCAGCTCCATGTTGAGCTGATTTTTTATATCGTCGCGCGTAGACCAGTCGGCGTATTGAGCTTTATCATCCACAAGTTCTTTTATCTTTTTGGCGAGTACAAGACATCTTTCGTCCTCGTACTTGAACCTGTGTTCGTCTCGCACCTTGACGAGTATGTCGTAGAAAGCCTTTTCCTCATAAGTAATCCCTAAAGCCTCGAATGAAGATTTATCTTCCTGCAGGTCGGAGAATATCTTAATCAACTCGTCAGAAAGCCCGTTAATAAAGTCAGCCACGACTTCGCTTGTAAAGACAAGCTTATCGCGGTTGTTGTAGTTATCAATCACAGTCCTCAACCGTTTATCAAATTCAATGGCTTTTGCTTTATTCATTTTGCCATAGCCAAAAATTGTTTTACGCAGCAGTTTGACAAGCGCGTTAAATTTTGAAATAGGCAGGCCGACTGCTTCGAGCTCGCTCATAAATTCGTCCCCGAACAAGTCCTCCTTTTTGTCCGCATTGACAATATTTTCAATTCTGCAGTCTCTCCGATATAAAACACGTTTGCCGAACGATAGAACGAATCCTTATCGAGAAACGCGGGAACATCTCCGTACTTGTCAATGAGTTCGGCGCGGCGCTTTGAAAACTTGTCGCCGACGAATTTCAGAAACACCAAACCCATAACGGCGTCGCGGTTCTTCTCGTTGCCGCCGACCGTCCCGCGCAGGGCGTTTCGGCAGTTCCACATTATTGATTCAAGCGATTGTTCCTGTACTCTTGTTGCTTTTGGCATTATCATTCATCCTTTTAGCGTTTGGTAACTGTTTTTGCAAATTGCATCAATGTTTTCCTTATTAGCAATAATTATACATCAAAAGAACTGTTCCAAAGAGCAATATATTATTGTGACGCCTTTACATTAGCGAGTATTCACAGTAGAATATTATCAAAATTTGTTCTAATACGGGAGGAAAACATAATGAAAAGAAACATTTCAGTTGTTGCTTTGCTAATGGCATTGTTGCTATTATCATTTACCTGCGGAAGCCCTGAAGCTGCTTTCGCGGCGCCGGCAAGCGGACGCGATGCGATTAACCTGACGCTGAATCAGGCTGTGGAAACCCTTAACCCTTATCGCACAACTTCTATTATCGACATTCAGCTTTTCAGCCAGATTTATGAAACTCTGTTTTTCCTTGCCGATACCGGTGAATTGGCGCCGCGCTTGGCTGAATCGTTTGAAATTGGCGAAGATGGTATGACATACATTGTAAAACTTCGCAAGGATGCCAAGTTTCACAACGGTAAGAATGTGACGGCGGAAGATGTTGCGTGGTCGCTTGACTATGCGTTGAAATCCGGTCCCTATACTCATAAACGCGCTAGCCTGTCGAATTTTGACAGTGCAACAGTCATAGACGATTATACGGTAGAGATTAAATCAACAGACAGGAGCGCAGCTTTCTTCAGAAGCCTTTGCATCAATGGATATATCTTGTGCAAAAGCGAGTTTCTTGCTGCGGAAGAAGCAAAAACTGTTGGAATCAATTGGATTCCCTATGGTACCGGCCCCTATGTGGTCACGTCCTACAACCCCGACGCTGAGATTAAGTTGCAGGCGTTCCCTGATTATTACCGGGGAAAAGCGCGGATAGACAAGATTAACTATCAAATCCTCTCCGACAGCAACACCATTTCAGTGGCTTTCAGATCGGGCGAACTGGACTTTATTGTGTGTCCTACCGCCAGTTGGCCAATTCTGAGCACTAACAGCGAATATAACTCGTTTCTTTCTCCCACAAGCCACACAAGTTTCTTCCATATAAATAAGGATGTGGTTACAAATAAACTTGTACGTCAGGCATTGTCCTACGCAATGGACCGCGAGGGAATGTGCATCGCCGCCATGGACGGAATAGCCCAGCCTGCATATTCATTCTTTAACGCCGATACGGTGTTTGGCGGTTTCACTGTGAGTGAACTGGAAGCAGCGGGAATTCCCTCCTTTCAGTATGACCCTGAAAAAGCAAAGGCTCTCTTGGTTGAAGCCGGTTATCCAAACGGTCTCGACATCGGCAAGATCCTTACAATCAACGGCAGCTATTGGGTGAAGATGTCAACCGTGTTTCAGGCAAATCTGGCCGATATTGGCGTGACCGTCAATATTGAGCTCGCAGATTCCGCCGCCTGCCGCGCGCGCCGCAAATTGCAAGAATATCAGCTGGCTACCACGGGCGATAACTTTATACCTGACGCGGGGTTTTCTTATGTGTACTTCCGGGCGCTGACGCCCGAGCAAAAAGCGCAGGGCATGACCACCGATCTGGATCTTCAGGACAAAGAGCTGGATGAGTTATTCCAGAAAGCGATGAGCGAGAGCAACGACGCAACACGCAGGGCAGATTATCTGGAAGTCAACCGGAAGCTGCAGGATGAAATGTATTCAATTCCGACGTTTCATAAAGCCATTCCGTATGTTTATCATAAAGACCTTGTCTGCGACAAGATCGACCCGAATTTTTATTACGTGTACAATTTCGCTTGGAAATAGTTGCCGTGGTAAAGCTTGGACAAAATGGCATGTGGCTGCAGAATATTGCGTGTAGCCACATGCGTTATTCAATATTGTAGGACATTAGCCTATGATCAGATACGTTGCGAGGCGGCTTGCGATTATGATTCTCATTATTATTGGCGTGGCTCTTGTAGTTTTATCCATTATGGAGAAGACCTACGGAGATGCCGCCGTTATGGTTTTAGGCGATAATGTGAGCTCTGAGACAATAGATGCTTTCAATAAACAGCACGGGCTTGAGAGACCCTTTGTAGTTCGTTACTTGGACTATATTTATGGAATATTTACAAGATTTGATTTTGGAATCTCCTGGCTAACTTCCCGCCCGGTTGTAACAACGCTGAAAGAACGAATACCAATTACGCTTATTATCGCTATATCCAGTATTACCTTCGCTAGTATAATCGGCGTGCTGTTGGGAGTGCTTTCCGCCGTTAAGCAGTACTCCGCGCTTGATTACGTCGCCCGAGTGGCGGCAATGGTGATGGCTGCCGTGCCGGTTTTCTGGCTTGGAATGATGCTCTCAGTACTCTTTGCGCTGCATCTGGGCTGGTTGCCCGCGAGCGGCGTTGGAAGCTGGAAAAACTTCGTACTGCCTATGATGACGCTGGGTATTCCTTACTCGGCGAGAATTTTGCGCAGTACCCGAACTTACATGCTGGAGGCGGTGCGTCAGGACTTTGTGCGCACAGCCCGCGCTAAAGGTATCCCCGAACGCGTGGTCATTTGGAAACACGCGCTCGGCAACGCTTGCTTACCAATAATTAATACAATAGGAGTGTATATCGGAGGGCTTCTCGGCGGCGCGGTGGTAACGGAGACTGTGTTTGGAATTAACGGGCTGGGCTCTTATATCATTAACTCGGTAAACCGGAAAGATATTCCTGCTGTAGCCGGAGGCACCGTGTTTCTCGCTATAATTTTTTCCTTGATTCTTTTGACGGTGGATATTCTTTATGCCCTTGTAGACCCGCGCATCAAGGCGCGCTACGCTAAGAAGGGGTAAATCATGAAGAAAACTTCACGAAGAATGTCCCCTCTTCAGGAAACAATATATCGATTCTGCAGGAACAAGGTATCCCTGATCGGCCTTGCTATAGTAATTTGTCTGCTGTTAATAATGATTTTCGGCGAATGGATTTCTCCTTATGGCGTCGGTATCAAACAGAACTACAAAATCCGGCTCCAGCCGCCCAGCAGAGAGCATTTATTCGGAACGGACGGTTACGGGCGGGATATCTTCACCCGCGTAATACACGGCGCCAAATATACTATGTCCGTCGCGATTCCCGCAGCTGTTTTTGCGCAAGCTATCGGCGTCATCCTTGGCGCTTGCGCAGCTTTCTACAGATGGCTTGACGATATCCTTATGCGCATATTGGATGTCTTTCAAGCAATCCCGGGGATGCTTATGGCGCTCGCCATTGTGGCGGCAACGGACACGTCGTTGCCTAAACTTGTGCTCGCAATTATGATTTCATGCGTGCCCGGAGCGACCCGTTTAGCGCGCGCGGTCATGTTGACGCTGGTTGGGCAGGAGCACATCGAAGCAGCCCGTTCTTACGGCTCGCGCGACTATCAGCTTATTTTCCGGCATATAATACCCAACGCGTTGGGGCCATTGATTGTCGATCTTTCAATTAACATGTCGACAATTACTTTGCAGGTTTCAAGCCTTTCCTATATCGGACTTGGCGTTCAGCCGCCCACTCCCGAGTGGGGCGTTCTCCTGAGCGAAGCGCGGGAATTTATGCCGATAGCGCCGCATACCATCTTGTTTCCAGGAATTGCAATCCTCTTGGCGTCGCTGGCTTTCAACCTGGTAGGCGATGGCTTGCGAGACGCGCTGGATCCAAGATTGAGAGATTAGGAGCGCGAGGAATGAACAACGAGAAAGAACCGCTGCTGCAGGTCGATAACTTGGAAGTAGTGTACAGTACGCAGAAAAGAATTGTACATGCGGTGAACGGAATAAGCTTTTCTCTTAATAAGGGCGAAACGCTGGGGCTGGTTGGCGAGACCGGCGCCGGAAAGACGACGACTGCTTATGCTATCATGCGGGTGCTTCCCGACCGGACTGCAAAAATCCTGAATGGAACTATCAACTTTGACGGCCAAAATCTTCTGGAGGCGCCGGAAGCGGTGATGCGTCACGGTATCCGCGGCGACAAAATATCCATGATCTTTCAGGATCCCATGTCCGCATTGAACCCCATAATGAAAGTCGGCGATCAGATAGCGGAGTCTTTGAAATTTCACAACAAAAATAACCTCGCTGCCCAAGAAATAGATGAGCGGGTAGATAAAACACTGGAATTAGTAGGAATACAGAAAGAGCGAAAATATGACTATCCACATCAGTTGAGCGGCGGCATGAAACAACGCGTGGTTATCGCCATTGCGCTGGCGTGTGAACCGGATCTCATTATCGCAGATGAACCGACAACGGCGCTTGATGTGACAATTCAAGCTCAAGTGCTGGCAATGATCAATGAATTAATGGAAACTATGGGAACTGCGATGATATTAATCACCCATGATCTGGGCATCGTCGCGCAAATGTGCGATAACGTAGCCATCATGTACGCCGGCGAGATAATCGAAATGGGATCGGTTGAAGACATTTATTCAGGAATCATGCAGCATCCCTATACCGCAGGACTGTTCGGCTCGCTGCCCGACTTGGAAAAAAAGATGACCCGCCTGTTCCCCATTGACGGCTTGATGCCCGACCCGGTCGATTTGCCCATGGGATGCAAATTCAACCCGCGTTGTCCTAAATGCATGGATATTTGCCGGGCGGCTACGCCGGGTTTTAAATCTAACGGAACTCATAAAGTGGCGTGCCATCTATATCATAACCGTAATAGAGAAGAGAGCAATGGATAAGGCGCCTCTTCTGATTGTAAATCATCTGAAAAAGTATTTCGCGACAAAAAAGGGGCGTTTACACGCTGTTGACGACGTCAGTTTTACTGTAGAAGAGGGAAAAACGCTTGGCGTAGTGGGGGAGTCCGGTTGCGGCAAGTCGACCCTCGGCAAGACAATACTGCGCCTTGTGGAGCCGACGAGCGGCGAAATCATTTTAGACGGCGAGAACATTGTAGCGATGAAGGCGCCGCTACTGCGAAAAGCTCGCCTAAAAATGCAGATGATTTTTCAGGATCCCTACTCGAGCCTTGATCCCAGATTCAGCGTATCGGAGTTGATTGCCGACCCGTTGAAAGTAAACCAGGTATATTCTAGCAAAAAAGAAATCAATGAGCGGGTCGGCTTGATGATGGAGACGGTGGGGCTGGCGGAGAGGTTCCGAAACTCCTATCCGCACGAACTGGACGGCGGCAGACGTCAAAGGGTTGGTATAGCGCGAGTTCTTGCTCTTGACCCAAAGTTCATCGTCTGCGATGAACCCGTATCGGCGTTGGACGTTTCCATTCAGGCGCAGATATTGAATATTTTGATGGATTTAAAGGAGCAAAAAGGCCTCACATATATCTTTATAACGCATGATCTCAGCGTCGTAAAGCATATCTCGGACGATATCGCTGTGATGTATCTCGGTCAATGCGTGGAAAAGGCAAGTTCGGACGATTTATTTTTAAACCCGCTTCATCCATACACTCGCGCACTCTTGTCCGCAATTCCAGTTCCCAATTTATCCAGGAGACATGCAAGACCTACAGTAATTCGAGGCGAGGTGGGCAATCCCATTGAGCCAAAACCGGGGTGCCGCTTCTCGCCAAGGTGCGAATACGTTAGTGAAAAATGCACGGGCGAGGACATACCGCTCAAGGAGATATCTTCCAACCACTTTGTCTCTTGCGTCTTAACGTAACTTACTTTTAAGCTGATGATAGAATAATCAACCTAAGGGGGAAATCGCTATGAGAAAGACCACTTTCATCTTTACCGGAGATTCATTCATAACGCGAAAGCTACCGGAGCGCGGGTACGCGGGCTTTGACGAAATTGCGGAGATAATAAAACAGTACGACGTGCGTTTCAACAATCTGGAAATTACAGTGCACGACAACGAGGGTTATCCAGATGCAGAGTCAGGCGGCACATGGGCAATGACCGACCCCCAGACGCTGGAAAGCCTTCTCCAATTCGGCTTTAACGTGTTCAACACAGCAAACAACCACGCGATGGACTATGGGCACGGAGGTCTGTTAGCGACCATCAGGCAGCTTAGGGAAAGAAAAGTTGCTTTTTCCGGTACAGGCGCCACCCTCGCGGAAGCTTCGGCGCCTGCTTACGTCGAAACATCCGGCGCAAGAGCAGCAATCATCGGCGCGTGTTCTACCTGTTTTCCAAGTTCGGTTGCTGGCAACGCGCGTATCGATATGAAGGGCAGGCCGGGACTCAACCCCATTCGATTTGAAACCGTCTACAAAGTGCGGAGAGAGTACTTCGACGTCCTGAGCAGAATAGCCGCCGTGACCAATATGAACGCGGAGCGCGAAAAATCTGTCAGAGACGGCTATACGCCGCCATTTCCGGAGGGAAAATTCAACTTTGGAGGGCTGACTTTCATGTTGAGCGAAACCGACGAACTTTGTACAGCGCCTTTGGAAAAAGACGTTCTGCGTATCGCCGCCTCTGTGGAAGAAGCCAAACGTCAAGCTGATTACGCCATGGTCAGCATCCACGCGCATGAATCTCTTGATGGAAACAGCGCGGTTCCAGCGAATTTTATAAAGGAATTTGCGCGCCTGTGCATCGACAAAGGGGCGGACGCGGTTATTGGACACGGGCCCCACGAGTTGAGGGGAATTGAAATATACAACGGCAAACCGATTTTTTACAGCTTAGGTAATTTTGTCTTCCAGACGGAGACGATAGCCCTTCAACCCGCAGACGCTTATGAAAAGCATTCAATGTCAAATCTGACCACAGTTGGACAATATATGTCCAACCGCAGCAAAAACGAAACGAGAGGATATGTCGTGCAACCCAATATCTGGCGTTCGGTGATGGCCGGGATGACCGCAGTCGACGGCAGCATTACCCGGATATGCCTTTACCCTGTCACGCTACATATGGAGGCGCCGCGAAGCCGGAGAGGCTGGCCGTCAGTCTTAAAAGGCGAAGAGATGAAAAAAGACGGCGTTCTGGAGTACTTAGCTTCTTTGTCCAAGCCTTTCGGCACGGAGCTTAGAATCGAGAACAACTGCGCTTTTATTGATTTAGTATGATTTGATCACTAACGAGCCTGTAGCTAAATCAAACGAAAGCGCGTTCAAATCCACCCACATGGCCGGGCGAACCCAGCACAATATACCGGTGTAATACGCCGGTATACCGCCTCCATACTCTCCGTCCACGTTTATATATTGCACGTCCTCATTGCCGATGGGAGTGCGCGTGAGCCACTCTTTAGCGTCGAAGCGCCGCATATTCGCGTCAGGAAGATAGCAGTGCGCTTCATTGATTGAAAGCAGGAAAACGGAATCCCCTGCGGCTGACGCAGAGGCGTCTATAGCGGCGGCTTCGTCGGCTGTGAAGTTAGCCGCCTGTAAGAAACCTCCCGTATCGCTGTTGTTTAGCAGGGCGCGAAGCGAAGAATTCTTCCACACGCCGCTTCCTGCTCCGATATCAAAATTGCTTTGAAACAACGGCTCAGCGAACAGTAACGCCTTGCCGTCAACAACATCCAGCACGTCCCAATTAATCGGGACGCCGTCATACTTGCCAAATTTTACTTTAGCCGGTAAAGCGGTCGGGTCAATCGTCAGGGATATTACCGGGGTTCCAGGGACAGTGACGTTCTGCGATTCTGTCTCGTACCCCGGTTTGGAAAGCGTTACGGTATACTCGCCCGGCGTGACATTCGCAAAGCGCGCTTTTCCAACGGAATCCGAGAATATTTCCGCATTACGCTCGGAGTAAGGAACCAAAGAGACCTTTGCGCCGGGAATTGGGTTGCTTCCGTCATTCACATTTACAGCCAACACGTATGAAACCGGAACAGCTGCAAAGACAGAAGAAGGCGAAAGGCTAATCTTTAAGGCCGGTCGAACGCCGCTGTCGCCGTAGACGTATGGACCGTTTCCGGCAACGCCGCCAAAACTCTGAACCGACGTTGCAATGTCCTTGCCGTAGCCCGGCGACCGCAGCCACCAGCGTCTACTTGCAGAGCGGTCGGCGTCGCTTGCAAAATATTTACCGTTGTTGCTTTCCCCAACGCTCAACATGTACACTTTTGACGCGCCGCTTGGCGCGCGGCTTGGCCATTTACGCGAAGCATTATCAGCGCTGTATGTCGTGTCGAGTATATCCGCCTGATAGGCGCCAAGGACGGCTAAGAACCCGTTTTCGCCATCGTTTAGCCAATTTTTGATTTCGCTTGCAGGGAAGTAATTATTTTTCGGATCAAATGTTTTGATTTCTACATTTCCGTTGCTGTCGCGCAGTAAATCATCCAACAATAAAAAAGCGGTTTTTATGCCGCCAAAGTCCATATCGTTGTCCTTCACCTCCAGCACCCGCCAAACCAATGAGAAGCCTTTGTAAGCGCCAAAGGTTACGTAACGCGGATTGACCGTCCATGCGCCGACGGCCATATCGCCCGCGTCATCGGCAGCCTGCGCGTTCAATGGCGCAAGCGGGAGGCACATTACAAGCACGGCAAAAAAAATAATTTTTTTCATAGATATTTTTCACTCCTAATATTTTGGCAGTTAAGCGATTCTAAAAATAAGGTTGAACAGGTCTTTGCGAGCGAAGCGCGGCAATCCTCGCAAAGACGTATTGGCATGGCGGCCGCAACCGTCTTTGCGAGCGTAGCGAAGCAATCCAGAAAGCCAAATAAAAGGCAAAAGCAAAAATACTCTGGATTACCATGAAACGGTAGTACCAAAGTGCCAAAAACCACTGGATTGCCGAGTCGCAACCGTCTTTGCGAGCGTAGGGCGGCATATAAGCAGCGAGCCGGAGAACAAATTGATCCGCGCGCGCCGCTTTATTTATCAATGCCGCCCATATAGTGTTTATTCAGCTTTTATCTTTGTATTCAACTGAAAACTGAAAACTGAAAACTGAAAACTGTTTTACTTCTTTCTCTTCACGGCAAAGAGCGGAATAAGGGCCATAAGCGCAAGCATCCCGTAGCCCGCTGTGCATCCTTCAAGGAATTCGTCGAGGCAGTCGTGACATGTGCTCTTGGGCGCCTTAAACGCGAGCGCGCCTTTTGACAAAGTGCCGTAGCCAAAGATGTCGCCCATTTCATTGCTGTAATGGATGGCGTAGTTGACTCCGCACTTTAATCCTGCGCTTTTGAGTTCCTCGTATGTGAAGTCCACAACGTAAGTTCCCGGCGTTTCGCCTTCTTTTGCCTGGCCTATTATCTCAATGCAGTTTCCATTCTTATCGTAGAAGAAGAATGTCGCCCACATCCCGTCGTGCAAGCACGCATCCTTGATTGTGAGAGTGACTTTTCCGGTTGTCTCATCCTGTTTTGCGCTCTGCACAGTTGCTCCGCCATCCGCTAAACCGGAGAAGTCGCCATTCAGATCTAAGTAGGGAGGAGCGAAAGTATCATCCGGCTTCGCGTTTAAATCTTCCGCAAAAGTAAGGCGCTCTAGCGCGGAAGCCGGTATGGCCGTATAGTCAAAGGTTTTTACCAGGTCAAGGTTGAATTGGCCTGTAACGTCAACAGTTCCTCTGCGGTTTCCGCCGACTGCAGGATCCCAATGCGCCCAGAAGAGAAGGCCGCAGTTAGATCTCGGCTCCATCTGGAAAGCTGCGTATCTTCCAATCTTCTGCGCCGTTGGGATAACATAGTGTCCGGCTTTAGCTACAAGGCCAGCAGGAGCTTGAACCCAGTCTCCGCCTCCTGCTTCAGGCGCATCCTCCAGGGATGGAGTTTGCGCAGTTGTGAGAGGCTGCCATGGAACCCCGTTAAGGTTGGATCTGTAGTCATAGGATATTTTATTCGCTTCCGTCGAATAGTTGTCAAGAACCTCCGCCCTTGGACGAGGCAGTTTCGTTGTGTAAACGCATATATACGCGGTTCTGTTCTTAGTTACGCCCCAATTCTCACTGCCTCCCGGGCCGTAGAATTTATATGTTGAACCGGATGGAAGCGTTATGTCCTGCTTCAGCTTGTAAACCTCAACTCCCTGTCTCAACAACGTTTCGACGGCAACGTCCGCCCTTGGGTCCATGACGTAGAAAGCGCCCATTTTTATTGGATATTGGCCGATATTTCTGAGCAACGTCAACGGATAGTGAGAATAGTTTTCGAACCTGTTGACGGTTGTGGTTGTCCCCGCATAAGCGTATCCATCCACCTTGAAAATTCCGGGGCCCCATCCCATCTCATTTTCATTGCTTACGAATTTTCTATATGGGGCGCCTTCGTTGCCTCCGGCGCTGTTGCCGTTATTTCTGTAGTCAATAGCGCCCTGATATGTTGTGGTGAGCACTTCCGGGCTGCTGTTGTTGAGATTCCGATATTCGTTGTCCTTTCCCCTCATCAATGCGAATATCTCGTCTTTCTGTATCGTAGCCTGCTCTATAACGCTGATGAACGCGGCGTACATCGCATGAACCTTGAGCCAGGTATGATGATATGTGTTAATCTCCATGAGAACGGCATATCTGTTCCTGCTCGGTGGCGTGGCTGCGCTGGATCGCGTGGAGTCGCTGCTGGGGGACAGCATCTGGGTGACTTCCCTTACCTGCGTAGGAACGCCTTCGATATCGCGCGACACCAAGCTGCTGACAAAGCCGGAACTATCCATATAGTTCATTGATGTAAGGGAGATGTCCTTATTCCTTGTCGGACTAAAGGTAGTGTTGTTGCCCACTGTAGCGTCTGAAAGTGAGAAAACCGGATTCCCCGCTGTATTATCCGGCGAATAATCCGCAATGAACTTTTTCATATAATTTCTGTAGAAATTCGTCTCCGGATTTGCATATTTTCCGAGGCCGTCTGCAAAAATGCTCTCCGCGAATCTGCGGCCTGTGGAACTGATATCCGGGTCGCCGTTCGCCCAGGATCCGTTGGTATAGCTGATTACGTGGCGAGACCTTGGGCCGCTGACGTTGTGGTGGTCAATAAGTATATACGCGTCCCATTTGCGGAAAAGCCTAATCGCAGCCTGGATTTCCGGAGAGTGCGCTTTGCTGAAGCCACGGTTGGGGTCTAATCCAATATTGGAGCCCGACGGGCCTGCGGCGACAGGGTCATCCTCGTAAGGATCCGCTATGAAACGCGCCTGACGGTTTTTGCCGTCGGGGTTTGCAGCAGGCGTGACCAACAACACTACGTCTTTCAAAAGTTCGTCGTGTTTCCCTTGAGCTACTTCGCGCAGGAAGATGAGCGAGGCTTCGGAGCCATCGTTCTCGTTCCCGTGGATGGCGCACTGCCATCGAATAACTATTCGCTCCCCAACTTCTTCAGGGCCTTTGGGCGCTTTGGGTACGGCCACTATTGCAAGAGGTATAGGCACGCCATGAAAACTGTAACCCATAGTCTCGTAGCGAATTCGTCCGCCGCTGTTGTTCGCGACAATCTTCACAAATGGCAGGATTTCTCCATTGGGGTCGTAACCTGCGGGCAGCGCTGTTTCAGTTGCCGTTGTTCCCGTTCCAACAGGCCTTTGCATTCTAGTCCATACACCGCCGGTGGTATTGCCGGTGCGTTGAGCTTCCGTCCATCTCTCCGCCCCTTGCTCCCATGTGGTTTTCAGCGTGTCCAAAGGGCCTGCAAACGCCGAAGACGCTACAAATATCAACAACGATAAAACTAACAACTTCTTTATCATAATATCCATTCCTCCTTACAAAATTGATATTCTAAAGCAAGAGTATAGCATACTAATTCAGTAAAAAAATGGAATAGCATGAGTTTTCCAAATATCATATTCATTTTTTCAAGCGATATTAGCAAAAAAAGCAACGATAGCTCAAATATGGCTATATTAATTTTGCAAAAAGTATTGAACAAATTGCATTTGCTCGAAATACCAGCGTGTTTTATGATAAAATTTATCGTACTGAGGAACTGTATGCGAGCATAGAGGCGAAGATTTATAACGCTTAAAAATAGATTTAATAATTATGAAAGGAGCCGTGAAAACATATGAACGAACGTATATCACGTCTGCGAAAGGAAAGTTTTGAGACTAAACCGAGCGTTTCGATTGAAAGAGCTCTTCTTACCACAGAGTTTTATAAGGATAACTTTGGAAAATACTCTATACCCGTGCTGCGAGCGCTTAACTTCAAGAACCTGTGCGAGAGGAAAACCATCTGGATAGGCGAAGACGAGCTAATAGTCGCGGAAAGAGGGCCAAAGCCGCGCGCCGTATCCACTTTCCCGGAGCTCAACTGTCATACGCCGGAAGATTTGCGGATCCTCAACTCCCGGGAGATGACGAGCTTTGTCGTTGCGGCAAAAGATATTGAAGCGTATGAAAAAGACGTTGTCCCGTTCTGGAAGGGCAGAACCGTCCGGGATATAGCTTTCGCGCAAATTCCCGACAAATGGAAGAAACTATATGAGGCGGGATGCTTCACCGAATTCATGGAGCAGCGCGCGCCCGGTCATACATCGCTTGACGACGCCATTTACAAATATGGAATGCTAGACATGAAGGGTAAAATAGCGGAAGCAAGGGAAAAGCTTGACTGGATAAACGATCCTCACGTGGTTGAGCGCAACGAAGAATTAAAGGCTATGGATATATCCTGCGACGCCGTGATAATTTTTGCGGAGCGGCACGCCCTGCTTGCCGAACAAATGGCTGAGAGCGAGCAGGACGAAGCGCGCAAAAGCGAGCTTCTCAAAATTGCCGACGTATGCAGGCATGTTCCGGCTCACGCCCCCCGCGACCTTTGGGAAGCAATACAGACATACTGGTTCGCTCACCTTGGGACAATAACTGAATTGAACGGATGGGACGCAATGTCCCCCGGGCATTTCGACCAGCATCTGGCGCCGTTTTACGAGCGCGGGATAAGCGACGGCACGTTAACGCCTGAAAGTGCGCGCGAACTGCTTTCATGCTTCTGGATAAAGGTGAACAATACCCCCGCCCCTCCAAAAGTCGGTGTTACGGCTGCTGAAAGCGGAACATATAATGATTTTACTCAAATTAATTTAGGAGGGGTGAAGCGCGACGGTTCGGACGGTTCGAGCGATATTTCGTACATGATGCTCGACGTGCTCGACGAGCTTCAGTTGTTGCAGCCACAGGTAAGCGTGCAGATATCTCAAAAGACGCCCGACAGATTCCTGAAGCACGCATGCCAGGTAATGCGGCGCGGCTCCGGGTATCCTTCGGCTTTCAACGTTGAAACAGTTATTTCAGAACAGCTCAACATGGGAAAAAGCATAGAGGACGCCAGAGGCGGAGGAACAAGCGGCTGCATTGAGACCGGATGTTTCGGCAAAGAGGCTTATATGCTTCATGGCTACCTCAACACCCCAAAAATTCTCGAACTTGCGCTGAACAACGGGGTGGATATGCTCACGGGCAAATTGATAAGCCTGCAAACCGGTGAAGCAACTTCATTCAAGGATTTTGACCAGCTTTATGACGCGTTCCTCGCTCAGCTTCATTATGTGGTGGATACGAAAATAGCGGTGGACAACCTCCTGCAGAGGATGTTCGCGAACTATGCCCCCGCCCCCTTCCTCTCGGTGCTGATAAATGGCTGTATCGAAAAAGGACGCGATTATTACGACAGCGGAGCAAAATACAACACCGACTATATACAGTGCTGCGGGATAGGCACCATTACGGACAGCCTCAGCTCGTTGAAAAAGCACGTTTTCGAGGACGGCGCGGTGAAAATGGGAGATCTTATACAAGCGCTGAAAGACGATTGGGAAGGGCATGAACCGCTGCGCCAGATGATTTGGAATAAAACGCCATTCTTCGGGAACGATGACGATTACGCCGATGATATAATGCGCCGCGTTTACAGTTCGCTGCTTGAAGCAATAGACGGCAAGCACTCGACGAGAGGGAAAACATATCACGTCAACATGCTGTCCACCACTTGCCACATTTATTTCGGCAAGATGCTTGCAGCGACCCCCAACGGCAGGCGCGCGCACCTTCCGGAGTCGGACGGGACTTCTCCTTCTCACGGCGCCGACCGCGCCGGGCCGACTGCCGTAATAAAATCTCTCAGCAAGATGGATCAGCAAAGATCAGGCGGGACTCTGCTCAACCAGAGATTTTTACCGTCCGTACTAGCGGGGGATACCGGGCTTGATAAACTGTCGCATCTGATTCGTTCATATTTCAAGATGGGCGGGCACCATATCCAGTTCAACGTGGTCGATACCGAAACGCTCCGCCTTGCTCAAAAACGCCCGGACGACTATCGAAACCTGCTAGTCCGTGTGGCTGGTTACAGCGACTATTTTGTAGACCTTGATGTTTATCATCAGGAGGAAATAATAGCCAGAACAGCGCAGGAGATGTGCTGAGAAAAGAGTTTGGAAAAGGTTTACAGAGCGTAATTTACAGGAAATGCACCAATTTTTTCATGCATTTCCAATTCCGCGCGCACTGTGTGCGGAATTGAGCTGGTCACATTATCGTTTGCTTATTAAGGTTGCTGACGCTTCGCACCGCGAGTTTTATACTCGTGAATGTATTGAAGCTGCTTGGAGTGTTCGTCAGTTGGAACGGCAAAACAACTGGAAGAATTAAAATGTGAATTAGAACGGGAACGTGAAATTATTGAAAGGCAGAAGATGCTGGAAAGTGATGTTGACGTAATAAAATAGATTGGAGGATATTTTCATGGCAGGTTTTATTGGCAGGTTAATGAATAAGGCAAGAAGCTTTAACGTATTTGATTATGCAATGCTCAAATTTGCGTTATTGTCGGCGGGAATTTTACTCGGGTTTTATCTTGCGCCTTTTCTGACGCATCTTATTTTGTATGTGTGGATTATTTTTGCAATATCGTATGCATATTTGTTTTTTATTTGTTTTAAAAGGAAAGAGAAATAATTGCGGAGATTTGCGCTTTTTGCTTTAGTATTTGGAATTTTGTCCGTTTCGACGGGGGCGGTGTTCGCGCGTCTTGCTGACGCGCCGCCGCTCGCGACTGCGGCGTACAGGCTCACCATAGCAAGTTTGATACTTGCGCCTTTTGCGTTCATATACAGGCGGCATGAGATAGCGCGGCTTGACAGGAAGGATTTACTGTACACATTCATAGCGGGAGCTTTTCTTGCGGTGCACTTCGGAACATGGATAAGCTCCCTTTCCTATACAAGCGTCGCTTCAAGCGTCGTTCTGGTAAATACAATACCAATATGGGTGGGATTAGCTGCTCTCCTAACGGGCGAAAAGCTCTCAAAATTAACTTGGGCAGCGCTTGGAATAAGTGTTGTCGGTGTGTTTTTAGTTGGTTACGGGGATTTTTCCATAGATCCGCAGGCGCTATGGGGAGACTGCCTGGCGCTAATTGGAAGCATAGGCGTCTCAGGGTATGTTATTTTCGGAAGAAAGATTCGTCAAAAACTATCGCTTTTAGCTTATGTCAGCCTGTGTTATGGGACGGCTGCAATCCTTCTTAGTATTGCCAATCTTTTATCCGGCGGCAGCATGAGCGGTTTTTCCGCGCATACCTGGCTGATGTTCCTTGGCATAGCTGTAGTTCCTCAACTACTGGGGCACAGCTGTTACAACTGGGCTCTTGGATATTTCAGCGCGGAATTCATAGCTGTAATGCTGCTTGGAGAGCCTATAGGATGCTCGATAATGGCGTACTTCATGTTCGATGAATTTCCAACGCCGATTATGTTTGCAGGATTTGCGTTTCTAATGCTCGCGATAGTCATAGCCGCCTTGGGCGAGAGCAAAATGGAAAATAGTTCTAATAATGCAAAAACTTAAAATCTGGATATTATAAGAAGAGGCTGTATTTTTTAGTTTCTGTTGCATATAATATAGTATAATTATCCGATATGATTTATTCAAAGTAAAAGCGAGGTAGTGAAGTGGAAGACCTATATCAAATTCTTGAAGTTCCTCGTGACGCCTCTCAGGCCGATATCAAAAAAGCTTACCGAAGACTTGCAATGAAGTACCATCCTGACAACAACAAAGGAAACGAAGAAGCAGAGAACACTTTCAAGAAAATTAACGCCGCTTACGAAGTATTGAGCGACCAGGATAAACGCGCAAGGTATGATCAATTCGGAACTGCTGAGGGCGCTTACGGAGGGGGCTTCAGCGGGGCTAATTTCGGAGACCTGTTCGGAGATTTGTTCAGCCAGGTATTCGGCGGAGGTATGGGGTTCAGGGGATCTCAGAGCCATGACCCAAGCGCGCCTCAAAGGGGCGGAAGCCTTGAAATGCCGATTGAAGTGACATTGATAGAAGCTGCGCAGAGTATTTCCAGGACTGTTGAGATTCCGCGCTGGGAGGTCTGCGTCGTATGCGGAGGAACAGGAGCTAAACCCGGAACGTCTCCCAAGACGTGCGGGGCATGTCACGGACGCGGGCAAGTTGAAAACCGCCAACATACGATGTTCGGTGAATTCATGTCGGTGGGGCCGTGTCATACATGCGGCGGCAAAGGCAAAATTATCGAAGAAAAGTGTCCGGGGTGCGGCGGTAGAGGGCAGGAACGCAGAAAACACAAGGTTGACGTCAAAGTACCGGCGGGAGTTGAAACCGGAACGAGGCTGCGAATATCAGGAGAGGGAGACGCAGGGGTCAATGGAGGGCCCAACGGAGATCTTTTTCTGGCAGTAACCGTTAAGACAGACAAAAACTTTGAAAGAGACGGGGGAGACCTGCACAGACGTCTTTACATAACCTACCCGCAAGCAGTTCTGGGAGCTGTAGTTGAAGTTGAAACGCTAATTGACGGAACGGAAAAACTTAATATACCGCCCGGTACAACCCACGGGAGCAGATTCAAAATAAAGGAGCGCGGAATAGCTAGGCTTCGCGGCGCGCGCGGCAGAGGGGACTTATATGTACACGTTTTTGTGGATATTCCTCAAAAAGTATCGGAAAAAGAAAAACAGCTGATAAGCGAGCTTGCCAATGAAATGAAAGTAAGCGTCGGAGCAGGAGAAGAAGGTTTTTTCGATAGATTTAAGAGATTTTTTGATTAGCAGATTATTGGAGGGAATTCCCCTCCTGCGAAGGGGCGCCTGCCTTTGGCGGGAGGGCTGGTTCCGCCCGTATTTACTGACACAGCTTGATATAATAATACTGAGAGTAAAATCTAATTTAGAAAGTTGAGGGTTGTGAATGAGTTTTATTCCAAATATGCCGCAGAACTTGCCAAAAATACCGGGAGTAAACAGGGGAAGCAAAGTATTTTTGCTTGTACTCATAATCTTAGGATTTTCGGGATTTCTCGTTCTGGACAGTTTCTTTATGGTACAGACGGGCTATAAAGGCGTAGTCACAAGGTTTGGTAAAATTACGAGGGAAGCCGAACAGGGGCTTAATTTAAAGATTCCGTTTATTGACAAAGTTTTTAAGGTCGACACCGAGATGGTGCAGAGGATAGAGTACGGTTACGTTACTCAGGACGTCGGCAAAAAATATCAGGAGAACAAACCGGAATCAAAGATGATAACGAGGGACAACAAGATAATTTATATCGGGTGGATAATGCAGTATAAGATAGTTAATCCGTCCGATTTCATAACGAACCTGCCTCTAAACCAGCGGCAATACAATATGATAAAGCACATTGCTGAGGCGGAATTTCGTGAAGTAATAGCCTCAAAGAGCTTAGACGAAGTGCTCACCGACCAGAAGGTAGAAGCGGCAACGGAAGCCCGAAAGAACATACAGAGTGCTTTCGATGCGCTCGGGATGGGGCTTTACGTCAGCACGGTGAACCTTCAGGACGTGGAGCTTGAGTCGGAAGTTCAGAAAGCTTTTGCGGACGTCGAGACCGCGCGCACGGAACGCGAACGCAAGATACTGGAAGCTACACGTTACTCGAACGTTGTGCTTTCAGAAGTCGAGGGAGCGGTTATGAAGATCCAGAACGAGGCTGAAGCGTACAAATTCAGGAGGATAGCTGAAGCTAACGCAGAAGTTAGCCGCGTTACGGCGCTCAGCGAACAATATGCAAAGAATCCTGATATTGTCAGAATAAATATTTACGCCGAATACATGACTCCCGTGCTGAAGAACGTAACGCCGATATTCATTGAAAGCGGCGAAAGACTTAATCTTCTTGATATTACACAGCTTATTAAAAGCGAAATCCATGAACGAGAGGAGGGCGCGAATAATGAAATTAAGAACTAGTATTATTATCTTAATAGTTGTTGTTGCTGCGTTTTTTGTGTTCACCGCCGCATATAGCGTAAACTATGACGAACAGGTGGTCGTCACGCAATTTGGAAAGATAGTTAGAAGCGTTACGGAGCCCGGGCTGCATTTTAAGACGCCCTTTATAACCGCGCTCTCAAGTTACACGAAAAAGCTTATTGAATATGACGCTGACCCAGTTTCCGTGATAACTTCCGATAAAAAGACCATAATTTTCGATACCATAGCGATGTACCAGATATCTGACCCGGCGCTTTTCTTTCAGCGAGTCGGGACGCTTTCCGCCGCCGAAAAGCGCATAGACGACGCGGTGTATTCGGCCGTCCGGAATGTCGCGGGGAAAATGTCGTTTTCGGATATAATCTACACCCGGCGCATTGAGGCGACCGATGAAGCCAATGATATGGCGGCCAAACAGGCTTCGGAGTACGGGATAAAGATATTGAGGACGAAATTTAAGAAAGTTCTCCTTCCCGCGCAGAACGAGGAGTCAATATTCAAGTCGATGATAGACGAGCGCATGACGATAGCGGGCCAGCTAATAGCTGAAGGAAACAGCAAAGCTACCGAGATAGTCTCCACTGCTGACAAAACGCGCGCGATGAAGCTTGCGAGCGCAAACGAACAGGCGGCCATGACCAAGGCCGAAGGCGACCGTACGGCGCAGGAAACGATAGCAGCATCGGTAAAAAATAATCATGACCTGTATATGCTGATGAAAAACCTTGAAATTTATCGTTCTTCCATAGGTAAATCGACGCTCGTAATTGATCCTACTAAGGGCGTGTTTAAGAATTTTATAATTCCTTAATGCCATAAAATGACAATATGATCATTCTCGTTGACATCACTATGTTTAAAGCTACTCACTACTGTCTTTAAATCCGAAGCGAAGGATCCGGCGCTATCGTGTCCATCCTGACGCCCCTGCGCCAGGAGGACGCGCCTGCTGCCGCTATCATGGCGGCGTTGTCCGTGCAGTGGGCAATTGAGGGGATGTAGACGTCCCATATTCCCTTTTTTGATTGCATAGCTGCCCTTAGCGCGCTGTTCGCCGCTACTCCGCCTGATATCGCGACCTTATTTACCCCCGTTTTTCTTGCTGCAAGCTCAAGTTTTATCATTAAGCTCTCGACAATGGCCGCTTGATACGACGCGCAAATGTCGCTTGTTTGTTCATCCGTGAACGAAATATTTCCAAGACTGCCCTTACCGATGGAAATATAGTCGGGCGGCGCTGTCTCTCCCGCGCTGAGTTGCTTCAGCTTCCAGAGAAGCGCGGTTTTAAGCCCGCTGAAACTGAACTCAACTTCATCGGTATTCTTTAGCGGTACAGGAAAGCTGAACGCTTTAGGATTCCCGCTTGCGCTCAATTTATCAATTACGACTCCTCCCGGGTATGGAAGCCCCAGAAGCTTTGCGGCTTTGTCGAAAGCTTCCCCTGCAGCGTCGTCCCTAGTGCCGCCCAGTATATGGTAGTTTCCCCATCGGCGGACGTGAATTATCTCCGTGTGCCCGCCAGAAACCACAAGGGATATGAAAGGAGGCGCCAGATTTTCGTCCGCTAAGTAATTAGCGAATATGTGCCCTTCAATATGGTTCACGCCTAATACGGGGACGCCCCATGCGCTCCCGAGCGCGCGGGCGGTCAGCACACCGACCAGAAGGGAGCCCATCAGTCCGGGGCCGCGCGTGACCGCAATTAAGTCTATGGCTTCAGATTCGGACATGCTCGCGCGCGCTTCGTCCATGACAAGTTTTATGAGCGGCAGGATTGCTTCCTGATGCATCCGGGCGGCAAATTCCGGGACAACCCCTCCGAAGCGCTGATGTTCCGTTATCTGGCTCGAAACATGCTCGGATATAATTTCGCGGCTTCCCCGAATTATTGCAACAGCCGTGTCGTCACAGCTGCTTTCAATCCCGAGAGTTATCATCTCTTCGGGATTTCCCACTCCACAGCGTCATCTCCGTAGGATAATTTTACCTTTCCTTTTTTTGGCATTGAGGGGACAACTACGTGCAATTCATAGTCGTCAACGCCGAATTCGTCGTCTGCCGTTGACATTTCTATTGCTACTTTTTCGCGCAATTTAAGCGGCGCTATTTCCCCAAGCACACGATAATATGTGGGGGTTAAAATGTCGTCAAGAGTCAAACGATACCCGTTTATTACTATCTCCTCAATTTTGAAATCCCATCGTTTTAACGCCTGATATGACAAAAGAAAAATGTCCCTGTTTTTAAGGAGCTGTTTCATTTCTTTTTTATTGCTGTAATAATAAGAAAGCCCGTTAGATATTGAGTCGTCGACATCCGCGTCGTTTGCCAACGTTCTCATGAGGCTTCTGTCAAGCCAGGTGAACACTATTTTACCGCGACCGCCAACACGCAGTCCTCCTATATCAATTGATTCGGTGAAAATCATACATGATCGATTTTCAATCAGATTGCTCCAGTTATTCGACATGAGCGCAGCATTCGCAGTTTCAAAGAGAATTATGGAGAATGCGAATACTAAAAGTAACGCTACTACTCTTCTAAGTCTTTCATAACGCTTCATCGGATGCTGACAAATTCGAAGATTTCTTTTTATTCCGGCGTACAATTCAATTTCCCCTTTCAAAATAAGAAGCAATCCCGTAGTCTTTTTGTTTTTAGACTACAATCACTAATAATTCATCTATAATTACTCACTGACGCCGCTTTCCTCTTGAGGAAAGATAAAAGGCGCAAGCTCGGAAAGCAATACCGCAAAGAATATAATAGCGCAGCCAATGAACATGCGAAATGTAAAAGGCTCCCCGAGCAGGAGCACCCCTGTAAAGACTCCAAAGACTCCTTCAAGGCTTATTAAAATTGCTGCGTGAGTGGATGAGGTGTATTTCTGACATATATTCTGAAGCAAAAACGCGCTTATCGTCGAAAAAACGACCAAAAACCCGATTTCATATAGGCCGTCGGTTCCGTGAAACCCGGGCCATTCGGAAGAAAACGGCGCGACGATAATGGACAGGACGCCGGTTATACCTATCTGAAGAATAGCGAGCAGGACAGGAGAGGCAATTCTTGTCGCGTAACCTATATACATGACGTGAGCGGCAAATATAACCGCGCACAGCACTGTAAAGGCGTCTCCGATATTGAACGCGCTCACGTCCTCCGAGGTGAGCACATACATTCCCACGCAGCAGAGGAGCGCTGACGCCAAACAGTATTTACCGGGCAAAACACGGGTTAAAATCCATGTGAAAAGAGGCACAAACACGACGTATATAGAGGTAATGAACGCCTGCTTGCTTGACGTTGTGAGGGTCAGCCCAAAGGTCTGCGAAGCGTACCCCGCAAAAAGCAATATTCCCAATATAAGGCCCATTGAGTATACTTTTTTTGACGCTCCCTTAAATTTGCGCCCGAATAATACGATTAGTATTATAAACGCCGCGTTGAAGCGCAATGCAAGCAGCCAAAACGTTGGAAACGTTTCCAACGCCCCTTTCATTGCCGCAAAGCTGAATCCCCAAAAAAACGCGGCGAGGAGGAGCCCTCCGTCCGCCGCCAGCATCCGTTGTCTACTAGTTAATCCCGATATGTTCAAATCCTCATGCCCTCTTTTCAATGAAAACGGAAACGAGCCGCAACGTGCGTACATTGACGCAGAGAATGCTCTTCATTCCGTATGGTTTTTTTTGAAAATGATATTAACAAATTATTTTAGCATAGAATTATTACATTATTCATTTTGCGAATTGTGTTAATATTTGTTTATGGTTTGACGATAGTCGGAGATGGAGAAAAGAACATGGATAAAAAAACTTATTTTATAAGCTATACCTCGCGCACAGAAGCGAATAAGAAGCGGGCGATATGGACAGAATGGTTTTTTCGTGAAAAACTTAACGCGGAAACCATCATGCAGGAATATGATTTTCACCCCGGCGAAGATTTCAAAGCAAAGATGGATGAAGCGCTCAAAAAATCGGATTGTGTTGTATGCGTGCTGACTCGCGAGTATCTGGATTCCGTAAATTGCAGAGAAGAGTGGACGAACGCCGAAAAATTCATTCTAATCAAATTTGACGACTGCGAGCCCAAGGGGCTTTTGAAGTCTCGCATCTATATCAACCTTTACAATTTAGATCAAAACGCCGCCCGCCAAAAACTTCTTGAAGAGTTGTCTGAAAAAGTCCGCCCAAAGGACGAGCCGGATTTTCCGGGTTTTGTGAAGGAACCGGAATATCCTGTGGCTCAAGCGTTTCCCAAAAAACAATTTACCGGATCGCAATGGACGCTTCATCGGGCGGGACGACGAGATGGCGCGCATAAACACGGCGCTGAAAGAACGCTCCACCATACTTATCACCGGACAGGGCGGGTTCGGAAAAACGCAAACTGCGGTTGAGTACGCATATCGTCATGCGTCGGAATACGACTGTATTTGGTACTTCAACGCGGAATCTGAAACGCTGCTCTGTGACGAATGCCGCGAATTCGCATTAACAATCGGTTTACCCGAAGACCTGAAGAACGATCCGCGCCGGGTCAATTCATATATCTCAAACTGGTTTAACAGAAACAAAAGCTTATTCATATACGACAACGCGGAGGGCTGCCCGAAACTCTGCGAATACCTGCCGCAAGGATTCTACAGCGGTCATATAATATTCAATTCGCGCGATGACTTAAAAGGCAATTTCGGCGAAAGGATAGACGCGACCGTATTTTCGCATAAAGACGCTATGGAGTTCATACGTAAGCGCGTAAATGGAGTAAATGACGACGAAGCGAAAAAGCTTGCGTATAGCCTTGGGAGCCTGCCGCTGGCGCTTGAACAGGCGGTCGCATATATGAACGAATTCAAACACACTTGCGGGGAATATCTTGCTTTGCTGGAAAGCAAAGGGTTGGAACTGCTGGATAAGCCTTCTAAATATACTGATTACGACAAAACCGTCACGACCACATGGAACATTACATTTGAAAGGCTTGAAAAGGACGCGCAGTCGAATTCGCTGTCGCTGGCGGCAGTTCAGCTGCTGAATCTCTGCGCGTACTGCGCGCCGGACGACATACCGCTGCGGATGTTCATAGAAGGCCGCGAACAGCTTCCGCAGCCTTTATGCGACGTACTTTATCCTGACAATATACTTGGCCATGACGACGTTGTAGGGAAACTGAAAAACTGTTCGTTAGTCTCAATGCGCCGGGACGATGGCGGGATTATGCTGACAATACACCGCCTAATTCAGGCGGTTGTCAACCGTAGACTGTATCAGGATACTCAATGGCTGTCATATTGCCTTGACGCGATGCATAGCATATTTACATATGTATACGGCGATAGACAGTCAATGGACGCGTTCGGGCGAAACCAGCCGCACGCGCTTGAGATTGCACGGCATACAGAGTCAACGTTCCGTGATGATAATAAAAGACAGGAGAAAGTTGCATATTTATACAGAATAACCGGGTTTGGATTGTATCATACAGGCGATTTCGAAAAGGAACTCATGTGGCAACGTAAAGCTTTGGATATCCGCGAGAGAGTGCTGGGCGCGGAACACCCCAATACCGCGAACACTTACAATAATATTGCGAGTGTCTACCGTGACCAAGGCAATTACGCGGAGGCGCTCGTGTGGTATCGTAAGGCTCTGGATATCCGCGAGAGAGTGCTGGGCGCGGAACACCCCGATACCGCGGCCAGTTACAATAATATTGCGTTGGTCTACCATGGCCAAGGCGATTATACGAAGGCACTGGAGTGGAGTTTTAAAGCTCTGAGTATCCACGAGAGAGTGCTGGGCGTGGAACACCCCGATACTGCGGTCAGTTACAATAATATTGCGTTGGTCTACCATGACCAAGGCAAATACGAGGAGGCGCTCGTGTGGCATCGTAAAGCTCTGGATATCCGCGAGAGAGTGCTGGGCGCGGAACACCCCGATACCGCGGCCAGTTACAATAATATTGCGTTGGTCTACCATAAACAAGGCGAATATGCAAAGGCGCTCGTGTGGTATCGTAAAGCTTTGGATATCCGCGTGAGAGTGCTGGGCGCGGAACACTTCGTTACCGCGAACAGTTACAATAATATTGCGACGGTCTACCGTGACCAAGGCAATTACGCGGAGGCGCTCGTGTGGCATCGTAAAGCTCTGGATATCAGCGTGAGAGTGCTGGGCGCGGAACACCTCGATACCGCGAACACTTACAATAATATTGCGACGGTCTACCATGACCAAGGCAAATACGAGGAGGCGCTCGCATTGTATCTGAAAAGTTATAGGATACTTCTCGCAAAACTTGGCGAAACGCATCCAAAAACGGCTAAGATAAAAAGTAATATGGAGGCTGCTTACGCCGAATCAGATTTCAATCAACCATTTGAGGATTGGCTGCAAAATTCATTGGAACAGTTGTAGTAAATACGTTTTTGTCAAGATTGTCTCTGATTACTTACGAAGTAGCCTATTCCTGATTGATTTTTTGTAAAGGACCTATTTTCCGCATCCCGTAGCATTCCTGTAATTAATGAAGACGGGATTTGAATGAAAAGAAATCCCCTGCTAAGATAAAATGTGTGCCACCAAAACGCACATAAATCAAAAGACAGGGGATATTCAGCAATGAAAAAAAGAAGAAATCAACGCTTAGAAGAAATAACCGACACAACGCTAATAGTAGGAGTAGATATAGCTAAGACAGAGCATTGGGCGCGATTTGTAGATTATCGAGGCATTGAAATCGGAAAAGCAATATCGTTCAAAAATGATCGAGAAGGCTTTGAAAGTATTGTAGCAAGAATAGAGGAAATATGCAAAGCAAAAACTTTGCGACATCCGATAGACAATATCCTGATCGGGATGGAGCCGACAGGCCACTACTGGAAAGCACTGGCAAATTATTTTCCAGAGGATAGATTCAAAGTAGTTGGAGTGAATCCGTATCATACGAAGAAAGCGAAGGAATTGGATGACAACAGCCCGACCAAGAGCGACAAAAAAGATGCATTGGTAATAGCAAGACTGGTATCAGAAGGACGATATTTCGTGCCGTATCAACCGCAAGATATATTCAGCGAACTACGAGTATTGACAAACGCCCGAGTGAGTGTGTTGAAACATAGCTCAGCGACAAGAAATAATATAATAGGGATGCTTGACATGTATTTTCCTGAAATGTGTATAGTATTCAAGAAACCGATAGATGGGAAAGCATCAAGACAAATTCTAAAGAACTGCCCATTTCCAAAACATATCTTGGAGAAGGGAGAAAAAGGAGTCTTAGCGGAGATAAAAAAAGCAGTGAAGAAGTCAGTAGGAATCAAAAGAGTGAAGCAATTAATTAACATCGCGCAATCATCAATAGGAGTAAATTATGGAATAAGCGCAGCGAAACTACGCATGAGAATACTTATAGAAGAAATGGAACAGTACGAGAAGCATATCTCCGAAATAGAAGCAGAAATGGAAAAAGCGCTAAAAGCAACGGGATATTCAGAACAAATGTTAAGTATCAAAGGGATAGGAGTAGTAACAGCAGCGAGTTTTTTGGGCGAAGTAGGAGATCC
>Ga0082212_10001404_pt1 | contig 35494 bp, 31 predicted proteins | sample TergutNt197P3_FD_71548 | JGI IMG/M metagenome (GOLD analysis project Ga0082212, IMG submission 71548) | Neocapritermes taracua P3 segment gut microbial communities from Petit-Saut dam, French Guiana - Nt197 P3 | ecosystem: Host-associated > Arthropoda: Insects > Digestive system > Gut ...
CCACAACTTCTGTCCGCCTTATGTTTGCTTTTATCCTCGCAACGAGTTCCCTCATGCCGAAAGGTTTGGTTATGTAGTCGTCCGCGCCGAGTTCTAGCCCTAAAACCTTGTCGACCTCTTCTTCCTTTGCGGTCAGCATTATTATGGGCACCATGCTCGTCTCCCTTATTTTCTTGCAGACCGCAAACCCGTCCATGGAAGGCAGCATGATGTCGAGAAGGATCAGGTCGGGGTTTGTTTCCAAGGCTTTGTTCAGACCCGCAAGCCCGTCAAATGCCGTGTCGACGTCGAAACCTTCTTTCACCAGATTGAATTTCACTATGTCCGATATGGATTTTTCATCTTCTATGATAAGCACTTTTTTTAAATCCATTGCCAAGCTCCCTTCTTTGTTTTCAGGCTATATTATATCAGAAAATCGGTGCCTCGTCAAAATCCTGGTATTTTACAGATAACTGAGCGGGTTTTTAGGAACCCCGTTGATGTGCACTTCAAAATGGCAGTGGGGCCCGGTGCTCCGGCCCGTGCTTCCGACATTGGCTATGTGCTGGCCCTGGTAGACCTTTTCGCCCTTCTTGACGAACAGCGCACTGCAGTGGGCGTACAGCGTTTCCATGTTCCTGCCGTGGTTTATTATGATCATGTACCCAAAAGAGCTCTTGTACCCGGCAAAGGTGACCGTCCCGCCGTCAGCTGCGCCTATCCTTGTGCCGGACTTGCAGGCAAGGTCTATGCCGTAGTGCATCCTCCCGCTCCTCGATCCGAATTTCGACGTCAGCCGGTACCCAGAAACGGGGTATTTCAGCTTGCCTGTGCCCTGGAGGGGCGGCAGGTCTTTCGTCCCTCTGACGACTACTGCGGAAGAGGCTGCCTTAATTGTTTCTGAACTGATCTCTTCCCGCGCAATTTCAAAGCCGTTTCTCCTTATTATCTTTGCCGTCACCACTCGTTCGCCGTCAACCCCCTTGACTTTCGTGGACTGTTCGCCCTTGTACAAGCCGGTGCTGTCCTCATAGATCGTGTCATAGGGTATTATGTCGGGGTACGTGGCGACTTCAACAGTCTGAACGGTGAGAAGCGGCACTGCTTGTGTCAGCACTATTTCCTGCCCAATGCTGAGCTTTGCAGGCGTGATCTCCGGGTTTTCAACTTCCAGCTCGGACTGTGTCATGTTGTACATTTTCGCTATGCCCGAAAATGTTTCGCCTTTTTCCACAAAGTGTATCTTCTGTTCAGTGTTTCCAGTCAGCAGCCGTTCTATCACATCGTCCGGGTTCTGAATCTTCCCCAGCTGGGTGTCGATCTGCTTGTATTCAACATTTTCCGCAAACGACCTGTCGTCATACCTTACGTTGTCGCTCTGAGGCGCTTGAATTTCCATGTACGTTTCCACAAGCTCCCGCGCCTTTTCCTCAGTATCCAATATGGCGACCCTGTGGTTGTCGATGTACAGCCCGCAGGCTTTTGCATTCATGTCCTGCATGTAGGTAAGCCGGTTGAAGACTTCCTGCATGTCGTCTATTTCCTTGTTCCCGGTGTAGACCCGCTCAAACGTTATGTCCTGATCCTTGTCGATCTCTATCTCTGCACCGTACTCCCTAGTCAACTGCTCGCTGACCACCTCGAGCACCCGCAGGACGTCTTCTTGGTTTTTCACCATGCCTAGGGGCCGGCCGTTGTAGGCGTACACGTATGCCGTAAAATAGTTCATCGTAGAGACGCTCGTTACGGCCGCCGCTATCAAAACAACCAGCCCTGCCACGAGTTTTGTTTTGTTTGTGTCTGCCCATTCCCGGGCTGCGTACACGCCTCTGCTGCTCTTTACCGCAGCTTTGTACGTTACCCTAGCCAGCCTGTTGTTGCGTTTGTCCATCCGGCTTATCAAGCTTGCCATCCGCGCGGAAACTTTTCTTTCTCTTCTCTTTATGTGCCTTTTGTAGTTCAGGAGCACGAACCTAGCCCTTCTGGACCTGCGCCCCCGTCTTGGCTTTTTGGGAAACAAGCGCGATCCGATCCGTGCTGCCGCTGCCCTGACCGGCAAAAAGACTCTCTGTGCCGCCGCTCCAATTGCCGAGAATGTTTTTTTTGCGACTGCCCTTTCTGGCTTTCCCGGCTTTGGCGCAGGGGGCGCTTCTTCCTTTTCCTCCACAAAAGATATCTGCCCATCCATGACAGCCCTGCTTCTGCCTGCATGGTTTTTCGCAAGCATTTTTTTTGCCCTGACCTGATCCTCATGCAGATGAAAAAGCTCTTCAAGGTCCGTTTCCGACATTCGCGACAGTTTTTCCGCTATGCGCTTTTCGAGTTCTGCCTTTGCCATTTCGCTGGAAAACGCATCCGTCTGCCTGTAGCTGGCCTGCATCTGCGGCTCGTCTGTTTTCTTGCCGCTGCCCTTCGGGGCGCTTGTCACTTTGTTGAAGATATTTGCCATAATTCTGCCTCGCTCTGCATTTTTGCAAAACAACCGCAGCGCTCGCCGCTGTCGTTTAGCCCTGTGTCCCTGCATATGCTGCACCTGTACTTTGTTTCCATGTGGTCCGCGCTGTAGCCGGCAGCAGCCAACAGCTCCGCCTTTTGCGCAGACAGCTGCCCTGCCTTGTTTTTGCAGGCGCTTGCCTGCTGTTTTTTGCTTGGGCTCCTTGAAATCATTATCTTTGACATTTCCATTCCGAGCGCCCTAAGCTGCGCGTCTATTTCCTTTACCTGGGGCACATTCCCGTAAACCTGCGCCCTTCTCTCCTCCGCCTCGCTTTCGGCTTGTTCCCTCACCATGTCGTAGTGCCTGTGCACGTCTGCTATGGAAACCGCCTTTTTGCCGCCTTTGCCTGATTTCTGCCCGCCTGTTTTTTCCGTGTGCCTGTTCACGAGTATTGAATTCAGGTAATTGAAATTTGGCTCGGACGCTCCTGTCGTCTTTCCCACGGCATCTAGGACTTGGTCGATCGACAGCTCCATTGCGTCGAACCATTTGTCCATCATGGCTTTTTCCGGCTCGGTGGCGTTCCTCGTTTTTCCGAGTGCTTTCATCACGCGTTTGTACAAATAATGCCTGTTGTCCACTTCCTGAAGGTGGTTTTCAATTTTGCCAATGTCAGTGAGCTGCTTTTCCATCCAGCTTTTTATGACAGAGCCTACATATTTGTAGTTGTCTTTCCTGCTCTTCTTGCAATGGGTGTACGCATAAACGACAACCTCGGGGCTTGCGCCGTGGTCGGCTATCCAGGAAATGACCTCCTCGGGCTCCTTGCCTCCAAGGAGCCTTCCAGTCGTCCTCTGTATGTCGTCGAACATGGCTTTGAGCTTTGCGTCGTCAAAGCCTTCCGGCAGCCTGCCCTCTGCGCCGCTTTTTTTCTTTGGTTTCTTTCCGTAGAGCTGCTCCCTGATGCAGAGGAATTCCACGTCGTAATTGAACTTCTCATTGTCGTTCTTGAAGCCCTTTTTTATTGCACCAAGGTTTTCCCAGTAATTCCAAGCTTTGAGCACGTCTTCTTCCTCCAGGCCCAGCTGCTTTGCGATCGCCTCGTTGCCTGTTTCCGTTCCGGAATTCGCGTACATCAAACTGAGGATGTACACTTTCACGTAATCCCCCGGCGCTGCCGCCATGAATTCGCTTATGAATATATTTTCCAGCTTGGTGTCAAGCAAATACAGCTCTTTTACCTGTTTGACCGTATACGCCATTTCTGCCCCGCCTTATTTTCCTATTTTGCTTATGTCCCCGAATTTTGTGTATTTGTCCATCCAAGTCAGTTTCACAGTGCCTGTGGGCCCGCTCCTGTGCTTGGATATGATGACTTCGCATATGTTCTTCTCTTCTGTGTCGGGGTTGTAGTATTCGTCCCTGTACAGGAACAGCACTATGTCTGCGTCCTGCTCAATCGACCCTGATTCACGGAGGTCCGACAGGATCGGCCTCTTTGCGTCGCCCGACCTCTGCTCGGGCGCCCTGGACAGCTGCGACAGCACTATCACCGGGCAGTCAAGCTCCCTGGCGAGCTGCTTGAAAGCGCGGGACAGCGCTGTTATCTCTTGCTGCCTGTTTTCTGCCCTGCCCTCGTAGTTCATGAGCTGGAGGTAGTCCACAAGTATCAAGTCGAGGCCCTTGTCGGCTTTTAACCTTCGGCACTTGTTTTTTATCTCCATGATGCTTATGCCGGGTGTGTCGTCAATGAATATGTTCGCCGGCGAAAGCTGATCCATCGCTTCCTGCACCTGGTCCCAATGCTGCTGGGTCAGGTTCCCGGTCTTCAGCCGCTGGAGCTCGATCCTCGACTCTATGGCCAGCAGCCTCTGCCCCAGCTGCTCCCTGGACATCTCCATGCTGAACACTATTACTTTTGCCCTCGCCTTGACGGCTGCATGGCGCGCGACGTTTAGAGCGAAAGCCGTCTTCCCCATGGCTGGCCTTGCCGCAAGCACTATGAGGTCTGACTTCTGAAAACCTGCGGTCTTGTCGTCGAGGTCGGCAAACCCCGACGTGACCCCCGTTATGCCGCCTTCCATGCCGGAAGCCTTGTCGATGATGTTCAGGTTTTCAAGGAGCACGTCCCGGAGCGCCGCAAAATCCTTGCCCTGCCTTTGCTGGGAGATTTCGAATATGCTCCTTTCGGCGAAGTCTATCACCTGCTCCGCTTCCATTTTTTCTTGGTAGCCCCTGTCGACGATCTCGCCCGCTGCCGAAATCAGCTGCCGCAGTGTTGACTTTTCTGCCACTATCTTCGCGTATTCTGCTGCGTTCTGCGTGGACGGGACGGCTATCGAAAGCGCTGCCACATCGGCCCTGCCGCCAACCATTTCAAGGGAATTCCTTCTTTTCAGCTCCTCAGATACCGTCAGCGTGTCAACTGGGGAGTTTTTCTGGTGCAGCTCCCAAACAGCTTCGAATATTTCCTGATGCACACTGCTGTAAAAGTCGCTTGCCCTCACATGCTCCATGACGTCGTACAGGGCGTCCTTGCTTAGCATCACGGCACCCAGCACGCATTTTTCAGCTTCTTCGTTGTGCGGGGGGATGTTCCCGACCATGGCATGCCTCCTATGTCTGTGCCGTCACGTTTACCTTCAATCTAGCAGAAACTTCATGATAGAGCTTTATCGACACTTCAAACTCGCCCACATGCTTAATCGGAGCGTCGAGGACAAGTTTCTTCTTGTCCATGTCGATGCTGTGCTGCTCTTTCAGCGCGTCTGCGATGTCCTTTGACGTTATGGAGCCAAACAGCTTGCCGCCTTCCCCTGCCTTTGATGCAATGTCTACCGAAAGGCCAGCCAGCCTTTCAGCAAGTTTTTCTGCTTTTGCTTGCTCGCCTGCATTTTTTTCCGCAACCAAAGACTTTTGCTTCTCTAGGCTCTTGATGTTTTTGTCAGAGGCTTCTATTGCAAAGCCCTTCGGTACAAGCAGGTTTCTGGCAAACCCGTCGCTCACCTTGACCACTTCCCCGGCCTTCCCGGTTCCTTTCACGTCTTTTAGCAAAATTACGATCATTTTGTCACCTCCGCCCTGAAATGCTCTTTCAGTTTCTCCATAACTTCCCTTGGGGACAGCTTGGTTTGCGCACCTGCTGTCATCAAGTGGCCGCCGCCGCCGAATTCTTCCATTATCGTCTGCACGTTAATTTCCCCGAAAGACCGTGCGCTGACTGTCGTGACGCCTTCGCCGTCCAGCCCGGCGACGAAGCTCGCTTTTATCCCTTTTACGTCAAGCAGCATCTCCGCCGTCTGGGCGTTCAGCACCTGCATGTCTGGGTGGGATCCTTCGCATATCGAAAGGGCTGCGCCACAGTCGAGGAATTCTGCCTTTGCTATGCTGTCTGCTTTTATTTTGAAAGCCTGCCTGTCAGACTGGAAAAACCTCTTTACTGCGCTGGTGTCGGCACCCGCCCTCCGCAGCCACGATGCGGCTTCAAACGTCCTTACCCCTGTTTTGCCCGCAAAACGGTTCGTGTCGACTGTGATCCCCGCAAGCAGGGCCTCTGCTTCGAATTTGCTGAAATTCTTCCTTTCGTGAAAAAACTGCAGCATCTCAGTGACCAGTTCGGCCGTTGACGACGCATAGGGCTCCATGTACGACAGCGTTGGGTTTTCAATGAACTCCTCGGTTTTCCTGTGGTGGTCGATTACAACTATCTTTTCTGCCTTGCTCAACAGCCCGGGGCACTCCGTTATGCTCGGTTTGTGGGTGTCCACCACAACAAGCAAAGTGTCTTCGTCTGCAATAGCTTGCGCCTTTTCATTGTTCACAAAACTGTACGCGCCGGTTTCTTTCGCCTGCATGAAGATCTCCGCCATGTTGACGTGGTACCTGTCGATTACGATGTGCGCTTCCTTCCCTACGCTGGCAGCGAGCCTGAACACCCCCAGCGCCGATCCGAAAGCGTCCATGTCCGGGTTCCTGTGCCCCATGATCATGACCTTTGAGGACTGCTCAATCAGCTGTTTGAGCGAATGCGCTATTATCCTGGATTTGCCTTTGTTGCCCTTTTCGACGGTCTGCATTTTGCCGCCGTAGTACTCTATCTTGCTGCCTCTCCGGAGGACTGCCTGGTCTCCGCCCCTGCCCAATGCAAGGTCCAAGGCTGCATGAGCCATCTCGTCAGTCTTGGCGGGGGTTTTGCCTCCTATCCCTATGCCGATGCTCAGGGTAATGGGGAACCCGATGTCCGTCTCTATCTTTCTTATGTCGTCCAGTATCGGGAACTTGTTTTCGACCAGCCTGTCGCATGCTGATTTTTCCATGACCATTATATACATGTAGTCCTTGTACCTTGTGACGGAGGCTTCCATCTTGGCTGCCCATTGCCTGACGGCTTTGTCGATTTCAGTGAGCAGCACGGCTGTGTCGCTTTTCTCAGTGTTTGATGAAAGCACGTCGAAGTTGTCGACGTTGGTGATGCAGATGCATATTTTTTCGTCGTTGTACAATGTTTTCAATGTCTCGTAATTCGTCACGTCAAGAAAATAGAGAATAACAGGCGAGTCTTCCTGGTCGTCAAGGGCATTCGCTATGATTTTAAATATTTTGTCGTTTCTTGCCAGCAAAAGACATCGTTCGCTTGGCCTTTTTTGGAAATCAGCGAGCTTTATGCCCGTAAGTGCAAAAATGTCAGCGTCTTTTATCCCGTCGTAAATAAACACTTCGTCTATATTAGAGTTTGCGCTTGTTACCTTTCCCCTGCCGTTTATGATGCATGCCGGGAACGGCATGTGCTCCATCAGTAATCTCTCTGTGCTGCTGTCCAATCCTCTGCCCTCTTTTCAGAGTCTAATTATCACTGATTATATCATATATTGTTTGTTTTGTCTTCAACTACATGTAGTGAATTAATGGGGGATGCCTCAAGATAGGGGAATTCGCATCGAACATTTCGTCCACCATTTTCCGCGTCGTTGCCATGTCCAGCTGGGTGGTGGTTAGCGGGTCGAACAAAACTGCGTGGTATATCATTTCCCTGTCGCCTGCTATGCAGCCGTTCACAGCCAGCTCCTCGCACTGTGCACTCGTACTCACCAGAATGTTAAGCTGGGGCGGCAGTTTTCCCACACGCACCGGGGTTATCCCTTTTTCTGTAGCGATTGCCGGAACCTCTACGCAGCAGCCTTCCGGCAGCCCGTCGATCAGCCCGAAATTCCGCAGGTTGCCATTGAAATGAAACGGGGTGTTGTCGCCGAACACTGCGTTGAATATGTAAGCTGCATACTCCTTCCCTCTCTTTATGTCAATCCGGGGGCTGTCGATCCAAGCCTGTATCTCGCCCTGCCAAGTTTGCTCCCTTTCAAAGTACTCCTTCAGTATGTATGCATGCTCGCCTGGGTTCCAGCCAGTGCCGTGAGTGCAGTATTTTTCTATCTCGGCAGCGTTCTTCCTGAACCACGGGTTGTACTCCGAATTGTGCCCCGAGGATTCCGTGGGAAAATACCCTAGGGCTTTGAACATCTCGCAACGCACGATTTCTTCGCTGTAGACCTCCGGCCTCTGCACGGCTTTTCGAATGTCTGGGTAAGCGTCTTTGCCGTTGTGCAGAAACTCAAGGTAGAAAGCCTGGTGGTTGATCCCTGCGCACAGGTAGGAGACGTTTTCCAAGTCTGCGCCGATCCATCCGGCCAGCATCTCAACCGACCCTTGGACGCTGTGGCACAAGCCGGTGATGTTCAAATTCGTTTCGCTTTGCAGGTACCTGCACAGCATCGCCATCGGGTTTGTGTAGTTTAAAACGATTGCGTCCGGGCAGATTCTTTCTATGTCCCTGCAGATGGAAAGCATGGCAGGCGCAGTGCGCAAAAATCGAAAAACCCCGGAAGGCCCCCGGGTGTCGCCGACGCACACGTCTATCCCGTATTTCTTTGGTATTTCAATGTCGTTGCGAAACACGTCAGGGCCTCCTGACAAAATGGTGATGGCTACCCCGTCGGCGCCTTTCAACGCCTGAGTGCGGTCTGTTGTGGCGGTCACGGTGGCGCTGTAGCCTCCCGCCCCGACGATCTTCTCGCAAGCCCTGCGGCTGAACCCGAGTTTCTGCCGGTCAATGTCCATTAGGGCGATTTCAATGCCTTCGAGGGCTGGGAAAGTCAAAATGTCCCTTACAAGTTCCCGTGTGAATTCAAAGCTGCCGGCGCCGATGAACGCGATTTTTTTCATTTCTTTCCTCCTGACTGTCTTATTTTATGCCTGTTATGGCAATGCCTTTGATGAACTGCTTTTGCAGCACTAGCAGCAAGGCCGTCGCAGGCAGCATGATCAGGGCCGATGCTGACATGATCGCTCCGATGTCGCGGGTATGCGCGTCCGAAAAGAACGCCAGAGCCAGCGGCAGCGTCATGCGCTTCACCTCGTTCAGCATGATCAGCGGCTTGAGGTACTCGTTCCATATTCCCAGAAAAGTGAATATCGACAGAGCCCCGATGCACGGCTTGAGCAGCGGAAGCATTATCATCCTGTATATTTTGAACGGCCCCGCCCCGTCGATTACGGCGGCCTCGCAGAGGCTGTCTGGGATATCGTCGCAGAACTGGCGGCACAGGTATATGCCAAAAGCTGTAACCAGTTCAGGCACTATCAAAGCCCAGAGCGTGTCGTATATGCGAATTTCGTTTATGATCAGGAATTGCGGAATCATCATAATCTGGTACGGCACCATCATTGTGGCCAATAGCAGCCAGAAAAGCGCCGTTTTGCCTTTGAACTTGAATTTTGAAAACACGTACCCTGCCAGAGTGCTTGTGAATACGACAGCCACCGTAACCGTTATGGAAACAATCGCACTGTTGACTAGCCAGCTGAAGAAGGGGGACTTCGTGACGACTGTAACGTACCCTGACCAAGTCCAGTCAATGGGGAGCAGCTTGCCGGGGTTTTGCATGATTTCCCGGGTGCTCTTGAACGAAGTCAGAAGCATCCAGCCATACGGCGCGACAACGAACACCGAGACCGTAATCAAAACTGTCAGTGCTGCAACTTGCTTGCCCAACGCCGTTTTGTCCCATCTGCCTTTCATCTAGTACCCCCAGTCCACTCGGCTGGCGCGCTGCTGCACAAGGGTAACGATCATGATGATGGCAAAGAGCACCAGCGCGATCGCGGAGGCGTAGCCCATGTCCTTGGCTTGAAACGCCGTCTTGTAGATGTAATAGGTGAGCACGTTCCCTGCTTGGTTTGGCCCACCTGTCCTCCCTGCAAGCACTTGGAACTGCGCAAACATCTGGAAATGCGAAATCAGCGTCATTGCGACGACGAAGCTCATTGTCCTGCCTAAAAGCGGCAGAGTAATGAAGAAAAACTTCTTGAGCGCGTTTGTGCCGTCCATCTCGGCTGCTTCATAAAAATCGGACGGGATGCCGTCCATGCCCGCCGAAAGCAGGATGATGTTGTAGCCCATGTCAGCCCACAGGGTAAACAGAATGATCGCCGGCATGACGAAAGCAGGCGTGCCCAGCCAGTTGACAGCGGGTATGTGCAGGACATTTTCCAGAAAGCTGTTGACAAGCCCGTATTTTGGCGAATACAGGCCTCTCCAGACTGTGCTGGACGCCACGAGGGGCGCAACGCATGGCATGAAAAACAGCACCCTGAACAGGCTCCGCAATTTGCTCCATCTCAGCGATGTGATCAGCGCCGATAAAAAGAGGCAGACTGTGATGTTCAGAGCCACTGTGACGAACACAAACATAAGCGTATTCTTAAAGGATTTAATAAACGTCGCGTCGCTAAAAAGCTTGACGAAATTCGAAAGCCCAATGAAAGAGTTCCCTGAGCGCAGCGGGTTGTAGTCAAAGGTTGCAATTACAAACCCGCCTGCGATCGGCAAAACCATAAAGACTGTGAACAATATGACGATTGGCAGCAGCACAACCCAAACGAACCATTTGCTCTTCAACGCCGTCCCCCCCTGCGCAGCGCGGTTATTCTGCGTTCAGCATGTCGTCAAGGCCTTTGACGGCATCAGCGACGGATATGCCGCTGTTGATGATATCCACGTACATGTCGCTCACTGCTTCCTTGAGCGTGTCGGTGTTAAAATAGCCTATGAACACCCCTCCGTCCAAAATGTCCACCAAGGGCGCCAAGTACGGCATCGCATCCAAAAGCTCCGGTTCGTGGGATATGGACTTGACTGGCGGGATCATGCCGCAGGCAATATTGTAATCAAGCAGCCTTTCTTTTTCAAGCCAAAACTCGACGAATTTCCATGCGGCTTCCTGGTTTGCTGAAGCTGCATTAACGGCAAGCCCCCAGCCCGTCTCAGCCGCGAAGAGCTTTTGGTTGCCATAAAATGGCATGGCGACGTATTCGAAATCCTCGCCGTACACTTGGCCGAACTCGTCCTCCCCTTCCGGAACCACCCAAGGCCCCCGGGGAACCATCAGCGTCTCGCCAAGGAAGAATTTATGGTAGGGTTCAAGTTCTTCTGCATTGGTGATGCCGTCAGTGTTGGTCATACGGTCTATTTTCACGTAGTCCACCAGTTTTTGCATAGTTTCTATGCCAGTGGGCGTCGCAAAGCTGAATTTGCCGCCGTCCATGTACTGGCCGCCTGATGAAAGGATCATCGAAAGCCATATGTAGGTCAGCGCGTCCCAAGCCGGGAAATCAAAGCCCCGCAACTCGAAATTCACGCCTCTGGCTTCGCTGTTCTCCCTTGCTATCCTGATCATTTCATCCCATGTCGTTGGGTAAGAAAGGCCAAGTTCCGCAAATTTGGGGACCGAGACGAGCATGCCGCCGTATTCGATGTTGAATTCTAGCGGTACGCCGTAGCACTTCCCCTCGTATTCGAAGGCGCCCAGCACCGGAGCGTAGCTGTCGGCCCTGAGTTCGGCCACAAAATCGTCCGGAACCGGCGAAAACGCACCTGTACTGGCGAAATCAACTGCCCAGCCGCCCCACAAGCTGTAAATGTCCGCCCCTCCGCTTTTGCTGATGAGAGACGTTTGCGTCTTCGACTCGAAGTCGTCATACGGAAATGATTCTTGCTTGATCTTGATCCCAGGGTTTGCCGCCATGAATTCATTGATTATCACGTCCTGCGCTTCGTTCCATCCCGTTTCCTGGTGAGACCAGAATGTCAGGGTTATGTCACCATTTTGCGCAACGCCGTCGACTGGCTCGGTTCCTCCGCACCCTGCCAAAAGCGACAAGGCCAGCAAGGCTGCAAGCGTTGTTGAAAAAACTCTTCTCATAGTGTGTTACCTCCTGATACTATTTTTGCTTGCTTAAGGAAAAGGCGTAAAAGGCATTGTATTCCTGCAGCTCTTCTTCCTGTGCTTTCATTCGGACATCATTGACGCGGGCGAAGTTTTCTTTTACGACTTCTACGGTCCCTTTGTCTATACCCCCGTCTTCCACCATTTTCGACAATATCTCAATCGCTTTTTCGCCGTCCATCCCTTTGCGGTACGGCCTGTCTTCTGTTATGGCTGTGACAATATCGGCAACAGCCATGATGCGGGACAGCTTGGAGAAGTTTTCGCCCCTTACGTGGAACGGGTAACCATTTCCGTCCAGCCTTTCGTGATGGCTTGCCGCCCACATGGCAATCTGCTCAAAGCCTTTTATCCTGTTCAGTATAGCATAAGTGAAATAAGGGTGCTTCCTCATTTCGTTGAACTCTTCATGGTTCAGCGCACCGTTTTTTTCCAAAATGTCGTTGGATATGGCAAGCTTCCCTATGTCGTGCAGGTAGCCTGCGATTTTCATCAGTTTGCATTCTCTTTCGGAAAACCCGTGAATGCCGGTCAGCTCAAAGGCAACTGCCGCAACGCCGCTGGAATGTGTCGAGGTAAACCTGCTCCTGAAGTCGATGATTTGAGAAATGACTTTCGCAAGGCTTAAAAGCGCGTCCAAGCCCAGTATCTGCGCAGGGAACTGCATTCTGTCCAGCAGGATGTTGTTGATCGGAAGAAAGCAAGTTTCAATCCAAAAATACTCTTTTTTTGCGACCCTCCTGAATGCAGCCAAGGTGTCCGGGTGAAAAATTGCCCGGTTGTGGTCGATTTTTTCAATTATTCCTGGGACTTGCCCTAAAATCTCGTTGCGCTTGTCTATGATAATTGACACTCTGTCTGCCAGATGGACGATGTAGCTGCCAATCGGCGCATCGTTTGAGTCTTTGTCAAAATGCGCATGGTGCTGCCTTATCAGCAGGGCGGCATTGTGAAAAGGTTCAAAGTTCCGCAGGAGCTTGAACCCCATCTCAGGGTGCTTGTTGTAGTCGTTGTCGTTGAACAGCGCGAATACGACATGCAGCCGCTCTTCGCATGTAAACGCGCCAATATCATGCAGTATTGCCGCAAGGACGATGTCGTTTATCTCTTCGTCCGGCAGGTTCATCTCCTTTGCGATGTGATATGAAATATAAGCAACTTTTTTATGGTGGTCATTCAATTCTGCTGAAACAAGGTCTATCGCTTCCGATATGCCTGTTGCAATTTCAAAAACTGAAAATGCGTCTTCTTTCACTATCATGATTTATCCCTCTTATGGTTTTTCGTTTAGTTTTGGCAAATCGTAATAATCCGCGTATTCCTGCAGGGCTGCCTGCTGCGCCGCGTTGCGGACCTCGTTGATGCGCACGAAATTTTCTTTTGCAATTTCCACAGTCCACTTGTCAATCCCACCGTCCGCAACCAAGCCGGACAGTATTTCTATGGCTGCCTCGCTGCTCATGCCGGGACGGTACGGCCTGTCTTCTGTTATTGCGGTCACAATATCTGCAACAGCCATGATCCGCGCCAGTTTAGAAAAGTTCTCCCCCTTTACGTGGAACGGGTACCCTTCCCCGTCCAGCCTTTCGTGGTGGCATGCCGCCCACATGGCAATCTGCTCAAAGCCTTTGATCCGGCTCAATATGACATAGGTGAAATATGGGTGCTTCCTCATCTCGTTGTATTCTTCATGGTTCAAGACCCCGTTTTTTTCCAGAATGTCGTTTGATATGGCTAGCTTCCCAATGTCGTGCAGGAAGCCTGCAATCTCCATCAGCTTGCATTCTTGCTCGGAAAACCCTGAGATGGCCGCCAGTTCCAAGGCGACTGCTGCAACGCCGCTTGAATGGGTCGCTGTGAACCTGCTCCTGAAGTCGATTATCTGCGACAATACCTTTGCCAGGCCCAAAAGCGTGTCCATTTCAATCAGTTTTTGCGGGAATTGAATCCTTTCCGGCAGTAGGTTCCCTACCGGGAACAGCCAAGTTTCAATCCAGAAATACTCCATCTTTGCTATTTTCCGAAGGGCTGCAAGGGTGTCGGGGTGGAAAATCGATTCGTTTTTCTCCATGTTTTTCATTATGTCTGGAATCTGTTCCAGTATCTCGCGCTTCTTGTCGAACAAAATAGCCAACCTGTCTGCCAAGTGGATTATATAGCTGCCAATCGGCACTCCGCCCGGCGACTTGTCAAAATGCTTGTGGTGGTGCCTTATCAGTAGGGCAGCGTCGGCAAAAGGCTCGAAATTCCGCAGAAGCTTGTACCCCATTTCTGGGTGGTTGTTCAAACCGCTGTCTTCAAACAGCGAAAACATCGCTTGGAAACGTTCCTCGCAAGTGAACGCGCCGATGTCGTGCAGAATGGCCGCCAAAACGATGTCCTTGGTGTCTTTGTCCGGCAGGTTCATTTCTTTCGCAATGCTGTAGGAAATGTATGCCACTTTTTTGTGGTGATCGTTCAATTCAGGAGATACTAGGTCAATTGCTTCGGATATGCCTGAAGCAAAATCGAAAATTGAAAACATTTCTTCCTTAACCATAAACAACACCTCGCCTCTGACCCGTTACTGGAAAATATTATAGCATTAAACTGTAGATTTTTCAACATGTAAACATGTAAACCAAATAATAAATGTCGCTTTTCAGCGACATTTACCATTTTTATATTTTGCATGGTTTCGTCAATCGGCCTTGTCGATTCTCTTGTCAGTCTGCAGTATAGGGCAGAAGCGCCACGATCCTGGCTCTTTTAATTGCCCCTGTCACCTGCCTTTGGTGCATTGCACAGGTCCCGGTGATCCTTTTGGGAAGTATTTTCCCTTTGTCCGTAATGTATTTCCTGAGTTTTTCTACATCTTTGTAGTCGATCGTCTCTGTTTTGTCAGCGCAGAACTGGCACACCTTTTTTCTCCTGATGCCCCCGCGTTTTTTATCAATCATGCTGATAAGCCTCCTTTTTGTTTTTTTGGTTCGTTTGCCTGTATGCTTCTAGAACGGGACATCGTCGTCCTCAAGGGCTTGGAACCCTTCCGGGATGTCCGGCAGCTGCCTTGCGGGAGCCTCGCCCTTGTCGCCCCAGTCTAAAAATTCCACCCGGTCGGCGACAACGTCAGTTGTGTAGACTGTTGCGCCTTCCTTGTTCTTGTAGCTTCCTGTTTGCAGCCTGCCTTGGACGCAGACCTGCCTTCCTTTGGCTAGATACCTTTCGCAGGTCTCTGCTTGTTTGCCGAAAACAGTGATCCTCGGAAAATCCGTCTGTTTTTCTTTGCCGGCTTTCTGAATCCTGTCTATCGCTATTGTGAACGTAGCAACGGCCATCTGGGAATCTGTCGTGTACCTCACTTCAGGATCCCTTGTGAGCCTCCCAATAAGTATTACGCTATTCATCTCTTTACCCTTTTTCTTCTTTCTACTTGTCGTCAATATTAATGATCATATGCCTGATGACGTTGTCGTGAATCTTAAGCCTTCTGTCGAGCTCTTTTGGGAAATCCACATCTGACTTGAACTGAACCAGCACGTAATACCCTTCGTTTTTCTTTCGAATGGGATACGCCAGCTTCCTCGTCCCCCAGATGTCAGCTCTGGTAATTTCACCGTTGTCGGCTATGATGCCTTTGACGGTGTCTACCACTTGCTCTTTAGCGGAATCCTCCAAAGCAGCTTCGATGATGAACATCAATTCGTAATTGGTCATTTTTTCACCTCCCTATGGACAAAATGGCGGCAGTCTCCCTGCCGCAGAGAGCATCTGTAAAATTCAATGCTTTTTCATTATACTACACATTTGGGAAATTGCAAATGGAAAATTTATTATATGGGCAGGGAGCGTATTTATGTTGAACGTATGGACATTTCTAGCAGTTGGCGATATAATTTGATTTGTTGGCACCGAAGGCGGCACAAAAATAGGGGGGAGCAATTTGGCAAATCTTGTACTGATGCCTCAGCTGGGGATATCCGATGACAGCGCAGTCATTGCAAAATGGCATATCAAAGCAGGCGACACTGTAAAACGGGGGGACAGGCTGTTCTCCATCGAAACAGGCAAGGCAACCTTCGACGTCGAGTCGGAGCACGGTGGCACCGTGCTTGCCATGCTCGCGGAAGAAGGCGAAGAGAAGCCAGTCGGGGCTCCTGTCTGCGCCATAGGCGATGCTGGGGAGTTGTTTGAGGCAGTGGGCGACGATGGGCTGCCAGTGTCGCCCCGCGCACGGGCACTGGCAGAACGGGCTGGCATCAACCCCAAGCGGGCTGCTCCCACAGGCCCGGGAGGGCGAGTCATCGAGCGGGATGTGCTGAAGCTGCTGGACAATCAAGAAGATGCCGCTTTTTGCGGCGAGGCGGCTCATGCAAAAGATGTTGATGCCCCTCTTGGGTACACTGACAGGCCTCTTTCCAAAATGCGGAAAATAATTGCGGAAAACATGACGGTTTCGCTTAGGAACACTGCACAGCTTACCCATACGGCTTCTTTCGACGCGGCTGCCATCATCGGATACCGCAAGCTTCTGAAGGCGGACCCGCTGCTTTCCGGCATTACGCTGACCGACATGGTCAGCTTTGCGGTGACCCGTACGCTCCCGCAGTTCCCGGAACTGAACGCCCACCTCCACGGCGACACTATGCGCTGCTTTTCAGACGTTAACCTCGCCTGCGCGGTGGATACGGAACGCGGCCTCATGACCCCTGTCGTTTTTGGCGCGAGCAAGCTGACTCTGCTTGAAATGTCAAAACAGCTAAAAGGCCTTGCGGAAGCCTGCCGAAGGGGATCGATCGCCTCGGAACTGCTGACAGGGGGAAGCTTCACTGTTTCCAGCTTGGGGCAGTTTGGCATAGAGAGCTTCACTCCCATTCTCAACCCGCCCCAGACGGGCATCTTGGGAGTGAACGCCATAACAACACGTGTCCGCGAGGAAAACGGGGCGATAAAAGCATATCCATGCATGGCGCTCTCGCTGACCTACGACCACCGCGCAATAGACGGCGCTCCGGCATCGAAGTTCCTGCAGGCGCTTTGCAGAAATCTGGAAGCGTTTACGTCATTGCTTGAAAAATAAGGAGGTGTGTTTTGCACGACTTGATAATTGTCGGCGGCGGCCCCGCCGGGTACCGCGCTGCAGAGCTGGCCGCTGGCGAAAACTTGAAAACTCTTCTGTTTGAAGAGCGGCGCTTGGGCGGAGTCTGCCTGAACGAGGGATGCATCCCCTCGAAGGCTCTTCTTTTCTCAGCGAAACTGTACGACTACGCAAAGGGCGGAGCTGCCAGTTACGGCGTCACCTGCAACAGCGCAGCTATAGACTACGCCGCCGCAGTGAGGCACAAGGACAAAGCAGTAGACCTGCTTGTGGGGAGCATCGAAACTTCGCTGACAAAAAAAGGGGTTGAGATCATCCGGGAAAGAGCCGCTATTCAGGGGCGGGACAAAGGCGTTTTCGTGGTGAATTCACATCGTGCCCCCAGCTTGCTCCTGTGCTCCGGTGCCACGCCAACGCTGCCACCAATTGCCGGCATCGAATCTGCCATGACCAACCGGGAAATACTGGCTCTGACTGAAATCCCCGAAACGCTTGCCATTGTCGGCGGTGGTGCGGCAGGACTGGAAATGGCGAGCCTGTTCAATTCGGTCGGGTGCAAGGTGACTGTGTACGAGATGCTCGACAGGATAGCGGGCACCTTTGACCGGGAGATATCCGGGATGCTTCAGGGTATCTGCGAGCGGAGGGGCATCGTTTTCCACCTCAACGCAAAAGTTAATGGCATATCGGAGCTGAATGCGGACAAAGTCCTTGTAAGCATTGGTCGAAAACCGTCCACTGAAGGCCTCGGCCTTGAAAACATAAACGTGCATACCGAGCGCGGAGCCATTGTCACCGACGATTTCATGAAAACCAGCCAACCCGGCGTGTACGCCGCCGGAGACGTCAACGGCAAGTCTATGCTGGCTCACACCGCCTACCGCGAAGCCGAGGTCGCTATTAACAACATATGCGGCAAAAAAGACATGATGGACTACAGCGCCATCCCTTCCGTGATCTACACAAACCCCGAGGCCGCCGGCATCGGGGAGACGCTGGAATCGGCAATCGCCAAAGGCATTGAAGCACGCGAAACGAAGCTCCCAATGGGGTACTCAGGGCGCTACCTTGCCGAAAACGAGGGAATGGACGGCATTTGCAAGCTCGTCTGGGACAGAAACCGACTTGTCGGTGCACACATGCTTGGAAACCCTTGCAGCGAGGTGATTTCCACGCTGTCAGCTGTCATGCACACAAAAATGGGCGCCGAGCAGATAAAAAAAATCGTTTTCCCGCATCCGACCGTTGCAGAAATAGTTAAGGAGGCTGTCTACCATGCCTAAGTGCCAGTTTGTCGACCCGGCCAAAGCCAGGGCCAAAGGCGAATTGAAGTTTGAAAGCATACCCCTCAACGCCTATCAGAAGCCCTTCGCGGAATCCGCATCCGCATATTCGGAAACGGATCTTCTGGGCATGTTCCACGACATGCAGCTAATACGGGAATTCGAAGGGATGCTCTACTCCGTCCGCACCACCAAGCAATACAACGGCGTCGAGTACGTTTACACCGGCCCTGCCCACCTGTACAGCGGCCAAGAAGCCGCCGCCGTTGGAATGGCTTACACATTGAGCAAAGACGACATCATATTCGGCTCCCACCGGTCTCACGGTGAGGTGCTGGCCAAAGGCTGCGCAGCCATAAAAAACTTGGATGAAAAAACTCTTTACGGCATTATGGAAGGTTTTATCGGGGGGGCTGCGCTGGCACGCGTTGAAAACGTCAATAAAAGCGGCGACGTGCGGGATCTTGCCCTTGACTTCCTCTTGTATGGTTTCATGGCAGAGCTGTTCGGCCGCGACAACGGCTTTGCCCGGGGCCTTGGCAACTCCATGCACGTCTTCTTCACCCCGTTTGGCATATACCCAAACAACGCCATCGTCGGCGGTTCTGCGGGCATCGCAGCCGGGGCTGGCCTGTTCAAGCGCGTGAACTCGAAGCCAGGCATGGTTGTATGCAACATCGGCGACGCGGCGCTGGGCTGCGGCCCGGTTTGGGAGGCTCTGAACTTCGCCGCCCAAGATCAGTTCACCAAACTTTGGGACGAAGGACATAATGGAGGGCTTCCCATCCTGTTCAATTTCCTGAACAACCACTACGGCATGGGAGGGCAGACTTCAGGGGAGACGATGGCTTACGGCGTTTTGGCCCGGGTCGGCGCAGGCATAAGCCCGACGCAGCTTTTCAGCGAGCGCATCGACGGCTACAACGTGTTCGCCGTCATCGACGCCTTTGAAAGGAAGCGCAAGGTAGTCACGGAAGGTAACGGCCCGGTTCTGCTCGACACTGTCACCTACCGTTTCGTCGGCCACAGCGCTACCGACGCCTCCACCTACCGCACCAAAGAGGAAATCGAGGCATGGCAGGCAATCGATTCGATAATAACGTTCAAAGACGGCCTAATGATGCACAGCAAGTGCGAAGCTGTTGAAAACAACATACGGGAGCGGGTAACCAAAATCATGAAGCTCGCCATTGATGAAGGCATTTCACCCCGCGTGGATCTTTCACGAAACCCAGATGGCATAAGGCAGTACATGTTCTCCAGAAAAACAGTGGAGAAATACGACAGCCGCACTCCTGACGTGGCGGCCCCCATAGAAGGCAACAGCCGCCTTGCGAAGCTCGCCGGCAAAAGCCGCTTCGCATTTGACCCAAGCGGCAATCCCGTGTCAAAAATCAAGCAATTCAACGTGCGCGATGCCCTGTTCGAAGCCATCATTGGCAAGTTCTACGCGGATCCCACGCTCATCGCGTTCGGTGAAGACAACCGCGACTGGGGCGGAGCCTTTGGGGTCTACGGAGGCCTGACCGAATCCATTCCGTACCATCGGTTTTTCAACGCTCCAATATCCGAAGGAACCATAGTCGCAGCCGCAGTGGGCTACGCTCTCTGCGGCGGCAGGGCCATCCCGGAACTGATGTACTGCGACTTCCTTGGCCGCGCCGGGGACGAGGTGTTCAACCAGTTATCCAAATGGCAGGCTATGAGCGCAGGAGCGCTGCAGATGCCAGTGGTGCTCAGGGTATCGCTGGGATCGAAATACGGTGCGCAGCACGCCCAGGACTGGACGTCACTGGCAGCACACGTCCCAGGCCTTTCGGTGGTGTTCCCCGCCACGCCTTATGACGCCAAGGGCCTGATGAACGCCGCCCTTTCCGGCAGCGATCCCGTGGTCTTCTTTGAAAGCCAGAAGCTCTACGACACAGGTGAATTGTTCCACGAAGGCGGCGTACCGGCAGGGTACTACGAGGTGGCCATTGGCGAGCCTGACGTCAAGCGAACCGGCAGCGACGTGACGATCCTCACCGTTGGGGCATCCCTTTACGCCGGCATCGGTGCCGCTGACTTGCTTAAAGAAAAGTTCAGCATGTCAGCCGAGGTCATCGACGCAAGAAGCCTTGTGCCTTTCAATTACGAAAAGGTGGTGGCGTCGGTTAAAAAAACCGGCAGGATTGTGCTGGTCAGCGACGCCTGCGAGCGTGGAGCGCACATCAACGATTTTGCGCGGAACATTACAGAGTTGTGCTTCAACTGGCTGGACGCACCGCCTGTGGCAGTCGCTGCGCCCAACGTGATCTGCCCATGCCCCGAGCTGGAGGACTATTACTACCCGCAAGCCGGATGGATACTGGACGCAATACACGAAAAAATAGTCCCGCTGCCTGGCTATGCAGCAAAAATGAACTTCACAAACGTCGAGAAGATGAGGAGAGAGAGGTTGGGGATATGAGAACGGCTGCCGTGAGGCTTTACGGCAAAGGCGACTTGCGGCTCGAGTCTTTTGAGCTTCCGCCTGTCAAGGACGATGAAATACTGGCGAAAATCGTTTCGGACAGCATATGCATGTCCACTTACAAGGCGGCCAAACTGGGAGCGGACCACAAGCGAGTCCCAAACAGCGTTGCCCAAAACCCCACTATCATCGGCCATGAGTTCTGCGGAGAGCTATTAGAGGTGGGCGCGAAATGGAAGGGGCGGTTCGAGGCTGGAGGCAAATTCTCCATCCAGCCGGCTCTGAACATCCCCGGAAACGTTCACGCCGCCCCAGGCTACAGCTTCCCATACATCGGCGGCAGCGCCACCTATGTTGTAATCCCTTCAGTCGTCACGGAGCTTGGATGTTTGCTCCCTTACAACGGCGAGTCTTTTTACCTCGGTTCGCTGGCGGAGCCCATGAGCTGCATAATTGGCGGCTTTCACGCAAACTACCACACCACCCCCGGCAGCTACGAACACAGGATGGGCATAGCGCACGGCGGCAAAATGGCGCTCTTGGCCGGCGCCGGCCCTATGGGGCTGGGTGCCATAGACTACGCGCTGCACAGCAGCCGACGGCCGTCGCTGCTCGCTGTCACCGACATCGACCAGGCCCGGCTCGACCGTGCTGCGTCCCTGTTCACAACAGCCGAGGCGAAGAAATGCGGCGTAGGCCTCGTGTACTTGAAAGCACCCGGCGCTGATGAGCTGATGAAACTGTCAGGCGGCACAGGGTTTGACGACGTATTTGTATATGCGCCGATCGCTTCCGTCGCAGAGCAAGCGGACTCGATCTTGGCCTTTGACGGCTGCCTCAACTTCTTTGCCGGGCCCCAAGACCCTGCATTCGGCGCGAAACTCAACTACTACAACGTTCACTACAACGCCACCCACGTATCAGGCAACAGCGGCGGCAACACCGCTGACATGCTTGAAAGCCTTGAGATGACGGCTGTGGGCAAAATCGATCCCTCCTGCATGGTAACCCATGTGGGCGGTCTTGACGCTGTTGTCGGCGCAACGTTGAACCTGCCTGGCATCCCTGGTGGCAAGAAGCTGATCTACAACCACATATCGATGCCGCTGACAGCCATCGCCGATTTTGCCGGTTCAACCGACCCCCTGTTCGACGGCCTTGCCAATCGCATGAAAAACGGCCTTTGGACCGCTGATTGCGAGAAGTACCTGCTGGAGCACGGGAAGCCTCTTGAAGTGCCGGAGGTGGCGCGATGACAACGAAGACAGCCGTAATGTACGGCGCAGGGAACATTGGGCGCGGCTTTATCGGGCAGCTGCTTTTCGAATCGGGCTACCACACGGTCTTTGTCGATGTCAACGAGGAAGCCGTGGCTGCAATCAACGAAAGACGCTCCTACCCCCTCTGCATTGTGGCAGGCGATTCCCGCACAGACATTGAGATAAAGAACGTTGAAGCTGTAAACGGCCACGACCCGGATACAGTCGCCGCCGCCATATCGGGCGCTGACCTCATGGCGACGGCAGTGGGCGCGAAGGCCCTGCCGCTCGTCGCAGCGCCGATAGCTGCCGGGCTTGCTCGCCGTTTCGAGCGCGGGGCGGCGGCTTTGGACATTTTGATATGCGAAAACCTCAAGGACGCGGAACGCGTCCTGCGAGGGTTGATTCTGCACCAGCTGCCTGCGCATGCGCACAAGTGGTTTTTTGAGCGAGTCGGGCTGGTCGAGACCTCAATAGGCCGCATGGTCCCAATCCAGACGCCTGAAATGCAGTGCGGCGATCCTATGCGCATCTGCGTGGAAGCCTACGCATCCCTTCCGGTAGACAGCTCTGCCTTCAAGGCGGGCATCCCTGAGCTGGCGCGGATCGAGCCTTTTTCGCCTTTTTCGTTTTACGTGGAGCGAAAACTGTACATTCACAACATGGGCCATGCGCTCACGGCGTACTGCGGTGACTACTTGGGCTGCACGTACATATGGCAGTCTATTGAAACACCGGGGGTCAGGGACGTGGTGCGGGCTGCTATGGTTTCTGCCGCCGATGCCCTGGCTCAAAAGTACGGAATGGGCAGACAGCCGTTGCACAACCACGTTGACGACCTCATCAGCCGCTTTGGGAACCGCCAGCTTGGGGACACGGTGTACCGCGTGGGGCGGGACCTTGTCCGGAAGCTGGCGCGAGAAGACCGCATGGTAGGCGCATTGAGGCTTTGTGAAAACGAAAGCACTGACACAAGAGGCATTTTGCTAGGCATAGCTCTGGCACTGCGTTTTTCTAGCAGTGACCTTTCCATGCCACCGGAGGATGCGTTAACAGGCATTTGCGGCATCGGCGAGTGCGAACCCAGCCATGCAGAAATTCTGAGGCTGCACAAGCTGGCACTTGACGAAACCCTGCAGTTTATTCCAAATTGAGCTTGTTCTTCAAAATCCACGTCGTCCCAAAGAACATTGCTGCTGCCAAAGCCAAGTTGTATATGAGGGCAATCCAGAGCATTTCAGTTGTCAACGCCACCGCTTGCGATGTTTTAGCCGGGCTTAACCCATACGCTATCTCAAACCCGTCGTTGGCCGTCACTGCAAATTCCATAAAGCTCGGCACCATGCCGCTCAATGCAACCGTGAAGATAATTTGGACGGCGATCGAGGCAACAATGAATACTGCGATTGAGGACAGCACCCTGTGCTTGCTCAATGACGGCAATTGCCCAATGGCTAGCGAAAGGTATACCTGCAGCACAAACTGGACAAACTGAGCAGCTCCAACCGAAAACGCCAGCAGCACCAGCAACGGCGAGATCGAATTTTCTGCAAGGAATTCAACCGCCTGACTGATCGCGTCGGCAATTCCGTTTATGTCGATTAGGCTTCTGCCGGCAATCATCCCCGAAGCTGCGCCGACGATTGTGGAAAGAATGCTCCAGAGGCATGCTGTAACCAGCTTGGACGCTACAAGCGTGGCTTGATGCACGGGCAGGGTAAACATCAGGTACCCTTCGTCCTTGAGCAGGTTGCGGTAAAACCGCTGGATGAGCAACACGACGGTGACGACGATGAGCGCCCCGTAAAGCATTACAAGCAGGAACATAATGATTCCTTTGAGTACGTCGAGATTGCTTTGCAAGGTGAAACTTGCGGCAACTGCTACTGCGAGCAGCCCCAAGTACAGCGGCAGGAAGACCCTGCTCGTGGCTTGTATCTCGTATTTCAACAGCTTCCCTAACATTTGAAGACCTCCCTGAACAATTCGTCGATTGAACAGCCCTTTTCCTCCCTGATGTCGTCCACCGGACCTTGGAGGGCTATTTTCCCTTTGTTTAAAAAAACCACGCTGTCGAATATCCGTTCCACGTCCTGAATCAGGTGAGTCGACAAGAGGATGGTAGCGCTTGCTGAATAATTCCTGATAATCGTGTTGATGATATAGTCCCTTGCAGCCGGGTCGACGCCACCAATAGGCTCATCGAGGAGGTAGAGCTCCGCTTCCCTGGCCATGACGAGTATGAGCTGGACTTTCTCCTTGTTGCCTTTCGAAAGGGACGACAATTTGGCATTTTGAGGCAGCCCGAGAGCCTGCAGCATGTCAATCGCTTTTTCACGGCTGAAATTTGCATAAAAGTCTGCAAAGAAGGCCACGATGTCCTTAACCTTCATCCACTCGTTCAAATAGGTACGCTCCGGCAGGTAAGCGACGATTTTCTTGCTGTGTACGCCCGGACTGCCCCCAGCGATGCTGATGCTTCCCGACGTGGGGGACAAAAGCCCGTTTGCCAGTTTGAGCAGCGTCGTTTTCCCGCTCCCGTTCGGACCTAGGAGCCCGACGATTTTTCCCTTTTCAAGCTGAAGGTTAACGCTGTCCAAAGCCTTGCAAGCTCCGTAATTTTTTGTAATGTTGCTACATTCCAGTATAAACATTGGCGTTTTCTCCTTTACCTACTTCATGCTGCACGAGAGCCAGTATGATGTTGCCTGAAAACCCCATTTGCTTCATGCTGGCCAGAAAATTCTCAACATATTTTTTCGCTAGTTCATCTTTTATTTGATTAATCAATTCCGTGTCCTCCGTTACGTATTTTCCGTTTGTCCTGTTTGTTGAAAGCAAGCCCTCGTCTTCAAGCCTGCTTAATGCGCGCTGCATAGTGTTGGGGTTGACGCCTGTCTGTTCTGCCAAGTCCCTGACAGAATCAATCCTTTTACCGGGGGCGTACTCCCCCGAAACGATGCCCAGCTTCACTTTGTCTGCAATTTGAAGGTACAGCGGGGCATTGTTGTCAAGTTTCCATTGCATACGTTAACTTCCTTTCTGTGTAAGCGGGTTCAGTGCCGCAAGCAATGCGTTTGTATGGCTGTGTTACTGTATTACTTATCTAGTACAATGATACTATGGCTTTTTTGCTTTGTCAACTCTTTTTTGAAATAATTCTTCAATCCTCGAAAGAACGCGTGTTTTTGAGTTCCCTTGACGGTTTCCCCTTTAGCGGATATAATAGTATGCGGAGGCTTAAGGCGTCAGAAGGAGGGTATTCGTTTCCATGGCGAGCAACACTATAAAAAACAAGACGGCGGCGTTTGAAATGCCCGTTGCGGACATCCTGCTAGAAAGCGCCCAGTATTCTTTTGATGCGTTTGTGCGGCAATTCAAACAAAAATGGCACATCGAAGCAGAGCCTTACAAGGACAAGGGCGCTTTGGGCATGATTATTGACGGGAGGGTCTTGGGATGCGCGTTCATTCCCCGCCCCGTTGACGACGCCTTGCTGCTGAAAAGCGCACGGGGCAATGTTTTGTGGCTCGAAGCCGCAGCCTGCGTCGCGAAGCACAAAGCTCACTTGAAAGTTGCCATGACTAGGGAAGGCGACCCTGTTACAGCGCACATACTGTTTTCAAAGGTCATCTGCAGCCTGCTTCAGCAGAAAAACGCCATGGGTGTGTACCTCAGACCCGGTTTGCTGGAGTCCTCGTACTACAAGAAATACGCGGAAGGCATCCTTGACGGCAAACTGCCTGCGGAATTGTGGGTGCATGTAAACACATTAGGGTTCGACAGCGCTGAGGGTTTCTCTCTTTACACTTCCGGAATGCGGAAATTCGGGAAAAAAGAATTCGAACTGCTGGAGACGGACAGCAATTTCATCGACGCCTTTTATTCTTTAAGAGATCTTGTCAAGTATACGATAGAAAACGACGTGTCCTTTAAGGACGGCGACACGGTGGGCTCTGACGGCAACAAGGTTTTGCTGTCGGTATCCCAAGGCGTTACCATCAAGGGAGTTACGGTAAAAATGAAAATGTAGCTTTTTCAGTATTTTTGTTTTTGTAACTGAGATGTTACCGGTGTGTGATAGTATTGTATTACCACAGTTTATCAAGATTACTTTGGATTAGGAGGAAAAAGAAATGAAAAAACTATTGTCTTTAATGCTCATCTTCGCTTTGGCGCTTGCCATGGCGGCACCGGCGATGGCCGACAGCGGCCTTACGATCAAACCAGACGCTATGTATTCGACTTGGGTTAAAAATGCCGATGGGGTCGATGTGTTCACAAAGGCTCCTTACTGGCTTGAAGTCTCTGGGCCGGACTACATGTACGTGACCGCGTATCTGAACAACAGTTATGTGGAATCCTTTTGGGTACCGGGGCCATTTTCTTCAGGGTACTTGCAGCTTCAGGCGTATTCCCTGTATCCTTATCTCGAAGGCAAACACCATCTAAGCCTAAGAGACGGTTCCACCGAATTAGCCACCTACGACTTCATCGTATGCAGCCATGCCGGCGAAATGCAAGAAAAGGTCATAACAGAAGCTTCCTGCGAAGAACCCGGCTTAATGGGTCTCTGCTGCATCACCTGCGGCCTTGCTGTCGGAGATGTCGCTGAAGTTCCCGCTCTTGGACACGACTACGTCGAGGGTGCCTATACACTTCCGACAAAAGAGTCAGACGGCTACTGGACATATGCCTGCTCGCGTTGCGGCGATTCTTACGAGGTAATGGACGAAGGCTCGATGATATCGCTCACGGGCACAGTGGCGGCGGCTTCTGTCGAAAAGCTGAGCGGCAGCAAAAACAACCTGTGCATAACCGTTACCGAATACTGGTCGGACGGCTCTGAAACCTGCATCGAAGAAACAGTCTCAATCAGCAACAACTCGGTGGGCACATACGCCGTAGGCGAATACAGCGTCTATGTGGAAACAAAGGGGAACGATCAGGTGCGTACCTGCAGCATCGTGTGACGATTTTCTTCATGCTGTAGCGGAATGCACTTTTACCTGATACCGGGCTGAAACGCCCGGTGTTGCTTTTCCTTTGAATCAAGCCTCGCTTGACAGTAACCAAAAGGTTCAAGTGGCATTAATGTTGGATGGCAAAAATGAATGTCGTTACTGAAAAATTACGGTATCCGCAACTTGTGAAATAATACTGGCAGCTGTGCTGGCCTTTGAAAACAAAAGGCTTCCATCTTCTGCAAGAAAATTTTATTAAATTTGCGTAAACCTGTTGACTTTCAGGCAACTTTATGTCATAAAATAATGATAACTGGCAATGCTTTTTGAAAGGAGCGTTTGAAGCTTGCCAACAATGTGGGTATTTATTTAATATTATGAGGGGATAGGGATTATGAAAATTTATGAAGTTTATCCGGAATACGATAAATATGATATTTGTATTGTGGACATGGAGGCCTGCAAAACGGTCTGCAGTTTCGACGATCATGATGCGATGTTTCATTTCGACGGTTCGCCTAGGTTAAAGAACTGGTGGCCGCGAGTCATGGTAAGGTCAAAAAACAAAATGGCGCTTGGGGATTACATCTCCTGTCTGGAAGGCGGCGTCATAATACTTGAAGAAACGGCAATTGGCAAATTGGAATCGATGATGGGCAGCAAGGAAATACTGCCTCTAGAATGCGATTTCGGGGATTACAAGGCAGTCAACGTCATGGACGTGCTGGATTGCATCGACTATAAAAAATCCAAGTACCTTCTGCTGTCAGAAGAACTGGTCGACGGGCGCCCGAAAATCATGTATTTTGAAAAATATGCATTCATCGAAGAAAAACTTGAAGGATACAACATCTTCAAAATTGTCGACGACAAGGAATCCTCAATATTCGTAAACGAGGCTTTCGTCGACTGTGTGCGTTTGCACGGAATAACAGGTTTTAAATTTGAACTGGTCTGGCAAAGCTGAGCGCTGCGCGCATTAGCAGTTTGGCGGGCTTTTTCTCTTGTTTTTAGGCTAGCGCTGTGATACAAAAAGGGATATGTGAGCGCAGCCTGCTTTTAGTTGTCAAAAGGGATTATGGAGGGTTAACATGATGAAAAGAAAAACGTTAAGCATAGTATTGGCCGTTGTTTTTACAGCGAGCCTGATAGCCGCACCCTGCGGGCAAGCCCATGCCGCAGCAGTGCCGGGTATCATTTCAAGCATTACCATTGCCGCGCCTTGGGATCCAAGCATCACTTTTACGTTCACTGACGTATATGAGCTCTGCGAAGTGGATGCTGGCAAGATTGCCGGCGTCGTAGGCGGCATAGATGGCACGATGCTCATAAGCAAGGATGTTACTGCACGGTACGGCGGGGATTCAACGAACGTAACCATAAAGGGCAATACCGTACACAAAATGCTGGACCTGTTCCGGCACGGCGGGGCTACCGTAATGGAATCCGGCAATAACGGCTACATGCGGCTTGGGGTTACAAACGACCCGGAAGCAATATTCAATGATGTGCGCAGGAAATTTGGAAACATAAGAGATTTCGCCGTCGAAGCTGCAGCTGAACCTGCGCAGCCGCCTGCAACCGAACCGCCTGCAGCTGAGCCGCCTGCAACCGAACCACCTGCGGCTGAGCCGCCTGCAAGCGAACCGCCCGCAACCGAACCGCCTGCGGCTGAGCCGCCTGCGGCCGGACCCCAGACATCTGCGCCGCCCTTGACGATACCGTCAGCGTCAGCGCAGAGTTTGGCTAGGCCAACAGCGTCCACCGTGCTCGTAAACGGGCAAAGCGTAAGCTTTGACGCATACAACATAAACGGCAACAACTACTTTAAGCTCCGCGATTTGGCTTTCACGTTGTCAGGCACAGCAAAACAGTTCGAGGTGGCCTGGGATGGCGCCAGCAACGCTATTTCGCTCACGACCGGCCTCAAGTACTCTGCCGTAGGCGGCGAAATGTCAGCCAAGGGGCAAGGCAACCAGTACGCTGCGGCTACTTCGTCCAAAATATACTTGGACGGCGACGAGGTCGCGTTTACCGCTTTCTACATAATGGGAAACAACTATTTCAAGCTCCGCGACATCGGACAGACCTTCGACTTTGGCGTTGATTGGGACGGCAGCAGAAATACGATAGTGATCGACACTAGTAAAGTTTATGTTCCGGAAGGCGCAGTGCCAAGCAATACCGTCAATACGCAGGAAGCAGTGCCAAGCAACACCGTCAATACGCAGGAAAATGACATAAACAAAATACTGGAGGGCATTGAGAGCTCAAAAACTCAGAGCAGCTACCTCAAGAATTTCCAGACAGTCCCCGAGCCTTCATCTGCTTTTGGCCTTGATCCGAACAGAGTGACTGTGCGCGAGGACACAGCGGATCTTGTTGTCTTCAGTTTCAACAGGAAAGGCACCACTGATACCTACTCTGCAGCATTTGAAGAAAAAGTTTTGAGTGTGCTTGGTCAGGAAGGCTTCAGAAATGAGGCTACTACGGCTGTGCCTCCAGAATATTTTGTGAAATACATCACATTGACCGGAAGCAGCGATTTCAGCCCAAGTTTCAATGTAGTGAGAAAAGGCGACATCCAAATCGTGTATGTCTGTAACGGTGGCGGAGATGCAGACGTTGACGTTTTTATCGTATTTAAAGTGAAATAGCAGCATGACTTGCGGTTTTTTAAGACTAGCTGGGAACACCCTTGCGCTGCCATAATTTTGGCAGCACAAGGGTGTTTTATTGTGTTTGCTTTACATCGAAATTTATGATACTCTGTATTGTAGAAAACCCGATATGAACTTGCTCAATTGCGAAAGGAGTGAATGTGTATGGTAAAGGAAGGGCTGCTTTCTTTGGACGGCAAAACGGCAGTGGTCACGGGCGCGGCGTCCGGCATCGGCTTGGGTGCGGCTGAACTGCTCAGCGAGTACGGCGCAAAAGTGGCGCTGGTGGACATCAGCCCAAAGGGTGAACTGGAAGCTGAGCGATTATGGGGATTGGGGCGCGAAGCGGCTTATTTTCAATGCGATGTCCGCGTCGAGGAACAGGTGATGCGGACGGTGTCGGCTATTTGCGAAAGGTTTGGCGGAATCGACATACTGTTCAATAACGCCGGCGTCACGGTGCGGAAAACAGTCAAGGATTTAACCGAACAGGAATGGGATTTCGTGCTGGACGTGGGCCTAAAGGGGACTTTCCTCTTCTCGAAGCATGCAATACCTAAAATGGAGGCTCGTGGCGGCGGGAGCATCATCAACACCGGATCGGGCTGGGGCTTGAAGGGTGGGAACCTAGCTGCTGCTTACTGCGCCGTCAAAGGCGGCATTGTCAATTTGACCAGGGCAATGGCAATCGACCACGGCCCAGCCAACATACGCGTCAACAGCGTCAACCCCGGAGACACCGACACAGCCATGCTGCGGGACGAGGGTGTTCAAACCGGCGTTGCGTTGGACAGCGCCACAATGGAAACTTATCTCAAGGACTGCGGTGCAGACAGGCCGCTGGCCCGCATCGGCTTCCCAGAAGACATAGCGCGCGCTGTCCTGTTCTTGGCAAGCGACATGTCCAGTTGGGTCACAGGTGCTGCTTTGTCAGTCGACGGTGGCGGCAACGCCTAAGCAAAATGTGTTAATAAAGGAGGATATTGTATGTTGCAAGGTTTTAAACGTCATCCCTACATCCCCAACTCTGAGCCGTCCGTTGAGGCGGCAATGCTGAAAGAGTTGGGCCTTAGCTCTTTAGAGGATCTGCATGCTGAAGTGCCCGAAGAAATCAAGCTCAAGGAAAACATGAACCTGCCGCCTGCGTTTGCTTCGGAAATGGATCTGAAAAAGCATTTGATCTCCCTGCTTCGCAAAAATGCCCATTGCGAGGACAACCTGAATTTCCTTGGTGCTGGATGCTGGCAGCATTATGTTCCAGCTGTATGTGACGAAATCAACGGGCGCGGCGAGTTTCTGACTGCCTACGGCGGCGAGTCCTACAACGATTTCGGCCGTTTCCAAACCCTGTTCGAGTATGAGAGCCTCGTTGCCGAACTGGTGGACATGGAAGTCGTCAACGTTCCGACATTCGACTGGTCCCAAGCGGCTGCCACTGCGTTGCGTATGGCGGGACGCATCAACGGGCGCAAGCGTCTGCTTGTCCCTGCTACGCTGGATCCGCAAAAATTGATGGTTTTCAAAAACTACTGCCAGCCGCGGCACCAAGTTGAACAGGTCGCCTACTTGGCAAGCAGTGGACTTATGGATATTGCCGCCCTCAGATCGAAGCTGGGGCAGGACGTGGCGGCGGTCTATTTTGAGAACCCTTCATATCTGGGCTTCGTCGAGACCCAAGCAGAGGAGATCGCTGCACTGGCTCATGAAGCAGGTGCCGAAGTGGTTGTCGGCGTCGATCCCATCTCTCTGGGAGTGCTGGCGCCGCCGGTCAGTTACGGCGCAGATATTGTGTGCGGTGAACTGCAGCCCTTGGGAATGCACATGAACTACGGAGGCGGCCAGGCTGGCTTCATCGCAACCTCGGACGACCCTAAATACGTCATGGAATACCCATCGCGCCTTTTTGGCATCTGCCCCACTGCAGTGCCAGGCGAATACGGCTTTGGTGACGTGGCATATGACCGCACTTCTTTCGGGCACCACCGCCACGAGGCAAAGGAGTATGTTGGTACTCAAGCTGCCCTGTGGGGCATCACAGCAGGCGTCTACCTTGCCCTAATGGGTCCTGACGGCATGCGGGAAGTGGGACAAGCCATCATGCAAAACGCAAATTTCGCTGCGCAGCTGCTCAATAAAATTCCCGGCGTCAATGCCAACCGCTTTGGCGGAGCATTTTTCAAGGAGTTCATCGTGGACTTTTGCGGCACTGGAAAAACGGTGCGTGAAATCAACCAAGCTTTGCTCGGAGAAGGCATTTTTGGCGGTTTGGATCTATCTGGCAGTTTCCCGGAATTAGGGCAGAGCGCACTTTACTGCGTGACGGAGGTTCACAGCCGTGAAGACTTGCTGAGGCTGTCTGCAGCCATAAGCCGCATTGCTGGTTAAGCAGGAAGGGGTGAAAACAATATGAAAAAAATAGACAGAAGCAATAAAGTGAGAACTGGCTTTCATCAGGCCAAATGGGACGAGCCTGTGATATTTGAACTTTCCCAAGCCGGCGAACGAGGAGTTTTGGTTCCTCAAGCTGACCCGGAGGTGCAGGAATGCGCCGGCGACGTGCTGGCGGGCTTGCCGCCCGCTCTGATTAGAAAAACACCGCCTGCGCTGCCCGAAATATCCCAGCCGCGCGTATTGCGCCATTATGCGCGCCTGTCGCAGCAGACTCTGGGCGCTGACGTCAATATGGAGATCGGGCAGGGCACCTGCACAGTAAAATACAGCCCAAAGATCAACGACCAGCTTGCCAGACTGCCCGGCATGGCGGAAATGCACCCGCTGCAGGACGAAAGCACGGCGCAGGGCATACTGGAGATCTTCCATGCGACAGACCTCTACATGCGCGAAATTTCAGGGATGGACCGCTTCAGCTTCCAACCTGGAGGCGGCAGCCAAGCCATATTGGCAATGGCTTCCATCGCCTTTGCATACTTTAGCTCGCTGGGCGAAGCAGACAAGCGGGACGAAATAATAACTACCATATATTCCCATCCGTCTGACGCCGCTGCCCCTCATGTCAAAGGCTACAAAATCATCTACCTCCACCCCGACAAGGACGGCTACCCGGATCTTGAAGCTTTTAAAGACGCAGTAAGTGAACGGACTGCGGGCTTTTTCGTAGCCAACCCCGAGGACACGGGCGTCTACAACAAAAGAGTGCTTGAGTTCACAAAGCTTGTGCACGAGCATGGAGGGTTGACCGGCTACGACCAAGCCAACGTCAACGGTCTTTTAGGTGTTACGAGGGCAAAGGAAGCAGGCTTTGACATGTGCTTTTTCAACCTCCACAAATCCTTTTCAACGCCTCATGGCTGCGGTGGCCCTGCGGTAGGCGCAGTGGGCGTACTCAAACACCTAGAACGCTTCATTCCGGGCCCGCTTATTGATTTTGACGGGGAAAAGTATTGTTTCAACTATGGTTTTGCTGACACGGAGTTCGGCATCGGCAAGGTGCGCACATTTTACGGCGCAGCACCTGTGGTTCTCAAGACTTACGCTTGGATTCGCAGCATGGGGCCGGACGGACTGTACCAAGTAGCGAAAACCTCGGTGCTTAACAACAATTACATGTTCAAAAAACTCATGGAGTTGGACGTCGTTGACGCACCATACATACCGGGCAAACAGCGAGTGGAGCAGGTCCGCTACACTCTGGAAAAATTGTTTGAGCAAACCGGTGTTTCCACTGCCGACGTGCAGAGGCGCATGATGGATTTCGGCATGCATTACTGGCAGAGCCACCACCCCTACTACATCCCAGAGCCAATGACGCTGGAGCCTACAGAAACTCCTTCGAAAGAAGACATTGACGAATACATCGCCACCTTGAAATACATATTCGAGGAGGCAAAGGCCGACCCCGAACACGTTAAAAGCGCACCGCACAGCAGCGTTTGCCACCAATTGGACGAAAGCGGCATGGACGACCCTGAAAAATGGGCCATCACTTGGCGCACATACCTGAAGAAATACAAATAGAGAAAGGATAGTCAGCATGGCAAAATATGAAGAATTGAAAGACAAAAGGGTAGTCATAACCGGCGGCGGCAGCGGCATAGGCCAAGCAACCGCTCAACGCTTCGTTGACGAAGGCGCGAGGGTGTGCATCTTCGACATCAATGAAGCGGCTTTGACCGAAACTTTCCGGCTGATACCAGGCCTAGCGGACACGCAGCTTGTGGACGTAAGCGACGAGGACAGCGTAAAGAACGGCTTTCTAGCTGTAGACAAAAACTTGGGCGGTATTGACGTCCTCATCTCAAATGCGGGCATCAGCGTTCGAAACCGCTTCATCGACACCGATTTCGCCCAGTGGCGCAAGGTGATGAGCGTAAACCTTGACGGCATGTTCTTGTGCTGCAAGGAAGCTGTTGTGCGCATGGAAAAGCAGCGGTCAGGCGTAATTCTGATGACCGCTTCCAACAACGGCATGGAGGGGCACCCCTTCTACACAGACTACAATGCTTCTAAAGCGGCTGTAATACTGATGGGCCGGACTGTCGCCTTGGAATGTGCACCTTGGCTGCGGATAAATTCGGTATGCCCTGGCTACGTGTTAACGCCTATGCAGCGAGCAGAATATTCAGACGAAGCTCTTGCAGTCGTGAACGAGGGGATACCTATGAAACGCCACGCTGAACCGTCTGAGGTGGCGGCTTTGTACGCATTTTTGGCTTCTGACGAAGCAAAATACATCACTGGCCAGTTCATCCCCATCGACGGGGGCGAAACAGCGGGCAAATATATCCCCATATGATGAAAAAGCTGGGTTTGATCATTAACCCAATAGCAGGTATGGGCGGCAGCGTGGGGCTGAAAGGCACGGACGGCGTACTTGACGAAGCGATTCGGCGAGGCGCCGTGCCTCGCGCCGCAGAAAAAGCCCTCCGCTCGCTCATGGTTTTGTTGCCTCTGCAGGGAGAGTTGACAGTGCTTTGCGCAGGCAAAGAAATGGGCGAGAACGCACTGGAAAGTGCTGGCTTTTCTTATCATGCGGCTTACCAGCCTGTCGGTTCGCCCTGCTCCGCTGCAGACACCCAAGCAGCGGCGCAGGCTGTTGCCGCTGCAGGGGCTGACATCATCGCTTTTGCCGGGGGCGACGGGACTGCCCGTGACGTCTGCGCAGCTATAGGCGAGAGCCTGCCTGTGCTGGGCATCCCCGCCGGCGTGAAAATTCATTCGCCTGTATACGCTCAAAGCCCCGAAAAGGCGGGAGAGCTTTTGCGCCTCTTTCTGACCGGACATACTGCGCTGACCCGAGAAGCCGAGGTGCTTGACATCGATGAAAAGGACTACCGACTGGGCATCCTCAGCACACGTCTGCACGGCTATTTGACAATCCCATATGAACGCCGCTTCATGCAGGGGGGCAAATCACCCTCGCCTCTGAGCGAAAAATCTCAGCAGCTGGCAATCGCCGCTTCGGTAGCCGAGGACATGGCTGATAATATTTGCTATTTCGTCGGGCCAGGTTCTACTACCCGTTCCCTGATGGATTTTTTGCAAACAAAAAACACCCTGCTCGGGGTGGACGTGCTTTGGCAAAAACAGGCTATCGCCACCGATGTTGCAGAGCTGGAAATACTGTCATACATGGACAAAACGCCAGCAAAGCTGGTCATTACGCCGACAGGTGGCCAAGGGTACCTGCTCGGACGCGGCAACCAGCAAATCAGCCCACATGTGATTAAAAAGCTTGGCAAGCAAAACATCATTGTCGCCGCAACCCCTTCCAAACTTGCAGGTTTGAAGGGGTGCCCACTGCTCGTTGATACAGGGGATCCAGACGCGGACGCCCTTTTGCGCGGCTATGTCAGAGTCTCAACGGGATACCGCGAAGCCGTTATGTACCCTGTGGAATGACCAAACCGCTTTTCGAAAGCCTCTGTCAATCCCGCCCTGAATGCCGGGTGCGCAATGTTGATCAGCGCCTTTGCCCTCTCTACCAGAGTGCGCCCCCGCAGGTTGGCAATGCCGTACTCTGTCACGACGTACTGGACGTCAGCACGGGTTGTTGTTACAACCGCACCGGCATCCAGCACGGGGACGATGCGGGAAGCCTGCCCTCTTGACGCAGTTGACGGCATTGCAAGTATAGCCTTTCCG
>Ga0082212_10001405_pt1 | contig 35490 bp, 24 predicted proteins | sample TergutNt197P3_FD_71548 | JGI IMG/M metagenome (GOLD analysis project Ga0082212, IMG submission 71548) | Neocapritermes taracua P3 segment gut microbial communities from Petit-Saut dam, French Guiana - Nt197 P3 | ecosystem: Host-associated > Arthropoda: Insects > Digestive system > Gut ...
GAGATTATGCACTGTGCCTTTTCCAGTGTATGAAGTTGGTGTTGTTCAGATTTTCAGTTTGGTATGTTGAGTGCAGTGTCGAATCTCTTTCCAGGACAACGGTTGAGCAGCTACAGAATGAGATCAATGCCTTAGACAGTCGTATCAAGAAAGTCCGTAAGGAGATTGATCGTCCATCAACAGAGAAGGAGATCAAGATGCAAATGTCAGAGTTCTTACAGGTTGGTAGACCTGCAGCTCTCTTTCGTATAGATAAACACTCTGTAGCCCAGCCATGTTAGGTGGGTCCCTGTCACCATGGCATAAGGTGTCCTCAGGTGGAGGATGTACAAGACAGCTTGCTGGTATGGAGAGTAACCATGAATATTTTGAATAAGTGGTCACTGATGGCCAAGAGGGGTTGTCCTGAAGCTGTGTGGTTGGGTAAGGGGCTTACATCTCTTTGCTGTAAAATGGAACATGTTATGAAATGTTATACAGGGCGTAAGAGTGAGGAGATACCAGGATGCTGGATAAAGTTGCATAATGAGGGGTGTCAAGGACAAATCTAGGGGGATGACTTGGGCAGGGCATTTGGCACATAGAAGGTAGAAGAAAAAAGTGTGTAGAGTTTTGGTGGCAGTGGTGCCCCAAGGAAGTCACCACTAGGATACCTAAGGGCAGATGGGAGTGTAACATCAAAATGGATCTTAAAGAAATATAATGGGAGGTTGTTGGGGTGGATTGACATGGCTCAGGGCAGGGACTTGTATCACCCTGTTGTGAACACAGTAGTGAACATTTTTATTTCATAAAATGTGGGAAATTTCATAATTAGCTGAGGAACTGTCTTTTTATGAAAGAGCTCTCTGGTCCCTGCTGTTAATTGGTTGTTTGGTTGATTGATTGATTGGTTGGTTGGTTGTTTGGTTGGTTGGTCAGTTGATCAGTCCAGTTGGATGGTTTGTCAGTTGTTTACTTCTTATCTGTCTATATGTTAGTTTCTTTCTTTCTATATTAGTTGATTTATGGATTGATTGATTGATTGATTGATTGTTTGTTTGTTTGTTTGTTTGATTGATTGTTTGTTTGATTATTCGCGTAAATTCGTAAAATTCGCGGACTCCTGTTGGTCAACTTGTCGCATCCACAACCCCTCTGATATAACCTATTGACTCGGCAGCGGCAGCCAGACAGTTTTCCTTGCTGGCCGTCAATTCGATATTACAGCATCCATTGTATTTCAGCTTGCGCAATGCACGCACAAAAGCTGGGATATCGATGATGCCGCGACCCAGTTCGCAAAGTCGGCCTGCCTTGCTTGCTTCGGTCGCATCGTTCAGGTGGATATCAAACACCCGGTCAAAGTATTTATTCAGATCGGCAATCGGGTCTTCTCCGAAGCGGGTGTCGTGACCGATATCGAGACACATTCCGATACGCGCATCCAAGTTCTTCACATGGTTGACGACATCGGCTGCATTGGGATACAAGGCAATATCCGGCCCGTGGATGTGAATCGCATAATGAACATCGTATTCCTTCACCTTCTTATCGATATAAGGTAACAGTTCATAATTGGGAACCCCCACCAACAATTTCACGCCTACACGGCGGATATATTCAAATCCCCTGTCAGCCTCGGCTTCCGTCCGCATGTATATAGGCCCTACGCCGCAAGCCTTTACGTTTTTAGCGGCCAGCCGGGCATGGAAAGATGCTATTTCATCTACCGTACTGTCTAAGCGCAGATGGAAATCCTTGACGCACAAATAGCGCGCATCCATTTTTTGCATCATGTCAAGCGTAGTGTCCAGGTCATAATCCCGAAAGGTATATCCGGCAAAAGAAATCTTGAAAGGAACGTCGCGCGCTCCTGCAGCGGAAGTCATTTCGCCATGCCCTTCGTCGGCAGTCGCCATGCCATACCATTCGTGGCCGTGCAATACGGTACCCGTGCATGTAGCCAGCAACCCGCCACCTGCTTTAACCATAAAATCTCTTCGTGTAGTCATCCGATGTCAAAATTTTTTTTACAATTCCTTGATTTTGATATTTTTATACGACACTTTGTCGCCATGATCCTGAATCAGGACATGACCTTTGGCTACCGCTCCATACCCTTTGGTGTCGCGGAATTTCGATTTTTGCACCCATGCCTTGAACTCATCGCTGCCCAGTACGTAGCTGAACATCCGTTCTCCATTCAGCCAGTGTTCCACCTTCCGGTCTTTACTGACAATCCGGCCCGTGTTCCACTCTCCGACGGGGTTGACCTTCTTTGTGTCGGGTGCTTCTTTCAATTCGTACAATCCGGCCAGCTTGCAGCCCACAGGCACCCGGTCAGTCTTGAAAATCGGATGGGCATCGTCAATAATCTGATATTCGGGGCCATAGCCGTACCCGCTGTTGGGGTTGCCCAACGATTCGTCGACAAAATACTTGATACCGCTGTTAGCGCCCGACGTCATCTTGAAGTCGAACGTCAAGTCAAAGTCACCATATTCCTTGATCGTGATCAAATCGCCCCCGTTGGACGATTCGCCGCTTTTGTCCTTCTCCACGATCAGGCAGCCGTCTTCAACGTACCAGCCGTTTTTCGGGAGGCTGTCGGTGTATATACGCCGCCAGCCATTCATCGTCCGACCATCGAAGAGGAGTTGCCAGCCCTCTTTCTTTTCCTTCTGGGTCAGCTGATTGTCGCGTGATACAGGATGATTGCAAGCGCCAGTCAACAGGGCACAGAGTACGGTAATCGAAATGAAATGATTGTATTTCATGCGATTGTGATTGTGATTGTGATTGTGAATGTGAATGTGAATGTCTATCACCTACTTGTTGAAATCGGCAAACAGCCGATTCAGTTCGTCGTCGGATGCAAAACCGTTTGTCTTGACGACAATCAGATGTTTGAAAGCGGTCGACTGACCCGGATTCAGCGTTAATTTGAACAGTGGTTCGGTGTTGACGAGCGATTTCGATCCCATGTTGTTGGTCGAGAACAGGCCATACCCCCTTGCATGCGAGTGTGCCGGATAGCCTGGGTTGTGCTTGTGGTCAAGGATGGCCACCGAAATCTTCTCGCCGGCCTTGTCGGCCGACAGGTTCACCCATTTGGTGGCCTTGCCCCACACATCGCCTTTTTCCAATCCTTCGCTGTTGCGGTAAACGCCGTTCACGCCCTCGTTGTTCATCACCTTCACTTCCGTCGGATTGCCATTGGCGTCGAGATACATTTCGGGCTGGTTCGACGGTTCTTCAAAAGCACGGTCCATGCGGATGGCAATCATCCCTTCCTTGTTGTCGGTAAAGGTCACCGTTTCCTTTTGAGCGGTGAGCTTGGTGGTGCGTTCGATGATACGCCAGTCGCCCTCGCCGCGAAAAACGAATTTTGTCTCTTCCTTCAGCAGTACGTTATTTTTATGATCGACCCAGTCGGCTGCTACTTCCAGTACGCCCTGTTTGGCACCGCTCTGTGTCTTCACGACGTTGCGATGACGGATCGAGCCGTATTCCGACTTCTTGTCGGCCGAAACGGCGTAGGAGTTGTTCCAGAAGTCGAGGCCGTTCACATCGCCGAAGTTGAGCCATGCGCCCACATGATGTGGATGGTCGACCCGTTCGTTGGGTCGCGGGTCGCGCGGGAACCCACGTGTGACCACCGTTCCCTTGGACGTGTAGATAGGATACAACACCGGTTTTTCGAGGTCGGCAGGATAAATGTAGGAGGTGAACAGCTTCCCGTCATACAGGATGTCCACCTTCTGACTGGCGACGTCCGAGACTACCTCAACGCCCTTTTGCGCATTGCCACAGGCGGCAAAAACGAAGGCCGTTACTGCTATCGTGACAATTTTATTAAATGATTTCATGTTTGTCATATTTTTATATTTTTTCGGGCATCGTAAACGGCTGTCTGTAATCGCGCGACAGCATGTTGTTGGCATCATAGCTGCCGTTGCCGTAGAAACGCTCGGCCACCGGGTCGAAGTCAAGCTGAAGTCCCAACCGGTAGGAGATATTCCCCAGGTGTGCCAGCGCCGACGACAGGTGGCCGGTCTCCACCGGGCCGTGCTGTATGCTCATGTCGCGTTTGCGGATGGCATCGAACCAGTTCTCAAAGTGCAATTCCATTTCGCCCTTCTCCGACCTGGCCGGGCCTTTCTCGCGCTTCTCGCCAAGGAACGAGGCGTAGGTGCCATAGCCGTTGACGACTAAATAGCCCTTGTCGCCGTAGAAGATGTTGCCCACGCCGGCGCCGTCTTCGAGGTTCGTACACCAGTTGCGCACCTCAAACTGGATGATCTTCTTCTCTTTCGGATAATGGTAGATCGACGTCTGTACTTCGGGCACCTCCTTGCAGTCGTCCCACAGGAACTTACCGCCCATCGAGGTGATGCGCTCGGGCAGCCCCACATCCAACCCCCACATGCAGAGGTCCGTCTCGTGGATACCCTGGTTACCCACGTCACCATTGCCGTAGTTCCAGTGCCAGTGCCAGTTGTAGTGTACTAAGTTGCGGGTGAACGGCGCCATCGGAGCCGGGCCGCACCACAGGTCGTAATCCAACCCTTCCGGTACGTTCGACAGACCCTTGTTGCCTATGTCGGGACGCCAGCGATACACCAGCCCGCGCGCCATGTATACCCGGCCTATCAGGCCGTCGCGCAGGTGCTTGATGGCCTCGCGGATGGCTACCGAGCTGCGGAGCTGAACGCCGTGCTGCACGATGCGGTTGTACTTGTAGGCAGCCTCAATCATCTTCCGGCCCTCGAACACATTGTGCGTGGCGGGCTTCTCCACATATACGTCCTTGCCGGCCTGGCAGGCATAGATCGTCTGCAAGGCGTGCCAGTGGTTAGGCGTGGCCAGCGTCACGGCATCGATGTTCTTGTCGTCGTACACCTTGCGGAAATCCTGCTCGATGGCCACTTTCTGCTTGTACTTCTCCTCGAATGACTTCTGCTTCTCCTTCAAGATGATCATGTCGGGGTCGCACAGGGTGGCGACCACAGCATTCGGCAGGCCCATCGTTGTCTCGATGTGGCTACCCCCACGTCCGTTGATGCCTAATACGGCAATCCTGAGACGGTCATTAGCCCCAAAAGCCGATTTGGGAACGACGGTTGGCTTTTCCAACGGTTGTACAACATGCTCGCCAGCGAACGCCATCGGAGCAACTACCGATGCCACGGCGCCCGTAGCGGCAGTGGCAATAAATTTTCTGCGTGTTTGGTTTTTTGTATTCATATCAAATAAAATATTTTTAATAATTGACCACAAAGGAAAGCATTTTTTTTGAAATAGAAAAATGAAAATGAAAAAAATTCTCAACCCCCCACCTCCCCAAACGCAATCTGCTGCCGATAGACCGTACCCGTCTCGTCCCTGAAAAGTACGGGGTTCCAATGTGCCTCCTGCCTGATCTTCATCGTATTGCGCGGCGCCGACCAAACCCCCACCCTGCATTTGGCAGTCCATATGGCCACGTCCGGATTTTTCTCTTTTGTCCCGCCAAACCAGGCTACCAAAAATCCGCCGTCGTCCAACGCCACGAGCGTTGAGGCATGACATTCCTTAAACGGACGGTCATCGCCAAACACGAATCCCAGTCGCACGGCTGTCCTCTCCATTCGTTCCTGCGCCTGGCAAACTGCACACAAATATACAATAATTAATGTAAGATGTCGTTTCATAATCAAAAAAAATAATTTTACAGCACACAAATGTACGAAAACTAAATTTGATTGCAAATTATACTACTATGAACGATACACTAAACACGCAAGGATAATCGAAACGGGTATAAATTGCATCATTTTCCATTTTTACAACATAAAGACCGACGCTGTTGAAAATGAGTTTGCCGTCAACCAGTTCATATTCGTCTTCGGGAGCCGGCAGATCGTTTTTTAAAACTTTAAAAACTGTTTCTATGCCTGCAAAAATATGTTGGCTGGAAAAATCAACTTCCTTTCCAACTTTTACAGACCCGAACCTCAACTCTTGCGGGCCTATAATAGGAGTGGTGGTATCATAATTCCAATTTTCCAAAATCTTAAATAATTCAACGAGTGACAGATGGTTGTGATTGCAAACCAAATAACTTAATTTCGGATTTGCAGATATATCCAACTCGCGCAAGTCATTAAAAGAGCAATCTAAACCTTCTAACTGCAAATTATTGCTTATATCCAATTGGGATATTTGATTTCCGCCGACATGTAAATGCGCTAACAACGGGTGTTTGCTTACGTCTATTTCGTATATTTCATTTCCGGGGCAGTGTAATGCGGTTAATGCCGTATTCGAGCTAATATCCAACCGATTTAATTGAAGATGTCTGCAATATAGCTTGTCCAATGCCGTACTGGCGCTTACGTTTATTTCACTTATTGGATTCGTATCCAAATATAACCTTGTTAATTCCGTATTCGTGCTTACATCCAACGAGATGATTTCAGTATTTCGAAGGGTCAACGATGTTAGCCGAGTCCATTTACTTGCGTCCAAGCTCCCTGCCACTCGTAATGAAACTGACCATTCAAAATTATAAATGGCATGAAAATCAACTCCAATTAACCTTTTGGGTACTTCATCATTCCATGTAAGTCCAGCTATTTTTTCTACCCAAGTTTCGTTGCCCTTCTCATTCCAGGCGTTGACGTCGTCCATTGTCAAGCCAACCAACTCAGCGTTTTTTTTGTCGTATACAGCCGACCACTGTTGCAGGAACATGCGTAATCCTTCCTTGTCGTCTTGATGATAACGGCCTTTTCCGCCGTCGTCATCATTTTCATCATTCCGGTTGCACGATAAAAGGAATAGGGCAAATACGCTGATAATACCATAAAAAATGCTTGCTTTCATTTTGTTTGTAATTTAAGATATTTTAACTCTTTATTGTTTCTCCCATTTTGACATCCGAGTTTCCTCCGATATCTTTTACCAATTTCCACCTCCCCAAACGCAATCCGCTGCCGTTTCCAAGTATAAGTGAAAGCCACGCGGTCGTCGCCACAAGCGATGATGGCCGGATACGAATATTCGGTTCGTTCGGCTCCGTCATTTTCAATCACGACCGTCTCGGGCCAGGTGACGCCGTTATCGTACGAGAAGGCTATGCTGAGCGAGGCACGCGAAGCCCAGTTCCCGCTGATGGGATTATAGGCCAGCACGAGGGTGCCGTCAGGCATTTTCACAAGGTCGATCCCGCTGTTGTTGTTCGGCATGCCGGTAGCGTAGAGCGCATGCCACGACTTGCCGTAATCGTCCGAATCGCTGCGGTATATCTTGCCGTCGGTGCTGCGGACAAGCAGATGTACCTTGCCCGGCGCCGATTCCCACAAAGTAGGCTGAATGACGCCCTTTCCGTTGAAACGGCTACGGTCGAGCGCCAAGTAAGGCGTTGCCTCCCACGTCTTCCCGCCGTCTTCGCTCCGGTCGACAAACACGTCCCAACGCTGGTCGCCCTGATCGCTCTCGTAAGATGCGCCGGCGAGCCAAGTGCCGTCAGTAAGGATGATCGGTTTGTTGCGCACGGGGCCGCGCCCGCCTTTGTTGCCTGCGACCAATTCGACGGGTTCCGACCACGTCGCACCCTCATCATTCGACAGGGCTACCCAAGTCTCCCAAACTGCAATCTCCTTCCCTACTTTGAAAAAAAGATAGACCGTACCCGTCTCGTCCCTGAAAAGTACGGGGTTCCAATGTGCCTCCTGCCTGATCTTCATTGTTTTGATCGGCGCCGACCAAACCCCCGCCCTGCATTTGGCAGTCCAGATGGCCACGTCCGGATTTTTCTCTTTTGTCCCGCCAAACCAGGCTGCCAAAAATCCGCCGTCGTCCAACGCCACGAGCGTTGAGGCATGACATTCCCTGAACGGACGGTCATCGCCAAACACGAATCCCCGTCGCACGGCTGTCCTCTCCATTCGTTCCTGCGCCTGGCAAACTGCACACAAACATATAATAATTAATGTAAGATGTCGTTTCATAATCAAAAAAAAAATTACAGCGTGCAAATGTACGAAAACTAAATTTGAATTCTTCACCAACTTGGTGAAGAATTGGGTTTTCTAATTTTCCACCAACTTGGTGGAAAATTGTTACTTCCTTTTTTGCGGCGTCACTGCCGCAAAAAAGGAAGTATTATGACCTTTATCCAACTTGTACCACCGGAATCTTCAACAGCAAGGCAATTTTTTCGATGGTAGCTGCCCAATGCCCCGTGCCGATGGCAATGTGATGCGACGGGCCGGCTTTCGACCAGCTGTTGACAAAATTACGGGCGCCGCAGGCAAATCGGTAACGGCTATTCGTATTTTCAATTTCGATTACCGGGCCGGGCACCGATTCGGCTTCTGCCACTAACAGGAAAATACCGTCATTGCCTTCGCATACCGAGAGCAGCGTGACAGGGCCATGTTTTACGCTCATCTGGATAGAAAGACCCTTCCCCGGCTTGCCGTGGAATAGCGGAAGCGGCGCCAAGCCTACGCGCCCTTCGGCAATGGCAAAGTGCGCAGGCCCGTCATGTCCGAGCAGCACGACATCGTCGGTGAAGTCGATACTGATAAATTCGGAAAACGAACCGCCGGCGCCCAGCAGCGACATGATTTTCATGGCCTGCACGTTTTTCACTTCACACTCGCCGGCGATGGGTATGCCCGTCCCCGTGAGCAGTGTGTTGCCGGCAATCATCGAGGTGACTATATTTTCATAATCGTTCCCGTCATGCCCTTCATAATAGTAAGCCATGGCACCCAACCGGTGCGCGGCCATCAGCTTGTCGAGCGCGACGGCTGTTTGTGCGGTGCGTTCCAGTTCGGCAGGTTCGCATTGCGGCGAGACGTCAAAATGCGTATGAAAAGCTTTCAGCTTGTCTGCCATTTCGTCGCCGGTCACCGCATCGCGCAACGCCTTCAGTTCGCACATCTCCAACAGTTCGATGTGCGTCCCGAAAACGACCGATTGCAGGGCAGTATCCGTGTACACGTCGAGCATGCCGCAGTAATAATGGCCGAGGATACCCAAACGGTTGCTGCTCATGCCGGCTTTCACGCGGGCTGCGTCGATCCATTGCCGCACCTCCTGCCAAACGTAATCCTCCTGCATGTATCCCGTCACAATCTCATATTGGATACCTGCGCGGTTGAAGACCGATGCAAATTCGGGCATCGCACAAACCTGGTCGTTGGCCAGCCATTCGCCCGTCATCTTGCCTTTGTCGCCCGATGCGTTCAACTTCGCAAAGTCGATCGACGCAGCAGGCTGTATGCTGAGAATGACCACCGGCAAGCGAAGTCTTTGCACGACCGGCAAAACAGTTGACGACAGCGCATAAGTGGAGATAAACAGGAAAACGATCTCCACGCCTTCCCTTCGCATTTCATCGGCAGCATCGAAAGCCTTTTCGGGACAGTCAACCAAGCCGACGTTCACCACATCGGCGCCAAGCGACCCCATTCGCGCAGCTATCTCAAGCTGATAATTTGTCAAACGTTCCAATAATCCCTCAAACTGAGGCCAATAGGTGTTGAGTCCAACCCCAAATAATCCTACTTTAACTTTTTTGTTCTTTTCTGTCATTTCATTCATGATTGCTAATTTTTTATAATGGTAAATCAATCGAAAGATATTCGCGCATCCCTGTAAGGCAGTTCATTACGAGCGCTTTCCCTTGTTTGGGGAGCGTCGTCCGCACGGTTTTGCCTGCCGGCAAATCCACTTGTCCGCTATCGAACGAAATCCGGTAACTGATGTCCGAATGATTGGTAACCTCAACGATGCCTTTTCCGTCGTCGACGGTTTTCGCTTCTATCGAGGCTTTCAACAAAAGGGAAAGGTGTTCGGGGCGTCCAGCCAGATTACCATTGAAGTAGGCGGCTGTACGTCCCGCAAACAACGCCTCCCTGATCCCCTTTTCGGTGCGCTCGGAAGCAAAAACCAAGGTCATCGGACGTATCGCATCCTTACCGTAGAAGTCCGCAGCCAGTTCATGGATATCCGAGTTGCCCATGAACGCAACATGCATGTTTTTGCACCAGTCCATACAGACCGGATAAACATCTACTTCATTAAAAACTTCGATACCGTGTATCTTTTTCCCCTTGATCAGTTCTTCCTGCACGGGGTAAACAGTTGATTTGTTATCAGGATACCCCGGATGATTCCACATAATGAACGCGCCCTGCCGCAGCGCAATCTCAATGGCATCCAAAGGTTCGGGCGTACTCAGTGGATTGGCATCGGTAATGAATAGGGCGTTCATGTGTCCAAAAGGTTTGGCACGCGAAATCTCTGTGCCCTTAATAACGATGAAATTTATCTCCTTCCCTTTTTGAAGGGCAATATCGCAGGATGTGTTGAAGTCGCCTGCCAGTGTTTTTCTCACCAAGTGACCGTGTTCCAGATGATCGGTGATGGCAATGGCGTCGAGCCCGTGTTGCCAGGCTTCGATCACGCGGGCAGACGGCCAGACGTCGCCGTCGGAGAACACCGTATGACTGTGCAGGTCGCATTTCATCGTATGGTATCCGCCAAAATCGGGAAACCGTATCAGTTTCCGAATGTTTGACCTGTCCATTTCAGGCATTTTAAAGATGTCGTCGTTCTGTATCTGGGCGTTTGCCGATACCATGCAACTCATCAACAATAACAATAAGCAATTTTTCATCTGTTTGCAATTAATATGCTTTCTTCATTTGTGCAAGCGCCTTTTGCTGTGTTTCGGCAACGCTTACAGGCACGCCACCCCGCCGTTTGCTTTCGTCGGCAGCCTCCATGAAAGCGAACATCTCAAGCGTTTCTTCAGGCGTAACAGGCGGTATGCCGGTTTGGAAAAACTTGATGATTTCTATTAACAGCGAATCATATCCCTTATAACCGCCAAGCTCTTTGGCGCCTTTTTCGCCGAAAGCCTTGCCCCCATAATCGCCATATCCTTTTCCATCCAAACGCATTCCCCTGAAGATACCTACGCGGTTGCCTTCCCAAACACCCGTTACGACATCTACATCGGGCGTATGAACGCGCGTCACCGTCTGACAGCCTGTACCCAGAATGGCAAAAATGGGGTCTATCCCATGAACCCCATACCAGAACAAGTCGGGATGTGAAGGTTCAATGGTACATGGCGTGTAGCCCTCCACGCAAAAAACCCTGCCGAGTACCTGGTTCTTGATGACATCTTCCATATTGGGCTGGTAACGCAGTGACGATGCTGAAAAAACGGGCGTCCCGTACTGTTTGGCAGCCTGGAAGATGGTATAGGCATCCGGCAGGCTACCGGCTATCGGCTTGTCGATGAAAACCCTCTTCCCTGCCTTAAACACCGGTATGGCCTGTTCTAAATGCGGATGCCCGTCGTTGCTTTGCAGCAATACCACATCCACCTTTTCCAGCAAGGCAGGTATGGTATCGACGATCTCAACGCCATACTTCTTTACTTCTTCGATATACCCCGGTAGCCGTTCGTAGCTCGATGGTATGTTCTTGCTGCCCGGCGGATAAACAGCCACAATTTTGTATCCGCCAAATTCCGGTGAGGCATCCTCCTTGTTGAGCGCTTGCGTGAAAGCGATGGCATGGGAAGTGTCTAATCCGAGGATTCCCACGCGAAGTCCTTTTTTGACAGGTTCTTGTGATGCCCCAAATGCAAGTCTTGCGGTCATCAATCCTGTGCCGGCCATGACGCCGGCCTTAATGAATGTACGTCGTTCCATAAATAATTTGTTATATTGAGTGCATTTCAACTTGAAATGCACCCGTTCAGTTATCAATTTAGTCGCAAAGGTAACGATTATTTCTACGAAAACCGAATTTCATTTGAACAATTGTCGTCATTGCTTCCCTTCCTCCAACACAAAACCGCCCATCAGCCCGTAATCCAACTGCCCATAGTCGATGCCGGGCGGAAAGGTCTTCACCTTGTGGAAATTAGAGGGTCTAACCCTGCCGGGTATCGGGTTGTTGTGAAAGGGGCCAAGCAAATTCCGGTTGCTGCCCACGACTGTCACCTTCACGGTATTTATGCCCTGTTGAATAAATTCCGATACATCGAGCGCGTAAGGCTCAAAGGCGATGATACCCGCCTGCCGGTTGTTGACGGTTACTGCCGCAACCGTTCCCGACCAGTTGCCCGGACTGACGCGATAACGACCCGAAGCACGGGCAACATCGAACGTTTGGGTATACGAGACGGCGCCCGGATAGAACGGCCAGCCCTGCGCTTTCCAGCTGCCTGTGGCAAATGATTTCGTCGGCGGGTTGAGGGTAAAGCCTTTTCCGGCAGGTTGCACGGTGAAGTTCCCCAACAGGTATATGTTATCTATCTCGGCGTGTACTTTCATCGGCGAAAGTTCGATGGCGAGTTCGTTGGCGCCCTTCCTGACTGCCTTTCCGATGGCGAACACGCTCGTCTCGCGGTCGAGGAACCATTTTCCCGGTATCGGTTCGACGGCTTGTCCGTTGAGCGTCACCCTGTACAGCGCCGGTCGCTCCACTGCGGCTTGCATGTCGCTCCAGTCGAAATCGCCGACCACCGTAAAATGATAGATGGCCTTGAAGCCGCCTGTCTTGAACGTATCGCGACGGACGACGTGGTCCTTGAACTGTATGGCGGCATCCCACGGGTTACCGTCGAGAAAACCGTTGTGCTTGAAGGCTTTCTCTGCTGCATCCGTCACGTGAAGGTCGCGAAAAGTTTCCGCATCCAATTGCAGGTCGCAGAAATCAAGCGTGAGCACGTTACTGTCGTCGGGCGTTGCTGTGAGCGGCGACGAGGCGTTTACGGCAGTATATTGCCTTACAGGCGCTACCGCCTGCCTGACGGCTTTCTGTTGCCTGTCGAAGACATACAGCAAAAGACTTCCGGCAGGCGGTATGCTGAAATCAATGCAGAGGCGGTTGCCGTCAACTGTTTTGGGATAAACAAGCATTTCGCCCGAAAGTGTATTCAGTTCAACGACATCCTTTCCGGCCACCGAAACGCATCCCCGGGTCGCTTCGTCAAGGCTCGAATTGACTAAAAACAGCGCCTGCCCGTCTGTCATCATCCGGCGATGATGAAAAAGGTTTCCCCCCTTCACGTCCTTGAAATCCATATCGGCAGTGGCAAAATGCGTGCGGATGACGTCGGCAGTCAGGTCGGCAATCTTTTTCACATTGGGCTTGCCCGTCAGATAGTCTTCCATTTCCGCGTTCGGCTTGCCGTCTATGCAACCGGGCACCGAAAAGGCTAATACCGTACCTCCACGGTCGATAAATTCACGCAACAACGCCCACGTGGGAGCATCCAAGTTTTCCGTCATCGGCGGGAGCACGACCTTTGAATAGGTGCGCCGGTTGACCGAAAATCTGTCGCCTGTAACTTTCCCGTGGTCCTTGATGATATTTTCGCAGCCGATGTCATATTCCACCTGCGCCTTTTCGAGGGTGGTGACGAAACGTTGAAAGGCATGACCTATCTCATAATATTTGTTGTTGTTTCTACTGTAGGTATAATACATCCAGACGGAAGTGGTCGGTTCAAGGATGAGGATGTCGTTGATCTGTTCGCCGGCCGACAAAACCATGGAGAGACGGTTGAAGTGCATGTTGAGCGGCTTGTAGTAAGGCCACCAGGGCGAATGGTCGGTAAATTCCGGCGGATAGTCGTACTTGCGCGCGCCGGCAATACCCAGATGCGACACATGCTGGTTCATAAAATTGACGCCCAGCGCATATTCCCAGTCGCCCAGCCGCTTGAAGTCGCGAAAAGTCACATCCCACCCCCCGCCGCCGTAGGTCTCGCAGAGCGTCCGGCGATACCCCATCTGATTGGCCACGCTGCTCAACTCTTTCACGCAGCGCACATTGCCGAACTTGGCATGGGGCGAATCCTCGTCCCACTGGTTGAACAGCAAGTCGATGCCGGGCATCTGATGCCAGGCATACATGGCCATGTTGTCGCCGCCGTGGACTGCATCAGGCCACGAATGTTCCCAGTAATGACCGGTAAACAGCAGGTTTCGGGCTTCGCAGTAGTCGAAGCAGGGCTTTGCCCAGCGGTCGACGAACAGTTGAAGCAACGTCTGCATGTAGTTGTGGCGCACCTGTTTCCAGTCGCCCGATTCCTCGAACAGGGAGGGTAAGGCGACTTTCAGGTCGTAGCCCCATTTTTGTTGGAAGACCTCGAACAGGTCGGGCGTCCAGCGAATACAGCTGGTGTACTGATCGTCGGGAGGCGAGATACGCGGCTCGTCGGTGAACCAGCCGGGCATCGATTGGCCAAACTCGTCGCCTGCCACGCGCTCATAGCCGGTCAGGGTGACGTCCATGAACAGCTGCGTGACGCCGGGAGCGAGCAGGTCGACATACGGATAACCGCCATACCAGTTTGATACGGCATCATACACTTTCGAAAAAAGATAATAGTTGCCTTTCCTGCCGGCTTCTGCTTGAATCCGGTCGGTAATGTCTATCCACTTGCCTTCATCTTCTTTCAGACAAATGAAACAGGGAGCAACCGTTTCGGGCATCCGTTCGAGCTTGCTCATCTGCAATCCCTTCCCCTGATTGTAGCTTTCAGGCATCCGTGCCGGCACATGGCCGCCTGCAAAGCCGGTAGGATACGAGTACTCGTCGTATATCCAGGTGTTCATGCCAAGTTGCTTGCCTTTGTCGAGCGTGTAGCGAAACAGGTCGTACCACTCGTCCGATAGATACTCGGTAACCATACCCGGACGCGGATGAAAAAAAACGCCGCCGAATCCCTTGTCTTTCAGGTCGATTAGGGTTCTGTCAATCTGTTCGCGGCTGACTGCGTTGTTTAATGCGTACAACGGCGCTGTACAGAATTCCTTCGACGGCGCTGCAAATTCACGGCGTAAAGCGCCAAAATCGGCTATGATGCCATCGGTACGGCTGTTGCCGTCGACACGGCTGCGTCCATCGTCACGGCTGCGTCCATCGTCACGGCTGCGTCCATCGACACGGCTGCGTCCATCGGTACCGCTGCTTCCATTTGAACAGGCTGTGATGCCAACAACCGCGCAAATATATAACAACTTATAAAAATTGATATTCATGCAAAAAAAATTCGGGCGAGATTTGCCCCTGCTTGCACCATACTGTCCGTTGTGAGGTCGTTCCTTTTTCATATTGCTTTCCTCTTTTTCAAAACTCCAACAAAATCGGGCTATTTGCAAATTCATACACTCCGTTCAATATAGCAGCATTCACAAAAGTAGTTTGTCCAATTCTTCTTATGCCATGCGAGGCATAATTTAAAAAGTCCAGTACTTCATCATCCGAACCCGAAAACGAAGCATCTCCAGAATGAACAATAACATCGGCTTTGGGCAAGTTTTTTAGTAAATTATGCCTGTTGTGGGTATCAGAAATGTGAAGTATTTGCATAAATTTGATTTTTACAGTAATTGCGCCGCTCCGCCCGCAGCGAGTCGCGCAACATGTTGAACTTGTACAACAAAAAAACCAAAAACCCCGTGACCGCCCAACAAGCATCAAAGGGTAACCGATTTACCTTATGTTCTAAGATGATGGCTTTCATCAATAGTCTATCTAAATTTTTTGCAAATTTACATCTCTTTTTTTGATGGTCAAATTTATTTCGTCTATATTTGCATAAAAATTCAATTCAATATGAATACCAAACGCAAACTTCGCTTTTTTAACACGACCGGCCCCTGCGATCCGGATAAACATTATATGCTTCCACCCAAAGACAGGTTAGTGGGCGCGCAATTATCCCGTTACATTGATGATGAACTCTATTGGGTTCTTCATGCGCCGCGTCAAACGGGGAAAACGACTTTTCTGCAGGGTTGGATGCGGGAAATCAATGATACGAACAAAGCGGTCTCTTGTTATGTGAGCGTGGAAGATTGCCAAAAAATTAGCGAATGGAAAACTGGCATGAAGGTTCTTTACAAGGCTATTTGTGATTACGCCGAATGGGGAGAATTGCCCATCCCTGTGATCAAAGGTCGTCAACCGGAAGGACTTTTACGATCAACCCTTAAAAGATGGGCTGAATTAGTAGCCCCAAAGCCGCTTGTCGTATTATTCGACGAAGTCGATGTACTGGAGGGCGAGACGATGATTAGTTTTTTGCGACAGTTGCGCGGCGGTTTTGCTTCGCGCGGCATCGGCAGGTTTCCGGTTTCGATAGCGTTAGTAGGTATGCGCGACCTGAAGGATTACATCACCGCTTCGACAGGCGGACGATTGCCCAACCCCGGTTCGCCGTTCAATATCAAGGAGGATTCGGCGGTTTTGTCGAATTTCCAAAAGGACGATGTGGCGAGACTTTTTGCACAGCGCACCGCCGAAAACGGACAGCAGATCACACAGGAAGCATCGGATTACGTGTATGAACAATCCAATGGGCAGCCATGGATTGTCAATTCACTGTTCAAACGCGCAACCCTGCGCATCCTTGACCCGAACAGTACGGAAACGGTCACGCTGGGACATATCCTCGAAGCCCGCGAACAGATGATCCTCGCACGTGAAACACATTTGGATGCGTTAGCCATACGATTGGAGGAACCGGGCATACGCGATGTGATTGAACCGATCCTTACCGGCGAACCCGATCCTGATTTAGCTAATAAAGAATCATTCAGGCAATGTTTGGACTTGGGGTTGGTGGATATTGATGATGGTGCGCCTGTGATAGCCAACCCGATCTACCGCGAGGTGATTGTACGTCACCTGACTTACGGACAACAATTGGCAATCCCCAAGCCCGCATGGCAATGGCAAAAACGTATTGGGGTGCTAACAGCAAAAAACGGTCCAGTTATTGAAGCTATTCGCCTTCAACAAACGATTTGACAAAAAACATTTTATCACGCGCTAAAGGCATCAAAGGCGAAAGTAAAAAATCATTACACAAACCGGCAACCGACATGGCCGCTTTTAGCCCTTTCAGGAAGCTGGTTCCAGTATCTCCAAGCCGGTAAACACTGGCGGATAAATGCATTACTTTTTTATGGAGCGCTATTACGCGACCGACATCGCCATTTACGGCGGCATGGTATAATTCTACAAAAAGTTTCGGATATAGGTTCGAACCGGAATTTACCCCACCGTTCGCTCCCATCAGAATGGCTGTCGACAACATCTCATCGGGCCCGGCGAACACGGAAAATGACGGCTGATCCTGTAACAGATGTAAAAGCGTATGGAAATAAGGCGTATTACCCGAACTGTCTTTTATACCGATGATATTTGGATGCAAAGCAAGCGTTTGTACCGTCGATGCCTCAATCATTACCTTTGTCTGGGCGGGAATATTGTACATAAAAAGAGGCAAAGGCAGATTATCAGCGAGTTTCTGATAATAAAAAATCAATTCCTGCTGGTTTAGCCCGAAATAAAACGGAGGCGTTGCCACTACTGCCGCTACATTGTTTTTTTCGGAAAATCTGGCTAAGGAAATACTTTCACTTAGGGAACTGTCACTAATGCATACCAGCACAGGTATCCTGTTATGAACAGTTTCGCATGTCCGTTCAATGAGTTCATGTTTCATTTGATACGACAGACTGGTACCTTCGCCGGTAGTTCCAAACAGGAAAATACCATGAACCCCGCCTTCGATGAGATGATTGACGATACGGGTCAAGCTAACCGTATCTATTGTTTCGTCATCCAGCAATGGGGTGACCATGGGAACGATGATCCCATGAAATGATGCCGGGTATGTTGTTTTTTTTATCATTGGTTTTACTATCATTGTTTTATTTTTACTTTATATTTTTGAAAAAACCTGTTGACATGTCACTATCAGTTATTATTGATTGCTATCCGCATGTTATTAGACGCCTTTGCAACGGCAAGCAATGATTCACGGCTGGCAGTTCTGGGAACGACACATCCGGAGCCTACAGCATAATGACCGCCTGTAAAGCCTTCCCTTATACAGCGTTCAGCCTCGGCGATGATGTTTTCGGGCGACTGATTGATGAAAGAAAGCGTGTTGACTCCCCCCATCAGCATGAACTCGTTTCCGACAAGCGTTCTGATGTCGCCGACGGAAAAATTCCCCAGCGGGTCTAAGGGAGCAATACAGTCAAGTCCTGTTTCAACAAGGTCGCCAACAATGGGCCGAATATCACCGCAGATGTGGCAATAAATTTTTGCGTCCGGACAGTATGCATGCACCTCCGTACAAAATTCCCTGATTAGAGGCTTGATGAACGCCCTCCATGTGTCCGGAGAAATCACCGTCATATTCGCTGCCGAATCATTATAACGCAAAACGCGAATCCCCTTATCCAGCATGAACTTAGCCTGGGTGACACACAGTTCAATCCCTTTTTGCATCAGGGCACGGATAAATTCCGGCTCGGTGTACAGGCATACAAGCGCTTCTTCCATACCCAGCATGGCAATACAGAACGCCAACGTCCCCGAATTGCAGTCGCCAATCAGACAAATTTTATCTTCAGCGATTTCGATGGATCGATCGACCTGTTCCCCGTATAACTTGTGGAAGGTTTGAAGCGCAGGTATTTCTATTCTTTTTATCATGGAAATATCTTTAATGATCTTTGCATGACTCTTAAAGAAATGATACGGTATCATGGTCATGGGGTCCGAAAAATCAATGTCACCGGCTTCGTCAAAGATCGTTGCCCATCCTCCGTCGATATCGATTTTGCCCAGTTTCTTACCGTTTCGATAATGATACCAGGCATCCTTTTCTTTGATAACATCCCGAATAGGAAACAGGAATACACGCGCACCATCGCACGCACAGTCAATAGCCGCTTCGATAATGGTTTGCATGGCGAAGGAAGGATTGTCAAAGAACACGGAAAAATCTCTATCGAGCAAACGGGCTGCAAGATCGATCCATATTTTGGGTACCGATGGCGCCCGTTCGACTTTCTTTCCCATCATTGTATCAAGTAACAGCATATTATTTCAAGATTTTTTTAACACAAAATTTCGACAACAAAAAGCCGGTGAGGAAGATGACGGTAGTCCCAATCACAATGGTTAGTTGTGTATGCAAACGGCTTCTCAGGCATATCAGCCCCTCTGCATTGAAATACAGGGGCGACAGACTCATCCAGATAATAACCAGTATACCCACTGAAACGGCAATTGCAGCGTTCATGCTTGTCGCTTTTTTGCTGAAATATCCCAACAGGAGAAGCCCCAACATGCCACCGCTGAAAATGGAAGCCATATCCCACCACGCATCCAGTACGCTTTTGACCTGTATCATCATCACAGCGATAAGAACGCCTGAAGCGGTGATGGTTATGGTGGAAAGATACAGGATGGTCATCGACTTCCGGCTTGAGAAATTTCTTTTCTCCGACCGGAAAAAATCAGTCAGGATGATGGTGGCGCCACTGTTCAAACTGGTAGAGACGGTACTCATGCCCGCGGCAAATATGGAGGCGATAAGCGTTCCCGTCAATCCGGCAGGTAGTTTGTGGACGATAAAGAACGGGAAAATACGGTCTTCCATGCCCGCTACCGCAATTTCGGCAGGCAACTCGGTTATATTGACCTGGTAATAGGCATATAACGAAGTGCCGATCAGAAAAAACAAAAAACCGACAGGGAGGTATAACAACCCGCCAAACATGGCCGATGATTTTGCTTCACGCTCGCTTCGTGCACTCATGTACCGCTGAATGAAATTCTGGTCAATGCCGTAATTTTGCAAATTCATAAAGATGCCGTAAGCAAATACAACCCAGAAAGTCGAAGTCGTCCAGTCAGTCAGATCAAACGAGCCCAAACTCATTTTACCGTCCCGCAAAGCGATGTCCCATGCCTGAACAGGGCCTTCGGGCATGGAAAACAACAGGAAAAACAAACAGACGAAAGCGCCCGTAATAAGGATAATACCCTGAATGGCATCTGTCCAGACGACTGCCAGAATGCCGCCCATCGTGGAAAAGATTGCCACGGCAACACCGGTACAGAGAATAATGGCAATGATGTTCCATCCTAAAAGCAAATGCAGCGGTAAAGCCAGTAAAAACAGAATGGTTCCCGCTCGCATGATCTGCGTCAACAGGTAACAAGTGGAGGCATACACCCTGGCCCATCGTCCGAAACGTTTTTCTAAATACGAATAGGCAGAAACGCTGTTTTCATTCCGGTACAGCGGAATAAAGAATTTCCATGAAAAAAACAGCGCGACAGGAATGGTCAGGCTAAACACAAACGCGTTCCAGTTTGTTGCGTACGCCTTGGCCGGTAGCGCCAAAAAACTGATACTGCTCACAAAAGTGGCGAAGATAGACATCGCTATCACCCAGGACGGAATATTTTGGTTACCCGTCATAAACGCTTCCTTTGTCTTGTTTTTCCGGTAGAACGACGCGCCAAACAGGACGATCCCTACCATAAAGACAATGATGATTATCAAGTCTATCCAGCTTAATGAATAATGCATGTCGGTATATTTTAATTCAACTACTCGTGACTTGCCGTTTTCCCGGAAAGCTGCCTGAAATCCTTTATTCTGTGAAACGTCAGGAAATTGGCATCGTGATTGTTTCTTGCCCCGCCTGCTTCGTCGTTATAGGCGGTGCGTGAAGCAAAAATTAGGTCGTTGCCCTCGAATTGCCAGTCGATATACTGGAATCCGTGATAGATCACATCGGGGTGCGACAGCAATATTTCATGCGTCTGCCAGGTTTTTAAATCCGTCGAGCTCGACAATACCAGTGTATTGCGAACCGTGCCGGGTCTCCTGTCCCTGTACTTCGATGCGCCTGCGTTATGAATCACCCAGTACCGTTTCGATTGCGGGTCGTACCTGATCACGAACTTTTTTGCCCCGCCGGGAAATTTAATAAAGCCAGTGGCCGGATTGAATGAAGCCTTTTTGCCGTTCTTGCTGATTTCCACGATAGCTGCGTACTCATCTGCGCCTGCCGGCACGTCTACCCTTAAAATGTCCAGCATCTTTCCCTCCGGGCTGATCACGACATTGCCTTCAAGCCAAGCCCCGAACTGTCCGTCGAGATAAGTCGAGTCATACATCAGGTGTTCGCTTCTACGCCAGTTTCCGGCGTCTAACAGGTCAGCATTGACAGGCGCTGAAATCACCATGGCGCTGTAGCGTTTACCCCATTCAACAGTTGGCGCGGTAGCATATTCGACAGCGCGCCATATCCGCCCGTTATGGACAACCATCGGCATGGGAGCCGTGTGATATTCGCCTTCCAGCAACAAACCGTTTTTCCCGTGATACGGATTCGTCCATGTTTTTCCTCCATCGGTCGATCTCCGAATGACCAAGTTACCATGATGCCTGTTGGTGCCCATGTTATACAGCACGTTGTTGTGCACGAACAGATTCGACCAGAACAATCCCTGGATCACGGCAATCTCTTTCCAGCTGATCCCTTTGTCGGATGAACTGAAAACATGGGTGACAGCCGCACGCCATTCAGTAGATTCCGGCCCGAACTCATCATGCGAAGCCACATAGTCTCCATTCGGCAGGATACAAATACTTGCCGAGCCAATATATTTCCCGCTCGTTTTCGGGGAATGACTGATAATCACTCCGGGCGGCGATTCCTGCGAAAACAGCGGCAGCGTCATGGCTATTGCTAAAAACAATAATACTTTCTTTTTCATCTGTTTATATTTTTATTGGTTATTTCATACATCCAATTGCAATATCATTTACCAACTCAGGTGTTTGCGTGGCAGGAGGAACAGGCTGCCTTTTTCGTCAGCCACGACAAGGTTCGGAAGCCCGCCGGTGATCTCTCCCATCATGCCTGCCGAAGCCCCGCAGGCATGATGTCCGAAGCGCACAGGCACCCCTTTGTATTTCAATTGACGCGGATACTCGAAAACAGGATCAGCTTCTGTGCCGGCGTTCTTCAGGAACAATAAGGTAGCTCCCTGTTGTTCTTCCGGTTGATGCCAGGGCATCCCGCCCGTTGGCTCCGGGATCGAATGGTGCTTGTTTGTCGCAAGGACAATGTCTTTTATCCCGTCGCCGTCCCAGTCTACGATCTCAAACCTGAGGCGACCCTTGCCGCCCGCTTCGAGCCAGTTGGCTATGATGGGCTTTCCGTCTGTCAGGCGCAGTTTTCCTCCGTCGATCAGATGCCGGTTGTCTTCGCGGAAATAGAGGTGCGCCTCATCGTCGTCGTCAAGGGTGATGTAAACATACTTTCCATCCAGTATGCCCACGCCGGGTCGGCAGCGCCACGTACCGTGCAGTTCGAGGTCGTTCACCAACATCGACTTCCCGGCATCAAGCCTGTTTTCTTCGGGATTCCACATAAAAACCGTATGGCGGCCACGGGAATCGTTCGTAAGGATATCGTAATGCCCGTCGCCGTTCCAGTCGAAAACATTTGCCCCGACATATCCCCAACGTGATTCGCCAGGGCCTTGCACGTCTTCGCCGTACCCGGGTTGTATGTGTATCGTCTCGCCGTTGGCTTTGAGGTATTCCGCATTGCCGAACGACGGATCGAGGTTTGTTCCTGTATTTTTGAAGAAAGTGATGTATCCCGCGGAGTTTCCAAGAACAAGATCGAGGAGGCCGTCGCCGTCCCAATCCACAAGGGTTGGCGTGGACAGCGAACCGACATACAGGAACGGGTTCTTTTCTTTCAGGGAAACGGGTTCTTCGTATATGGGACGTATGGCTTCGCTAATACGCTGACCGGCTTCCGTGAAACGCTGACCGCCTTCCGAGAAAGTCTCATGACGAAAAAAGAACGCGCCTCCTTCGCCCGTTGTAATGATGTCGACTGTCTTACCGTTCCTGTTCGGGTACAATACCGGACCTGCATTAATCGTCGGGTTGCGCAATACATTGGACTTGCTGTCGGTAATATGGATTTTGTCGGCCAGCCGACCATCTGCCTGACGCTTCAGGAAGTAGACGCCTCCAAAGCGAGTGCCGGCAATATAGCCTTCAGCACCCCCATCGTACGATACCGGTACGATCGTCACTATCCCTCCCAAGAATTCATGTTCGTTTTTTGTCACGAGGGACGGCTTTGACGGGATGCCCGAGAAAAAGCCGGGGTATTCAAACGAACAAATGCCATCGAACTGAATCGTGCCTCGCCAGCGTCCTGCCCCGTCAAAAGGGAAATAGTCGGCGGAACGCCAGTCGCCACCACGCGACCCTTCCATGGTGGTGGTCGAATACGTCACCCGGGTGGCTCCCGAAGGGAGCAGTTCCACGGCAATCTTTTTTGGATTGTATGCGGTCGACGGCCATTCGACTGCATATATCCTGCTGTCGAATGACGATCTGGCCGCATCATATTTCGCATATTTAATCTTTCCTTTGTTAGTCCATACTAAAAAAGTTTGCATTTTATCCTGGATGATGATACCGTTTCCTATAGATTCAACGGGCATCGTCACCGTTTCTTTCTTTTCAAAAACGGGCGTTCCTTCCGCATCGTGTCCGATATATGCATAACGGTGGCAATTATTACCATAATAACGGTCTTCGCCCAGCATGAACAGGTCGGGAAACTGCTTGTTATCAAGATAGGCGGTACCAATCATACGGGACGAGAGGCTGAAAATAGCGAAATCCCCTACTCCGTTTACGCGTAAGCGACACTCCTTGATCTCTTCGTTTTCGGCGAAAAGGCTCGCTGAAAACAAGGATGTTGCCACAGCTGCTATCATTAAAAACTTGACTGTTAATTTCATCTTCTCAAATATATTTTAAGGATTTTTAATTTTCAATGCTGATGACTACCATTGAAAGCGAAAGCGATTCTTTGAGCGCATACTTTGTTGGGTTCTTGATCTGAACCGGTAATAGCAATAGCTGTCCCGGACTGTACTTGTCGAAGATTGCCTTGTTGTGCAATACGAGTTGCGTGGTCGCCTCCCTGCTGCCATCCTCAATAGTCAGTTTGTCCGGTAACGGATCATAATATTGCGGTTCGAGCAATACGCCGGTCTTGTATATGCTGAATACTTCCGGAGCGTCAGTTGCGAGCGCAATCGCTTTTGCCTTCGTAAGCGTATCGGTATTGATGACCAATTCAACCGTGACCCTTTCTTTCTTTTGGGTGCTTGAACGGTATATACCGAGTGTGGTTTGGGTACAAAGCGAAGGATTTTTCGCTACGGCGGCGGCGCTGAGCGTCAGATTCAGGTTGTTGTCCGTACCGAGGTTATGGGTTGCCTGCGGCATGTATATGAACACATCGCCATAAACGTCGCCGATAGCCGGATCCGAACATCCTGCACAAATAACTGTTGCAAATGCTGCAACCAAAAAGATATACTTTTTCATTTCATAAATAGATTAATCGTTATTACCAGTCTTTATTTTGTTCCAGTTCGCCTCCTGATTTAAGCATCTCCGATTGGGGTATGGGGTACAGCAACATCTTTGTTTCGAACACCCTGTTCTCCACTGTTTTTGACGAATAGGTGAAGATGTCGCCAGCTAACTGGATGACTACGCCTCTAATCGGAACATTCAAAGCCGCTTTTGCATCGGTCTCGCCCCAGCGTCTCACATCCCAAAAACGGTGGTTTTCGAAAGCCAGTTCGATCCGTCTTTCATGTTTGATGCGTTCCCGCATTTCCACTTCGCCGGCTGCTGTGACGGGAGGCATTTCCACGCCTGTTCGTCCGCGTACTTCGTTCACGGCCCATCGTGCCGTCTTGCCGTCGCCGTAAGGGTCTGCATCCGGCCCGTACGCCTCGTTCATCGCTTCGGCGTAGTTAAGCAATATCTCGCCATACCTGAACAACGGCCACGAGTGTACAGCCGTCCGGTTCAGTTCAAGGTCGAGCCCGTCCGTAAGAAATTTCTTCAGGTAATAGCCCGTGGTAGTAGTCTGTATGCCTGTCGCATCGTACCCTCCGGCATAACATTGCATGGCACGCCCGTTCCACTGGGAATTGTTTACAACGACCGTCATGTTCAGGCGCGGGTCGCGCCCTTCATAAGGATTGCCGTCAGCGCCAACCTGCGACCAGTCGAAGACAGAACCGTCACTGTTTTCGTAGGCATCCACAAGGTTTGCCGAAGGACACGTTCCCGATGCGCCGCCGTTGGTCGTGATCGGATAGTTGTATCGTTCCGGTGTATTGTTGTTTCCTGTCATGTGGCAGAATATCACTTCGGTATTCTGGTGTCCGTTTGCGCCGGTAAACATCGTTGCATAGTTAGCCAAAGCATAGTTGTCGTCATCAATCACGTTCTTTGCAGCATCAGCGGCCAGTTCCCATCTGTTTTTTGCATGCGATGGATTATTCAGCGGACTGGCGTAGTACAGCAGAACCCTTGACTTGATGGCCATGGCCGTACCTTTGTTCACGCGCCCGAAGCTCGCCTGTTCCTGTGCCATCCAGTTTTCCTGAAGGTTTGGTAGGGCGGCGTCGAGTTCCTCCAGTATGAACTGAACAACCTGTTCGTATGATTTACGGGGCAGGTCAATGACGTCGTCGGGGCCATAAATCTTGTCGACGACGGGTACGCCTCCATACCGTTTGATAAGCTCAAAGTAATAGTAGGCCCTCAATACGCGCGCCTCGTTGCGCATCCATTCCAGGTTGTTGCACTGTTGAAGATATTGCGCTTTTCCCGCCTGTGTAGACGTATCCCTGAGGATGATATCCTGATACCCGTTGCTGTTGTGAAGGTAGAGGTTGGCAAAACGGATGCCCCGATACATTTCTTTCCATGCATTATCGGGGTTGTCGGCAGGCCCCCACAGACCGCTCTGGTACTTTTCAATATTCGATCCCGGGATGGCGTGAGCGGCCTCGTCGGTGGCCGCAGCCATCATTGCGCCATCAAGACTGTTGTATCCTTTCGGAATATAGTCGTATACGGCACGCCCCTGATTGAGAAGTTGCGAATACGATTGGGAAGCCATTTCGTCGGTAAGCCTGAGGTCAATCTTGTTTTCGGGGATCATATCGCACGAAAAAGTTAACAGGGCGATTCCCAACGTGATAATACCGGCTGCTATTCTTGCTGTTTTATTCAGATTTTTCATGATAATCAGAAATTAATGTTTAGACCCATCTTGTATGTTCTCATTAGCGGATAACCTGTCGGACTTTCTACGTCGCCGATATTCAGGTAGTCGATAGTGAAGAGGTTGTTAGCAGCGAAATAAACCCTTATCCTGTCTATATGGAGTTTCCTGCTTGCCGATCCTGGAATCGTATAGCCCAACACCACATTACTCAGGCGGAAGAAATTTCCGTTGCGCAACCAGAAGGTGGAGTTATTTTCCCAGTTGTTCTTGTTCGATCCGATGGAAAGGCGCGGATATGTCGCATTGCTGCGCGTATCAATGCTTTTGTCGGGATAGTAAGCCCAGCGGTCGAGCGCCCAAATCGAGAGATTGCCCGTTCCGTTTTCAAATGCCGAATTTAGGATATTCCTGACACTGACGGTGCGGTTTGCCATCCCATAACCGTAAATTTCAAGATCAATACCCTTGTAATCCATTCCAAGACGCATGCCAAAGTTGATTTCGGGAATGTTCGTGTAATAGTCCGTAAGGTACATTTTGTCGTTATTGTCTATGACGCCATCGTTGTTTCGGTCTACATAACGAATATCGCCCGGCTGCACGGGAGCAAACATATATCGCGGACACGAAGCGCCGTTGATTTCATCCCACGACGACAGGAGGCCGTCGTCCATCAGACCGTAATAAGTGCCAATCCTTGTCCCTGTCTGTTCCTGGTAACGATAGGCCTTGGGTTCTTCGTTCATCTCGATAATCTTGTTGCGGGCAAAAGCAAAAGCAGGATTGATATGGTACGAAAATTGACCGGCACGATCGTTCCAGTTCAAATTGACTTCTACCCCTTTATTGGATACCTTTCCGAGGTTGTAGTTTTTGTCGTTCAGCATACCGGTATAATCGAAGACGTTGGCGTCCGTAAGTATGTCATAACGGTTTTCATAGAAAAAGTCCGTCGTCAGTCCCAATCTTTTTCCGAACAGCTGCAGGTCGATCCCGATATTTGTCATGAAGGACTTTTCCCAGGAGGCGTTTGGATTGGCAATGTAATATTCATACAGCGTGGCAAACCGTCCCGTTCCGTCCCATCCGAAAAAAGCAGTGGAACTGCCTGAATTATAATATTGCTGGTACATGAAATAGTTTGCGGCTGTATTGAGATCGGCCATTCCCGTCAGGCCTGCCGAGCCTCTGAATTTCAGATAATCTACTGAAGTGCTGTTATTCAGGAAACTTTCATTGGAGGCAATCCATGCTAACGAAAGGGAAGGGAATGTCCCTATATTTTTACCGGGACTATACGGCGACATGCCGTTGCAGGAAGCGCCTATTTCAGCTAAGTAGCGCATTTGGTAGTTGTAGTTCACTCTTCCGTCAAATCCCCGCATAAGCAGTGGAACCTGAATACCGGGTGTGTTATATTTGTCGGCATGATAAATCAGTGATGCCGAAAGCGAGTGATTGCCGAAATGGTTGTCGTATCCGAGCGCTAACTCGGTGTTGATACGGTTCGCGAAGCTGTTGTAACCGTTGCCCCTTTGTGTAATCGCAAACTCGGTGTCGGCCGTACCCGTCGTGTGATATTCGATTGACCCGTTCTCCATAAAAGGAGCAAATCGCTGGTAGTTTTTAGTTTTCTGGTAGGTCTGCGACTGATTGTTGTAAACGGATACCGTTTCTGAAAGATTCAATCCTTTTACCAATACGTCGAGATTCTGGATGAGTGTTACTGTCGCCTGAATGTTACGGTCGTGATACTGCCGTAAACCGATTTCGAGCGCAGTTGCTTTCGGGTTGTCGGGATAAAGCGATGTGCCGCCGTAGCCTTTCGGCGTCATGACAGGAAAGGCATTGGCCGGATAGCACATCATGTTGTTCCATAGATTTGTTACATTGTATGCCGGATTGAACCTGTCGATAATATTGCCGCTGATAGAAGTCTTAACGCTGAAAATACTGTTCAGACGTGCGTCTATGTTGGCACGGAAATTAAACTTTTGGCTGTTGACGTTGGAATTTGTCTTTCTCTTTTTGTCGGTATCCCTGTTCAGTCCGTCGACTTGCTGGTATCCCAACAGCAGGTAATAAAGTACCGTATGATTACCGCCGGTAAAACTGATGTTGGCATTCGTAACCGGAGCGAACGATTTCAATACTTCATCATACCAGTTTACATTCGGGTAGAGCAGGTTTTCGTTCGTCATCGTTCCGTCGTTGCCTTTCCTGTAGGCTTCAAGTTGAGAAGCAGCATAGTAGTCCGTCCATTGTCCCCTATCGTTACTAAGCGCCTCATTATAGAGTGAAGCATACTGGTAGGCATTTGCGAATTTTGGGAGCGTCACGGGTTCCTGCATGCCCTGTTCAAGACTTATCTTAACTTTCGGGGCGCCTGCAATACCCCTTTTTGTCGTAATCCAGATAGCGCCGTTGGCGCCGTTGATGCCTAATTGAGCGAGTGCGCCAGCGTCTTTCAGCAGCGAGATGGTCTCTATTTCACGGGGGTCGAGATGGTTCATCGGCGCCTCAAAACCATCGACATAGATTTTTGGAACGCTGCTGTTGAACGAACTCAGCCCTCTGACATGGAACGACGGCTCGTCTCTTCCCGGTTCGCCGCTTCCCTGCATGACAATAAGGCCCGGAAGCTTGCCCGACAATATACGACCGGTATTCGTTACAAATTCGTCTTCGATATCTTCGCCTTTGATTGTGTAAACGGCGGATGCAAGTCCGAAACGTTTCCGAAAATCGTTCGGGGTGGAAATGTCCTGCATTACAGTGTCTTCTGCTATCGACACAGTCGTTTTTTCCGATTTGTCAACAGCAATCCCATGGATGTTTTCCATCGCATGGACACTGCTGCCATTTATCGCTGTAAAAAGCAAGAAACAGAAAACGATGAGTTTTTGGGTTATATGTTTATATGTATTCATAAAATTCAATCTTTATAATTTAATGATGATTAATAGCCCGGATTTTGCACCAGATATCCCTTGTCTATCTCTTCCTGTGGAAAAGGATACAGGTACATGGCCTTCGTCCACACCCTCGAATCATGAAGATCAAGGAAATAATAGTCATAAGCCGTTCTGTCAGCATTCTGAACATAACGGAGGGTATGAAGTCTTGGGCCAAACGTATCGTCGGCTATCTTCCACCTGCGGCAGTCGAAGTTCCTGTGTCCTTCGGCAAAGAGTTCGACGGCACGTTCGCGTTGTATCTGTTGGCGGAATACGTTTACGTCGGCATACTCGGAATGCGTCAGGTCGCGCAGACCGCCGCGACGACGGATTATGTTTACGGCTTCCACAGCTGTGTACTCTCCACCGGGAACGCTGCCCGTAGGCCCGTAGTATTCGTTGGCCGCTTCGGCATAATTCAGGTAGAGTTCCGCCAAACGGAACACGATCCAGTTTTGCATGTTTACACTGCTGCTGTAATTATAATGAAATTTCACCATGGGGCATGCACCGTACATGTCTGACGAACCCATGGATTCGTTTATGCTGCTGACCGGCCATACGGCATAATTTCCCGTTGCGGAAAAATTGGGCGCCCCCTGACCAACAGGCCAGCAACACTGGTAGAAACGCGGTTCCATTTCGTTCACTTTCAGCGTATATTCCGAAAAAGGCTTTCTTACTCCAAAATCTGACGGCCATTCCTGGTCGGAACCGTCGGCTTTCCGAAAGTTGTATATGATACTTTGCATCACCGAAAGTCCTCTTGATACGAACATCCAGTAGATGCCGTCGGCAAAACCATTGTCACTACTGGAATATCCCTTGTTTGCAAGTATTACCTCGCGGTTGTCTTTCACGGAAGTAGCATGTCCGTAGGCATTGTTTTTCGGGTCGGTCTCCCCACCCGGTATGTCGGCGGCGGTAATAAGGCTCACGCCAGACGTTTTCGCCCATTTCAGCGCCTCGTCAGCCGCTTCGGCGGCTATCCGCCAGCGTTCCCTGTCATTGTTGCCCAAACATACATATTCGGGATGTTCGTACGACAATACCATGGCTGCAGCGCCGTTATTGAAGAACGGACTTGCGGCATAAAGTGCCGTGCGCGACCAGTTTGCCAAAGCGACGCCCGAAGTCACACGTCCCTTCTTGTCGGATGGATAAGTATTGGGCAATACGCCCTTTACCTCTTCCGTGAGTTCATGTATAAAATCGACAACCTCCTGTACCGAGTTACGGGGTTGCGCTAGCGATCCTGCCGACATTTCGAATGCGCTGCGGACAATCGGGACACCGCCATAACGTTTTAGCATCTCCTGATACCTTACCGCTATCAGCGCCTTACATTCGCTTTTCATCTGTTCCTTTTCGGCGGGCGGGATTTCATGGTCGGGCGCTTTGTCGATATTCTCAATGAAAAGGTAAGCCCCGCGTATGCCTATCCAGTGGACGCCAAAACCATCTTCCTGGTTTCTGGCTGACGAGAGCGGGTCGAAACCTGCCGTATTCACATACCACCCCCAGGTGGCGCCACGCGTGTTACATCCTTCATCTGATATGCTGGCCAGTATGGAACGTCCGAACTCGCGGTAATACTGATCCGGCTCGGGATTACCGGTCGTATACGGGAATCCTCTCGGAACAAGGTCGTAGTATACTTTCGCCAGGAAACTTTCCACATAAAGCCGGTTGGAAAATATGGTATCAATGGTTATCTCATTACCGACAGGTTTTTCCAGAATATCCGTACAGGAGTTTAACAGTAATAACCGGACGATAAAGAACAGCAATACGACATATAGATATTTTTTCGTTTTCATATTTTTCGTTTAATCATCGTTAATATTCAATTTTTAAGCCAAGATTGTAAACTTTTTGCATCGGGTAGAACGATCCGATTCCTGATGGCGCTTCCGGGTCGAAGTTTTCCATGTTGGTGAATGTGAGTAGGTTATTGCCGTTAGCATACACCCTGATGAATGAAACACCTGCTTTTTTAAGCCCTTTGGTCTTGATGGAGTAGGCTACTTCAAGGTTGCGCAATCTAAGATACGAGGCATCATAAAGCCAGAAGGTAGATATGGGGTTCTGGTCGAGGAAAGAGGGTGAGGTGACGTTATCGGCAAGCATCCTCGGATAGGTGATTTTCTCCCCTGCCAAGTAACGTTCTTCGGTCCATCGTCCCAAATGCCATTTTTGCGCGCTGCGTCCATAATAAAGCGGACAAACGGCGCTTTGCCTGAGATAAAGCGTCACGTTGGCTACGCCCTGGAACAGCGCGCTGAAATCGAAATTCCTGAATGAAAAGCCTACATTGAACCCGTAATTAATTTCGGGGTAGGGGCCATAGCCTATTGTAACCTTGTCGTTGGCATCGATGATACCGTCGCCGTTTATGTCAATAAAGTTGAGTTCGCCCCGGTCCCAGTTGGCGCCCCACCCGTGTGCGGGCTGGTTTTCCAGGTCGGCAACCGTATTGATGAATCCTTCGTTGACATACCCTTTGTACTGGCCTACCGAATACCCTGTTTCTGAAAGATACGGGTAGGGTCGTGTGGCTTCATCCATGTATATGATCTTGTTCTTGGCGAACGAGAAAGTGCCGCCCAGCCAGTAATTGAAATCCCGGAGGTGCGACGTCCATGTTCCTTCAATCTCAAATCCTTTGTTGTTCACCTTGCCGAGGTTGGCTGCAGAAAATGATGCACCCACGATGGAGGGCACGGTTCCGTAATGCCACAAGATATTATCGCGTTTTTCACGGAAAAGGTCGGCCGTCAAACTGAACCGGTCGCCGAACATTTTGATTTCTGCTCCGATGTTGGATTTTTTTGCACGTTCCCACGTGACGTTCGGGTTGCCGATCACGCCTTCTCTCGAACCTCTGTAATATTGAATATTCTCGCCGTATGTTCCCCAGTTGTAGCCGTCGACCCCGTATGAAAATGTGGACGGGAGGTAAAGGTAACGGCTGCCACCAATCTGGTCATTGCCTACTTCGCCATACGAACCGCGGATTTTGAGGTATGTCAGGTATTTATTTTTGGGAATAAACTTTTCCTGCGTTACGAGCCACCCCAGCGAGAATGCGGGGAAAAACCCGAAGCGCTTGCTCTCGATAAAGTTTTCCGACCCGTTGTATCCCATATTAAATTCAGCCATGTATCGGTAGTCGTAGTTGTAGGTCACGCGGCCAACAAAACCCAGCAGTCCGCGTGGCAGGTCGTACTGGTAAGTGGGACTGTTGGAGGTCTTCTGGTTGTATAGCGCCAGGGCAGATACATGGTGGTTTCCAAACATGGCGGAATAACTCAGCGAACCCTCCAAGTAAATATTCCTGTAACGGCTGTTGCTATACGACTCCGAAGCCGAAAAGTAGGATTCTTCCCCATTCCTGACTAAGGTATAGCCATTGGGATCATTCGGGTTTTCTATGACCACCGTATAACTGGGGATACTTACGGGATTATAACTTATCTGGTGGTCGCCAAAGTCGTCATATCCAATTTTTGCGTTCACCTCCAAACCTTTGACGAGAAAGCCAAGGTCGTAGGCAAGGTTGGCGTTCAGATTGTACACGGACGCGTTATATTCACGGAATCCATCGTTGAGGATACTGTTAATTATGTTACTGCTACCCTGCCGCCCGGCAGCTATCAAGGGGTCGTTTCCCGAATATCCTGTAATGAGTTTGCCGTCCAATACCCCGATACTTCCTCCCGGCGCTGTCCGGGTAAGGTAATCGAATATATTGGTTGTCGAGGTATTGGCATAATTTCCGTCCGTAAAGATGGAAGCGAGGCGCAGGCTTAGTTTCAGGCGCTTGGTAACGTTAATGTCAAAATTCGACCGCAGGTTATAGCGTTTGTAATCCGGATTGACGGAGAACGGCATGCCTTCGAAAGCGTAATCCTTGTAAATACCTTCCTGATGGAGCATTCCGAACGATACAAAGTACTTAACCGTATTGTTTCCTCCGCTCACGTTTACATTATAATGTTGTTGTGGCGCATACTTGCGGAACATCAAGTCCACCCAGTCAACATCGGGAAAGATAACAGGACTGGAATGGTCTTTCCATTTCTGCATGATGTCGTCGCTATAGGGAGTCCTGGTACTGTTCTCATTGATAAGGCCTTCGTTATAGAGTGTCGCCCATTCATAAGCGTTTACCAACTGTGGCATCATGGTAAAATTCTGGAACCCGAAGTTGGCCGACAGGCTGACGCGCAGCCGTTCAGCCGAGCCTGACTGTGTCGTTATCAGTATGACGCCGTTAGCGCCCCTGACACCGTAAACGGCGGTCGCGGAAGCGTCCTTAAGAATGTTGACCGTACTGATTTCATTCGGGTCGAGCATATCGAGGGTCGTACGTTCGATACCGTCGATCATGATCAGCGGAGCGGATTCCTGCCCGTCGTTCAGAGTACCGATACCCCTGATTTTGAAAATGGCCCCGTCGCGTCCGGGTTCTCCGCTGCGCTGTACGACGGTCAGGCCGGGAAGCCGTCCGGCAAGCGAGTTGCTGACACTGGCGGTCGGGGAGCGCATAATGACTTCCGAACTGATGCTGTTGATGGCCCCGGTAACGGTCTGCTTGCGTTGAACGCCATATCCCACTACCACTACTTCTTCGAGTTCGGCTGCTGTTTCTTCTAAGGTGATGTTCATGTGGGTCATGGTGCCAACGATTTGCTCAAATGTGGTAAAACCCATGAATGAAAACACCAGAACGGCATCTCGATCCGGCACGGTTATGGAAAAATGTCCTTCGTTGTCGCTCAAAACGCCTCTTGTTGTCCCCTTTATCACAATCTGTACGCCGGGTAAGGGCGCTCCGTCAGTGTCCGACACAATACCGGCGATGGCGATGCCGGGCTGTTGTCCGGCTTCGGCAACGATCTTTCTATTGAGGGTTGCACCGCAAATATCAATGGCGGAAATCAGAAAAAAAGACATGATAACCAGCGTCTTGACTATTGTTATTGCTTTGTTGTTGAAAATCGAATCATACATTTGTAAAAATATTTGTAAATTAACTTTTTGTTTTAAATCAATGTATTATACTCTGTAACTCATAATTTAATTATTTATTACGTGCGGAAGATACTTAACCGTATCTTCCGGTTTTGTTTTTCATCCGGTTGTTGTCATAGGCATTTGCAATTAAAAAATTTTACTAAATTGATTAACTAAACTCTATCTTTGGTACATAAATATTATAATTCGCTGCAAAGATAAAAATAGTAAATCGTTTTAGCAAATTTTTTTTGAAAAAAAACAGTTTTTTTTCAAAACAGACAAGAGCAGGGTACAATTTAAACGTTTAAAATACTAGTTTTGCCTGCAGTTCTTCATACACGCAGGGTGCGTCTTTTTGCGTTATATGATTGATAAGCAGCTCGACAACGCGTTTTCCTATTTCAGGAATGGGGTGTTGAACGTAGGGAATCAGCAGATTGGTAAACTCGAAAACTTCGTTTTTGCCGAAGCACACCACTTTGACGTCTTTGGGCATCTCCAATTTTAACGCGAACAATATTTTCAACGCATTAACGGCGATGGCGTTGGTTGCGAAAAAGAAACCGTCCACCCTTTCTCCATCACTTAACAATTCCATGACTGCCTTTTGAATTTCGGCATCTCTCAATTCAAAATCAATTAGTTTGATCAACTTCGAATCAAACAGTCCCCTGTTGGTCATTGCCGCAGTATAGCCCTTTTCGCGATCCTGTAAATGAATCAGACGGTGATTGTAATTTACAAAAGCGATTCGCCTGCAATTCAGATTCAGCAACAAATTGGTAGCCTCCAAGGATGCCTGGTAGTTGTTGACGCCAATATAACTGGCTTCGATACCTTTGAAGTATCGGTCCATCAAAACCACCGGAAATTTGTCGTTAACCAGTCCTTCAATCAACGATTCGCCATGCTCTGTCGGCACAATGATAAAACCGTCCACCTGGCGGCTTTTCAAAACGGAAATCATTTTTCCCATTTTGCCGGTATTTTCGTTGGTGTTGGTAATAATGACCGAATAGTCGTATTTTTCGGCCTGTTCCTGGATGTGAAAAGCCAACTGCGCAAAAAACGGGTTGGATATATCGGAGACAATCAATCCGATTGTTTTGGAACGACCGCTACGCAGTCCTTTTGCGAAACTGTTAGGCTCGTAGTTCATGGCTTTTGCTTCGTTTCGGATTTTTTCGGCCAATGCTTCACTTACCCGACCGGCCTTGCCTTTCCCGTTGAGAACCAATGATACAGTAGCAGCCGAAACGTTTAACCTGTTTGCTACATCCTTGATGGATATCCTTGACTTCATATCTTTTTTTGTTGACAAAGGTACATGAAAAATTTGGATTTTCCAAGCGCGGCGAATGAACGGGGTGCATTTGGATATAAAAATATGCGAGCAAATTTTGTTATGCGCTCGACTTTCGCTATCTTTTGCCAAAAACAGAAGATAGCTTCGATCGAGTAGGCTGCCCTGCCGAAAGAATCGGCAGGGAGAGCCTCTCACACCACTGTACGTACGGGTCTCGTATACAGCGGTTCGT
>Ga0082212_10001406_pt1 | contig 35473 bp, 28 predicted proteins | sample TergutNt197P3_FD_71548 | JGI IMG/M metagenome (GOLD analysis project Ga0082212, IMG submission 71548) | Neocapritermes taracua P3 segment gut microbial communities from Petit-Saut dam, French Guiana - Nt197 P3 | ecosystem: Host-associated > Arthropoda: Insects > Digestive system > Gut ...
GCGGCCGCGTTTGTATTCAACCGGATAGGGGTGTTCTATTTTGTTTTTGATGTGAAATTCGACGACGTCTCCGATGCCGGTGATGCCGAGTGCCTCGCTTGCCAGAGGCATTCCTGTTACGGTACGGACACCTTTGCGGGTTTCCGTTTGCGGTTTGTCGGTTTTTGCGTGAAGTAAGCCACCTTCCGCGGTGAAGCGATTTTCTTTCCACGTTTGTTCGGTGTGGATGAGCGCGCATTGCCGTGGACAGTAGAGAAAGTGTTGCAGGGCGGAGATGAAGATGGGCTGTTCATCCATTGCTTTTTCCTTTTTTTATCCCATTTGGGGCGAAGCTTGCGCGATGCCGGCCTGGCGCGGGATTTCTGCTGGTGGATAGGATATGGCGTCTCGTTCAGACGCCATATCCGTTTAAAACCAGAATTGCGCGAAAAGTGTTATCCGTGTGGCGTTTTTTGTCTGATCCACGGGATTTCGCTTCCGGTTCCGGGCTGGTGTTGCCGTTATCCGATTTTGATTTCCAACGAGATGCCGGACGGCAGGTTGTCCGCATCGACTGTAACGGCGTAGTCTTCAAAACGGCGCGGCGCGATGATTCCTTCTTTTTTTTCCGGGCGGATGCGCGTAAACAGGCTGTGCGCGGGCGCATTGCCTAGTTTGCTGTCATGTTTGAAAACATACAGGCCGCGCGTGGCCATTTCGCCCCGGGCGGCAGAACGGTCTTGCTCGAACATGTTGGCGAGCGATTCCCAGAAGAGGGTAAGGTCATCCGCGCTGAATCCGGTTTGGTCTGCCAGGTGGGCCGATATAAAACCGTGTGCGACGTAAAGCCCGTAAGGCACGGTGTATTTGCGCCCCATTGTGCGGTTGCCGCCGTCTTGTTTTTCGGCTTCAGCTTCGGTGGTGACCGCCATGCGCGTGATGGCATGTTCCATCGGCATGATCGGATCGAGGGAGCGTCCGAATGTCATTTGGACAGGGCCGCGGACCTGGCCGCAATTAACGCCGGTTGAAACGCCGGTTGACATGACGGCGCCGAATGTCCGGACATCATAAAAGTTGCGGCACATCCAGGCGCGTGCTTCGTCAACTTGCTTTCCGCCGCCTTTGCGTTTTTTCTGGCCGTCTGCCGATGGGGTGTTTTCGCCGGTTTTTTCGATGGCTTCATAGGCGCGCTCGTGTTGTTTATTGAGGATGGCTTTTTCTTTGATGTAGATTTCGTACGGCGGTGTTTCTCCTTTTGCCAGCGCCACGTAGTTGCGCACCTTGCGTTTTAAGCTCACGTCAGTGACGAGGCCGCAACCAGTTTCCGCATCCACGCGGGGAAGATTGCCGGCATCCGGATCGCCGTTGGGGTTGCCGTCTTTAACGTCAAATAGTAAAACAAAGTCGTAGCGGTTGGATAAACTCATGATGCATCTCCTGAGGTTGCGGTTTCAGTGGTTTCTTTTTTTTCTTTCGGTGAAAACAGGGCTTGTCTTTGGTGGTAGTAACCGATGGCGAATCGTCCCTGGTCTTCGATTGACATCACGCGGGGAAAGCCTGCTTCTTTTCCGTTTAGCCCGTCTATGATTTCGCTGATTAAGCGTTCCAGATAAATTTGCAGTCCTTTGTTCGCGTTTTCGATTTTCGATAGATGATGGCTGGAAAGCTTGAGCAGATTCGGGAAGACCGCAACCGGCGTGCTGGATGCCGCACCGTAAAACCGGTCGCGGATGGTTGCGTTGATGCCGGGGTTGGCTGTTTCCTGCACTCTTTCCAGGATGGCGAATAACCGTCCGAGCAGGTAACCCGGATTGGTGTTGCTGGTGTCGAGAGCCACTTTCATTTCCTCCTTGTTTTCAGAGTGGTTTTTGTTTTTGAGACGGGTGTTTCTATTTAAGTATGCCTTGATGATCGCTGCGCGCTCGTACGTTACTTGCTGTTCTGCCCGTATACGGCGGATGCTGGCAGCAAATAGCGTGGCGGGGTAAGGTAGACCACAGAGGATGCTGCGTACGGCATCGCCTTCCAGATTGGGCGGGATATTTTTCAGTTCCTGACGGACGGCGATTGACCGTAAGAGACGCCATAACGGCAGGTAGTCCGGAAGGTTGGGCGCGTGCGCGATTTCCAGATCGTCAAAGTGCTGGACGATCCGTTCTGAGATTTCACGCACGGTTCCATGCTGCCAGAAGCGGATGGCAATTCGTGCATCACTGGGCGCTAGCCCCAGCACGAAAAAACGCGCGTTGCCTTCATCTACGCTTAAACCTTTGTGCCTGACAGATTGGTAAAGCCGCTCGATGGCTTTGATTCTATCAGGATCGTCTTTTTCTGGTTCGTTAAAAAAGCAGTTAAAGTCGTCTTCGAGCGTGCAGGGCTTGTCTGCCCAGAAGACGATGGATGTTTTACCTAGATAAAAGTGCTGCTGCGAATTTTTGCCCAGCAGATGGTTAAGCGCTGTCGTATAGGCAAACGCAGCTTTTTTTCCGACAGGGGCGTTTTCGCCTTGCTGTTTGCCGAACGAAGCAAACGCGGACTTGTTGAATGACACAATTTTGGCGCCTGATGTTTGCGCGCCCCATACTCCTTTAATAGCTGGATGCAGTCTGCTGATTTCGCCGGTTTCGCCCGTGACCAGGCAAAGCCCCTGTATGACGTCGTCTTTGGGATCTGGTTCAGATAGCGCTGCCTGCACTTCGGATATTTCAAAGACCGGTTGCGGCAGGCCCCTGCCGTCAAGGATAGCGAAGCTAACATAGGGATTGGTTTCGAAAATTTCCCGCCAGTCGGGTACTTCTTTGAAGCGCGCCGCGGGTCGTATCGCTAGGAAAGTCTTGATGGCTCGGATTTCTAGAATATCCGGCAATTCATCCAGCCGCCGGACAAAATCTGCATGCTGTTGCTCCAGGCGCGGATTGTCCCGGCTGGTGATGCCAAGCGCGTATTCGGCTGTATCCCATAAGAGATTGGCTGTGATGAGGAGGCCTGACCGTCCCACATCTTGCGGCACGGTGAAAACCCGTCCTTTGCGTTTTTTGCCGTCGCCGGTGCGTGTGTCGCGAAGTTGCGTAAAATTTCCAGCCGCATCAAGCACGACAAGAAAGGGGATTTCCTTGGGTTCAAAGCCTTCAGGCGCAAGCGCTGTGTCCGGTTCGGCGGCTTTTCGCTCGTAGTATTCAACCAGTTTTTCAAGAATCATCCGCGCACCTCTTTGCTGTTGGGGGCGGGGATAATGATGATGCCCTGTTCAATGCAGGGGTTGAAAAAGCGGGGAGAAGGCATGGCGGTATCGGTATAGTCCATGTCATATAGCATCCAGCCTAAAGGCCGTTTTTCCGGCATGCCTAAGAGCCGCTGGTCGTCTGGCGATAGATTTTTTAGGGCAGCAGCGGTTTCGTTGGCGCTGTTTTCTTCGATCAGTTGGAAATGGCAGGCGAATTCACGGCATCCGAGGTAGGGCTGGTTGATGCATTGTCCTTTGCTGGCACGCCGTTTGAACATTTCGGAGAATTTCATCCGTGTGTCGTCAGTATCGGCTTTTTCTGTTAATTCCATGCGTGCGGTTAGCCGGTAGCGCACGTCGCGCAAAAAAAGACCGGCACGCTGCTGCCGGTCTTCTTCGATGTAAATACCCAGGTTGCCGCTTCCCTTTTTCATGGCGGAGCGGATTGTACCGGCTGGCGCGACCGAGCCTAGTTCATTGCGCCGGATGGATATCCAGCGGATGGGAGAGAGCACTTCGATTTTTTCCGGCTGCCACCGGATGGCCGGTTTCCATAGTAGCGATTCAAAAATTGCACGGACGGCTGAAGGTGTGATGACATCGTAGCTAACACGTTCCGACTTCATTTCAGGTCGAGTGAAACATGCAAAGTTCCCAGTGACTTCCAGGCAAAAATGAGCCATAGCTTTCCTTTCTCCCTTTGTTACGAAAAACGGTTAGGAGTGATGGCGAAAATGGACAGAACAAAGACAATGAGAAATGAATCCCAAACGGACAGATACCATTATTTTTGTTCATTTCCAGAATCGGGCCAGCCGGCTTTTTCTTTTTTTCGCGCACGATCCTGTTGTTTGTTACTGGTTACATCATGGTTTTTATTGTATTGCATCTTAGTAAGATTTTACAGGTGTTAGCTGAAAAAAATTCCAGATAGAAATGCGTCCTTTTCTGGATGTGCGGCTTTTGCCGGCTGTGCTTTAGCTTTGGCTTTTTTAGCTGCTGCTCATGCCGCATGGCCCGCCGGAGATTATAAATGGCCGCTTTCCGTTGTGAGGGAGGGGGCTATGATTCCTTTTTCGGATTGCCGTAGAAGGAGAATTGCTCGTTGCGGCACAGGCATGTCTGGTTTCTGCCATTTTTTTTCGCGGCGTACAGCGCCTTGTCAGCGTGCTGTATCAATTTCTCAAGTGAGGGCGCGTCCGTGTTCAATGCCAGCCCGATGCTCAGGGTAATGGGTGTCGGGCTTTCCTTGCTCTGGCGTGAAACCTGTGCGACATGGTTTCTGATCCGCTCGGCGGATTCGACCACAATTTTTTCGTCCAGGTCCGAAAGGAATATAATAAATTCCTCGCCGCCGTAGCGCGCGAAAAGGTCATAGGAGCGCAGGTTTTCCTTTATGGATTCGGCTGTCATCCTGAGTACTTTATCCCCGATATCGTGCCCATAAGTGTCGTTGACCTGCTTGAAGAAATCCAGATCCAGTATCATGAGGCCGCCGGATTTTTTTTCCCGTTTCAGCATGTCGAATTGTTTGGGGGAAAATTCCATAAAGTATCGGCGATTGTGGATGCCTGTCAGTGCATCAATATAGACATTTTGCTCGAGCTGCCTTCCGTAAATGCTGGAAGCGATCAGCATGCCGCTGGCAGCGATGGCCGATATATCTTCGTCTTTGTAATTTTGGGATGGGGCAGCTACCAGCGTAATGAATCCCCAGAATTGGGCTTTTACCGTAATGGGCACGGCCACAATAAGCTGATCACGGTGCAAAAACAGATCTGGTTTTGTCTCGGATGTGTTCATGACGAGATGTTTTCCGGCTGCAAGCTGTTCCAGCCATTCTCCCGGCACTTCCCCGCGAATCTTGAAAGGCTCTGCCTCGTTATTTACGGCATAGTAAAACAGCCTGGAACTTTGGTACGCCCCATCTACCCTGTCCACCTTCCACAAGGAAGAAAGGCTGCTGTTAAATGTGAGGCAGATGTCCTGAAGGGAATTGATCACGGCATCGGAATGCTCGTCTTCCATGAAGGAAATGAGGTTTTCGCCTAATTGCTGCACCAGATCGATGTATTGCGCGTTTTTGCGGTGTTCTTTTTGGGCGTCATCCCGTGACCAATAGATGCAGTTGATCGGTATATTGGTTTTGAGGGCAATTTTGCGCGCCATGTCACGGCAGGTATTCGAGCCGCAGGCGCCGCAATTGAGGTTTTGCTTTTCAAAGGAGTCCTTGTCCATTTGCCTGAAAGCGTCCTGGATGTCTTCTTCGAACACATGGTAGGAATGATCCGATTTCGGCTTGTACTCGCGCAGGAAGTCAGACAATTTCAAAGTGGCATCGTATTGCCTGTGAATGTCTTCATAGTAGGATTTGTCCCGGCTTGCCGCCGTTTTTCGGCTGTCATCCATTGCCTGGTGCAACTGGAACCGGTTTATCGTTTGAATCCCGCCGGGACCGATATTGCATCCCTCAGCGCAACTGAGCACATCAAAGACATCGGGCCACATGTGTTTCGGCGTCTGCGCATATTCATCGAGCATGCGATAAACTTCATTGCCTTCTGACTTGTCTATCCGCACGGAAGGACCGATGAAAAACTTGATAATTTCCTTTAACCCTCCCGGCATCGGGAAGATCGTTCCCCATCCGCTTTCGGAGTGGTCGAAATCGCCTTCTTCATCCGGCAGTGTGATGTTGTTGGCGTTTATGTACTCTTGCAGCTTGGCGAAGGTGATGTTGTAATCAGCCATGCCGGTGGATTCAAATTCGTGGCCTTTGGCAATACAGGGGGAAAGTGCCGCAATCGTATCGGTAATGCCCTCGTACTTTGTCATGTAGATCGCCGTGCAGGCCATAGGGCTGTGGATCGGCGAGAGCCTGGGAAGCAGGTCATGCCGGTGAATTTCGCAATAGGAAACGATCGCGGGGCATGGCTGGGTAAGAAGCGATTTTGGCTTGTTTGATTCGATGTAACGGAGATGCGCCCAGGTACAGATGTCGGCGCCGAACGATACGTCATAAATTTTCCTGACGCCTTGCTGCCTGAGCCAGGAAATGATATTGCGCCAGTTTGGGAAATTGGATTTCAGCGCCGGCGCGGTGATAAGGGAAATCGGAACGCCCTTTGCAAGGTCGCTGAAAAAACGCTTCAGGTCATCCACGTAATATCGCGCATGGTGCTTGCATACGCTGATACATTTGCCGCAGGCAATACATTGCGTTTTATCAACGTCAACCTTGATATTGCCCTGCTTATCCTGGTATGTCAGGTTGGCAGTTTCTATCGGGCATTCCCTGACGCAGCGATTACAGCCAACGCAGTTTGCCGGATTCGATTGGATTAGTTTTTTCATGACAAAAAAGGAATTACAAAAATCGGCAGTTGGATGACAAAAGATTTTTTTATTAATTCCTGCAAGTTAATTAAGATTGCCATTTGAGATTAAATTATAGCAAAAAATTGATACATGGAAATATTTGAAAAATAATTGCGCATCATGATGAAAGGCGGGAATCCGGAACGCCGTCCGGCGTTTTTCGCGGATGTTCTCAGGGTTCCCATGACCAGGGCGTGTTGAGCATGTGTTTTCCGACGAGATGATTTTGATAATTGTCGTCCGTGTCGAAGGTGTTGGCGTTGTTTGGGAGGCGGTTTGGTGTAGTATTTGAGGGTGTGCGCGGGTGTTGACAGAGGGGCGGGTGATGTTTTTTTCGGGTAGATGCGGGTTTTTGGCTGGTGTGACGGTTTTGGCGATGGCGTTTTTTTCGGGGGCGGCGTTTTCCCAGGTGACGACGTGTGAGGTGATGATGGCGCCTCATGCGCCGGATGCGGCTGCTGTGGCCGGGGTGCGTGCGAAGGCGCAGGAGGGGATTGCGGGAGCGCAGTATGAGTTGGGGTGTTTGTATCGCTGGGGCAAGGGTGTGCCGAAGGATTTTGCGGGGGCGTTGACGTGGTTTTTGAAGGCGGCGGACCAGGATGATCCTGCGGCGCGCCATGAGCTTGCCGATATGGTGAAACAGGGCGGCGGTTTTCAGGGACAGGTGCGAGAGGCGGTGACGGCGTTGAAGCGGCAGGCGAAAGCGGGCGATGCCGATGCGCAGTTTAGCCTGGGGATGATGGCGTTGAGCGGGTTGGGTGTGGATCGGGATGATGCGGCGGCGGTGTCGTGGTTTGAGAAGAGCGCGGCCCGGGGCAGCGTGGATGCGCAGGCGCGGCTGGCGGGGATGTATGCGCGCGGGCAGGGTGTGCCGCAAAGCGACGCGAAGGCGCTGGAATTGGGGAGAAAGGCGGCGGATCGGGGCCATGTGATGGCGATGCTGAATGTGGGTCGGATGTTTGAGACGGGGAGAGGGACGCCGCCGGATGAGGCGTTGGCGAAGCGGTATTACCGGCAGGCTGCCGGGAAGGGGAACCGCGTGGCGGCGGCGCTTTTGAGGCAGTTGGAGGAGCGGGAGGCGGCCCGGGCGGCTGGTGTGGCTGCGGCTGAATCTGCTCCGAAAGCGCCGCCGGTTAAGGAGCAGAGATGAGGTTGCCGATGAGGGGGAGAGGGTGTTTTGTGGGGGCGCTGGTGCTGGCGGCGGCTTGGTTTGCGCTGTGGCCCGTTGCCGATGCCGGTGCGCAGGTGCGCGCGAGAGGGGGATTGGCTCCGGCGGAGCAAAAACGCCTGACCCGTTTGGTGGGGGAGGCGAATAAGGGCGATGATGTGGCGCAGTTTCAGTTGGGGATGGCTTTTGTGGAGGGGCGGCTTGTGAGGCGGAGCGATGCCGATGCAGTGCAGTGGCTGAGGGCGGCTGCCGAGCAGGGGCATACGCATGCCGCCTTTGTTTTGGCGATGCTGTATGCGAACGGGCAGGGCGTTCCTCAGGATTGGCAGGCGTCGTACCGGTGGGTGAGAACGCTGGCGGAGCGCGGCTATAGGATGGCGCAGTTTAATTTGGGGATGATGCTGGAGGCTGGACAGGGGACGCCGGTCGATAGGAAGGCGGCCCGCATGTGGTTTGAGCGGGCGGCGCAGGCGGGCAGCCCGTCTGCGATTCATCATTTGGCGCTTTTGGATGAGGCGGATATGCAGCAGGTGATGGCGAATCCTTCTGCAAGGGCGGCGCTGGTGGTGCGGGCGGAGAGTGGCGATGTGACGGCGCAGTACCGTTTGGGCCATGCGTATTTGCGGGGGTTGGGGGTTGGTCAGGATGAGGCGGCGGCCCGTCGCTGGATTTTGATGGCGGCTGAGGGCGGCCATGCCGGTGCGCAGTATGATGCGGCGTATTTTTTTGAGCCGAGGGCGGGCCAGGCGGGGGATTGGGCGATGGTTTTGGCGTGGACGGAAAGGGCGGCCTTGCAGGGGCAGCCGATGGCGGCGTTTAATTTGGGCGGCATGTTTGAGTTCGGCACGGGGGTGGAAAAGAATTGGATCGTGGCGGGAAAGTGGTATGCGTTTGCTGCCGGTGTGGGTAATGCGAATGCGATTAAACGCTTAAATGAGATGGCTGATGTGTGCAGCCATTTTCCGAATCGGGGTGAGTGCAACGGGTTTTCCATGCAGCGGGTTGCTTTTTCAGCTGATGCGACATCGCTTTTTAGGATTGGGCTGGCTTTGAAGGATGGGGATGGGATTGACCGGGATGATTTGGGCGCGTTGTTTTGGTTTCGCCATGCGGCGGAGAGGGGCCATGCCGGTGCGCAGTTTGAGTTGGGGGATAGTTTTGAGAATGCGTTGGGCGTGAGCCGGGGCGTGGCGCAGGCGAAATATTGGTACGGCAGGGCGGCTGAGCAGGGCGATGCGCGGGCGGCGGCGCGGTTGAAGCGCCTGACCGGCAGCAGGGAGAAGCAGGCGTGAGCGGCCGTGTGGGTGATGCCGCGTTTTCGCCGCCGGCTTATTTTTGGGCGGCGATCGATAGGCTGATAACGTAGTCGGCCAAGGCTTCGCCTTGCGGCAGTGATTGGGCAATTTCCTTGTATAAGGGGTCGTTCCAGTCCTGCATCTGGCGGACGTATTCGGGGTTGGGGGTGAGCTGGATGTGGAGAAAGCCGGTTTTTTCGAGGAGGGATTGGATTTCATCCACGAGGATGGCGCCGGCGACGCATCCCACCAGCGCGGCTGCCATTTCACGGATGGGATCGGGCAACGGCTTTAATAGCGCCAGATCGGAGACGGCGATTTTTCCGCCGGGTTTGAGTACCCGGAAGATTTCACGCCAGACCTGGGGTTTGTCCGGCGAGAGGTTGATGACGCAGTTGGAAATGGCGACATCGACGCTGTTGTCCGGCAATGGGAGGTATTCAATTTCGCCCAGGCGGAATTGTACATTGTCCAGGCCGGTGCGTTCCCGGTAGGGCGCGATGTTGTTGCGTGCTTTGGCCAGCATTTCCGGCGTCATGTCCACGCCGATGACCTGGCCTTTTGCCTTGACTTTGACACCGGCCTGGAAAGCGTCAAAACCGCCGCCGCTACCGAGGTCCAGCACGGTTTGTCCTTCCTGTAGCGCGGCAATGGCGAGGGGATTGCCGCAGGATAGCCCCATGTTTGCGCCTTCCGGCAAAAGCGCCAGGCTGGCCGCGTCGTAACCCACCGCCTGCGCCAGCCGGTCGGGGTCGGCCTGGTTGCTGCGTCCGCTGCAACAGCAGGCCGATGGCTGCTGTATGGCAATGGCGGCGTATCCCGCGCGTACCGTTTCTTTGATTGCCTGCTTTGTTTTTGCGCTGTTTTCTGTGCTCATGGTTGTGGCTTGTTTTGTTTTCATTGTCTTATGTTTCAATATTTGTTGAGATGAGTCAAGCCTAATGTGAAGCGTTTTTTTTATGTTGGTCCGGTTGCGTGAATGGGTGGTTGACGCGGCGGGAAAGGCTTACAATGGCGGCATGGAGAGAGTTCAGTTTAGCGGGATGCCCGAGGGTGTGTTCCGGATTTTTTTGCAGGGGATGCTGTTTGCTTTTTGCCTGGGTTTGCCCGATGTCGCGGATGCGATGTTAGCGTCGGAGAGACGGCCGGTTGAGGGGATGACGCGCCGGGCGAAGATGGCGAAGATGCAAAAGGCCGCCGAAGCGGGCGATGTTGCCGCCCAATTGTGGTTGGCGGACCGGTATTTTACGGGCAGGGACGGCGGCCAGAATGTGGTCAAGGCGCGGGAGTGGTCTGAGAAGGCGGCTGAAAAGGGCGCGCGCGAGGCACAGTATTATCTGGGCGTGATGTATGTCATGGGGATGGGGGTGGATCAGGACCCGGCAAAGGGGGCCTGGTGGCTGGAGAAAGCGGCGCTTCAAGGGGATGTGAGGGCGCAGTTTTACCTGGGGCAGATGGCTTTTAATGGGGAAGGCATTGAGAAGGATTGGGAAAGAGCGGCTGTCTGGTGGACGATGGGGGCAGCGCGGGGGGAGAGGAAGTCGCTTTATAACCTGGGGCTTTCGTATTATCACGGGCGGGGCGTGCGGCCGGATTATGTGAGAGCGGCTGACCTTTGGATGCGGGCGAGCGAACAGGGATTGAAAGAGGCGCAGTATAATTTAGGTATTTTGTATGAGCGGGGGCAAGGCGTTATGCAGGATAAGGCAAGGGCACACGCACTTTACCGCAAGGCGGCTGAACAAGGGCATCCGCTGGCGCAGATGGTGATGGGGGTGATTTGTGAGACCGGCAAGGATGGCGCACCGGTGGATACGGATCAGGCCATGATGTGGTATGAGAAAGCCGCAGAGCAGGGTATACCGGAAGCGGTGTGGCGCTTGCGGGTTTTGAAGGGCGTGGATCAGTAGCGGGGATGGGGAGCGTGAGAGGGTGCGGATGGGAGTGAGGCGGTATTTTTTGCAGGGCGTGGCGCTGGTTGTTGCCGGATTGGCGGCGGGCGCGGCGATGGGGGAAGACGCGGCGAGAGACCGGATAGGGCAGGCAGCGGCTATGGCGGGCGAGTTGAAGTCGCAGGCGGCGGATGCGGATAGGGATGCCGCCGGGCAGGCGAGTCAGGATTATGCCGAAGCGATAGCGGCTTTGAATCGGGGGAACAGCAGCCGGGCCATAACGCTGTTGACCCGCGCCGCGCGGCAGGGTGATGCCGGGGCGCAGTTGAGGCTCGGCGGGATTTATAGCGCCGAAGGGGCGCTTAGGGATTTAAAGACGGCTTTTGCCTGGTATAGGCAGGCGGCGGATCAGGGCGACGCGGCAGGAGAGTATAAGGTGGGCATGATGCTGTTGCGTGGCGAAGGCGTTAAGCGCGATGTTGAGGGCGCCGCGATGTGGCTGAAAAAATCGGCGGAGCAGGGTTATGCCCGCGCCCAGACGAATTATGGGTCGCTTTGTCTGGCCGGGATGGGGGTGGATCAGGATTTTATCCAGGCGGTGCAGTGGTTTAAGAAGGCGGCAGAGCAGAATTATGGCGATGCCCAGTACCTGATGGGCGTGGCTTATGAGCATGGCGAAGGCGTGGCCCGGGATGTGGGGCAGGCTAAAGCGTGGTATAAGAGGGCGGTTGCCAATGGGAACGGCCTGGCGAAAGGCCCGCTTTACCGGCTGGAAGGTTATCCGCGATAGGGCTGACCTTAGTGGAGCTGGGTTTCCATTTCGGCTAAGAGCGCCATGAAACGGTTCGGCGGGATGAAATGCAGTCTGCCGTTGCGGTTTTCATAGGGCAGATCAATGAATGCGCCGTCACAGTACCAGTAGAGGTGGGGAACGAGGGAGGCGGGGCTTTCTAAGTTCATGCTGTAGATGGCCGGGATGAGTCCTTGAATGGCCGTGACGATGTCCAGGTTTTCGATGGGGTAAATCAGGACGGAGTAGCTGTGCGGCAGGCCGATGAGCGATCCTTTGCTGCCGATGAGTTCGGGCCGGTCTTCCAGTTCGTACAGGATGTTGGCGCTGAAACAGTGGTCGCTGTTGACAAACCAGATGTGAAAGTCCCCCATGTTTTCCTGCGTGATTTGCACGGGATGTTTTTTCCGGGTGTTGGCGATGCCGATGGAAAAGAGTTCGTCTTTGGATTTGCCCCAGTCCGTGATGTGTTCCGGCAGGATAGGGCGCATGGCGTGGGGCAGGTCAACGATGAGCACGGCGTGGAGGTCTTCCGCGACAGGCCGGTTTATCGCGCCGCCGCCTGGCCCGCAGATGGGCGATGCGTGTTCCTGGCAGCAGAGCCGCACGCCCAGGTAAGGTTTGGCTTTTTCAAAGTCGGCTATGTTTTCGTTAAAGGCGTTGTCAAATGCAATGGCTTTTTTCAGGCCGGAAAAATGGTCGCTGATGATGCCGGCATAGGCTGCGGGCGGGTTGGGGTTACAGATTTTGGCGATTTTGACCAGATCCAGCCGGGAAAAGTTGAAAAGGGCCGAATGGATGTGGATGATGTCGCCTTCCAGGGTAAAGGCGATGTCCTTTTCTTTGAAGTAGTTGGCGATGCCGGCGATGAAAGCGGTGTACGCCTGGGGCGTGAAGAAGGAAGCCCATTGGGGAATATCGGTTATTTCAGGGGCTTTGTTTTTTTTCCTGAAACGTGAAAACATGCCGTGATGGTCCTTTTATCAGTTGGAAGAGTGCTTCGGGCGTGGCCTTTTAGAGGAGCCGCCCCTGTTTTTCGCCTTCGGGCGGGGGGGCTTCCTGCCGGGTGACGAGTACTTTGGCGATGCGCAGGCCATCCATTTCAAGTACTTCAAAACGGAATCCCCCGTATTCCAGCGCCTGCCCGGTATGCGGCACGGCGCCGAAGCGTTCCAGCAGCAGCCCGGCCAGCGAGGTGTAGTCGTCATCTTCATCGGCCAGCCCGTCGGTTTCGAGCAGTTGTTCGAGATAGTAGATGCTGGTGATGCCGTCCATGACCCAGACGCCGGGTTTTTCTTCGACCACGCTGGGTTGCTCATCTTCGTCGGGAAATTCGCCCGCGATGGCTTCTAAGATGTCGATGGGGGTTAAGAGGCCTTCGATGGAACCGTATTCGTCGGCAACGAGCGCGAGCGGGCCGCGAGTTTGCTTGAGGATGGCCATTGCTTTTAAGACGCCTGCGGATTCGGCTAGGACGATGGGTTCCTTGATCATTTTGGAGTGCTCAATGGGGCGGCCGGAGTGGATGTCGTCCATGAGGTCGCGCGACCGGGCGATGCCGATGACATTGTCAAGCTGGCCTCGGCAGACGGGGAAATGGCTGTGGGCGATGGCGCGCAGTTGTTCCTGGATGGCGGTGGTGTCGTCTTCGACGTTGATCCAGGAGACTTCCGTTCGGGGCGTCATGATGGAACGGATGGAGCGTTCGCCGAGCGTGAGCACGCCGCTGACCATGTTGCGTTCTTCATCGCCGAAGGCCGATAGCGAGATGGCGTCTTCGGGAAATTCGGGTTCAAATTCTTTTTCGGCTTTTGTCCGGCTGCCTAAAAGCCGCAAGACCGCTTCGGCTGTCCTTTCCCGCAGGGGGATTTGCTGCATGTTTTTGGTGAGGTTGTGCTGCGCGAGCTGGTTTAGGGATTCGATGAGGATGGAAAAGCCGATGGCGGCGTAGAGGTAGCCTTTGGGGATTTTAAAGCCGACGCCTTCTGCAATGAGGGTTAAGCCGATCATGAGCAAAAAGGAGAGGCATAGCACGACAACGGTTTGGTGGGCGTTGACAAAGAGCGTGAGCGGGCGGGAGGCGAGGATCATGACGCCCATTGCGACGATGACGGCGGCCATCATGACAGGGAGGTGTTCGACCATGCCGATGGCGGTGATGACCGAGTCGATGGAAAAGATGGCGTCAAGGACGACGATTTGGGTGACGACAATGGCAAAGGAGGGCAGGATGCGTTCTTTTTCAGGGAGGCGGATTTTGCCGTCCACCCGTTCGTGCAATTCGGTGGTGGATTTGTAGAGCAGGAAGAAACCGCCGAGAATGAGGATGATGTCGCGTCCGGAGAAGGAGGTGCCGTAGATGGTGAAAAGCGGCACGGTGAGTTTGATCATCCAGGTGAGCGCCCCCAGCATGAGAAGGCGCATGACCAGGGCTAAGGAGAGCCCGAGGATGCGGGCGTGGTTGCGCTGACGGGCGGGCAGCTTGTCGGCCAGGATGGCGATGAAAACGAGATTGTCGATGCCGAGGACAATTTCGATGACGACCAGGGTGATGAATCCGATCCAGGTGCCTGCTTCCAAGAGCCATTCCATATCCGGGTTCCTGTCAGCAAGGTAAAGCGCGGCAGAGGAAAGGCGTGATGACGCCTGCGGGCGCGCGTACAGAGAAAATGAGGTTTAAAGTGCCGCGATTGGTGAAGGCGAACGCTTGTCCCATTGCATGAAAGCGTTGTTGATCATGTGGTTAGTGTACCTGAATCCGCATGAACTGCAAATGATTCAGCCTTGAAAAAGGGTAAAAAGAATGCAAATCGCGGCGATGTGTCCTGGTGTGATTTTGCCGCGCGCATGGTGTTTGCGGCGGGGAGTCCTTGCATTTTCAGGATGGCCTGGAGAGTTTCATGCCGTGAATTTTGCCGTTTTGGATGAGGACGTGTGTCGTCGGCAGGGTGTGCGGCGGTTCGTCACAGGCAAGGTAGAGGTGGAGCGAGGTGGATAACGCGCCTTCTTTTTCCGTGACGGTGATGAGGAGATGGTTAAGCCGCATGGCGTCGGCGAGCGATTCTTTGGTGAATGGCTGGTTTTGGCCGGCGGTTTTTCCGGCTTTGTTGATGCCGCCTAGAAACCGGGTGGCGACAATGGGGATGATGGCAGCTAAGCCGCCCTGGTCGAGTTCGTCAAGGCGCGCGTTGATTTCCTGGATGATGCGGGAGAGGTTCGGGATGGTGGCGTGGCGTTTTTTGCTGGCGATGGCGGCGGCTTCCATCCGGTTGATGGCGTCCAAGAGGATGTCAACCGCGCGGGTGGCGCAGTTTAAGCGGGTTTGCCAGTCAACCGTCGGCGTGCTCCATATTTCCCGGCAGAGTTCGAGATCGCGCCCGATGTGCTGCATGGCTTGGGGGGAATCTTTTTCGAGCGCCGTGATGCCGGTGTGTTCATCAAGGAGGTGGAAGATGGCCTGGCGTTCCTGTTCCGTAGGGCGAGGTTCCCTGCTGCGGGCGATGCGCTGGTGGTCTTCGCGGATGGCTTCGAGGGTGTCGGCGAGATTTTGGACGATGCGCAAAAATTCGGAAAGAATGCTGTCCGGGGTTTGCCGGCTGGTTGTTTCAATGAGCGATTGAACGTGTTTTTGGATGTGGAGCACATTGAGGTAGAAAAGCGATTCTTCGTATTTGAGTTCGTCCGGGATGCGGTTGGCTTCAAGGATGCGCCGGATGGCAATGAGGATCGGGGCGAGGGAGAGGACTTTTTGAGGGAAGGTGAGGCCGGTGTTTTGCATGACGGCGGAAAAAGCGTCAAGTTGGGTGTGCAGGTCCTTGTGGTTGTAGTGTTTCCGGATTTCGCTGTTTAAGGCGCCGTTGAAGAGGAAGCCTCTTTTTTCTTCAAATTCCTTGAGGAAGGCGTCGGCGTCGGCGAGCGTGGCCGGGGCGTTTTCGTACCAGGCAACCGTGTTTTGGCCTTTTGCGATGGAACTTAAGAAGGGGTTGGTTCTTTTGGGTGCGCCTTGCGGGATGATTTCGATTTGCAGGCGAACGGTTTGTCCGGCGATGGCGATGGCGGGTTCATCCTGGCTGCTGTAGCCGTAAAAGAGGTATGAGCCGTCCTCCCATTGCTGGTCATAAAGGCCGATTTTGACGTTTACGCCGTGGATGGCACAGGCAAAGGGGATGGAGAGAATGTCTTCCAGGGTTTGGCCGGCTTGGGTAGACATGCGGTTTCCCGGTTAGTGCAGATGGTTGTTTGATTACGCTGGCTTGAAGATACCATATTATGGGCTTGGATAGAAGGGGAATGCGTGGCGTTTTTGCCGTTTTTTTGCGCAAACAGGGTGGTTAGTTGCGTTTGAAGAGGCCGCCGTGACCGGAACAGGCGCCGGTGCCTTTGCCGGATACGGTGCCGTCTTTGCAGTAGTCCGGCTGGCGGTGTTCCCGCCGGTATTTGGTGATTTCATCCTGGTAGAAACGGCGGGTGTCGGCCTGGTTTTGCCTGGAGAGGTTCCAGGCGCGGTTGCCGCCATAGGAGGGATCACGGGGTGGGACGTGTGAGGCCGGGGCGTTGTAGGTTGGCCTGGCGGCGACGTTTTTGTTTTTGGTCTGGTCTGCGGCAGTCGTGCCTTTGACGGGTTTGGTGGTGTAAGGGTAGAGCGATTCGCCGGAGCGGGTGCCGTAGTATTTTTCATGTTGCCGCGATGCGCTGTTGCCGGTGTGGGGGTTCAGTCCGGGTTGGGGAGGGGATTTTCCGGTGTTGTTTGCGGTTTCCGGGTTGGGAGGACGGCTGCTGGTGTTGGGGTTGCGGGCGGCAGCGTCCAGCCCGATCCACCGGCCGGTTTTTGGATTGGCGCCTGCACGGCCCGGGGCGGTTTCATGAGGGAGGTTACTGATCGTGCCGCTATTGCGGTGGCGGTTGCTGTCGTGGCTGTGGTAGCGCGTGTTGTTGTCCGGCCGGGAGCGGCTGTAGTCGCGGTTGTCGATGGTGCCGCTATAGGGGCGGCCGCGTTTTTGGTCGGATTCCCGCTCTATCCGGTTGCGTTCCTGCTGCCGGGCGCGTTCTTGCGGGGCTCCCGGATTGGCCCGCTGGTGGGCAGGTTTGTAGTCGTTAAAGAGGTTGTCCTGGATGCGGTAGGTGTTCAAGTCGTTTGCGTGTCCCGGTGCGGCCAGGCAGGTTAAAAGCAGGATGGGGGCGGAACGGGAGAGGACGTAGCACATGGTTTTTTAGAGTGGGTGGCGTGCAAAATATCAGGTTAGCCGGTTTACCGGCGGATGCTTCCATTACATCATGATGTCAGGCGGTTTTTCAAGTTTTTAGAGGGCTAGCAGAATATTATATATGAATAATAGCCATGAATGGATTGCCTTCTGGTAATTTATGTTGTGATATGCCTTAAGTGGCCTGTTGTGGCGATGCCGTTAATATAAAGGAACAGGACACATCAATGGATGAAGAGAAAATGATGCCGTATTTCCGGGATTCGGCGAAACCGGAGGATTATTGGAATGAGAACCAATGGAAAATGGTTGAGGCGATGCGGGAGATGGACATTTTGCCTGCTTCGGATGCCGGGGTGATGCCGGGGCAGGCGGCTAAGCCGGGCGGGATGATGATGGATGGTTTAGGGGCATCCGGTAGTGAGACGCGGGAGGCGGGCGTTGCGTCATTGGCGATGCCGGGGGCTGGCCCGGATAGCCGTAAGGCAGGGCAGGATAGCCGTAAGGCAGGGCAGGATGCCCGATGGGAGACGATGGCAAAGAACCTGGATTGGGATTTGAAGCCGCCGTCGGCTGACCGGGATTTTGACACGATTGCGGGAATCGGGAGCCTGTTTGACGGCATGAAGCAGGAGACGCTGCCGCGTTTTTCGGCCGGGAAGGTCGGGAGGACGGCGGGCAGGCCGCTTGTGGTGCAGGCGTCCGCTAAACCGGTACAGGCGGTGATGGAACCGGCAGGCGGCGATAATGGTGGCGATGCGGTTTATCAGGCGGATGTGTCTGCCCGTGATGACGTGGGCAGGCAAAGGAATGAGAGCTATGCTGCCGGGCTGCGTTTTGATGGGCGTAATAATGAGGATGCAGCGCAGGCAATAGCGGATTGGATGGAGAAGCCTGTGGTGCGGGCGATGGCGTATGGCGGGCAGGCTTTTATGGAGGGGGTCGTGGGGCTGGGAGGCAAAGCGGTCGATCCGCCTGTCCATGCCTGGAATGTGGGGAGGGCAAATTTTAAGCCGACGGAGCATCTTTCTCCGGAGGAGATAGAAAGGATAAAAAAGGAGAATGCGAATATAGTGAAGAGCGTGGAGGAAGCGATGGCGAAATCTAATGGAAATTTATCGGCTCTGATAGAAAGAGATACGGGCGTGCATGTTGACGGCAACAGTATCCTGACAGGGAGGATGGCTAAAACCGCCAACCTGATTCCCCAGGCGGTGGCTGATGCGTTTGGCAGAGGAGTCTGGCAGATATTCTCAAACTTTTCGGATACTGTCAGTGCAGGCCTGAAAACGTATCGGAGCCGTATGCTGGAATACCAAAACTGGACGGATAAAGCCGTTTGCGATCCGGTTGCCAATCCGCTGTTCGGTGATTTTTGCCAAAGGCATATCAGGGCAGGCGGCGATCCGCGTGAAATCGCCATGATAACCCGGAGAAACATGGCGACGTTTCATGCTTTGAAGGCGGCAGGCATTCAAATCGGTGAGGACAGGGTGAAAAAGTGGTTGGCCAATGCCGTCGGGCATTCGGGTGAGCGCGCGTTGGTCAGGATGGGCCAGAATCTGGGCATGGATTTGGTGATAGAGCAGGCCAAACAAATCGGGGAACAGTATGGTGAAGCCGCTGCCGCCCGAGTGAAGGCTGTCGGGGATGCCATCAACGAGGCGAATGAATGGCATATGACGCATTTTTAGGATAGCCGATGCGTGTTCGCCCTTTTCGGGCGCAGGCCGGAAAAGCCGGGCAGCCTGCGGCAGCGCCCGGCTTTTTCATAAAGGCAGACCGTTTTGTGGCATGATACGGGCTTTAACGGATGCGTTTGCTGGTGAAAGAACGGATCAAGCTGATAGGAGTGAATATGAAGATATTGAAACGATCCCGTATGAGGCTGTTTTTGCTTTTGGGGTTGTTTGCGGCAGGCATGGCCTTTGGTGGTTCGCTGGAAAAAGGTTTTCAATATTACCGGCAGGGCGAATTTGAAAAGGCGTTTATTGAAATAAAAGCGGCGGCTGAAACCGGAAACCCCCGCGCGCAAGGCGTTCTTGCCATCCTTTATTCGGAAGGGGAGGGCGTTGGGCAGGATGCTGTCAAGGCCGCCGAATGGAACCGGAAAGCCGCAGAGCAGAATTGGATTTTAGCGCAATATAACCTGGGGATAGCCTATCAAAGTGGCAAAGGCGTCAAACAGGATTACAGGGAAGCGGTGAAATGGTTTCGCAAGGCGGCTGAACAGGGACATGCCGCTTCCCAGCTCAATCTTGGATATTACTATAGCAAAGGGATGGGCGTCAGACAGGATTACAGGGAAGCGGTGAAATGGTATCGGAAAGCGGCTGAACAGGGCAATGCCGATGCCCAGTATAATCTGGGGGTTACCTATGGCAATGGCATTGGCGTCAAACAGGATGCCGCCGAGGCGGTGAAATGGTTCCGCAAAGCGGCAGAACAGGGTCTTGCCGACGCCCAGTATAATCTTGGAGTTGCTTATCGCGAAGGAAAAGGCGCCAGACAGGATTACAGGGAAGCGGTGAAATGGTATCGCAAAGCGGCAGAACAAGGTCTTGCCGACGCCCAGCATAATCTGGGGGTTGCTTATGAGAAGGGAAGAGGCGTCGGGCAGGATGATGCCGAGGCGGTGAAATGGTATCGGAAAGCGGCTGAACAGGGTTTTGCCAGCGCCCAGCATAATCTGGGGGTTGCTTATGAGAAGGGGCGAGGCGTCGGGCAGGATGCCGCCGAGGCGGTAAGATGGTACAAAAAAGCGGCAGAAGCGGGTTTGTCGGAAGCGCAATGTGCGATGGGCCTTGCTTATGCGCTCGGTGAAGGCGTCAGGTCTGACCGCGCCGAAGCGATCCGCTGGCTGGAAAAGGCCGCCGCGCAGGATCATGCCGGAGCGAAAAGAGTACTGGGCGTGCTGAAAGGGTCGTGAGGCAGGGAATTGACGGCGTGAAAATAGGCCGGATGGATGGAGCGAATATGAAGATATTAAAACAATCCCGCATGGCGCTGTTTTTGCTTTTGTGGCTGTTTGCGGCAAGCATGGCCTTTGGTGGTTCGCTGGAAAAGGGCTTCCAATACTACCGGCAGGGCGAATTTGAAAAAGCGTTTATTGAAATGAAAGCCGCAGCCGAGGCTGGAAACCCCCGCGCGCAAAGCGTTCTTGCCCTACTTTATGCAAAAGGGGAGGGTGTTGGGCAGGATGACGCCAGGGCTGTCGAATGGAACCGGAAAGCCGCAGAGCAAAATTGGATTTTAGCGCAATATAACCTGGCGTTGGCATATGATTTGGGAAGAGGCGTCAGGCAGGATGCCGCCGAGGCGGTGAAATGGTACCGCAAAGCGGCTGAACAGGGACATGCCGGTTCCCAATTCAATTTGGGACACTGTTACAGTAAGGGAGTGGGCGTCAGACAGGATTACAGGGAAGCGGTGAAATGGTATCGCAAAGCGGCTGAACAGGGCAATGCCGATGCCCAGAACAATCTGGGGCTTTTATATGAAAATGGAAAAGGCGTCAAACAGGATAACGCCGAAGCCCTGAAATGGTATCGCAAAGCGGCAGAAGCGGGTTTGCCGCATGCGCAATATATGATGGGCCTTGCTTATGCGAACGGTGAAGGCGTCAGGTCTGACCGTGCCGAAGCGATCCGCTGGCTGGAAAAGGCCGCCGCGCAGGGCCATGCCGAAGCAAAGGAAGACCTGGACGTGCTGAAAGGGTCGTGAGGCAGAAATCGTTGGGATGCGCCCGGATCGGGTTGCCGCATCCTTTAATCAAAAAGATCTGCTTTTTCCAGCAATACGCCCTGGGCGTCTTTTGCCGAGAGGGTGGGGGAGTCTGTTTTTTGCCAGTCGATGGCTAAAGAGGGATCGTTCCAGATGATGCAGCGTTCGGCTTCAGGCGCGTAATAGTGGGTGGTTTTGTATAGGAATTCGGCGGTGTCGCTGAGCGTGATAAAGCCATGCGCGAATCCTTCGGGAATCCAGAGTTGATGCTTGTTTGCGGCAGAGAGAATGGCGCTGACCCATTTGCCGAATGTGGGTGAGTTTTTGCGGATGTCCACAGCGACGTCAAAGACGGTTCCTTTCGTGACGCGCACCAGCTTGCCTTGCGCGAAGGGGGGAAGTTGGTAGTGCAGGCCCCTTAGTACATTGCGGCCGGATCGGGAGTGGTTGTCCTGCACGAATGTGACCGGTTTTCCAATGGCCTTTTCAAATGCGCGCTGGTTGAAGCTTTCATAGAAGAAGCCACGTTCGTCGCCAAAGACGGCGGGGGCGAGTATTTTGACTTCAGGGATGGCGGTGTCAATGATGTTCATATGGACGAGGATAGTAACATATTGTTTGGGCAATGGGTGATGAAGCGGATGCGTTCAGGGTGTTTTTTGATGCGGGAAGGGGGTGTTTTTTTGGCCTGATGCGAGCGGGGGATTGCCGGGGGTGTTATACAGGATGGCGAAAAGGCGGTATAGTTGGAGGCTGGCAGGTTGATGATAAAGTGCAGGTGTTTTGCAGGGGAAGGTTTGGAGATGGGAGCAGGGAGTATGAAGAGGATGCCGTTTTTTGCCGGGTTGGTGGCGCTGGTTTTTGCTGCGGGTGTTGCGGGCGCGGCGCCGGCGGAAGAGTCGCAGCCGGTTGCTGAAGTGAGCCGCGAAGAGCCGCCGCCAAGTCCGGTGGCGATGAATCATCAGGCGAACCTGTTTTTGAAGGGGCGGGGCGTGAAGCAGGATTTTGCGAAGGCGCTGCACCTGTTTGAGAGAGCGGCAAATGAGGGACATACGGCTTCGATGATTTCAGCCGGGTATATGTATGAGAATGGCTTGGGCGTCGCGCGTGATTTTGCTGCGGCGATGCAGTGGTATGAGAGAGCGGCGGCGCAGGGTTATGCGAGCGCGCAAAAGGCGATTGGCGATTTGTACCGGCTTGGGCGCGGCGTGAAACAAGATGATGCGGCGGCGGCGCAGTGGTATCAGAAGGCGGCGGATCAGGGGTTTGCCCAGGCACAGTGTGAGCTGGGTTATTTGATGATTCGCGGGCGCGGGGTGCCGCAGGATTGGCCGAAGGCGAAATTGCTTTTGGAGGCGGGAGCAGGGCAGGGGAATGCGTGCGCGCAGCATTATCTGGCTTTTATGTATATGCATGGTTTGATTGGCCGGTTGCCTGATACGGAGAGGGCGCTGGAGTTGGATAAGATGGCGGCGGGTAACGGGAATGCCGAGGCGCAGTTTAATATGGGCAGGGCTAATGAGATCGGCTGGGTGCCTCATGCGACGGAGCGGGAGGCGCTGAATTGGTATGCACTTGCGGCAGGCGGCGGGTATCCGCCGGCGATGGCGCGTTTGGCCGAGGTGTATGAGAAGGGGGAATTGAAAGAGAAGGCCGATCCGGAGAAGGCCCGGATGTGGCGGGAACGCGCCCAGGCGGCTTGGGCTGATTGGCCTGAACCCCGACCGGATGCGAAGGAGAAGATCCGGTTTATGCCGTTGAAGTGAGATGAAGTCCGGGCTTAGGTTCAGCCCTCATTAAATTGTCTGCTGCAAAGCTGTTTTTTCCCGTCTGCTACGCGTTGCCGGTTCAAAATAGAACGCGCCGTATGTTGAATACGCCATCGTCCCATTTTGTCCCTGCACCTTGGCAGACAGAATAAATCATCTTTTCGCGACGACAATTTAATGAGGGCTGAACCTGGGCCCGGATTTTTTTTGTTGGTGTCCGGCGGGTGATGAGGGCTGACCCTAGTCGTTGTTTGCCGTTATTTTGCGGGTGGGTTCGAGGCTGGCAGGCTGGCGGATGCGTTCTTTTCCGGCTTCCCGCGCCTGGGCTTTTTCTGCTTTTTCTTCCGGGGTGTGAGTGAGGGGGCTGATGCCCGTCGGGTCTGCTGTTTTTGCAGGCGGCGGCGTGTTTTGGGCGAGTGCGGCAAATTCGGGTGAGGCGAGCAGGTTTTTGATGAGTTTTTTGAGGATGGGCTGATAGCTGAATGCAGCCTGGGTACAGGCGAGTTCGCCGTATGCGGCGCTGCTGTAGGTGTGCGTTTCTTCGATGAGGGCGGTTTTGCCGTTGGATGAGGTGAGGGTCATCCGGATGGTCCATATGCCTTTGGGGGTGTTAAAGCCGATGTGATTTAAGTGTGCCGTGATGGTGACGGGCGAGGCGGTGTCGTAGCGCCCGGCCTGGGTGAGTTCGTCAATGAGGGCGTGGCGGATGGTGTCGGCGTAGGTTTGGTTGCCTGGTGCACAGATGATGGCGAGGCTGCCGCAGGTGAGTTCCTTGCGATGGCTGGCGTCCGTGAATTCGCCGATGTTGACGGGGTTTTCGATGGCGGCGCGGATGGCTTGGGCGTTGCCGGGATCGGGCGTGTAGGAGGGAACGGTTTTGAAGATGGTGCACCCGGCGAGAAGGGCCAAAACGGCGAGGATGGCGCTGGTTTTTTTCATGGCGATCTTTTCTGTTGGTGAAGGCAATTTTTATTGTAAGCGATGATGCGGCTGCTGTGGTAGGGATGTTTTCGGGACGTTACTTATTGCCGGATGCTGAATTCGCAGCCGCACCAGGTTTGGTTGTAAAAGCCGTTTTCAGCGAGCAGGATGCGCCGGCGTTCGGAGAGGCCGTCTTTGCGCCAGTTTTTTTCCCAGAAGGTGATGTTGCCGGTTTGGCTTGCGGCCCAGTGCCCGGCCTGGGCGATTTGTTCGAGGTTTTTCCAGCGGGACGAGGCGAGCGTGGTGGCAAAGCGGGTGAAACCGCGTTGTTTGGCGAGTTGCGCGGTGGCGAGTAGGCGCATTTTGAAGCAGGCAAGGCAACGGCTGCCGCGTTCAGGCTGGTTTTCATGTCCGGCGATGTGGTTGAGCCAGGCGGGATGGTCGTAGTCGCCGTCGATGATGTCAAGTCCGAGTTTGGCGGCGTAGCGCGTGCATTCGTTTTTGCGGATGTCGTATTCTGCCTGGGGATGGATGTTGGGGTTGAAGTAGTGGAGCGTGGGGCGCTCGCCGTGAGCGATGAGCCATTCAAGGATGGCGGCGCAACAGGGGGCGCAGCAGGTGTGTAAAAGGAGCATGGGTTGTGACGGGCAGTTGGGCGATATGGGGAGATTATACTCTTTTGGGGTTGGTATAGAAATGATGCTTTTTCGCAACATGGGTGGGAGGCGCGAGGATGCGAATGCAGTTAAATGAAGCCGGGTGCCGATACGCGAAAATGGGGGGGCGGGCTTTATTTGGTTTTTAGCCAGAATAGGGTGCCAGACCTGATAGTGCATAGAAATGGATCGGTTTTTGATTTTTAATAGTTGTTTTTTTGGAAAATAAAAGCCATAAAAGGATTTTTATTCAGTTGCGAATTACCCACATATGGTTTGGTGAACATGGCATGATGGCAGCATGGCTGGGATTGTTTTTGGGAGGTCATGCTGATGGAACAGGTTGTTTTGCAAAGGAAAAGGATGCTTTTTGCAAGGAGGGTTTGCTGTCTTTTTGCGGCGGTATGGTTGCTGGGCGCGGGCGGTGTGGCGGTGGCGGATGATGCCGTGCAGTTTGCCGAGGTGAGCGTGAAAGCAGAGAGAGGGGATACGCAGGCGCAGTTTGATCTGGCCATGATGTATTTTGACGGGCGCGGCGTTAAAGCAGATGAGAAGCAGGTGGTTGCCTGGCTGAAAAAGGCTGCAAACGGGAAGCTGGCGGTGGCGGAATATAATCTTGGGCGGCTTTATCAGATGGGGAAGTTGGGCGTTCAACCGGACGCGTCAAAGGCGGTTTATTGGTATGAGCGGGCAGCCGACCAGGGCGAGGTGGATGGGCAGCTTTCGATTGGGCTTTTGTATGCCCGAGGCGTTGGGGTGCGGCAGGATTTTGAAAAGTCGGCGTTTTATTTTGCTTTGGCGGCAAAGCAGGGCGATGCGGCGGCGCAGTATTTTTTGGGGCGCCAGTATGAGACAGGGAGTGGCGTCGAAAATGATGTGGAAACGGCTATCGCGCTTTTTGAGGATGCGGCCAGGCAGGGATTTGAGCCTGCTCAGGACCGGCTGGCGCAATTGGGCTTGCGCCGCGTGAAGCCGCCGCCGGATTATGAGGGTGTTTCACCCAATGCGGTTCTTTCTGCCGCGAAAGCGGGTGATCCTGTTGCCCGGATGAGAATGGCGCGGCTGCTTTTGGAGGGGAAGGCGGTTGATAAGGATGCGGAAAAGGGCGTAGCGTGGCTCCAGTTGTCCGCCGAACAGGGGTATGTGCCTGCGATGAATGAGCTTTCCCTGTTTTACCTGATGGGAAAGGTGGTGAAAGAGGATGAGGAGACAGCCCTGATGTGGATGCGCAAGGCGGCAGAGGCGGGGCATGACCAGGCGCAGCATAACCTGGGGCTTTTTTATGAGCGGCGCGCTACGGGGAGCGGGGATTATATGAAGGCCCGGTATTGGTATACGAAGTCGGCAGAACAGGGCAACATGGAAGCGCAGATGAACCTGGGTTCGATGTATGAGAGGGGGATGGGCGTGCCGGCCGATATGCGGCTGGCGGCGAAGTGGTATATAGCGGCCGCTAAACAGGGTTCCCCGCGCGGGCAGTATCAGGTTGCCTGGATGTATGCCAGCGGGCGGGGCGTGCCGCAGGATACCGAGAGGGCGGATTATTGGTATTTTATTTTCCTGTCAAATGGAGAAGCGGTGGTGAATCCCATTTTAGAGGCGATTGGGACAAGTGAGGCGGGAAGCGGCGGCAAGATACCGGTTTGGCTGGATTTTATCCTGCGCAACGGGGATGTGATCGGCAACGTGATCCGGGATTGGGGAGAGATGAAGTATGGGCGTTATTGAGCAGGGGTTTGGCGCGCTGCCGGCTGCTTTTTTGATAGGCCGGGTTATGGCATGATAAAATCTTTTCGAGATTCGTTTTGTGTACTGGGATGGCGTGTTTATTTTTGGTGAGTGGCAGAGGAAAACGGATGCGGAATGTGATGATGGCGCCGGATGAGCGTGGTTTGATTTCCCGGGTGACGGCAATTTTGCTTTTTGCGGCGGCGCCGTTTTTTGCGGGCAAGGCTGTTGCGCAGGATGAGGCAGGCGGGGGCAAGCCGTCCGATGCTTCGTTTTATTACGGCGGCGGTTATGCCGTGCCGAATGCGTTGACGCCGGAAGATTCTGACGCGAATCAGTTGCTGGTTAAGGCTGGTTTGCAATACGCGAAGGGAGAGGGCGTCAAGCAGGATTACGCGCGTGCCTATGATTATTTTTTGAGCGCGGCTAAACAGGGGAGCGCGCAGGCCCGGTTTTATCTGGGCGTGATGTATGCCGACGGCAAAGGGGTGAAGGCTGATGGGGAGCAGGCGGTTTCCTGGTACAAAAAGGCGGCAGAGGCGGGATCGGCGGATGCGATGCTGAGGCTGGCTGCTTTGCATGTTTCCGGCAAGGATGTGGAGAAGGATGTTTCAAAGGCGATGCAGTTGTATAAGGAGGTGGCTGGTAAAGGCGACGTGCGGGGGTTGAGCGGCCAGGCTGATCTTTATATGAAGGGGATCGGCGTGGAGCAGGATTATAAGCTGGCGCTGGAGTTGTACCGGAAGGCGGCGGAAGAGGGAAATGCCCACGCGCAAAGCCGTATCGGTTTTATGTATGCGCGCGGCTTGGGCGTGCCGCTGGATTATACGCAGGCTTATGAGTGGATGATGCGCGCTGCCCGGCAGGGAAATACATTTGCGGAGAGTTTTGTCGGTTCGCTGTACGAGCGCGGCAAGGGTGTGAGATCAGATTATGCCGAGGCGATGAATTGGTATGAAAAGGCAGCCGAAAAGGAGAACGCGTTTGCGGCATTCCGTATGGGTTCGCTGTATGAAGACGGTCGAGGCGTGCGGGCCGATAAGGAGAAAGCAATCGAGTGGTACAGGAAGGCGGCGGCCTATGGCAACAGTGCCGCCAGGAATAAGCTGATCGAGCTGGAAGGGAAAGAGTAAGGGATGGATGAAAGACGCATGGGTGATGTGGGCGCGTTTTTTGTCCGGGGCGGTTCATGAAGCGGGCACGTCCTTGCGGCATGGCAGGGATTGCTGTTTTTATGTTATCGGTTTTTGCAGGGTTTTTTGCAACGAATAAGGAGTAAAACAAGATGGCTAAAAGAAGATGGAGTCCAAAAGGGTTGCTGGCGGCGTGGGCTGCAATCGGTTGTTTTGCGGTAACCGGTGCGGCATGGGCACAGGATGCGGCCAATGCGGATGCAAAGAATCAGGCGCAGACGCCCAAGCGGGGCCAGATGCAGCGCGGCGACCGTACCGACGTGGTTGCGCAGTTGAGGAAAAAGGCGGAAAGCGGTGATGATAAGGCGCAGGCCCGCCTGGGGATTATGTATCAGCAGGGCATCGGGGTTGAGAAGAATGCCAAACAGGCGGTTACCTGGTATGAAAAGGCGGCCAACCAGGGCAATTCATTTGCTCAGACCGCGCTGGCGGAGATGTTTGGCAGGGGTCGCGGCGTGAAGCAGGATTATGCTGTTGCGGCCCAGTGGGCGAAAAAGGGCGCGGATAACGGCGATCCGAGAGCGCAACTGATTCTGGCTTATTTGTATGAGGAAGGCTTGGGCGTGGCGCAGGATTTGAATAAGGCGTTTGAGTTGTATACGCGATCGGCTGAAAAGGGCGAGACTTTTTCCATGTATAGCTTAGGCGTGATGTATGAAGAAGGCAGAGGCGTCGAGAAAAATAAGGAGAAAGCGATCGAGTGGTATCAAAAAGCGGCCCGTTACGATAGCACGCCCGCGCAAAAGCGCATGGCCCGCATCCAGAACGAGGTGAACAAACCCTGAAAGGTTGCCGTTTTTTGACAGAGAGCCCGCTTGGGCAAGTGTGGCGTCCGGCTGTATGCCGGGCGCTGTTTTTTTTGGCGTGCGGTTTTTTCTGCCGGATGGATGTTGCCATAAATGAATTTGTGGCATGATGCAAACCTGTTTTCGATTTCCTGCCTTTTTTGTTTTTGTTCAGATGGTTGGTGTGATACATAAGATGCGTTATTTCCCCAAGTGGTGTGTGATGTGCCTGATGGCGTTTTGCGTTGTTTGGGCGCATGCGGATGATTTTTCCGATGGAGCGCGTTTTCTCCAGGCGAAGCGTTATAAAGAAGCGGCGGCCGTTTTTAAGAAAGGCGCTGAAAAAGGCGATATGCGTTCAGCGTTTTCGCTGGGCAGGATGCTGGTTGTCGGCGAAGGGGTGAACCAGGATTTGGTTGAAGGCGTTGTGTGGCTCCGGAAAGCGGCTGAGAAAAATCATGCCGAGGCGCAGTATATGCTGGGCGCGATGTATTTTGATGGCGTTGGCGTGAGGCAGGATGACATGCAGGCGTTTTTCTGGATAAACCAGAGCGCCGAGAGCGGCTTGGCCGATGCGCAGTTTGCGCTGGGCAGAATGTATAGCGAAGGCCGTGGCGTGGATAAGAGTGAACAAAAAAGCGCGGCCTGGTATCAAAAAGCGGCAGAAAAGGGGCAACCGGAAGCCCAGGTTGCGCTGGGCGCGCTGTATGCAGCCGGCAGCGGCGTCGCAAGGGATGATGAGCAGGCGGTTGCCTGGTATAAAAAGGCGGCGGCAAAGGGAGATGCGAAGGGACAGCGTTATCTGGGCGCGATGATTGCGGCCGGGCGCGGGGTGAAACAAGATGATGAGGCTGCTTTTTCCTGGTATGAAAAGGCGGCCAGGCAAGGGGACGCGGTAGCGCAGCGCAACCTGGGTATTTCTTATGCGACAGGACGCGGAACCCGGCAGCGTTTTGAGGACGCGGCATCCTGGTATCGCCGGGCGGCTCAGCAGGGAGATGCGAGGGCGCAATATGGCTTGGGTGCGCTGCTTGCTCGTGGCGCCGGTGTGGAAAAAAATGAGGTTGAAGCGGTTTCCTGGTATAAAAAGGCGGCAATGCAGGATTTGCCGGATGCCCAGTATGCGTTAGGGCTGATGCTTGCCAATGGCAGGGGGTGCAATAAAGATGAGCGGCAGGCCGCTTTTTGGTATGAAAAGGCTGCCGGACAGGGGTATGTCAGAGCCCAGTATAATTTGGGGCTGATGTACGATAACGGCCAGGGCGTGGCGCAGGATGCCGGTAAGGCGTCCATGTGGCTGATCAAGGCGGCAGAAGGGAATATGAAGGACGCGGAGTCCTATGTGGCGTACCGCTATGCTCACGGCATCGGGGTGGCAAAGAATGATGCCCTGGCGGCACGGTGGTATGAAAAAGCGGCGCAGGGCGGCGATGCGCGGTCCCAGTACAATATTGCGGTTATGTATTTGTGGGGACGGGGCGTTGAAAACGATGATGCCAAGGCGGTTTATTGGTATAAAAAGGCGGCAGAGCAGGGGGATTTCCGTTCCCAGCATAGTCTAGGGGCGTTGTATGAGGAAGGTCGCGGCGTCAGGCGGGATTATGACGAGGCGGCTATGTGGTATGCCAGGGCTGCCGCGACGGAAAACGCCCGTGCCATGCGGGTGCTGCACGGCAAGGAACAGCCGGCGCCTGCCGGAGAGGTAGAGGAAGGATCTGAGGAATCCAGGTCGAAAGGCAAGAAGGAATTGGGAAGGCACTTTTTCGTTCCGGCGCGGCCGGATGATGCCAAGGCAATGCCTGATGCGAAAGAGGGTGCGAAAAAGTCCGGTGACAAAGAGGGAGCTGTCCGGGATTCCAAAAATGGCTTAGCGCCTGGGCAAAAAAGTGAACGAACGGTCAAACCCGGCAGCCAGGAACAGCAGAAAATAGCAGGGAGCGAGAAGAAACCGCAGCAGAAGGCGGTGGAAGATGAAAAGAAACCACAGCAGAAAGCGGCGGAGGGTGAGAAGAAACCGCAGCAGAAAGCGGCGGAAGGCGAGAAGAAGCCACAGCAGAAAGCGGTGGAGGGTGAGAAGAAACCGCAACAGAAAGCGGTGGAAGGCGAGAAGAAACCACAGCAGAAAGTGGTGGAAGGTGAGAAGAAACCGCAGAAGGCGGTGGAGGGCGAAAAGAAACCGCAAGCAGTAGAAAGCGACATGAGAAAATGGATGTAAGCGTTGGCTAACGAAAGGTAAAAGGTGTCCGATGGCGCCGGATGGGATGTGCGTGATTTGCAGCCCAATCAGGCCGGATGGGTACAATCTTGATCTGATTTTGAAAGGAAAGAAATGATGATGCGAAAAGGAATCCGTTTGATGTTGGCTGCCGCCGCGTTTGCAGTGGCCGGGGCCGCTTTTGCGGCGCCGCAGGAAAAAGGGCCTTCAAATGAGACATTTGTGCTGCCTTCAGGCGTCAAGGTGCAGATATTAAGAGCCGGTACAGGCAAATCGCCCTCGGCGGCGGATAGGGTAACCGTCCATTATCGCGGCACGCTGGTTAATGGGACAGAATTTGATAGCTCGTATTCGCGCGGCCAGCCGGCCAGTTTTCCCTTGCGGGGCGTTATCCGTTGCTGGACAGAAGGGGTACAGAAAATGAAAGTGGGCGCAAAGGCAAGGTTGACCTGCCCGCCGGATACAGCCTATGGTTCGCGCGGAACAGGCGGTATCCCGCCTAACAGCACGCTGATTTTTGATATTGAGCTTTTGGGCATTGATTAAGCCTGAAACGCATCGCGAAAAAGCGGACATGGCCTTGTCCGCTTTTTTTGCCCCCTCAAAACAGGGCAGCGCGTTTTTTGTTTAAAAAAAATGTTGTCGAGCCTGATTAGGGCTCTTGCCATGTTGCAATTATCAGTTAGAATGGTTATCCGCCTTTAATTTTTATTATAAAAAATCATGAAAGCCGGTAAAACAGGCCGATTCAGGATAGGGCCCCTGATACAAATACTGCTTGTTGCGGTGCTGATGCAGGCAGGAGGCGCAATGGCCGCCTCTTCCCGGGATTTGTGCGTGAGCTGTACGGATGCGGACCCGCTTCAAGATGCGATAGACAGTTATTACCGCAAGCAGTACGACCGCGCATTTCCGCTTTTTTACCGGCATGCCGTCAAGGGCGACCCCAACGCCCAGAATAATATCGGCGTCATGTATGAGCGCGGCCTGGGCGTCGCCCAAAATAGCGCCATCGCGGTAGAGTGGTATAAAAAGGCCGCCGAGCGGGGGCTTCCACAGGCGCAGTTCAATATGGGCAGGATGTTTTTCGGCGGTTTCGGCGTGCAAAAAGATGATGCCAGGGCCGCCGACTGGTACCGCATGGCGGGCGTGCGCGGCCATGCCCAGGCCCAAAATAACCTCGCTGTTTTGTACCAGGATGGCTTGGGCGTGAGCAAAAATTACGAACAGGCGGTAGAGTGGTTCCGCCGTGCGGCAGCCCAGGGGCTTGCCGAAGCCCAAAATAATCTGGGCGTCCTGTACAAAAAAGGGCTGGGCGTTCCCCAAAACGATAAACTGGCAAGGAAATGGTTCTCTCTCGCTGCCGAACAGGGGTATGTCCAGGCGCAGTACCGCCTCGGCATGGTTTATGAAGAGGGCATGGATGTGCCGCAGGATTATAAGCAGGCGATCAAGTGGTATCGCATGGCTGCCGAGCGCGGATACAGTCTGGCGCAGTACAAACTGGGCCAGATGTATGAAAAGGGCCTGGGCGTTCCCGCTGATGATGCGCAGGCCTTTATCTGGTTTTACAGCGCGGCGGAGCAAGGCCATCTGGAATCGCAAAATGCCCTGGGCGTTATGTATTTCAACGGAAAAGGCATCGTCCGGGATTTTGACCAGGCGGCGCAATGGTTTAACAAGGCGGCAGCGCAAGGGCTGGCCGATGCGCAAAACAATCTGGGTGTCCTGCATGAAAAAGGAATCGGGTGCCAGCAGGACTATATCAAGGCGGCGATGTTTTACCGCAAGGCGGCCATGTTGGGCAATGCGGAAGGCCAATACAATCTCGGCAGGCTGTATGCGGCCGGTATGGGTGTCCCGCAGGATGACGTCAGGGCTGCAACCTGGTTTCGCAGCGCGGCAGAGCAAGGGATGGCCGGCGCGCAAAATAACCTGGGTTCCATGTATGCCCAGGGATTGGGCGTGCGGCACGATGCCGCGCAGGCGGTATACTGGTACCGTATAGCGGCCCATCAGGGGTTGCCGGAAGCCCAGTTCAATCTGGCCGGCATGTATTACAAGGGGCGCGGTGTTGAACAGGATAATGGCCGGGCCTATCTCTGGTACAAAAAAGCGGCGGGCCGGAAAATGGCGGAAGCCCAAAACAGCGTGGGGCTGATGTATGAGCGCGGCATCGGCATTCCCCGCCAGGAAGCGGAAGCGGCCGCCTGGTACAGCCTGGCGGCGGAACAAGGATATGCCGAATCGCAAAACAACCTTGCCAACCTGTATTACACCGGTCGCGGCGTCAAGCAAAACCAGGCGCAGGCCTTTATCTGGTATCACCGGGCCGCAAGACAGGGTTTGGCTGCCGCGCAGAACAACCTGGGCGTCCTGTATGAAAAAGGCATGGGAGGCGGGCAGTTTCTTGCCCAGGCCATGCAATGGTACAACAAAGCGGCGGAGCAGGGCGTTGCTTCAGCCCAGTATAATCTTGGCCGGTTGTATGAGGGCGGGATCGGCGTGCCCAAAGACATGATTCAAGCGGTAGGCTGGTATAACAGGGCGGCTGGACAGGGTTTCGCTGAAGCGCAGAACAATCTGGGCGTTCTCTATTATGAAGGAAAAGGCGTCAAACAGAATTACGTGCAGGCTGCCAACTGGTTTAGGAAGGCGGCAGCCCAGGGCATTGCCGAAGCCAAGAACAATCTCGGTAATCTGTACGTCAGCAACCATAATGTCTATTATGTTAGAGGAGTGTAGGAAAATCCGGCTTTGATCCGCCGCTTTAAGGGGGACGGCGTTTCGTGCAGTCCCGCTTTTACAATGCGGCAGGAAACGGTTTTCCGGTTTGTATGAAAATCATGAGACAGCCCGTATCAACCGCGCGCTATGCAAAAAGAACCCTGACGTGGGGGGGGATGTTATTGGTCGTTTGCCTTGCCCTCACGCCCGATGCGGCGTGGTCTGAAGACTATACCGACGGGGTAACCTATTACCAGAAAAAAGAATATGTGCAGGCCCTTACATTTTTCAATCGGGCGGCGGAAAAGGGCGACATGCGGGCACAGGCGGCATTGGGCAGCATGTATTACAACGGCGATGGCGTCAAAGCGGACATGGTCAAGGCGGCTTACTGGTATGAAAAAGCCGCCCGGCAGGGGGATGCGCAGTCGCAATTTGATCTGGCCGGCATGTACGAGACAGGCGAAGGCGTGGAAAAGAACGACGCCAAGGCTGCGGAATGGTATAGCAAAGCCGCCGCCAAAGGCCATGCCAAAGCGCAGGATAATCTGGGATTCCTTTATTCCGAAGGCAAAGGGGTTACGCCTGACGATGCCAAGGCACTGATGTGGTTCAAAAAAGCGGCAGAGCAGGGATTGCCGGAGGCATTGGCCAATTTGGGGGTATTTTATTCCGAAGGCCGTGTCGTGGAAAAAAATCTGGCGCAAGCCGCCAACCTATACCGGCAGGCAGGCAGCCAGGGAGTGGCAATGGCGCAGTATGAACTGGGCAATGCCTACAAGGATGGCCTGGGCTTAAACCGCGATTATGCGCAGGCTTTTGTCTGGTACAAGCGGGCTGCCGAGCAGGATTACACCGAAGCGCAGTATGAACTCGGACAGCTTTACCTGGAAGGAATGGGCGTGCCTGAGGATGACGGGCAGGCGTTTTTATGGTTTTCCAAAGCTGCCGAAAAGGAATTGCCGGAAGCCCAAACCAGTGTCGGCCTGATGTATGCCACTGGAAGAGGGGTTGAAAAAAATCCTGAAAAAGCAGCCAAATGGTACAAAAAGGCGGCGGAAAAGGGATTCCCGGAGGCGCAGCTTTTGCTGGCGGAGCTTTATTACAAAGGCGAAGGCATGCTGCGCAATGATAAAGACGCGCTGGAATGGTACAGCAAAGCGGCAAGCCAGGGATTGCCGGAAGCGCAGGATTCGCTCGGTTTGATGTACGCGCGCGGCGATGGTGTGGCCCGTAACTATAAAAAGGCGGTGGAATGGTTCAAGCTGGCGGCAAACCGGGGATATGCCGAATCGCAAAATAACCTGGGATTCATGTATACCCGGGGCCTGGGCGTCAAGCAAAATTATGAAAAGGCGCTCATGTGGTACCGCAAGGCGGCGGAGCACAATTTGCCGCAAGCCCAATTCAATCTGGGCGGCATGTACCTGCGGGGTGACGGCGTCAAACAAAATTACCGGACAGCGGCGCAATGGTTTAAAAAAGCGGCAGAGCAAGGGATGGAAGAAGCTCAGGAAAGCTTAAAGCGCATCATGCGCAACGGCCAGGTTATCAGCGAAGAAGACATGAGCATCTGATTATGGCAGTCTGTCCTGTGCGAAGGCGGCAGGCAGGCTGTTTTATTTTGCCGCTTCCATTCATCTGGAACCGCTTACCGGAAAAAACGGTCTATAACCGGTTTCAATCCCAGACCAACTCACTATCCATATCCTGACATGAAATCCGTTATCCGAAACCTTTTTCTACTGCATCGCTTCTCTGCCGGATGGCTCTTTTTCACGCTGTTGCAAATCGCTATCCTGCCGTTTGCCCAGGCAGCCACGACAGATGAAGGCTGGCGGTTCTATGATCAGGGGGAATACGGGCAGGCGTACCTTCTCTTTAAGGAAAATGCGGAAAAAGGCGATGCCAAAGCCCAATATGCAATGGGTATTTTTCTGGCAGAGGGCAAAGGGGGCAAGCGCAATGAAACCGAAGCGGCAGCGTGGTTCAGAAAAGCCGCTGACCAGGGCAGCGCCGAAGCGCAAAACCGCCTGGGCGATATGTATGACCAAAGCCGGGGGGTCAAACAGGATCTGGGCCATGCCCTTCTCTGGTACCAAAAAGCCGCCGAAAAGGGATACGCGCCGGCGCAGGACAATCTGGGCAGGATGTATGAGCTGGGCCGGGGAACAACCAGGGATTATGCCAAGGCGGTCTACTACTACACCCATGCGGCCAACCAAAATAATGCCCAGGCCCAATACCATCTTGGTTTAATGCTTGCCAGGGGATGGGGGGTAAAACAGGATGTGCCCCGCGCGGCGGAATTAATCAAAAAATCGGCGCAGCAGGGAGATGCCGAAGCCATGTATATGCTGGCCCAGATGATTGAAAACGGGCATGGCATGCCGAAAAATCCGCGTGAAGCCCTCAACTGGTACAAAAAGGCAGCCGATGCCGGGCAAGACAGGGCGATGGAACGGCTTGCGCACGTCTACCAGATTGGCGATCTGGGTGAGCCGCAAAATATAACGCTGGCCCAGTCCTGGTACCAGAAAACCCGTGCGGCGCGCAACCAGAAGCATTAGGGTCAGCCCTCATTAAATTGTCTGCTGCAAAGCCGCTTTATCCCGTTTGCCTGCGTTGCCGGTTCAAAATAGAACGCGCCGTATGTTCAATACGTCATCGCCCCATTTGGGCCCTGTGCTTTGGCAGACAGAAAAAATCGACTTTTCGCGACGGCAAATTAATGAGGGCAGACCCTAAAAAAATAGCTTGGGGTTCAAAACCATTATTTTTCTCTCAAATCCTTTCAGCCGTCGTGTGGCCTTCTGCCGCAAAC
>Ga0082212_10001407_pt1 | contig 35455 bp, 20 predicted proteins | sample TergutNt197P3_FD_71548 | JGI IMG/M metagenome (GOLD analysis project Ga0082212, IMG submission 71548) | Neocapritermes taracua P3 segment gut microbial communities from Petit-Saut dam, French Guiana - Nt197 P3 | ecosystem: Host-associated > Arthropoda: Insects > Digestive system > Gut ...
TGTTTCCACGAATAACGGCGCCAACCTTGTACCATCAATAGCATATCCAGGGCAGCACGATGCGTATCGTCGTCTTTTTCAAAATAATACAAGGGATTGCGGACATAACCCCTGATTTCCGACATCAACAACAGTTCGGTCAGAATGTTGTGTCCACATTCAACCTCATTCGCACCGTCTCTCACCGACAGCGAAAACGCTGTTTGAACAGGATTCGCTGCATGGTCGGCTATAGATAGTTCCAAATCAACCATCTCGTGAGGCTTGTAAACCGGTTTGCCTGTTTTAGCCTTGATATCCAGAAACTCACTGTTCAATAATTCATTCAGGTTGACAAAAATCAAACGGTCGCAAAGAATTTCTCCCGTACCATTGAACAGTACGATTTGTGAAATACCCGGGGGTAATTGCGCTTTATCTATTGTAAAGTCAAATTCAGTTTCTTCAATGCGGGTATAGTATGCGATTTGTAACTTTCCGCCGATCAAAACAGTTACGCCAAGCATTTCAGCAGGAGTAATACTGTTTTTTTTCAGGGTAACAAGGATACTGTCGGGATTTGACAAATTATCCACTTCCATCACTACACCCTGCGGCAGGCACGGGGGCAGATCAAATCTGTATTGTTTTCCGGAATATTCAACTTCTGCCATGTCTTTTTTTCCTCTGGTGCCGGTTCCGGTTCCGGTTTCTGCACCGGAACCGGGTTTATATGTAAATACGCCTTTCCATTCGTGCAAAGTTGCGAATCGACAGATTTCCTGTTTTTCACCACTCATCACCGTACCCGTAACGTCAATCGGGTTACCGGCTTCGTCAGTAGCCTCGAAAGCAACGCGCGATGCAACGCCCTGAACCAGATTACCTCCTTCGGGGAAAAAGCGGAGGTTGACTTTTTTTTCGATGACTGGTCGTTCTCTTTTCATCGGATAATTACCGGCAGGCCCCCATTTGCCATATCGCATCATGTTTTTTTCTTCGAAGTTACCTTCTGTTTTCGGCTTGTCGAAAACGGGCAACAGTCTGGAAAAGATAACGTCGTCGCCAAAACTCAGCATGTATTTTGTGTAGGCGCGAACCTCGTAAAAGCCAGAATAAAACGTAAGATGGTCAAGCGTAAAATCACCGTGACACTGCCCGTTTTCTATTTTCAGTATCCGCCTGTCAACGATTTCGCCTCCCGGATTCAAGAGTTCGACGTACAGGGTTTTACTCCATGGACTTAATTGACGATCTCCGGATGTTACAACATAACACTTGAACCAGATTAGGTCGCCTTGATAGTAGCTTGTGTTATCGAAATGCAGATACACCTTTTCCTGTGGGAGCGCTTCCGAAAAGTCGTTCAACGCCTGAACGAAACCAGTTATTTGGCTGGTTTCGCTGTTAATATCCTGACCAAACGCTTGAAGATTAAGCAAAAGGAGCAAAATGAAACAGGTAAAGGTGCTATTTTGATACTTCTTCATTGATTATTTTTGTTTTAATCTCTGAAAGATTATAAATTACTCTACTAATTCTCCTTTCGTGTTGAACTTATACTCAATACCGTTTTTCGTGAGAGTAACAACACCACACTCGAAATGAGCCATAGGATCATAATCGTATTCAGGAGGTATTACTATAATACCTTCATGGTTAATAAATCCTATTTTCCCCCTAACTTCCCAAGAAATACCACCAGCTGGATGTGGAAAATCATAACGATCACCATCTACGAAGTAGGCCATGTTTTCAAATACAGATGAAATATCACAATATTTTACAGGTAGAACGACTTTCCCATCAGTATTAATTAATCCCCATTTGCCATCTGGTAACATGCCTCCAATATTTTCAGATAATATTCCTATATTTACATAAGCTAATCCCTTCAAACCTGGATGATCATATTTATCATAACAAAATCTTGATACCCAATCATAAACAAAGGGTATAACGACTTCATTTTTCACATTTATAAATCCCCATTTTTTAGTTTCAGGGTCTTTTACGGCTCCTAAACCTATATTAAAATCCTGCACATGTTCGTACATGCAAGGAATTACTAAATCGCCATAAATATTAATAAAACCATACTTTTTTGTTATTGTATCACGTACAATAGCCAATTGGTCTGTAAAATCAAATAATTTAGTTGAGATAATATCATTTGGAATAACGATATTGTCTCGTACTACAATACCTCCATCGTATCTATCAAAAAATTGCCCATGCACTTCGAAGATAGAAAATACGAGAACTATTATATAGATAGATTTTACCATAACGGATTATTGTTTACTCATAAAAAATCCTTTTACCTCCTACTGGTTATTTTATCTGTCTTTTTATTAAGTTCTACCTGATATGCATATCTACATCCTTTGGCTTTTCAGTCAACAATTGTTCGTCACTGTTTTTCCAGTAAACGGCAACCTTTTCTTTACTTCCCGCTACATATAAATTTCCTCCGGATACGAATAATTTATTTAATGGTTCAATCCCTAAAAACTCCTCTGTTCTCAAAAATCCGCCATCATCGTTAAGTTTTTGTGCAATGCCGTTTTTCCATAAAACAGCATTAGAACGAAAGTTATTTCTGCAATTTACGAAACCCGCGACAAACACATCGCCTTGTTCAGACACCGAAATGGAATTGGCAGTTCCTTCAATGCTATCGCAATTCATGATGTCAATTTTGTCAACATTCAGGTGGTGAGGAATGCCGTTTTTCCACAATATCGGAGTTTTTCTGCCGCAACTCGAGTCAATGTATTCAAATCCTACAACATATTCGTCTTCTCCCGACACATAAACTGAATGAGCGGCAGAAAATTTAGCGTCATTGAGTTTTTGTGCGATACCGTTTTTCCACAATGTTGCAGTATTGTATATTTCACCGGTTGATGGACATTTGCATGATCCACTTCCAGCCACATATACATCGTTTTCTGAAACGAAAACCGAATTAGCGGTTCCCTTTTCATCAGAAAGATTCTGAACAATGCCGTTTTTCCATAATCTGGGAACTCCATAAATCGAATCCGGGCCCTGCAAGTCGGACTTAAAAATTTCGTATCCAGCCACATACACATCTTCACCGGATACATAAACCGAAGCAGCTATCGAATGAATAGCCTTTTCACTACCAAGATTTTGCGCTACGCCATTTTTCCATAACTTAGCATTACAAGACCATAAAACTGCATTATTTGAAATTTCAATTATTGGGAATCCGGTATTTTCAAAACCCGCCACATATACATCATTGCCTGCTACGAAAACAGATACAGCGAAAGCCTGCCTATTTCCGTCAGAAAGGTCTTGTTCAATGCCATTTTTCCAAAGTTTAGCAACTATTTCATTGTTGATGTAATAAAAATATCCTCTGTCATAGTGATTTTCTTGTGGAAAGGATTTTCTCCAAAGATCCTCAACCTTTTCATTATTATCGTTTTGTTGATATCCCACAACATATACATCTTCATTCGCCACATAAACCGCAGTTGCTCTTGCATTTTTTATCCTTGAATCCGGTTTAGGATTCACTTGGCTTTTCAATATATCGTTTGCCCCTAAAAATAGAGCCAATACGAATAGAATCAATACATTTTTACTCATAGTTGTTTATTTTACAAGGGCGTTTCAGACCCTAATTATCATTTACTTAAACTTCACATTGCTCAAATCGGTTTTTTTTAACACAAGGAAAATCCCACTGTTTGCCGCTATTTGGATGATTATCGGATCATGGCCAACAGCGGCAAATTGCAGAAATTGACAAGGATCATCATCCGCGTCAATTTCAAAATATCCATCCTTGGAACAAGTTGTTTTTTTATCACTATTTTTCGAGATCACCGAACCGGTATTGCTCGTGGTGGTAATTACCTCAGGCTCTTCTTCCCGTAATACATAACCGGTTATTCTTATTTCCGAAGCTGGAGTGTAATTTTTATAAGACACTCTTTCCGAAACCGGCGTATTGAATGATCTTAGGGAAAGCCACGCTATCGACTCCGTGTTTGCCGGTTGAATACTTAGCCCTTCCAAATCTTTTTCAATTTCAATATTTTCGTCAAAGGTAATGTCACCGCATCTTATATATTTACCGTTGTTGTACAGGAGAATGGCGTCATATTGTCCTGTCGGAAATTTTTCAAAATAACGTCTACCGTTTATGACGGAGTCCAACAGATGGATTTCACCGGTTTCCTTTTTTTGAAATAAAAGATTTGCAACACCCGACAAGTCATTTTCGTAGGGTAAATAAAATATCAGTTTCATTTCGGGGTACACGACGTAAATTGCATTGGGATGCCATTTCTGCGTACCGTCAGCCCCATACATATACAATCTTATAGAATCGGGAATGATATCTTGGCCAAATGTCATGGTTGTACTTCTAAAGATAAATAGGACAATAATTAAAAATAGTGTGAATATTCTCATACGCGCTCAATAAAAAAGTTTTCTCTCGATTTCAGTTGATGGCAGTAAGTTTGCCGCCAACAAATTTATTGGCGGCAAACTCTTCCTGTCATCCAACACGATTCATTTCTCCGACAAACCCAAGGCTTTGCGGAGATTCTGTTCCATGCGGGAAATGTGGTTTGGATTGCGGCTGAAATCTTCGCGAATCATTGTTACCTTGTTGTCTTTGAGCAGTTTCAAAAACTCGTTAAGCGCCTGTTCGGGTTCGGGCAGTTCGAATGGCAGACTGCCGTTCTGCTGACGGTACTCGCGAAAACGCTCATTTTCGAGCAACAGCACGTATTTGAGCGGTATTTCTTCGCGACGCAGCCGCTGCAGGCACTCCTTATCGCTTGTGGCGTCAATCGCTTGTTTGAAAAGCGATTGGGCCTGCGCATAAGCGGGAACGGAAAGCCATCCGGCTGTATTGCCCATGTAACAACGCAAATAAACGCCCGATTCCTTGACGTTATCAATCAGCAAATCCCAGTATTGACGTAAGAACGGAGCCGCGTTCTTGCCATAATATCCTTCCAGAAATTCGTCGATAAGTGCATGTTCATCAGCTTCGGGGTTCCACAACAGATGCGATAGAACCCAGTTGCGCATACGCACAAAATCGCCTGCATCACAATACACATCTCCCTGCTCGAAAAGTCCGATCGTATGATTCTTGACGAAAAAACGAATGTTGGGAGCAAGTGTTTGCACATTGGGATGGGGAAGCATATACGACGAAAAATTGGTGACGTAGTTCCAAACAAACAGATTGTCGGCAATCTTGCTCCAAGCCTCGATGTCGTCGCGCAACGACTTGTTGTGATCGCCTTCGCCAAGCGGTTGCGAAAACGAACATTCGATCGTGCAAAGGCGGACAACTACATTTTTACGCGGTTTTACTTTCAGAGGCGCTTTCCGGGTATATTGATAAGCGAGCGTCTCCACCCAAATGTTGGGAAATTCCTTTTCAATAGCCTCTGCCACACTGTTCACAAAGCGAATCAGCGGACCCGATTCGCCGCCTTCTTCCGCCACAACCGCCTGACACTTACCGCATTGGCAAGCGCCATGCCAGTCGTTTTGACTGATGGAAATAAAATCCATGTCAGGATGTTGGCGAAGCGTATCCAGCGCATTCTTGATAAATTCCGCCTTCATTTGTTCGTTAGTGAGGCACAGTTGCGTGTGCTGATACGAGCGTTTGCCGTCGATTTGGCTGTACCATTCGGGATGTTTCTCGAAATAAACATCAGGCGGCAAAATCGGAAAGAAAGAATGAACGAAATACTGAAATTTGTGATACCCGCCGTATTCGGGACGGATATTGGTGAAGTAACCGTTGTTTTTCATGCGCGAGGCAAATACATCGGACTGTTCGGCTTCCACGTAATACTCGTTTCTGAAGTTCACATCGCTACTGTAAACATCCTTGTAAAACGCTTCCCGATAGATCAGTTTGGGTGCGTATTTGATATTCATCGCCTGAACCTTCAGCGTTTTAGCGACAGGTACATGCTTTTCGGACGAAGTCCACCAGCGCACGCCACAGGCATTTTCAAGAAAAGTATTGACGGCGTAGAGCGTACCACGAACGGGATGCCCAACCAGAACGACATGGTCGCCCGTGGTGGAGATGACAATGCCATCGTACGGCAGTTTGCCTGCGTCCAATCCGGTAACGAGCGCCCGCGCCCGTGCCGAGTTGCCGACTACCAACTGTGGCCTGCTATTATCGGCTGCCGATTCCTTGACAACCGCAAAATCAGCGCCTGCGATAGCGTCGAGGTGCTGTTTGAGTTCTTTTGCGGCAGTCGTTTCCACCTGCGAGGGATTATCGGGAATGACAATCGAATACTTTGCTTTCCCGCCTTTGGCAAGGGTCAGCGTATTACTGTCGGTTGCCGTGCATGAAAAAATCATCGCACAGGCTACCATCATTAACAAAGAATTAACTACTTTCATTGCTGTGTCAAAAAAGTTATTTGTTAATCAAGCTTGAAATAGACGCTCAATTCGCTGAGCAGCATCTTGGTAGTTCCAGGCCCGCCAATACCGCTGCTGAAAACGGGCGCGCTTGTACATTCGATACCGGTAAACCGGAAATAGCGGGCGCTGGCGAGTGGCAGGTCAAAATAGCGACCGCCAGCATACAGACTGTTGTCGTAGGTAAATTCACCAAGATTTTCCCATGTTTCATTATCGAGACTCGATTCGAAACGCACGCGGGTCGGCGCACGCGGGTCGGCGCGTCCGTTCGTGTACTGGGTAGCAGGGGTGATGCTGACTCCAACCACAGGAATCTCCAGTCCGAGGTCGATGGTGACAAATTCCGGATAGTTGGTGCTTGTTTCCCATGTGTTTTGCACGTTACCGTCGTAAATCTTAGATGCCGTGTTGTCGCCATTTTCACTTGAAAAATCTATTACAGCGCCAATTGACTTGTCGATGACGAGCGTGTTTTCGATGCGCCATCCGGGAATGATGGAATCAAGCCATTCATTGTCGATGTTGTAAAAGGTAGTTCTGCGAAACGCTGTTCCCTGTTTATAATCGTCAATCTCCGTCACATCGGTCGAATTTTCTACCCGGATTCTTTTTTCGCTGCCGTCAACAGCGGTATAAATGACGTCCGTGAACCGCGCGCCCATGCCTGAATCAGCGTTCGACCACTCAATTCGCAGATCGTTTTTGCCGGTCGTCGTCTTCGACGACATCAGTCGATGGGAAAGCGAGTTGATAAAAGTGCTGCCCACCGATTGAGAAAGCAGTTCGATTGGATTGGACGAATTACCCTTGCTGTCAAAACTTTTAAAATACAAATTATAGGTACCTTCGTTCAACGGAATAATTTCTTCCACCAATTGACCCGCATAGACGTTTATCATGAGCGAATCTGCATAATCATTCCAGTAGATACCCACTTTGGACGTTTCCGGATCGGCAATGCTGAAAATGACTTTGATACGTTCATATCCGATGTACGATTTAGCGCCCGACACGGCGCCGAGGTACCGGATACCTCCTTCGACAACAAACTGCTTGAAAGTATCGTCCTGGTCCTTGCACGTTATCATCAAAAATAATGCGCCAAACACTATAATAAGCGATGTTTTGAATTTAAAACCTTTCATATTGTTTTCTGTTTTTAGTTATACAATCATTTCACTATTTCGCCATACAATGTCAACTCATCTATCGAATATCCAGCTCCATCGTTCCATGTTTTCAGGATTCGAAAGCGAATCACGCGGATTGGAAAATAGGGATTGGGCTGTTCGTCCGACGGTTCAACGTCGAAATTTTCACCTCCGGGCCACACATAATCATTATCTTCCTGCGTGATAACACCCGGATCGTCGCCCGAAGGCTTATAGGCGTTGTACTTTCCCAACAGCTGCCAGTCGGAACTGAAAATATCGTCTCTGGGTGCAGCTGAGGGCGAGCCGTAGACCTCGAACTCTTTGACCTGACCTGCAAACAGCCATGCCCACCAGGGTACTAAATTGATGCGCGAGATTTTTGCCGTCACGCCAAGGTCGATGGTGAACGTGCTTGGCAGACTTTTGACGTCGGGAATAAAATTATTGGCCCATCCGCCCCATGCACATATAATATCGTCAAATATACCTCTGAACACATATCCCGGATAGTTGTTTTCGAGTGTATTCTGGAAATCGGAAGGCAACTTGAACTCTTTCCAAATGGTTTTGTCGAGACGCTCTTCATAGAGCGGCGTCAGCGTATAAACCTTTGTATCGGATTTGTTTCCCCAGCGGTCTTCGAGATAGGCGAAAAACTGACAGGGTTGTGCCGACAATCCCCTGACCGTAAACTGGGCATTCGGGTTGTTAATCATATAGGTTGCAAGGTATTCGGGGTCGTTCGACAGGGTTGTATCCTGCATCAGCACCACCTTGAGGGGCGTCCCGTAATCGTTGCGGAAAGTACCGCGGATACCGCCGAAAACGGCGATAACTTCTAACGATGGAAAAGCCCGCTTAAGGGGCGGGTCAGTAGGCGAAACAGTCACAACGACCGCATCCGATTCCTTTTTGTTTATTCCTACACTGTACAGTCTTACCTGATAATCGCCTGCAGCAGCAAATCCTTCGATACCCAGCGTATCGGTATAGCGCGATGATTTCGTTTCGCGCAACACGCCCGGAGCCGATTCGAACTCTGCCCTTACATACAGCAGGTTTTCATCTTTCGGCAACGAATAGCGAATGACGGATTTTCCGGCCATGTTCTCAACGGAAACCGTATTTTTATCAATTTGAACGGGCGTTGGAGCGCTTTTGTCATAATAGACTAATCTTTCTTCTTCCGTACATGACATAATGGCCAGGGGAAGCAAAATAATCGCTATTTTTAAAATTAAATTTTTCATAAACTGTGTTTTTATTATTATTTATCTCTGTTTACCATCCCAGACTTTGAACAAGATTCTGGTTTCGTGAAAGTTCGCTTTCGTTGATAGGCCAGAAATAGTCTTTAAGACCAAACGAAGGGACATACATGTTATACGGCTTAAAGATGTCTTCGGCCGTGCTGTTAAAGCCACACCAGCTCTGAATAGGACGGCTGAGGACTTCGCGGGCGGTTTTCCAGCGTCGCAGGTCCCAGAAGCGCTGACCTTCAAAAAACAGTTCGATCATACGCTCGCGTTGAATGATTTCCCTTAGGCCGGTCTGCGTATTATACTTCTGCGGGTTATTGGAATACGCTGTCCAGGCATTGACAACAGGCTCCAATCCTGCACGTTCGCGTATCAAGTCCACATAATACAACGCATCCTGCCGCGTCGTCTGGCTGTCGTCGGCCTCGTTGAGCGCTTCAGCCATGAGCAGATAGAGTTCAGTCAAACGAAAGCTGGGCCATGTAAATCCGTAAGGGGTATATGCAAGCGAAGCCGGTTGAAGCGATTCGGGATGCACCATTTTTTTCGGCACGAAACCGGTAGGCTGGCTGTTGTTCCCGAGACGGAAACCGCGTAAATTATAATGATAGAGTTCTTCCGGTCGACTGTCGTCGTAACGGCCTGCTCCATACCATATTCCCTTATCAAAGCCGAGCCACGCATAGAAACGGGGTTCGCGATCGAAGTTCAGGTACGATGTTTCGGCGCCGCTGCGGATGTAGAGCTGGTCTTTTTCGGTGGCTCTACGCAAGGTATAGCGATTGTTATAGCCCCAGCTTTTGTCTTCCTCTATCGGCACGCCGTTTTCGGAATAAAACATTTCGGCAATCTGCAACGGAACCGACAATACCATGGCCATCTGCGGCTGGGCGTCGTAAATGGGATTAAGTGTCGGCGCCGTGCGCCAGTCTATCCAGTAAACCTGTTCCCGGCTGTCGCCCCATATCAGTTCGCTGCCCCAGTCTTCGCATATTTCCATGCGAAGCGTCATTTGTTGAATGATCGTATCGGACAGATTGTATCGGGGGTCGCCGGGGAATTTATAAAGTTCCATACCCAGCGAATCCTGACAGATATATATCGCGTGACGACATGCTTCGACAGCGCGCTTCCATTTTTCCACCCTTTGCGATTCGTCCTGCGGAAACAACTGCGTCCCGTCGACGTTTCGCATCGCAGCAAACTCGGAGTTGCAGTTGTACAGAGGGCTGGCAAGCGTCACGAGCGCTTTGGCTTTCATGGCCGCCGCGATCGGCAAGGTAATGCGTCCGAGGTCGGTTGATTCGGAACGTACCCTTGCAGGTAGCAACTCGATTGCTTCATCGAAGAGTTGGGTGATCAACTCAATCGCTTCGTCAATCGTATTGCGCGGTACCTGTACGCCTTCGACGCTGGTGGCGACCGGGAGATTTTGGGCGACAAGGGGTATAGGCCCGTAGTGTCGAATAAGCAGGAAATGATACCAGGCTTTCAAAGCCTTTACCTCGCCGACCCATTCCCGGCTTTCCGTTATCTCAAGGTCGGGAATGGGGTAAGCCTCCAGTCCCTCCAAGAATGTATTACATTCGCGAATGGCGGTATAATACTTGTTCCACAAGTTGGTAAGTCCGCCAATATCGACGGATGGCGACAACTGTCCCCGCATCACACGACATCCATATCTTTCAATATTTATTGTGTACCATGGTTCGGGAATTGTCCATATTTCGTCGCATCCCTGCACGTCGGGAGTTTCAGCACGCACATGATTCGGCAGATAGGAATAGATGCCGAACATGTAGCGCATGGCATGCAAGCGCATGGTAAACGCGCTTTCGAGCGTAGCTGTGCCGTCGGGGACAACATCCAAGTAATCGCAGGCAAACAGCGACAGGCACAATGACATTACTATTGTCTTATAAATTTTTTTCATACGATATTTATCTTTTAGTTAGAATGATAGATTTAAACCAACATTGACAACCCGCTGAATAGGATATCCTAAACCGTTTTCACCCATCTCAACGTCCCACAATTTGAACTTGCTCCAGAGAAACAGGTTGGTACCGCTAAGGTAGAGACGCAAGTTGTTAATATGGAGTTGACTCTTCCATTTACCCGGAATGGTATATCCCAATTCAACGCTTTTCAGGCGCAAAAACGAGCCGTCGCGCATAAACCAGGTGTTATAAAAACTGGGAGCATCATTAGCGCCAAGCACACCTACATTATTGGTATTGCGATCATAACTTAGTCGCGGCCAGGTTGCATAGATTTTACTGTTGGATTCCGACCAGTAATCGTCGGCGTAAACTTTGAGCAATGCCGTATTGTTCACAAAAGGAGAGGTATAGGCTCCGTTTATCCAAAATGATTCGTTGGCTAATCCCTGAAAGAAAAGCGAAAAGTCCACGCCTTTGTACCCTGTCGAAATTCCGAATCCGTAAACGATTTCAGGCTCTGTTGGCAATCCGATGGGCACCTGGTCGGCTACCGTGATGCGACCGTCGCCATTGACGTCAGTATATTTGATGTCGCCGCCGCCATAGGGATACGTCGATATTTCCTGTTTGGGAGCGCTAAGCGTTTCGGCGTCGTCCACGAACAGACGCTCGGCAATATATCCCCATCGCTGACTGATCGGATAGCCTATGCGCGAGCGCCACGGCTCTTTGTAGGCAGGCTCGTCGTAAACAAGATATTCGCTGGTGGCATACGTAAAGTTGGCCCGGGCCGACGTCCAGAAATCCTTTTTCCAACTTTTCTGATATTCTAAACTGAGATCCAAACCTTTACCAATCGCTTGCCCCACATTGGCATCGAGATTGTAAGTAAGACCCATCGTCTGAGGTATGTAACTGCGTGTCATAAGAATATTGGTGCGCTTTTCGTGGAAATATTCCCCAATAAGTTTCAGACTGCTTTGAAATAAATCTATTTCCACCGCGTAATTCGACTTGTACGACGTCTCCCATCCGATATCGGGGTTCGCGTCGCGACTCATGGAAATACCGGTAAAATTAAGATTGTAACGGCGACCGAAGGTCATAAGCCTATTTTCATCAGTCATGTTCATTAGCGAGAGATAATAAAAGCGGTCCTGCTCTCTGCCTATCTTGTCGTTTCCAACCAATCCGTATGAATAACGAAATTTCAACAAGTTTACGGTATTACGCAACGGTTCCCAAAATTTTTCGTTGGATACAGTCCATGCCGCGCCTGCCGAGGGGAAAAATCCCCAGCGGTGGTCACTCGCGAAGCGTTCCGAACCGTTGTATCCGAAGTTAAATTCCAGAAAATAGCGATTGGTATATGCGTATGTAAAACGTCCCGAAAGGCCCAAGTTGCGATGAGGAAGCGAGAGTTCAAGACTTCCGGTATTGGCGTTAAGCTCTTCGCGTATTATCGTTACCAACAATCCGCTCACGGAGTGGTCGCCAAACTCACGGTTGTAGTTTGCCATTACTTCCGAGTACATTGTGGCCTGGGTGACCCTGTCATCAGGAAGTTCGTAATAGGACAACCAGTCGGTTCCCGTATTGGTGCTTGTAAGCATGTATTCACCTGATATCGGGTCAATGCCATGCACTTCATACCAGTAGGGATTATAATATCGCTGTACGGAAAACTGCGCCAATCGCGAAAAACTTAGCATCGCCCTGAGAGACAGACCCTCGGTCAGGAAATCAAGTTTTTGCGTACCTTCCAATTGCGCAAGTATCTGCGAGCGGCTTTTATCCTTGTATCCGCGTACCGACTCGGCGTAGGGATTGAAGTACATGTTGTCTTTGTTGCCGAACAAAATATGCTTCACCAATTCATACTTGCCTGCACTGGGAAAGTAGGCGGGGAAAAGTACGGAATTGGATTTGACAATATTTCTAAACATGTCGGCGCCGCTGGTTATGGGACCGCTGAAATCGTCGAATGTACCGCTCAACCGAACGTTTAGATTGGTCGTACTGCTCAGCCTCAATTCAACATTGGAACGCAACTGGAACACGTTGTTGCTGATGTTGTTGTTGAAATTGTTTCGTTTATCCACCTTCAGGATTCCAGTATCATGGTTAAACGCGCCCGCCACATAATAGCGTGCCACTTTACCGCCGCCCGACAGACTAAGGTTGTAGCGTTGGTTCATGGTGTTGTCTTTGATGAGCATGTCCATCCAGTCTACTGCGGGGTAGCGGTACGGGTCGACGTTCCGAATGGTATTTTCGATTTTCTCGGCCGTAAACGGGGCGTAACCCATCGGGTCGCGCGTCAATACGGCTTCGTTGGCCAACTGCATCCAGGTGATCGGGTCGGCAAGCTCCAGCTTGCGCGTAGGCGATGAAAAGGAGTTCTCGATGCGCAACTGTATTTTTGTTGGGCCTTCATCGCCCTGCTTGGTAGTAATGAGCAACACGCCGTTTGCGCCCCGCGCACCATACAGGGCCGTGGCGGTTGCATCTTTCATCACCGAAAAACTCGCGATGTCGTCGGGCTGCAGGCGAGCCAGATCGGTCGTAGTCAGCTCAACGTTGTCGATAAGTATCAAAGGGTTACGGTTTGTGCCGAAGGTAGTGATACCCCGCACAAAAAAGTCGGCGTTGTCGGCACCCGGCTCGCCGCTTCGCTGATACGCTATAACGCCCGCCATCTGGCCGGCAAAAGCCGTTGTCATGTTACTGCTCGGTACTTTCAGGTTGGCGGGAGATACCGTCGTGATCGAACCAATCACGCTCTCTTTCTTTTGCTTTCCAAACGCCACCACCGTTACTTCTGCAAGCTCGTTCACTTGCTCTTCAAGTACGACAATCAATTCTTTATCTTCCTGGTATACAACCTCTTTAGATGTCATGCCAATATAACTGACAGTAAGCTTGGTACCAATAGCGATATTTTCAATTTCAAACACACCATTTTCGTCGGTTATTACACCCCTTGTACTTCCGACAACCTGGATTGTAACACCCGGAATGGATTCGCCTTCCTTATCAATAACCTTACCTTTTACCTTTCTCGTTTGTTGAGACAGGGACGTATGAGCATTGTCGGGCATCGCCACCAATACCGGCAAATTGAAACAATTCAACAGCAGCATCGCGATTATCATAAGAGGCAATTTCATTGGATTAATTTCTTTTTTAACTACGTTTTTTTTCATAAATCAAATTAATATTTTATAAATTTCTTAAATGTCCGTAATAGACTAACTATACAATCAATTGGAGCTTATCCTCCGCACTTTTCTTTTCTTTGAAAATTTTTCATTCTGATTTCATAACAAGAAGATTTTAAAATGAATAATGAGGACTTCCCGCACACTCGTTTTGTTTTTCAAAGGTTGGAAGTCCTGTAAACCTTTGAAAAGCATATATTAGTTCCCTCCCCTATGGAGTTGTGATTAGATTACGGTCGCGCAAGGCTTGCACATTTTTCTCCCATGAACCGCCTGTCGCCCACATATAGTATGAGAAATAGGAGACGGTATGCTGATGCAGCGGAAGCCAGGGCTGAAATTCCACATAGTAGTGACGGGCATCGGGATTCGAGGGATGGTTCATCCACATGTGCAGAAAATAAGGTCGCCTGACCGGAAAGGCGCCTACAAACGAAACGTCCTCTTTCGTATCGTAACCGGCATTCCAGCCTTCTTTCAGGTACTGTATTCGGCCGTAATACTTCTCCGGTTTCATGATATAGGTCTGTAATCCGTCCAATTCGGGAATGATAAACCGATCTTCCAAACCGTGTGCCTTGCCCAATTCCAATATGGGTTGAGGGCCAAGCACATTCAATTCGGGATTGATCATGTTGAGCGCAAAACGAACTTCGAGCAACGGCGTATTACCATACAGGGTAAATATTTTTTCTATTTTGTTGCCGTAATAGTCGGCTGTCATTTTCACTTGCGTGTAATCGCCGCTTCTTTTGATCACCTCGGCATCATATACTTTGTGCGTTTCCATACTGGCTTGTCCTAAAAAGTCTTCAAAACCGCCGTAGGGATAATATCCCCGGTCCCTGAACGGACGGTCGTCGTCGCCCGATTTTTTAGGCCATAACTTGAAAAACACATTGTCGTTTCGTTCTTTCACAACATATTCAATCACCCGGGCACCGGCAGTCAGCAAGGTCACCCTGACATGGTCGTTTTCCATCTGGTATTCGTTGATGCCGTCGTTGTTGAGATCGACCTCTTTCAGGGTTGCCGAGCCGGTGTCGCCGTCTATGCCTAACTGGGTGGAAGCAGTCACGCCCATGGCCTCGATTTTCACGGTATAGGTGCCCGGATTTTGCCTGACATCGAATGTCAACGTTTGAAAGGTGCCTTTTTCGATCGGGACGGTCTGGTCGGTAGTGTAAACAACCTTGTCGGGACGATCCCGTTCCATCATGGTCAATTTGACGGTCACATCTTTTTGATCGGTGAAATTATGGATGGTCACCGGAAACTGAAACCCTGACGATGCCCCGTATAGCAACTGGTGGGTTGAAATGGCAGGTGGCAAGTTAAGCGAAGCCATCGTCGATTTAGTCGACTGGTCCCAGTCAAATTGCACAACCACCGCGTTCAGGTTGTCCATCGCTCCGGCCGAAGGATTGATCTCGAAAACCAAGTCTTTGGAACTGTTGGCAGGCAGTTGAAACGAACTGCTTTGTGCGCCGGCTATCGACAGGTGTTTCGGCAGTTTCACGGATAATGTGCCCTTGAGGGCATAATCATTCAAATTACAAACAGAGACCTGCAGCTGATGTCCGTTCATCACTGCGTTCAAATTCAACCGGTCGCCAAAATACGCTTCGATAAAGTCGCGGTCGAGCATCAACAGTTGCATGGCTTTACGGTATAAAGCGGGTCCGAGTATTACCCCGTTTTCAGCAATGGCTACCGCACGCCGGTCCATGATGGCGCCCCACATTTTTGAACGGTCGAACGGGTCGCCTTTCTTATTGAACAGGATCATGCTGTTGTTTGTTCCGCCCAGCAGCGAGCCTGTCTGGATGACAAAAGGTATTGGCCGCTGATTGATCTGCAGCGCGTTGCCTGCCGATGCATAATAGCCGTCATAGCCCCCTTCCAATTGAGTTGCGCCTTCCACATAGCTTGCCCCTTCATTTACATTTCGAAACAGATACCCCTTCTTTTCACGTGCAAATTTTTGCCACGAATCACTCTCAAACATGCTCTGTACCTGTAATCCGTCATAATCCACACAGCCGAAAACAGGCGGATAGCCCACATCCGTGACGATGGGAATATCGACCGCCTTCACCCATCCGGCTATCTCTTCTTTGGCCAAAAACTCCATGTAACCGCAGAAGACAAACCATGAGTTGCCTTCATTCATCCCGGCGCCAATCACGTCTAACGGATTGCCCGGCGTGCAGGTGACGCTTTTGATAAGCGTTTCGGCGCCAAACCAGCCGCGTTTCAAATCATATTCCTTCAGTACGCGTTCGGTATCGGCAAGGATGGTCTTGAATGTCGCCAATTCTTCTTTTTTCCCCAGCGCAACATAGATCGTCTTTTTCCCATTTTTCAAAACAAATGCCTCCAATGCGGAAAAATCATCGGCTTTTGTCTGGTGACCGTCGATGAAGTAGGGCAATTGATTGTTTTTACGCCGTAATTTTTCGCCTGCTTCCGATGTCCGGTCGGCAAAAACGAGCACGTTGTCAGCCGACCCGACGGCGGTTTGAAGCGCATCGACCGATGGATGCTCCAACACGGTGTACGATGCAGAAACCAATCCGTTGAAAAAACCTTCCTGCATCTGTAATCCTCTGATACCCATTGCTTCCGCAATATCTATCTTCGACTGCAGGATTGTTTTGGCCAAATCAGGCATATTGATTTTGTACAAATTCCCATACCGGTATTGCTGCCTGTAACTGTCTTGCCAATGGTCGGTATAGCCTTGAAAAGTAAACGGATTCATGATCGCGTCTTTGGCAGCTTCGTGCTTATTCTGAAAACTGTCAAGCGAGGTGTTGGATACGCAACCTGTTATGAATGTCAACAGGATACAATAGACAATAGAACGTTTCATTTTGTTGAAATAGGATAATAAGTTAATTGTTTAAAAACTCCATGGTTCTCGTGTAGTAAGCATCCGGTGGATTGCCGCCTTCGCTCAGTTGTGTTACATCGGCTTTTTTACAGACGTCAAGGAATTGCTTTATTTTCTCAACAGCAGCGGGTTTGGCTACGCCGGATGCGTTGAAAATCCGGCTGTCGGTCTTGCCGATTCGCTTGGCAATCTCAAAGGTGGCATAAGTCAGCGGCAGACGGGCGGTTTGCACCCGCAGCAAAACGGCGGGGTTCGCCTTGACTGCCTCTTCGGCCTGGTCGAACAGTTGTTCGTATTTATCAAGCAGTTCAGCCCGGAGAAACCCTTTTTCGTAATGGTCGTAGGGATGCTGGAAAATATCAAGAACGATACCGGATTTCTTCAGTTCATCGTGCGTAATGCGAATGTACTGCTCAATAAACGGCGCGGCGTTTTCGTAGTATCCTGTCAGAAAGTCGTCCATCTCTGCCTCAACATCCACATCCGGATTCCATAAAATCTTGGCTAACAGATACGACCGGAGTTTTTCAAATTCTCCGTTGTAAGAGGTATAGTTGCCTTCGGGGAAATGCGCTACGACGCCATTCTTGATAAAAAACTGCACATTTGGCTGCATGGTAAAGAGTTGGGGAAACGGGGCCATATAATGCGCAAAATTTACAACATAATCCCACAACAGGATATTATCTGAAATTTTGCCCCAACCCTCGATAAAATCCCTTTGTTGCGGGTCTTCTTCAAGCGTTATGTGTCGATGCGCCCATATCGGGGCTAACATGATATTGACGTTTGGCAGCGGCCTGACCTTGGTGGGAGGTTTTACGCTGTACCAGTAGGCTAATGTGGAAATGATTTTGTCGGGAAAACGTTCGGCCACCTTGTTTGTAAATGTGATAATCGTCCCTGCCGGACTTCCGTTGGCCTCGTCGATAGCGCGGCAGGCGTCACAGGTACAGTTGCCATCGGTATCGTTCTGACTGACCGACCAGTACAAGGCGTCGGGATTTTTCCGTATCCGCGCTGACAGGCTATCGACAACAATTTTCAGCACATTCGGATTCGTCAGACACAACTGCTTTGGATTCCGCTTGCCGTCGATCAGTGAAAAATATTCAGGATGGTCTTTGAAGAAGGTGGCAGGGGGAACAAGTAAATCGAATGTATGAACAAACAGTCCCCATTCAGGCTCGGTGTACTGGGATTTATGCCAGTCAGCATAAAATTGATCCCTCAAAGCCACAGTGTAAAAGTCGTTGCGGAAGGTATTGACGGGTATTTGTGTGTCATGCAATCCTTTCGCAACGGATACCCTGCCGAGGGAAGGATAAACGAACGCATCCGGGGCGTAGCAACGGTATCCCAGATAGGATTCAAAGAACGAATAGACGCCGTAAAGCGTTCCTTTCCGGGAGCCGCCCTTGATATAAAGCCTGTTGTCGTCCGACTGGATGGTGAATCCATCGCGTTGCAAGTCGACCGTCGCGACAGGCAACTGCCTGTTTGTGGCGCCAATAACCACTTCTTTCGCCTGTAGGGGATGATTGTCTTTGACTATCTCAATCTTGACCGGATTAGTCAATGCCAGCAAACGTTTAAACTCTGCAGCTGCCTCGTGTTCGACATCAGTAGCCGCGGCAGGTATGACAATAACGTATTTTCCCGAAGATAAGTTCAGTTCCTGCTGGCAGGACATGAAACCGAAAAGGATCATTAACACGGTAAGCGACAGTGCCGCCTGCCGTAACGGCAGCATCGTTAAAAAACGGGAACGGGAACGTTGTCCAGTTGACTGCTTGAAAGATTTTTTTCTCATGAAGGATAACATATTTTTAGTTTGTTAAGGTGAATAATTACTCGATGACTGACGCTTTTATTCGGGCATTACCGGCGGGACATGAGCGCCTTCGTTCAATTGGACTACGCCCAACCGATGGCAGTCCTGAAAAAATTGTGTTTTTTTCGCTTCGTCGGTAAATTCGCCGCGACCTGCTATTAGCTTGTAATAGCGATACTGCAATTCCGACCGTTTCACGCGGTCGACGGCGTCTTGCTGGTCGACCGCATTTTTTGCCTGTTCCCAAAGTGAATCGAAATGCGCCAAAAGCTCATCAGTGATATACTTGTTGAACAGTTCCGCCGGATCAAAAATGATATAAAAATGTTGATCGTCCGGCGAGAAAAAACTGTGTAGCGTCTCTAAATATTCTTTCACGAACGGACTTGCCTGCCGGTAATAGCCGTCTAAAAATTCCTGTTTATGATGCTCGATATCCGTGTACGGATCCCACAAGAGTTTTGCCAGCATATAGGCGCGAAGTTCGCCGAATTCGCCGTTTTTTCCATCCTGGTAGTTACCCTGTTCAAAGACTCCCTTCACGCTGTTTTCGACAAAAAAACGGGCGTTCGGCTGAAGTGCATTCAGGTTGGGAAACGGCGCGAAGTAATGCGCGAAATTTGTGGTATAATCCCAAATGTACAGTCGGTTACAGATTTTCGACCAATTGGTGATATTACTTTTAGCGCCTGCATTGTTGGGACAATATTCGATGGGATGCGCATTGCATCCACCCGTGCAGAGGCGGATAATCACGTTCTCTTTCGGTTTGGTGATTTTGGGCGGTTTCAGGGAATACTGATAGGCCAGCGTTTCGATGACCGCATCGGGAAACTCCTCTGTTACGGCATCGGCAACCGCATTTACGAAGCGTATGAGGGCGCCGGCATGTGAATCTTCTTCTGCATCTACGGCGGCACAGGCCTTGCACGTACAATACGATTCGATCACATAACTGTCGTCTTGCGATACGGAAACGATTCGGCCTTCCGGGTCGGCCCGTAACCAGGATTTTACTGATTCAATGACGATGCGCAACACATCCGGATTGGTCAGACACAATTGGGAATACAAGTAATCTGCCGTTCGCTTGCCCTTGATCTCCGAAAAATATTCGGGATGTTCCTTGAAATATTTTTCCGGTGGGAGAAGAAGATGGAACGTATGCACAAAATTCGGCTTTGTAAAGCGCATGCATCCGCCGAGCTCTTCCGGAATATCCCGTGTGACTATCCCTCCGCCAACAGAACTACCGTTACACCGAAGTTTAACGCTAAACGGGATGTTGAAAGTAGTCGACCAAAACACATCCCGGTATTCAAAAGCCGGTTTTTCGATCACCTGATCCGGGAGCGACAAAGTCAGCGTCTTCACTTTCGGGACTGATTCAACATCTTCGGCAAAAAAACGGCAGCCCAGCAATTCCAGCAAGCCATATACGCCGTACAGTGTTCCGCGACCGGCGCCTCCGGCTATGACCAATCGTTTTTCGGATGTCGTGATCTGAAAACCGTCCGGCCCCAACGTTTCGCGGTCAATCAGGTAGCTGCCGTTTTCACGATTCGTCTTTCCGATCAGAATTTCCGTTTTTCCCGGTTCCCGCGTATCGTCCGTTAGGATCGGAAGCGTACAGCCCGTCATTTCCCTGACATATTTTTGCAATTCGGAAGCGGCAGTCTTTTCGGCTCCCGACGCTACTTTGCTTACGATAATCTCATAATCGCTTTTTCCGTTTCTTGACAAGTGAATCTTCTTTGCATTTGAATCAGCTGTACATCCGTTCATGGCTAAAACGGCAAAAACTGTCCAAACAAGCCAGATGTACCGCTTGTGCCTGAAATACTGTTTGTAGTTGTGAGTATGCATGATTTTACCGGTATAATTTATTATTCTTTCGTAATGATCACCCTGTCGATGTATACTGCCTGTACTTCCCGTCCGCGTCTGGGCGGGGCAAACCAAACGTAAAACGACTGGTTTATCGAAACCGGTTCAAATTCGATTTTCTTATAGGTTGAACCGGCAATTTCAGAAACACCGAGTTCCTTTTGTACTACACTTTTATTTTCTGTCGAATTGTAGATACCCGTCGTCATGGCAAGCCCGTCGGTTGCAGTCGCATCGCACCGAACGTAGGCTACAAGCTTGAATTTCGTGTTGGCGCCGACATTCACCGTCGGCAGTTCATCCAAAGGAATATGTATCTGTGCTGCCCATTCGTTATGGTTCCCCGGCATTTTTACGGCACGTCCGTTCGATGCGTTCGGGTCGTCAACTATCATTTCCGAACCGCGTACATTAACAATAAGAAACTCGTTTTCTTGAACTTCAATCGAACTCGTCGAACCGAAGTTCTTGAATTTTTCCAGCATGGCGGCCATCTTAACGAACCGATCGAACATGCTGTTTTTGAAGTTGGCAAACATTTGCGGCGAATTACCTTCCCGATAATGGATTACTTCATATTTTTCCAGCATGGAGAAAAAATGGTTGCACGCTTCAACAGGATCGGCGGGGCCCATAAATTTTTGACCATTCGTTTCGGCATATTTTTTGAATTTGTTATACCCTTCGATCCACACATGGTCTAACGGCAAACGTTCCCGCTGTAAGCGCCTGACAAAATCGGAATCTTTACCGCTTTCTTTCCCGGCGGCAGCAATTGCCTCGTCAAAAAGCGCCGTTGCTTTACAAAGCGTCTCGTAATCAAGCCAGGCGCTTGTGTTAGCGCTGTAGCAGCCGATGTGTTTGCCTGTCGATTCGGCCTGATTAATAAGCGTATCGAAATATTTCAACAGGAACGGCGTTGCCCCTTTTCCGTAATATCCTTCGAGAAATTCCAGTTTCAATTCATTTTCGTCGAGCGACTGGTCCCACATCAGTTTCGAAATCACCCAATTGCGCATCCGGACAAAATCGCCGACCGCGCAGTAGGAATCCCCCTGCTCGAACAGTCCAATGGCTTTATTGTCAACAAAAAACCGTATATTCGGCGCTAACACGCGAAGGTTGGGTTGTGGCAGAATATAGGATGAGAAATTAGTCACATAATCCCAAATATACAATTGACGGGCAATGCTGCTCCAGCCTGTTATGTCGTCGTAGAAAGTTTTGTTTTGTTCGCCGGTAAGCGGCTGAACAAAGGAACACTCGATTGTGCAAAGACGAACGATCACGTTCTGACGCGGTTTGACGAATTTTGGCGGCTTGCGTGTGTATTGATAAGCAAGCGTTTCAACGTACACATCCGGAAATTCCTTCTCAATCTCCTCGGCTACCGCATTGACGAACCGGATCAAAGTACCTGATTGAGAACCTTCTTCTTCGTCGACTTTTTTACATTTTTCACAGGTGCAGAATCCGCGCCAGTCGTTTTGGCTGATCGAAATAATTTTCGAATTTGGATTTTTGCGCAATTCTTCTATCGCGTTTTTTGTCAACTCTTTCCGCATTTCGTCGTTGGTGAGGCAGAGTTGTGTATATTCATGTTTTCTGACACCGTCGATTTCGCTGAACCATTCAGGATGGGCGTTAAAGTATTTATCCGGCGGTATCAAATGGTAGAATGAGTGACACCAAAACGTAATGTGATGATGATTGCCGTATTCCGGTTCGATTTTCGCAAAATGACCATTACATTTCATTCGAGGCGCGAAAACGGGAGCAAACGCATCCTTGTAGAATGCCTCCCGATAAAACAGTTTCGGCGCGTAGGAAAGGTTGATCGGTTTCAATTCGAAAGTCTTGTGTGTCGGAACGAATTGCTCGGTCGACGTCCACCAGCGCACGCCGAGCACTTCTTCGAGGAACGTGTTCACGGCATAAAGCGCTCCGCGCTGCTCGTGCCCCGTCAAGAGAAGTTTATTCTTTTTTAGATGGATTTCAATGCCGTCGTAAGGAATTTGCTTCTTGAAAACTTCCGGAAAAAACTTCCGTGCCCGCGCCGAATTGCCGACGAGAATCTGCGGTGCGTTTTTCGGAACATCTTTTTCGGCGGCAACGACCCAGTTGATGCCGGTGATTTCGTCGAGATGTGCTTTCAACTCTTTCGCAGCAGTTTGTTCTACGGGCTTAGGCGCGTTGGATAGCACGATTTTGAAATCGGTTTTGCCGTTATTGACTAAGTACTGCCCGAAAACATGCAGGCTCGGAGCGAAGGATAACAGGGCAACCAATACTTTTACGAATAGATTTTTCATGCTAAAATGATTTTAAATTATGAATTTTCATTACTAATGGGTGTGTTATGTTATGGATGTGTTATGGATGTGTCATGGATGTTTCATGGATGTTTCATTTACCAAAAGATTACTTTCTCCACCGGAATAGCTCGGCGTCGCCTGCATCTATTCGATACCATGAACCGTATTTGGATGCGTCTTCCGTCGAGCCGTCTTTCAGGATCAGTTCGGTCTTGTCATTGAATGAAATGCTTAAATCAATCGGTTTCACAATGCTTTTGTTTACGATAACCAAGTATTGATACCCGTCGTTCTCTAACAGTGACACGATAGCGCCGTCATCTTTCGTGTCCAACGTTTTCACGATTGGCGGCAGTTGTTCCAATCTTTTAGTGCCTACCGGGATCGTGGCGCCTGTATGGCGAATCGACAGCGTTTTGGCGCCCATGAAAACGAATGCCCTGTTTTGCAGTTCTTTGTTTACTTCGCGGACAAGCTCATAGACTTGGCTTCGTTTCTTTGTGTATGAAATGGGGCCTTCGTGAAAATTCCAGATGGTTGTATCCGCCGGCGTCCAGTACGTGAAGTATTGCAGGTATTGAGCGCCATAAGCCAGATTGCTGTACATCTGTACTTTCAGATGCGCGATATTCGGGATGGGATACGGGTTGTGGGCTGTTGATAATGCAAACGCCCAGAACGGTTTGCCGGATTTCCGTGATTCTTCCGCAATCACTTCTAAATTTTCGTACCATCTTTCCCGTATCAGGTTATCGCCAACAATCGGGTAAAAGTCAAAAGACAATACCTGAAGATCGACCTCTTCGATAAAACGTTGCACATAGCGCTGATATGTGTCTCCCAGAACCTCATCCGGCGCATAATTGGGCAGCAAGTTCAGGTAACAGTAGTGTTCGTTGTCAACTGCCCTGATTCTTTTCGCCCAGGCGGCAAGCTCCGGGAAGCCGCTGCAAACAGGTTCGTCGCGCAGGAAATAGCCGGCTAATCCGGGATGGTTTTTCACTTTGTTCACAGTCGCTTCCGGCTCTTTTTCAAGTTCCGCGCAGGAAAATATGGATTTGATACCTACGGCAGCCGCCAAGTCCAACGCCTGTAGGGCATCCTCAAATGTACTCGTGTGCGAAAAGGTGAGATTGAACCCCGCATCCTTTAGCTCCTGATAGCGTGCCAAGGTAGCCTCTTCGGCCGGGATGCTGTACCAGGCCAATATAGGAATTTCCCCCTGCTTGTTTGGAATTACTTCCTGTCCGGGTGCTTTTCCTTCGCATGAACTAAAGAAAATGCCCGCTAAGGCAATCGAAAAAATGAAGAATAAATGATTAAGAAATGCCCTTGAAAAATTGTTAATATGCGTTAAATGGTGTAGGGGTGGGGGTGAATAGGCTGATAAACAAATAGTTGCAATTCGCTTTTGGTCGCGATTGTTGTTTCGTGTATGTCTTTTTCTACTCATGATCACTAAATTTGGATAAATTCTAAATTATTAATATTAACGGCGACAAAGATAATAATGATTTTTATATAAAAAAACATTCGACAAGAAATTTTAAAAAAATTTTTTTAAATAAACATGCGGCCAGTTGTTGCTGGCCGCATGTCCGTTGCAAGGGAAATCATTTGAAATACACTACTCCATGACCGGATAGGATGTACCTGCCGTCCCCAGTGCGGCAGCCTGTTCGGCGCTTAAGGGTACGCGCCACACGGCTACTTCCGAGATGTCAATATCTCCGTCTTCGCCGTCATCGTCGGCAAACAGCAATGCCCCGGCCACTTCCAGCGCGTAGCGGTTGTCGACATTCAATACGTTGGCGGGCGCTTCGTGGAAGAGTTCGCCGTCGATATAGAACTGCAGGTATTCCGGCAGTTTGCAGACGATCAGCAAGCGGTGCCACTGGTTGTCCTGCGGCACGGGATTGGTTGAATAGCCGATGTTGGAGTTGGTAAGGCCGCCGTTGGGCCGGATGAAGATGTCGCCGTCGCGGCTCATGTCGGGGTTCGTTTTCAGGAAACAGTACCATTTGTTGAGTTCCGGCAGGCGGTAGTCGAACAGGAGGGTGTATTCGTTCACTTTCGCGCCCGGTATGCCTTCGGTTGTTTCACCGTTGGCGTCGATGCCGTGGTCGGCCATGAAATAGCTGCCCGTACACACCCGAACTGCCTTTTTGCTGTCGGAAGGGCCGGCCACCGAACTGAAGCCGTCGGTCGACGGGTTCCCCATCTGATACATCGCCAGGTCGCGGCCTATTTCCGCTGCGGTAAGGTTGGCGGGGTCGTCGAATCGCCAGACTGCCGAAAGGGCGCCTTCCGACAAATAACCGGTAGCGCCGGCGCTGCCCAGCGCTGTAATCGCGTCTTCATCGAGCGGCATATCCCAGATGGTCACCTGGGCAATGTCAATATCCCCGTCTTCGCCGTCATCGTCGGCAAAAAGCAACGTGCCGGCCACTTCCAGCGCGTAGCGGTTGTCCACATTCAATACGTTGGCGGGCGCTTCGTGGAAGAGTTCGCCGTCGATATAGAACTGCAGGTATTCAGGCAGTTTGCAGACGATCAGCAGACGGTGCCACTGGTTGTCTTGCGGCACGGGATTGGTTGAATAGCCGATGTTGGAATTGGTAAGGCCGCCGTTGGGCCGGATGAAGATGTCGCCGTCGCGGCTTATGTCGGGGTTCGTTTTCAGGAAACAATACCATTTGTTGAGTTCCGGCAGCCGGTAATCAAACAGGATGGTGTATTCGTTCACTTTCACGCCCGGTATGCCTTCGGGTGTTTCCCCGTTGGCGGGAATGCCGTGATTGGTCAGGAAATAACTGCCCAGCGCAACCCGCACCGCCTTGCCGCCGTCGGGTCCTGCCACGGAGGTGAACCCTTCGGTGGATGCCGTCCCCATCTTATACATGGCCAGGTCGTGGCCGATGGTTGCTTTTGTCAAGCCGGAGGGGTTGTTGAACTGCCAGCTGCCGGTGATTCTGGGTATTTTGGGCGCCTCCATGTTCGGGTCGTCGCCATCCTGCGAGATGACGACCCTGACCGTAGGCAAGCTGTATACAACGATGGCCACTTCACAGTCGCGTTTGAACCCGGTATTCGGGTCGACCGTGATTTTGAGGTTGTTGGAAGCAACCTCCGGGGTAAAATCCGTGCTGCACCATATCTTGGACGCTTTCACGGTGATGATGTCGTCGGATGAAGCCGTGACATAATAGACGCCGCCCTCACGCGGGACGTCTAAGATCAGTTCGCCGCCCACTTCTAAGGTCGGTATTTTACGCTGGTATTCATCCTTGCATGAAACGATGATGGACGACAGCGCGATTACTATTATCAATTTGTTTATCAAACTGTTCATTTTATTTGTTATTAATGGTTTCACTTATTTTGTCAGCCATATATGGGCATTGTGGTCATCCACGCCATTGAACTGCCTGTCGAGCGCCTCCTGGTAGTTTTCCGTATTTTGAGAAGCCTCTTCGGCGGGATAGAACCAGCGGATAGGCAGGCGGTCGGTCAGTTCGTTCTGATTGGTTTCGGGGTCGATGGGAAGCTCGGGCCATCCGGTACGCCGGTTGTCGAACCACGGGTCGAACTTGTACTGGATGAAGGAAGCGACAAATTTTTGTTCCATGATTTTTCGCAAATCGTCCTCAAAATCGGCAGGCGCTCCCGACAGCCGCAACGACGCTTTGTTGAGATGTTGCGTGATGTAGGCATCCGTAATTTTCCGGTTGTTGTGGAACAGGGGGTTGTCCGAGGTATTGTCGGCCGTAAACCGCAATCCGGCCTCAATGCCTTTCAGGTAATGCTCGGTTGCGGTTTGTCCCGGCAGCCACCCCCGGAGGGCGCCTTCGGCAAGGATAAATTCCTGTTGTGCGTAGCCGACCTTGACAATCGGCTCGCCTCCACTGGGCTCGTCCAAGTAGCGCGGGTTGATGCGGCATGTTCGCCTTTCGCCGGTCAGCCTTTCGATATAGGTATTGTTCCACGACGGGTTGATGCCCGGATAACAGGCCGTATCCGTCACCGCTATGCCCTGTGCCTGGTAGTATTCCGAAGGCTCGGCGTAATAAAACAGCCGGTAGTCGCCGTGTGCTTTCAGGATGTCCAAGGTCACATTGCTCATGCGCAAATACATCCACGACTGGTTCGACACCCTGAAATAAGGCGGGTACATACCCGGCTGATTGCGGCTTTCGAATTGGAAATTGTCGGCGTTCGATGCCAGTAACGGACGGGCGGCCACTTCGGCGAAACGTCCCGGAATATTCAGGTCGGGCGTATCGCCGGCTCTTTTCGAAAGGGTGATCAGCACTTTCAGCGCAAAGGAATTCGTCACTTTCTGCCACTTTTTAGGATCGCCGTCGAACAGCACATCGCCCGCAAAAGCAGCTGTTGCGGCGGCAAAGTGGGCGTTTGCCTGGTCTAAGTCTTCGAGTATTTGCCTGAACACGTCCTTTTGCGTGTCATATTTGGGTTTGATAATCCCTTCGCTTTCAGCCATCAATGCTTCACTGTAGGGGATGTCGCCCATGAACATCGTACAATAGTACAGTCGAAACGCTTTGGCGAACAGGAACAGGCCCTGGTAGGCGTCCTGAAATTCCGGGCTGGCGTTTTCCGCCATTTTGCCCGCGGAGGTCAGTATGATATACCAGTCGAAAGTTCCCCGTCCCAGCAGGTTATACTGCGCTGCCTGCGCGCCTTCGGTATCTACGAAAATTTTCGACCGCATCCCGTCGTTGGCGACCGAAACCCAGAAGTCATACTTGACTAGTTCGCCTGTCACCGATGTGGCCAGCAGCGCCGCCGACGCCCTTGTCGTCGCGTTCGGGTTGGTGTTGATCTCGTCAAAATTGTCGGTACATGAAGACATGCCTGCCATCACGCAGGTCATTATGCCTGCCATTATGCCTGTCATCACGCTTGTCATCACGCATGTCATCATGAATTTCTTCATGCCTGTCATCACGCCTGTCATCATGCCTGTCTGATATTCTTTAATATAGTCCATGATATTCATTTTTTAAAGTTTAAAATCAAGTTTCACATTGAATCCCACGAATCGCGGTAGCGGGGCGTTCTCGTCGTCCTGTCCCTTGTCCGGGTCGGCCCATCTGAACTCTTTCACCCAAATATACAGGTTCTGCCCGATCAGGCCTACCTGCACATTATCCAATTTCATTTTTCTGCACCACTCTTTCGGGAGGGTGTATCCCAAAGCTGCCTCTCTGAGTTTCAGGAAAGTAAGGTCGAATACGGACGAGCTGATCGGGCCTCCGCCATACATGCCCCGGATATACTGCTCGTAGGAAGTAGGGATGTCGTTGGGCGCAAATTCGCGGTTATCGGATGCGACGGTTCCGTCATAATTAAACAGCACGCTGCCGCCATTGGTGATTTTCACGCCTTTGCCTACATAGCCGGCATGGTTGCCGTTCACCACTTCGTCGTATCGCCATGCGTTGTCGCTGTCGGGATGCGCGCCCGTGCGCCACATGTCCCAGTCGGAATCGTTGTCGTTTTGCCCGCCTACGCGTCCGTCGAACGAAAACATGAAAGTAAAGTTCTTGTATTTCAAGGCATTCGACCATCCCCAAACCCAGTTCGGGTCTTTATAAAAACGGTCGTTGACGGTTCTCATCTTCAACAAGCCGTCCGGGCGGTGTACCCACTGTCCGTCCGGACTTTTCTCGAAATCGCTGCGCGATTCCCAGTTGACTAATTTGCCTTCGGCTACCCAGTAGTACTGCGATGAATATACCGGGTCTATCCGGTTGTATACATAACGCGAACGCGACCAGTTGGCTGATGAAGTCCACACCCAGTCGTCGGTTTTGATAATATCGCCCGACAGGGCTAATTCCCATCCTGAACGCAGATATTCTTCATCCCAGTTGACCAACATGCTGTTAAATCCCGACGCCCGGCTGATGGCCGCTTCCCGCTGGTTGTTGTAATACAGCCTGTGGAAATAGGCCACATCCGCTCTGAGGCGTGCATCCAGAAACCGTACTTCCGTGCCTATTTCCCATTCTTCGCGTGTTGCAGGTTTCAATGAGCCTGAACGGCTTACCGAAGGGTATCTGGCGCCGGTTTGCCCTTTATACATGTTGTTCATGTCGATGCTGTACGTCATGTTAATGGAATAAATACCCGGCGGCGATTTCGTTTGCGTCCATGAAGCGCGTAATTTCCAGAAATTCAGCTTTTCAATTTGCGGCAACAGTTCGGTAAGCACCAAACTACCCGACACGGAAGGATAGAAGAACGAACGTTCGCTGGCGTCTAATGTCGAAACCCAGTCGTTACGACCGGTCATTTCTACAAAAGCAGTACTTTTCCATGCGAAGCCTATCCTGCCGAATACGCTGTTGTTTTGGATTTTATTCAACCCCACGTCGAATAGGATTGGTTCTACGGAAGCTTTCAGGGAATAGAATCCCGGAATGCTTATACCGCCTGCTGTTCGCCCGCTAAATGCCTGAGTTTTATTGAAATAAACGGAAGCGCCGACAAATCCATCCACACTAAAATCTCCCCATTTTTTATCGGCCATCAGCATCGTTTCACCATTAATCGACCAGCCTTTGTTCATGCTTTGGAAATACTCGCCGAGCGGCGCTTTACGCAGGGTGCTGATAGGCGTTTTTTCATTGATCCCATAGTTGTAGCCGTCGGAGCCTACTTTCGCAAAAGCCTTGAGCCAGGGGGCGAGTTCGTAGGAAAGCCTGAACTGTCCGCTGTAAATATCCCTTTCTTCTGCACGTGTTACTTCATATTGCAGGAAATAGGGGTTGGTGTACCACACGGGACTCCACCAGTTCTGTTTGACATGCTCCTGACCTTTTACCCAGTAGTCCCGGAAATCGCGCAGGTCATATTCAGCACCCGACCATACGAGTATGGTGTAGATGATGCCGGTAAGTCCATAGCCTTCGCCATAGACCTGTGGCGTATCCCATTTCCCGATGGTTGCCGAACCGTCCATTTCTAACTTGCCGAGTTTCATGTCTCCGGCAACCATGTAATTGAACCGGTTGCCGTAGTTGTTGGGATATTGTCCGCGGTTGTGAACATGCGTCATCGACGTCCTGAAACTGCCGTTCTTTCCCTTGTACGCGACATTGACATTGTTATTGGTCACCATGGCCTGCCGGATAAAATTCTTAAAATTATCCTTACCCCTCGTGACCAACGGCATTTCGCGCCATTCGTAGGTAAAAGGGTCATATTGAAGGGCTGTGCGACCGATATCCAGCTTGTCGCCCCATACATAGTCTTCGGGATCGTACCTGCCGCCTATACCGGAGCTGTACGACGTCTGGTTTTCGATAAAGGTGGCATACCCCGCATTAAACATGTTGCTGCTGCTCACCGACACCTTGACGCCTTCTTCTTCCATCCCCCTTTTGGTGGTAACCATGATGGCTCCATTACCGCCCCTGACGCCATATAGCGCCGAAGCGGTCGACCCCTTCAAGACGCTGATGCTCTCGATGTCATCCTGCGATATATCGCGCAAGCCGAGGCTGGGAAAGGCAACGCCGTCGACCACGATCAATGGATTCTCACCACGCAGCTGAATGGTTGGCGCCTTGTTGAAATCCGGATCGTTGTAAACGGTGACGCCGGCAATTTTACCGGTCAGCTGCGAGGCTGGCTCAGCCGCCTTGACGGTGGTAAAAGCATCCCCTTTCACCGTCTGAACCGAATAGCCCAGCGCCTTTTCGGCCCTTTTGATGCCCAGCGCCGTCACGACGATCTCGTCGATCATGCGGCTTTCTTCCGCCAGGGTGATGTCAATGGTTCGCTGATTGCCCACCGTGCGTTCCTGCGTTGCGAATCCGATGAACGAGAAGAGCAGCACGTCATCCCGATTCGGTACCTTGATGGAATACCTGCCGTCGACGTCGGTAGCCGTGCCCAGCGTGGTACCCTTTATCAGGATGCTTACGCCGGGCATCGGTTCGCCATTCGCGTCGGTCACCACGCCGGTGATCGTGACGTCCTGCATGACTTCCATACTGCGCCCATCCGTGTTGATGGATGGCGAATAACTTGTTGCAGAGGCTGCTACAAGTACGAAAAAAATGAATAGAAACGAAAGTTTCATCACTTTAAGAAAATTTAAAAATAATTTCATACGTTCATATTTTAGTAAAAATTATGTATCATGTTATATTTTAATGAAAAGTTATCATTTTATTGAAAAGTTATCATGGCGGCAGAAAGCGGTTCGAGTACGACCTCCATTTTACCGGATTCCCGTATTTTTCCGGCAGTATCGTCGGGTGTGGCGTGTATACGGATATCTTTTTGACCTGAAGCGTCAATGGTAACGGATTGACGTTCGGGAAGATAATTAACTAACAGTTGAGATTTGCGACCGTCGGGAAGCATCCAGTTACTCGTGAAGACCGATTCGAAAAGTATCTCCCGTCCGGCGGAGCGGGTTATCATGGGGACGTGGCGTGTTCCTTCGACCGGGAGCGGCTTCATCATCCGTCCGTAGATGAGGCAGTCTTTTCCGGCGCCTTGCCGCCAGCGGCTCAGGTTGTTGATTAACTGTACTGTTTGATCAGGGTCAGGGCCGGGCGCTGTCCAAGAGCCTCCCCAGTCCCAGATCATTTCGCCGTCGTCGCGGATAATGACTGTCAGCAAGTCGCCCGCGCAGAAAGCATAAGCAAGTCGTTGAAGAAAGTTCATCGGCGACTGTTCGATATTTATCATTTGGCTTACGCCATTCTGGTTGCCCATGAAATTATTTACATATTCGTGGTAAACGTAGGCATAGACCGGTACGGGGCATCCCATTGCCAGGTTGATGGTTGCCCGTGCATCGTTGAACATCAGATACTGCATGAACGGTTCGGCGGCGGCGGCTTCGCAACCGATCAGGCATTTTGTTCCGGCACGGTCGACAATGGTCCGGCAGGTATCATAGATTGCCGCCATCTCTTCGACGAGCCAGCGTCCGGGGCCATAGTCATGTCCGTGTTCCGTTCCATAGCAGTGATATGCACCGCCGCCCAGGTTCTGGTCGAAGTACTGGATATAGTCGGTACGGCTCTTTACGATCGCCGATATTTGAGTGGCGACCACCTGTTTTACGAAATCGTTTGCCGGACACATGTCATACCCGATACGCTGGGCATTAGCGCCTGCACACACGCCGTTGGTTGCAAGCGTGCCGTCCGGGGCGATTTTCATGACTTCCGACAGGCCTTCGCGCTCATATTCGTCCGTCATGCTGTACGACGGATCGGTATTGCTGTGCAAAGTATATCCGATACCGCTCGCATAAAGTCCCGCCAGATTGCCTTTTTCATGCAAGGCGTTCACAAAGTCGTCGTAAATCTTCTCGCCTCCATAAGGGGGCCAGACATAAGGGGGCGCCCAGGGTGCGGAGCCTTCCCAGTGCATCAGCAAAGCCAGAATACGGCTGCCGAACGCTTCGGCATACCGGTCGATAGATGGTATTGCATTGATATAGGGAAAGAGTCTGTTAGGCGTCTGGTCGCCCATGTCGCGCACACCCCGAACCGGGTAGGTGACGACTACCGGCGACGAAAAGAACCAGTCGGGCAAGGCGTCATTGTCTGCGATTTTAGGAGGCAATGGCATTTCGGAATTTTCGACCCAGTCGCGATAAATAGCTGCCGCATCGTGCCAGTCGCCGTCGAAAACGCCGACCACTACAGCGTAGGGCAGCGTATAGACGCCCTGCGCGGCGCCGCCCGTGAAGAGGCGGAGGTCGAAGCTGATCGCATCGTCGGCATGGCGATGGAAGTTGAACGCCTTGGGATGGCAGCGGTCATCGTGTGTGGCGAGATAAAGACCGCCGTCGTGGTTGTAATAGGCCATGAATTGCAGTTGGGTGGAGTTGGGATATTGGCCGCCCCAGCCGATGAACGGATATTCAATCGGCTGATAGCGAAGCCAGTTGCCCTCTTCGCGGATGCGGATGTCTTCCACGAGGCATCCCTCCTGTGCAGGCCACAAGATATGCCCTGTGCCTCCCGTAGCCGTCAGGTCGTTTCTCACAGCAAGATTTGGAAAGTCAATATGGTCGAGCAGGTAGGGCGTTCCGTTGTTCACTTCAATGTTCCATGCCGACAGCCGGTTACCTTGCTCAAGCCTGATAAATACCTTTACGCTTAGTTCGGCGCCATCGAAGCCGCCATAATCAACGATCAGTTCATTTTTTCTCATATACGATTGGATAGCAGAAGCCTGCGATGCGTCGAACTGGACAATCCGGCCACCCTCGTTCCGGTCGCGGAACTGCAGGTTGAAAAGGGGCCGGTCGGCATGACCGGGAGCAAGCAGGTTTTGCCCCGCATAATCAACCGAAGCAACCGCTGTCAGCGTTTCATTCAGGGATAAGGAAAATAATTCATTCCTGAGAACATGGCCGTTTTTTGCGCACGATGCCAACAGGAAAACGGATAACAAGATTGAAAATTTAGACATTTTTATAATCATAGTATTTTTGCCGCAAAGTAAAGCAATTTATGTGAAATAGAAAAATATTTTTTCGTTCTTGTATGATTGTCGAAAATTTTGCATCCATACGAACGGAAAATTATGCTTACGTGGATAAAACGCGTTATATCGAAATGCTGGAAAAGGAAAATATCAAGCGACAGTTTTTCATCCGCCTGCGCAAGTTCGGCAAAAGCCTTTTCATCTCCATGCTGTCGTATTACTACGACTTACTTTGTGCTGACCGATTTCAGGAGCTGTTCGGCGGGCTGTACATCGGCGACAACCCGACGCCGCTCAAAAACAGTTATGCCATCATGGATTTACATTATTAATTAGCTGGATTGGCTACACCGACCTCCTTCTTGCAGGGCAAAGGAAACATTAATCATTTAAAATACAATTTTATCAGTAGCGGATTATCATCTTCTTTAGCAGAGTTAAGTATTGCACGATCAACATCGTTTAACAGGCTGCTGTTTAATAGTTCAGTATTATTATGCTGTAATAATTCTCCAATTAGATAATCGTCGGTCAAGCAATAGGTTATAAAGGACAACTCTTCAACAGTTTTGATAAAACCATGATAATTATTGGTCTCTTTGTTATAAAAAATATGATAAGATGATTTGATGTCATTTTTTATTACAATTTGGGCGTAATAAAAAACCTTGTTCTCAAGTTTTTTTCCAAAATAATATAGATCGCCTCTATTTGAAAAATCCCGACTGATCTTTTCGGACTTCTCACTTCTGTTCTTATCGTTTACTTTAAAAGCATTTGATTCTCTATATTTATCGATATCGAACTTTCCAAAATCCCATTTGTACGCTAAATGGTAACCATCCCTCGTAATTTGGTAAACTTTATTTGTTATATTCGTAGAAAAAAACGTTTTGTCACTATACTGCCAAAACGGGAAGAGTGCGTAATATTGTTCAATACCTTTCGACTTCCAAAAACTATTTAGAATTTGACTTGTCTGCTTGGAAATAAATGAAATATTTCCAAAATCATATCGGCTTTCATCTACAAAAGCCCAAACAAGATAAGATTCATTGTCGAAATCTATCATTTTAGAATACGCATTAGGCGGCTTTGATGGTAGATCAACTCTGTCAATAAATTGACCAGCATAACTATAAAAATAAATAAAGTCGGGCATGGCTGATAATAACAGTATTTTCTTTTCTAATGTGTCAATTACAAAGTCGGCTACATGGAGGTATTCACCAAGCCCTTGACCCACTTTCATTATTGTATTTAAATGTTTTCCCGTCAACGCATCAAATAATTGCAAACTTTTTAAACTCCTGTCAAAAACAAATAGCGTATCGTTAATCATGTTTATATCTACGATTTGTTTAATGAGTGAACTGTCATTGGTTTCTAAAGGGATTAATTCTAATCGTTCAAAAAGCTCATGGAATGAAACCCCTTTATCTGCTAATTGAACTTTTAGAATTAAGCAATTTTCATCTTTTGATGTACAAGACAATAAAAAGAATACTAAATATATAGCAATTATAAATTTCTTCATTCCATTACTAATTAATAAAAAAAATAATTATCCGTAAAGCACTCATATTGCAATCGTCAATAAAGTGAATTTATCCATTGTTCTTGTATTCCAATGGATAAACTCACCTCGTTAAAATAATAACATTAGTTGCCGCAATAACATTCATATTCAGGTTCTCCAACTCTTTGACAGTTATGTCCAAAAAAAGACACATTACTCCAACATCTACCCGGAGGATAGTAGCATTCTATATTACACCATTGGTCACCATAAATAATACCTTCTCCATTAGCCAATGCTTCCACATTGGCCATAGACAAGTCTGACATCCCTTTCGTTTGTGAATTTACATTCATATTCCATGCAACAACCACTGCGATCAATAAAACGGCTAACAAGCCGAGAATTTTCTTTAATTTATTCATTTCTATAAAATTAAACTATTAGTAATCGAATATTTAAATAACTTTTTGTTGGTTGTAATTTTTTCAACAACCG
>Ga0082212_10001408_pt1 | contig 35452 bp, 35 predicted proteins | sample TergutNt197P3_FD_71548 | JGI IMG/M metagenome (GOLD analysis project Ga0082212, IMG submission 71548) | Neocapritermes taracua P3 segment gut microbial communities from Petit-Saut dam, French Guiana - Nt197 P3 | ecosystem: Host-associated > Arthropoda: Insects > Digestive system > Gut ...
CACAAAGATGGATCCTCGCTATTTGTTGCATGAATATCTTGCATCCTACAATGAGCCAATTTTGTTTAAGGACTTTTTGGTACATTTAACCAAAGCTGGACTAGCCTATCTGGGTGATGCTGGCATTCCTGTTATGTTCAGCTCCATAGGCATACCAAAGCTTAAAGAATTTTTTGAAAAAAACAAGATTTTTGAATGGGATCAACAAGAACAAGCCGCAGACATCTTTTTAGCCCGCACTTTTCGATCATCCTTGCTTGTTAAAGAAAAACGTTCTATACAGATAAAGAGGATACCATCGCCGGACTCACTAATAGGTCTTTACTATCAAGCTCGCATTAACAAAAAACTTGATGACGAAGGCAATACTGAGTTTTTCCATCGCCAAGCAGGGAAGCTTGATGCGAAAGACGAAAAAGTGCGGGCAGTATTAGACCTTTTGAGTGATGTGGCGTTTATGCCTGCTAGCTATAGCGAGTTGGCAGAGAAATTCGTTGCATCATCGCCTCAGTCAAAGGAAATACACTTTGCCTACGTAATTTTTTCAATGCTTGTTAGAGGAACAGTTGACATTTTTGCAGACCCTTACACGCCGCCCCTCCGGCCAGGGATTAGCCCCTTAGCTGTCATTGATATTGGGGCCGGTAGCAAGATAACGACTAACATGATAGGCGAGGCAGTTCCCCTGGATCTTACTCCAGCGCAGAGAGCAATAGTGCCCCTGCTCAAGGGGGATTGGGATATGGAAGAAGTTGTTGCCCAAATGGTGGGTCTCTATGCCAGTGGCGAGATAAATCTTGACCCTGCACCAGTAAACAGCATAAAAGTTCGTAAAATTTTAAGGAGTCTTGTTATCAGCACATCCGAAACCCTGAAACGGATGGGTTTGCTGGTCTGAAAGTAGCGCAGGTAGCCATGCGAATGTATGACCTAGTATACGCAAAAAAATCCGGCGAGGCGCTAAGCGGCGAGGCCATCGCCTGGTGGGTAAGGGGCGTAACAAACGGCACTATCCCCGACGAGCAAAGCGCGGCCCTATTGATGGCAATCTGTTGGCGAGGGATGGACGCAGAAGAGACCCTGGCCCTCACCTTGGCCATGCGGGATTCAGGAAAAATAATTGACCTATCCGGCGTTTCTGGCATCAAAATCGACAAACACAGCACCGGCGGCGTCGGGGACAAAACCACGCTGGTGCTGGGCCCTATCGTGGCATGTTGCGGCCAAGATGCTGGCCTTAGCTGTGCCATGCTCTCTGGCCGCGGCCTTGGCCATACAGGCGGCACAGTGGACAAACTGGCCTCCATTCCAGGCATGAGGGTAGAACTTTCCGAAGCAGAATTCATCGATTGCCTAAAAAAAATCGGCTTTGCCAATTCCTCCCAAACCCCTGACATCTGCCCAGCCGACCGCAAGCTATACGCCCTGCGAGACATCACCGCAACCGTTGAATCCGTGCCGCTAATAACCGCCAGCGTCATGTCCAAAAAACTAGCTGGCGGAGCCGACGCTCTGGTGCTGGACATCAAGCGCGGCTCGGGCGCATTTATGAAAAACGACGCTGACGCACAACGTCTCGCAGACAGCCTCCATGCAGTCGGTAAAGCCCAGGGCATAAAGGTCAGGGCGCTAATAACCCCCATGGATGAGCCCCTGGGCTGGGCCATCGGCAATGCGCTGGAAGTAATGGAATCAGCAGAAATATTAAGGGGCGAGCATCAAGACAGCGACCTGGCAAAACTGAGCTTTCGCCTGTCAGCCGAAATGCTCATTCTTGGCGGGGTAGCAAAAGAATTGGATATAGCCAATGAGATGGTTTCAAATTCGATCAAATCTGGCCGCGCACTAGAAAAATTTAAGGAATTTATATCATTTTGTGGCGGCGACCCAGCCGCCCTGGACGACTTCGGTCGATTGCCGCAGGCCCCCGAGCAGGTTGTCATCCCCTCTCCATGTTCTGGCACCATAAAATCAATCGACAGCCGCGCCCTGGGCATATTTGCCATGAAGCTGGGGGCTGGCAGGAGAGACCAGTCCGACATAATAGACCCCGGCGCAGGCATGAGAGTGCATGTAAAAGTCGGCAATTTTGTGGAGAAAGGTCAGCCCCTGTTCACAGTCTATTGCCGCAACAAGTCCCAAATAATAGACAGTGAGATTCTTGAGGCGGTGGTATTTATACCGAGTCGCAATCAAAAGATTGCACCTAGGTATTAGTCGAACAAACCTCCCTTGGCAGCTTTTTCAGCCCAAGGGCGAGGCCGATGGCCAGGGCGGCCCTGATGCACAAAAACTGTATCGAAAAGTTTGCCACCCTTGCATGATTCCGCTCGAGCATTTCCATCTGCTGAGGCGGCGTGCGCTCGCTGGACAGCTCTGTCTGCAGGCTTTTCAATTTTGGTGAGGCCACCGCCGAACTGGCCATGCACAAAATCAACGCAACGGCGCATGTAGCGATCCATAGCCTAAAGGCGCCAATCACTTCCCTATCCGATACGTCATTCAGCCAGCGCGGTAGTCCCGATAGGAGGATTGCTCCCCCAAAAACGATCCATGCACCGATGTCCACGTAAAAAATGATAATTACTTGCCTGAAGACAAAATGAAAGATTACAATGCACAGCCAAGCCGACAGCAAGGTTGCAGAAACAGCATCAAGCGCAACAATTGTCTTTTCTTGCATCGTTTGTCCATGCTTTCATAAGACCCGGACATACAGTCCACACATTTTCCGAATATCTCTGCGGCATTCAGTTACCGATAATCCGTAACCTTCGTCAGTAATCGCTATAGGCCTTGCCTTCCAGATCGATGCCATCGGCGCCGCTTCTGACATTCCATATTCCGGCCTCCCCATCCGGGCTGTCCGGGTCTGGCGGCTCGATCTCTACCTGCCACATCCTGTTTGATCTGGCAATGGGATCTTCAGGGATCTCCCTGAGATAGCGCTTGTCGGCTTCGCGCCACAAGTCATCGAGGCTGGCAGGGTATTTGCCGCGGTCGGCCTTAAACTGCTCCAGCGCATGTCTCATTATTTGCAGGTTTGCCTTGAGGACGGCCTCTGCCGCCGCGCGGCGGTGGTGCCTGTAGCCAGCGACCCCCAAAGTGGCCAAAATCGCTAAGATGGTCATAGCCAACAGAATTTCCATCAGGGAGAAGCCCCGATCCCGTTTCATTCATTCACCTCACATAATCTTTATGTCTAAACAACCCGATACGTTTCATGACATATCCCACACTACCAACAGTACTGTAGCACCTTTTCGTCGCCCATTCCCGACCGCTTCGACCTGGTAGCTGATAGCAGTTCTCAGCTCTAAGCTCTAAGTTCTAAGCTCTGATAATGATCCATAAAACACTTCTACCGGGATTCCCAATAGCTCTTTTTCGATTTCACTGGCCAAATCGTCGAGAGCCTCGTTTGGTAGCGGCCTTGCCCCAATTTCTGGCGTTGGCCTTGCTATTGTATATATCTGGAGTCCACTAATCATGGCGCCGCCCTCCGCCAGTTGCTTTAGCCTGCCTAAGTACTGGCGCAGTTCATGGCTGTCCGGTGCGATGCCGTTCCACTCCAGAAACATTGTCTGAATTATCAGTGGCCACCGTCTGCCAGCGAATTGAAGGTTTGCAATAATTTCGTCCAGCGAAATAGCAGAGCGATTAACTGCCCGACAGCGCGCTTCGGAGCCGCCATCCAGCTTTGCCCAAATTTCGCCGTTATTCTCCATCATGGCATCAATGCCTCCAATGACATGTGAATCCTGCAATCTAGTGGCATTGGTGATGAGGACTAACTTTACATCCGTGAGGCCAAGCGACCGCTTAATACCCGCAAGTCTGCCAACCGCTTGGGGAAATTCCGTTGCCATCGTCGGCTCACCATCACCGCTAAAGGCAAAATCATTTAACCGCCTGGCTTCCATTTTTGTTGCGCTAAAGGGTCGAACCTCAAACAATTCTCCAGAGGTAGCCAATTTTATCAGCGCCCTCAGCTCGCTTTCGAGTTGACCTAAATCCACGTCGCTTCGTCTGGACGGTTTTTTTTTGTCGACCTCACAATAGACGCAATCAAAATTACACACCTTTTTTGGATTTAGATTGACGCCGAGGCTCAAGCCCTTGCTACGGCGGCTGATGACCGGATAACAAAAGTCAAACTCTCGCCAGATGCGGCTGTGGTCTAAGTGGGCTGGAGTCAGGCTGGACATGGCTGTAATACCAGCACCAAAAGAGTCTTTGGCGCAGGCGCTCGTCTGGGATTTTCAGAATATCTCATAACATTTCCAGTTTCTGATGCATTATACCGAGTCGCAGTCAAAAGATTGCACCTCGGTATTAGGTGACGCTGATCCGCTTGGTACAATGGTTTTAGTCTCGTAACTTTAAACTGGTATCAATAGGTTCTCTCAATCAAAATACCGGGTATTTCTTTTAGGAGCTTGCCTATTTCTGAGTCACCGCCTGGCGGCAAGTGTTTGGCGGCGGTGGCACTGGCCTCTATGGCCAGCTCGCGGGTCTCGTCCAGAGTCCCATGCTCTTTCATTAATTCTGTCAGCGATTGTATGTCTCTGGCCAAGGCGAGGGCCGGGTCGCTGGAAGTAAAATCATTGGCCCAAATATGGTCAATTATGTATTTGGCTTCGTCAGGGGCTTTTTCCATCAACGATATCGTAGGCAGGGTGAGCTTGCCCTCCTGCAGGTCAGAAAAAACGGGCTTACCCAATTGGTCGCTGGTAGAAATGTAATCCAAAAGATCATCCACCATCTGGAAAGCCCTGCCCAGCTCCAGGCCGAATTGGGATAGGCTCCGGCAAGTATCGTCATCCCTTCCCGCAAGAACCGCCCCAGCCTCGGCGCAGGCGGCAAATAGGCACGCCGTTTTTCTTTCGATTATTTCAAAATATGCCTTTCTACTGGTATTGACATTAAAAATGTTGTCATTTTGTATTAGTTCCCCCTCTACCATTCTGGAAGCGACGTCCGAAATAATTTCCAACATCCTCCAATTACGCCCCTGAATCGCTGAACCCATGGAGCGCAGGGAGAGAAAATCGCCAAAGAGCACAGAAAGCGTATTCCCCCACTTGGCATTAAGTGTGGGGAGGCCCCGCCTGGTCTGGGCGTGGTCAATTATGTCGTCATGTATCAGCGTGGCAGTATGTACCAGCTCTACAATTGCGGCAAAGCGGACATCCTCGTCGGTAGTGCAACCACAAAATTTGGCGGCCAGCAACAGTAGTCCGGGGCGCAACCTTTTGCCGCTACCCATCGAAACATGCTCCGAAAGGCGGCCCACCACAGGAATGTCGCTTCCGACAAGCCTCTTTAGCTCCTCCTCGACGGCATCCAGCTTTTGAGCCACAGGAATGAATAAGTCATTGAGGTTCACTCTGTTCATTGTGCCACGTCGCCTGTTTTGTGGTTGAAGATGCATCGTTCTATTGGGGGCCACGCCTCGCTTTGGCGTAGCCTCTCAAAGGCAGCCAGCACTAACGAATGGTGTACTTCGCCCGAGATGAGCTTCGACTGCCACTCTGGATATGTGATGGCCCAGACCCGTAGCTCTTCGGTGGGGTCGAGAACCAATTTTTGGGTCGGCACACAATCCAGCGCCAAAAAAAAATGGCAGCAATTATTTTGGATGGCGGGATTCGGCGAGCACGCGCCAAGGCTCACCCAGTTATCAGAAGAGTAGCCAGTTTCTTCCAGCAATTCCCTTTTGGCGGCATCCAGAGGGGCCTCGCCGCGCTCGCAGACTCCCCCTGGCACCTCCAGGGAGGCCCTGTCGACACCGTGCCTAAATTGTTCCACCGCAATCAGTTCGAACCCCGAGTCATGCGGGGTAAATGGAATCGTATGCACCCACTCGGGGCAGTCAAGCCGGTAAAAAAAACCCTTGGCCTGGCTATGTGGGGATTCCCGCTCCGTCTCCAACAAACTAAAAATCGGGGTTTGGGCAACAATTTCGCCGTCGCCGCCGCTCCACCTGGCATCGGGATCAAATTGGGGGCAAACCTGGGCAATTAGTCGCATCGGGTATATCATATCAGTTGTCAGTGGTCAGTTGTCAGTTTGAAGCAGGAATACAATTTGAATTCAAGAGCGTTTCAGGTTTTTTGTTGCCCTAAGTAGCCTATGTCCAAACTTTACTTGTTGTTTTTTCTTTGTCTGATGGCCATGGGTTGCTATTCGAATGACCCCAGGCTACCGGAGAGGCTGTACCTTGAGGCCCTGGAGCTGAGCAACGAAGGCAAAATATTAGAATCAAAGACGCTGATGGAAGAAGTGGCCCGCCGCTTCCCAGAAAAACGCGAAGGCATGGCTGCCGCAACGGACATTATCCGGCTGGAGGCCATGCTAAGGCACAAGGCCGACGAAGAAAAAAAACAAGTGAGCCAGATCATCCGCTCTACCTGCGACGCCCTGAGGCGATACAGAGACAGAAACGGCGAATACCCCTCCTCCCTTCAAAAACTGGTTCCGGACTACGGCCTCGATCAGATTCCCATGACCCCATGGAAGCACCCCCTCCTTTATCGCCCATTTGTCAGCGTGCCAAGAGAGAGGGTCATCGACCGACGTGGGAGGGCGACAGAAAGGGCCAACTCAAAGTTTGATGCCTACCACCTGGCCTGCCTGGGTACTGACCTGGCCCCGAGCCCCCAAGGAGAAGGCACAGAAATCCTTGTTGTAAATGGGGTCATTATCGAGGGCAACCGCTTTCCCCCAATTCCCCAACCTCAGCCATTCAGGCTGTAAGGTTTTTTTCTCGTAACTCGTGACCAGAAACTGATATCAAACCTGTCCAAAATTGTATCGATTGCGGCCATCTTGTTTGGACTTGTACAGCATTTCGTCCGCCTTTGACACATAGTCGTTTACGTTTTGCTTAAATTCCACTCTTCCCGACGCAATTCCAATAGAAACAGTGACACAGTCTGCGGCTTTGTTTAGCTTGTGCGGGATGTTGCACTTCCGCACCTTGTCCAGGAGCCTTTCGGCAATCAGCTTGGCGCCCTGTCCGTCGGTATGGGGTAGCACGGCCACAAATTCTTCACCACCATACCTCGCGACAAAATCGTCTGCCCTGGTAATTTCCTGGCTGATGGCCTTCGCCACGGCTACGAGGCACGAATCGCCATCAATATGGCCATAGGTGTCGTTGAATTTCTTAAAAAAGTCTATATCAATCATCATCAGGCTCAAATCGCCTTTAAAGCGGGACACGGTTTTGATCAGGAGATCCATTTTTTCGTCAAAGTAACGCCTGTTATATATGCCCGTGAGGCCGTCGTAATAAACCTTGTCCGCCTCAATTTCCAACTGAAGTATGTCTTCTTCCATTTTTCTGATATTGCGCAGGTCGTAGACATAGCCCAGGCCAATGTAGTTGTCGTCATGTTTAATGCGGGTCAGTAGAAGTTCGCAAGGGATAGGCTCGCCCGCCACCGACTTGTGCATCCATTCAATTTTAATGGTCTCGCCATCCAGGGCCCGCCTCAGCACGTCAAGCATCTTGTCTGAGGTTTTTTGCCCGTCTGGCTGGTATTCATCAGAAAAATCAAGAAAATTTTCAAGATAGTGTTGCTTTGTGGTGCCATACATCCTGAGGATGGCCTCATTGCAGTCAATAAATTTCAAATTATGATCAAAAATGCTCAATCCAATCGGAGCCATTTCAAACATAACGTGGTTAAACTCGCTCTGGTCATCAAGGTTGTGCTTCATTTCGTTGCGGATTAGCGCATCGGCAAAGTGCTGGCTCGCCGTCAGTAGCACCATTTCCTCATTTTTGGAAAAAACGCGCTCATTGTGGCAATCGTCAAAGCCCACAAAACCCCAAAATTGATTTTGGTAATAGACTGGAGCCACAAGGATAGACACTATCCCCTGTGGCGAAAGCTGGTTTTGTTCCTCCAGGGCCATATCCTTTACCAGGCTGTTTACGCATTCACCCCGTGAGAGTATTTCTTTCCAAGTGGGCATGTTGTCGTCGTAAGAAATATCCACCGTCAATTCATTGCCCTGCTGTGGCTCGGCTCCTTCAGACCACTCATATTGCTGAGTGCAGTAAAGCACGCCTCCGACGACGTGGTTCTTCCAAATATAGACTCGGTCGACATCCACCGCCTCCGCCATGGTGCCCATGCATTGATTGATGACCTCGGCAAAGTTGTCAATGTTTGGCTGTAGCATGATTGCAGAAATATGGTTCAGTGTGCCCAGGAGGTGATTTCGGTACTCGACCTCTTCCAGCGCTACCCTTGTCTGTTCGTCCCTGATAATCGTACTGGCGCACAGCCTTGAGGCAGAGCTTAGGAGGGCGATGCAACCTTCGTCAAAGTCGCGCTCTCTTGCATGATCCTGAAATGAAACGACGCCCCAAAAAGCGCCATCGGCAAAAACAGGCACCATCAATATAGACTTGATGCCCCTGGGATCAAAAAAAGCCGCCTCGTCTGCCGTACAATCGCTACGCTTGATTCCTAAACACACATTGCCCAACAAGGTATCGAGCCAGCGGGAGATTGCCGGGGTCACCCTAACAATCCTTTTATCCTCCTCAAGAGGTGCCGAGCCGCCAAATTCTCTGTCCCAGCAGTACTTTTCTTCAACGTACTTGCTGTCCATGTCAAAAAAGCGGACGATCAAAATTCGGCCCAGATCAGCCGCCTCGGCTATCGGGCGCAGGCCCTCCGACAACACGTCTTCGATTGGTTTTCGGGTAAACGATGCTATGGCCTCTATCGCCTTTTCTAAAGCGGCCCTGTAGGTTTCATTGGTTTTTGACGAATTGGGTTTATTGCGCGCCATTGCGTTATTTCTTAGAGCTCGATTCAACCACGGAGCAATAGGCTCCATAAGTTATTCAAGTCTAGCAGAAAATCATCCAGCAAAATTATTAGTCAATATAATACCGGTTTCTATTGCTGATTTAATAAATGCCTGGCGCACATCCGCACTGGGCAAGGCTTTTCGTCTCGTAACTCGTAACTCGTAACTAGAAACTGGCATAAGATTAAGAAATTCCCCAATCCAGCACGACCTTGCCACTCTGGCCGCTACCCATGGCTTCAAAGCCGATCCTAAAGTCATCGACCGAGTACCTGTGGGTTATGATAGGGCTCAAGTCCAGGCCGGATTGCAACATGGCCGCCATCTTGTACCAAGTCTCATACATCTCGCGGCCATATATCCCCTTGAGAAACAGCCCCTTAAAAATAATCGCGCCCCAGTCAGCCCCGACGCCGTCCTCCAACAGCCCCAGCAGGGCGATTCGGCCACCATTAGACATAGACTCGATCAATGACCTAAAGGCTCCAGGGTTGCCGGACATTTCCAGCCCGACGTCAAAGCCTTCCGTCATGCCCAGGTCTTTCCCCACCGTCCTCAAGTCCTCCTTGCCAATATTGACGGCGGCAGTCGCTCCCATCTTTTTGGCCAGCCCCAGTCTGTAATCATTCACATCCGTTATCACCACATAGCGTGCGCCAACATGCTTGCAAATCGCCGCGGCCATTATTCCGATTGGGCCAGCGCCCGTGATTAGCACATCCTCGCCGACTAGATTGTAGGATAGCGCAGTGTGTGCGGCGTTGCCAAATGGGTCAAAGATAGAAACAATGTCATCGGGGATTCCGTCAGGTACCGGAAATACATTTTCTGCTGGCAAGCACAAATAATCTGCAAAGGCCCCTGGCCTATTGACCCCCACTCCCACAGTGTTCGGGCACAAGTGTCGCTTGCCTGCGCGGCAATTGCGGCAATGCCCGCAGACTATGTGCCCCTCGCCCGTGACCCTCTCGCCGCCCTTGTATCCCCTGACAGCGCTACCTACCTTTTCTATTACTCCCACGTACTCGTGGCCTACGTGCATCGGGACAGGTATCGTCTTTTGCGACCATCCATCCCAGTTCCAAATGTGCATGTCTGTCCCGCAAATTGCCGTCTTGCGGATGCGTATCAGCACATCGGTTGGGCCGATTTCTGGCACTGGCACTTCCTGCATCGAAAGGCCCGGGGCACGTTCGGCCTTTACTAAGGCGCGCATGGTTTTTGTCATGGAAACCTCCGGTGTGGTATAGCAAGTAATTTTTTACTCAGATGCCGCATCAATGTTCTAAGCTCTAAGTTCTAAGCTCTAAGTTCACGGTTTCATACAGTCTACAGGAATCACGTTTATGCCATCATCCCGAGTATAAAGCGGCCCCCCGCCAGTAATGACGCACAGCCAGGCTGGTGCAGAGGCGCCCTTGGACACAAGCTTGTCTCGTAGCCGCTTTAGCGAAGTCGCCCCTTCTTCTACCCTGTGTGTGCCCATCTTTATCTCGATGCCCGCCCACTGTGTCCCGAGTTCGACAATAGCGTCTACCTCAAGGCCATTTGCGTCGCGGTAATGGCTTAGCTTCGCTCCAGATGCTTCTGTATAGACCAGCAAATCCCTCAGACAGAGGCTCTCAAAGATGCCGCCGAGCGTACGAGGGTCTCTTGCAAGCTCGCTTGGGCTGGCCCTAAGTGCGCTGATTGCAATAGAAGGGTCTGCAAGCATTCTTTTTGGCGTTTTGCGCAGACGGAGCTTGTCGCGAAGTTCGGGAAACCACTGTGGTATTTCTTCTATGACGTATAACCGCGACAGTATAGAAAGGTATTCAGCCACGGTCTGTCTGGCCACTTGGCCAAAACGTGCCTGGACATCGGTAGCTATTGTATTCAACAGCGCTGGGGTTGCATTGGTGCGAGCCACGGCGGCGAGTAAGTGTAGCACCATTTCAGGGTTTCGCCTGGCATTGTCAATGCTAGTAATATCTGTCCTGGCGAGTGCCAGATTGTATTGCTCAGGCAGTATGCCAGCATCTTTTTTTGCAACGCCGACGTTTTCTGGCCATCCCCCCCGAATGGCCAGGTCGATTAGCTTTTCCTGAGACAGCCCCGACGCTCCGGGTTCAATTTTTCCCCCTTTAAACAAGCCAGAAAGGCTGACCGAGCCAGACGAGTCTCCGCTCTCAAATAGCGACATGGTTCGCATTCGGATTCTGGCAATTCGGCCTGCGCCGCTGTGCGCAAAGCTACCAGTCCTTGGCGTCACCGAGCCTGTCAGTATGTAAAGCCCTTTCCCCTTGGTTCTGTCTGACGCAAACCGGACTGCGTCCCAAATTCCTGGAACTTCCTGCCATTCATCGACAAGCAGCGGCTTTTTTCCTGTCAAAATTGCCGCCGGGTTGAGTTTTGCGGCCTCTCTGGTTGCATAGTCATTTTCGGGATCCAACATGTACACGACGCTGTTTGCATGGTTGAGAGCTGTCCAGGTTTTGCCACACCACTTTGGCCCCTCTATGGAAAGCGCCCCAAACAGGCCCATGTAGCGGGCAATTTTGTCGTCTATTATTCTTGGTTTGTAGCCTGATTCAGTGAGTGCCATACCCTGTCCCTCACGCCAAATTGAAATCCTTGACCCCAATTTGGCATTATCCGCAACCGAGGTCAGCACATTTTATCTAACCATTTGCACTCTGTCCATCTAACCATTTGCACTCTATCCATCTAACCATTTGCACTCTATCCATCTAACCATTTGCATAATCGACCCTATATCCCCTTCCTGTCAGGGTTTTACAAGATGCTTCTAAGCTCAAATCTCTAAATTCTAAGCTCAAAATTCTAAGCTCTAAGTTCTAAGCTCTAAGTTCTAAACTCTAAGTTCTAAGCTCTAAGTTCTAAGTTCTAAACCCCTTCAGCCTCTTCAATTCAGCGTCATCGGGAAAAGTCTCTATCCCCAGTTCCAATATCGACCTTGCCGTTTCCTTTTCTCCAGATTGTAACAAAAAAACAAAGGCCAGGCGGTGCCACAGCCCATCGCCACCGCTTGGGCAGTTTTGTATGCCCTGGATGGCATATCGGGCGGCCTGTCCATGGTTGCCCCCCGCCATCTCGACCCTCAGCAGGATGTCATAAAAACCGGCCTCGCCTGGGACAACCTCCAGCGCCTCCAACGCAATTTTGCGGGCCCCGTCCATATTGTTTTGGCCCATCTCAATTTCGGCCACCTGGCGGCAGTAGAGCGCAACATATCGCCTCAATTTGTCTTTGTTTTTCTGGCTACTCTGGCTACTTTGAATATTCTGGCTACATCGCCTCAGGCCCAGCATTGCTACTTCCACAGCTTTCTTTGGATTATTGGCCGCAAGCTCAATTTTTACTAAAAGCCCATAAAAATCCAATTCGTCTGGAGCCGCCTCTATACCCTCCCACGCCGTCCTTCGGGCCGCATCAAAATCATTTGCCTCAAGGTCTTTTGAGGCCAGATATAGATATGCTCGGGTTAAATCCCCCTCTAACTCTGCGGCCTTCAATATGCACTGGCGTCCGGCACTTGCGTTCCCCATCTCGATGTGCGAAAAGCCCTTATATTTTAGTGACCAGACGTGCTCAGGCTCCAGATCAAGCAACAGGTCGAATGCACTGATTGCTTCTTCATGCCTGCCAAGTTCGCGTAACGCTCTGCCCTTAGAGTAAAGAGTGGTATGCTCCACAGCATCCGGATGATTGTTGATCACCCACTGGGCAGCATCCAAAGCCACCTCCCAACTACCTGCTGCTATCGCTTGCTGCATCAAGCTAAATTGTGTCTGATAATCTGCGGGATTATTTTCAGCCCCCTTCATGGCAAGCATGAAGTAGTATTGGGCCTTGTGCTTCTCTATATCCCTCGATAACTTTCCATAATGGTGCAACACTGCGTCCAGTGTTCCAACCGCCTTTCCGTAGTCTGACATCGACTTATGGATCATTTCATGGACTCTGCCAGAAAAAGCCAACCCATCAAATTTCTTCGATAACCTTAGTACTGGTATATCAGAATAAAAAGGATAATCTTTACCTTCGTAATAGGGCGACTCATTTGGCAAAGTTTCTCCGCCTAGGAGGGTAGAATCTGAATTGAGCAGGTAACTACGCGATTTAAGGTTGTAGGCATCGGCAAAAGGCTTTAGACAGGCACCTCTTATCTTGTCGTAATCCAACGGGTCGATGGCCTCGTCTGCGTCCAGGATTAATATCCACTCTCCCGTGCAGTATTTCAGGCTCTCATTTCTGGCCGCGGCAAAGTCATCGCACCAATCAAAGTGATAGACCCTCGCACCAAAGCTCCTGGCAATCTCGATGGTTTTGTCCGTGGAGCCGGTATCCACTACCACCATCTCGTCCACGATGGGCCTGACAGACTCCAGGCAGTGGCCCAATGTGGCCTCCTCGTTTTTAACTATCATTGCTAAGGAAATCAATGGCATATGTTCCTCTGTTGTTCGTCGTCGGGCTCCTGTTGTCAGTTTCAATTCGCCCTACACCATTCCGCTCAGCCTTTGCATATCCACGTCATTGGGAAATGTCTTTAGCCCCAATTCCAGTACGGACTTGGCGGTCTGGCGTTCACCGGACTGTAGCAGGTAAACAGCCGCCAGACGGTGCCACAGGCCATCGCCGCCGCCAGGGCAGTTCTCCATGCCCAGGATGGCATATCTGGCCGCCTGCTGATGGTTGCCCGCCGCCATCTCGATCCTCAGCAGGAGGTCATAAAAACAGGCCTCATCAGGCACGACTTCCAATACCTCCAACGCGATCTTTCGGCCCGCATCAAGGTTGTTATCGGCTATCTCAATTTCAGCCACTTGGCGGTAATAGGGGACGACAATTTGCCGCCATTTGTCTTTGTCCCCCCCAAGGCAATTCTTCAGTCCATTCTTGGCGGCCTCCGCAGCCGCCTTGTGGTTATCGTCAGCGAGCTCAATATCAACCAGGAGTCTATACAGACTTGGCTCGTTGGATAGAGTTTTGATAGCATCAAACAGTACCTTTCTGGCAGAGTCTATGTTATTTACCTCATATTCCAGTCTTGCCAAAAATAAATGCCCTTTGACAAAGTTAGGCTCCAAGTCTGTTGCCTCTTTTAGCAATTTGCGTCCCGCGCCCTTCCTTCCCAACTCAATGTAGGTAGCTCCCTTATAGGCCAAACCCAATAGGTGATCGGGCTTAAAACTCAGCAGTATCTCAAATGCATCAATGGCTTCCCTGTACCTTTTTAATTCGTAAAGCGCACGCCCCAGGGCGTACAGGGTAAAAATCTCTAATGAATCCAGTGAATCCAAACTGGATTTTATCCGCCGCTGTGCTGTCGCCAGGGCAATGTCCCACTTCTGGGCACTTAGGGCCTGTTGTAGCAAACTGGTCAGTGCTTGCTCGCTTGATGGATTTTTTTCGACTTCCTGTTTGGCGAGCTCTAAATAATAGTTTGTCTTGTGTTTTTCTTTGTCTGCATACAGCTTCCCATAGTGATGAATCACTGCTTCAAGGGTTTCATGAGTCTTGCCGTGCTGTTCCAGGGACTCCATTGGGTTCTCGTGGACTCTGTAAGAATAAGCCAAACCCTCAAATCTTCTCGACAGCCTCAAAACTGGGTTATCATAAAAATAGGGTAACCCCCTTCCTTCACTATAGTGGGATGTGTTTGGAGTCGCCCCAGAGTCCATCGTAGTGGTGTTGCCATCGGTCTTATAGTCGCGTTGCATCATAAAGTAGGCATCTACCCTTGGCCTCAGACAGGCATCCCTTATCTTTTCATAGTCCAGTGGGTCGATAGCCTCGTCCGCGTCCATGACCAATATCCACTCACCCGTGCAGTATTTCAGGCTCTCATTTCTGGCCGCCGAAAAGTCGTCGCACCAATCAAAGTGATAGACCCTTGCACCAAAGCTCCTGGCAATCTCGATGGTTTTGTCCGTGGAGCCGGTATCCACTATCACCATTTCATCCACTATGGGCCTCACAGACTCCAGGCAGTGGCCCAATGTGGCCTCCTCGTTTTTTACGATCATTGCTAAGGAAATCAATGGCATGTGTTCCTCATGCGTTTTCAGTTGCCAAAAAGATCAGAATGTGAACCTGTTGCAGTTGCCAATAATATGAGCTCGTCCTTAACTACCTGGTACACAAGCAACCAGTCCGGTTCTATGTGGCATTCCCGAAAGTCCCGCAAACTACCTTTCAACTGATGATCTCTATATTTTGGAGACAAAGGCTGGCAGGAAACCAGCAATCTCAGTACGACATCCAATTTAGACATGTCTTTGCCGCGCTTTTCCATCCGGCTGGCATCGCGTTTCATTTTTTGGGATAGGACTAGCTTTAGCATCAGTCCGCCAGCATCGCCTTTATAGCATCCTCGACGGTATCGAAAGGGCCGATCAGATCCCTCCGATGCCTTACATCTTCAACAGCTTCAAGCAAATCGTTCTTAGGAGTGTGATGCCTCACGGCAAATGGCAGTCCGTTATGCTCAATGGCAACATTGAGGAATATCCTGACGGCCGTCGAAGTATCCAGTCCCAGGCCGCCGAAGAGCGAATCTGCGGCACTTTTGGTGCTATCGTCAACGCGCACTTGAATTGTAGCCACTGCACCCTCCCGGCCTGCCAGAAGCAACTTTTGGATCCGGCCTATTCATTGTACTACAAAGTATATCCTTCTCTCCCTGCTGACTATGCTGACTTTGCTGGATGTTGGATTTATACCGAGTTGCAATCTTTTGATTGCGACTCGATATCAACCATTTTCTTCAATCGCATCAACTCGCTGTCTCCAGGAAAGGCCTCAAGCCCCCTCTCCAGCAAAGACTTGCCGGCCTCCGCCTGGCCCTCCTTCAGTAGGTAGGCTGAAGCCACCCTGTACCAGGCCGCCTTGGCCCTTTCGGGGCAGTTCTCTATCCCCTTTATCGCCCACCTGGCGGCCCCCCCAAAGTCATCGTCTGCTATTTCTACATTTATCAAGATATCATACAGGCCCGGCTCCCCTGGCGCTATTTCTAACGCCTCTAGCGCGATATTGCGGGCCGCACCAATATTATTGACTCCAAGCTCCAGCTCAGCCAGGCACCCATAGGACTGGATATAGCCTGGCTCCAACGCAATGGCTTTGGTCATCAGCTCGCGTGCGACGTTGAAGTTGCCCAGGGCCATATAACAAGATCCTTTGCGTAGCGTGGCCATGGCATGTCCTGGCCGCTCGTCGAGTAGCAAATCAAAGTACTCCATGGCTTCTTCAAACCTGCCCAGTTGTTGCAGGGCCAGCCCTGCCCCGTACGGTACCAGCGGCTCTGTATCAATATGAAGCTCGAGACTCTTTTTGGCGGCCTCCAGGGCTACTTCCCACTCATTTGCCGCGAGGGCCTGTTGCAACAAGTTGTACTGGGCCCATTTTTCCCTTGGATTGCTTATTGCCTCCTCCCTGGCCAGAGTGAGATAGTACTTTGATTTATGTTCTTCCCTATCAGCAAATAACTTTCCGTAGTGGTGTATTACGGCGCCAAGCCTCGAAATTGACCTGCCATGGGAGAGTAGGGAATTTCTAAGGGTTTCATGGATCCTACCCTCAAAACCCAGGCCATCAAAAGCCTTTGCCAGCCTAGGCGTTTCGGTATCCACATAAAAAGGGTGATTTTTCCCTTCGCCATAAGCCGACTTGTTGGGTACGGGGGCGCCATCCTGTGAGGCCAGGTTGCCCGTGGCCAGATAGTGTCGAAGGATAGGCGCGTAGCTATCCGCAAAGGGGTTTAGGCATGAGTCTCTTATTTTTTCATAGTCCAATGGATCTATGGCCTCGTCAGCGTCCAGGATTAATATCCACTCTCCCGTGCAGTATTTCAGGCTCTCGTTTCTGGCCGCGGCAAAGTCATCGCACCAATCAAAGTGATAGACCCTCGCGCCAAAGCTCCTGGCAATCTCGATGGTTTTGTCCGTGGAGCCGGTATCCACTATCACCATCTCGTCCACTATGGGCCTCACAGACTCCAGGCAGTGGCCCAATGTGGCCCCCTCGTTTTTTACGATCATTGCCAAGGAAATCAGGGACATAGCTATATGATGGTAACGTATTTTATGAATTTTTTACCTCGCACTAATACCCAGCTCTAAGTTCTAAGCTCTCAGCTCTAAGTTCTAAGTTCTAAGCCCTAAGTTCTGTCATTAAACGGAAAACATGGCCTCAATCGGCACGGCAAAAATCCTGTCGCCCATGGGGACAACCTCTGAGCCGGCGTATACAATCGCCCCACGGATAAAGCGGGCCCCCAGAGCATCACGCAGTGAAGCCAGCCCCTTTACGTCATGCGAGGCGACGCTGGCGGCCAACTTAACTTCTACGGCGGCTACACGTCCCATCATGTCCTCCAGCACCACATCCACTTCTTCACCGTTTTGCGAGCGGTAGTGGAACAGGTTTACATAATGTTCTGTCCAACTGCTTTGCTTGAGTAGTTCCCCTGCCACAAAAGATTCCAGAAGCCTGCCAGTCAGGGTTGAATCATCTGCCAGTCGCTCCGCATCTGCGCCGCAGAGGTAGCAGGCAAGGCCTGAATCACAGACGTGGATTTTGGGAGATTTGACCAGGCGTTTTCCGAGATTACTTGACCAGGCAGGTAGAAACCAGACAAGAAACAGGGCTTCCAGGAGGGGTATGTATCTGGCGAGGCTACTGTTGGGTATACCCACGCTCCGGGCAATTTCGGCATGATTATACAGTGTTCCAGAACGAGCGCCAATCATGCGGAGAAGGCGGATGAGGCCGCTTCTGTCCTGGATATTGGCAATGTCGCGGATATCCCGTTCCACAATCGTGGTGATGTACGAATCAAACCAGGCTACGCGACGCTTTGCATCGTCCCTGGAGAGAACCTCTGGATAGCCGCCAAGCGCCATGGCATGTAGCAACGCTTTGTTTGCGCCAGTGGCGGAAACTTTGTGTGCGGGGAGAAAGTCCTTGTCAAACAACTCCCTGATAAAATCCTCCTTCACCCCAGAGATTTCGCCCTGTGAAAGCGGGTAGAGCGTAAGCACTTCCATACGGCCCGCCAGAGAGTCCGCGATGCCAGGCAAGGTCAGGATGTTGGCCGAGCCGGTCAACAGATAGCGTCCTGCGTGGCGTTCGCGGTCTACGTCTTCTTTTATGGCCAGCATCAGAGAGGGTGAGCGTTGCGCCTCGTCAATGGTGACGGGCTTGCTCAGCCCGCGCAAAAAACCCGTGGGATCATCCAAAGCCCCGGCCAGGGCAGTAGCCGAGTCCAGGCTGATATATTGGCGCTCAGGCGCATCGCTTGCGGATTTTTCGTCCAGATGCTTTACCAGGGTAGTTTTGCCCGTCTGGCGCGCACCGCGTAAAAAGACAACCGGAGTATCAGATAGCGCGGCCACCAGTCGAGTATAAATATTGCGCGGATTCATGGTGTAAATCTTACCATGCAATGGTAAATTTTACAAACCGTATAATTACTTCACTAAACATCAAATCCTAAGCTCTCAGCTCTAAGTTCTAAGTTCTAATTACCAACAAGAATGTTAGAAAAAAAATGTCAAGTCGGGGATTTTTTTGCCGAAACAGTAAATGTCAAACAACTGGTGGCACGGACGCCGCCCTTAGCGCATCAAGGAGGATGCAATGGCAGCTGGATCTATTCTCAATAACATTTCTGCCCTCGGCGCAAGCCGTCAATTGGGCATCACTAGCCAAGGCATGGAAAAGACAATCCAGCGCCTCACCACCGGCAAGCGCATCAACATGGCCGCCGACGACGCGGCGGGCCTTGCCATCAGCAACAAATTAGGGGCTGACATCAGGGTAGCCGTGCAGGCCAGGCGCAACGCTTACGACGGCATAGCTATGTTGGCGGTGGCTGACGGCGTGCTGGACGAAGTCACCAGCCTCCTCACCCGCGCCACTGAGCTGACTGAGCAGGCCCGCACCGGCACCATCAGCTCACAAAATCGTGCAGCACTCGACCTGGAATTTCAAAAAATCCTGTCGGCTCTGGACAATGTTGCCAAAAATACAAAATTCAACGGCCAGACGGTCTTTGCCCAAATTGGCGGGGATGCGGTGAAAACTTATGTTTCCCTCGCCGCCTTTACGAAGGAGGACATCTCCATTTCAACTATGCATGGGGCTGATTTAAGTAATGATTGTGGTAAAGATGGGAAGTACACGCTTTTCCAGAAATCCGATAACTCCGATGACTACATAAAACAAATCAGTACTGTCAGGGGCAAACTTGAGACAACACTGCAGGGTGTTAGCATGCAGAGGGCCCAAATAGGTTCCCAGATGCAGAACCTGTACTCCTACGCGAACACCCTGGGCATCGAGGTGGAAAACTACACGGCGGCCTTCTCCCAGATCCGGGATGCCAACATCGCCGATGAAGTCATCAGCCTAACCAAGTTCCAGATTCTCAACCAGTCCGGCACCAGCGCGCTGGGACAGGCCAACCAGGCTGCCCAGTCTGTCTTGGGCCTCCTCCGATAATCTTGTGAGCGATTTACGGGATTCCATTAACTAAATAGCAAATGGGGGGAGGCTCCAGGGGCCAACCCCCCCTTTCTATGCGAAGCTCGAAATACTCGCATCATTTTCATCGGGAGTTTTTATGTCGGCAGAACCCTTGTCAGCCACGGGTGGCGCTGGCCCAATAGTGCCTGTAACGCTCATTAATCCGCAAGCCCAGGCTCAGGCACAGATCGCAAAAACTCAGACCCAGGTACCTGGGGATGCTTTTGCAAATGGAGCCAGGTCCCAAAATGCGGCAACATCCAAGACCAGCGAGCAGAACGCGACGGAGCTAAACAGCAGGCAACCAGCCAGGCCAGAGGACGCAACCAAGGCGGCTACCAATGCGGCAAATGCGATCAGCGCCGAGGACAAAGCCATCGCCCTCGACGAAGCCGTGGAGACCTTCAAAGAATATGTAGACGGTCTGCCATCGGATCTAAAGTTCCATGTAGACCATGACGCCAACCGGACTGTCTTTAAGATTGTCAACCCAGTCACCAGGGAGGTGGTCAAGCAATACCCTTCGGATGACTTTTTACACATGGTTAAGAGGCTAAAGGAGATTACTCCAAGCCCCAAAGACAGTGGCTTCTTGGTAGACGACCGCTTTTAACAAATGCCAGGGTGGGGCTATACGAGTCCCACCCTGATGCTTTTTCACTAAGCTCAAAATTCTAAGCTCTAAGCTCTAAGTTCTAAGCTCTAAGTTCTAAGCTCTAAGTTCTAAGCTCTAAGTTCTAAGCTCTAAGTTCTAAGTTCTAAGTTCTAAAAAGAGGTGGCACCATGGCACTGTCATTCGGCGGTATTTCCAGCGGCATTGATACAAGTTTGCTAGTCCAGTCCATCCTGGAGCAGGAGTACAGGCCGGTGACCCGCTTGCAGGATCGCCAGGATCTCAACAACGCAAAAAAGAATGCCCTCAGCTCCATAAAGACCAGCCTGATGGCCCTGGCCACCAGCTTTACCTCGCTCAACGCCACAGCCGTGGACAGGCGCACCATTACATCTTCGGACAACAACATCGTCAGCGCCACCGGCTCTGGTGCGGCGGCGGGCAAGTACGATGTGGAAGTGACCCAACTGGCTACCAAGGCACGAGCTGAGTCGGTAGATACTATCGATAATCCAACTAAGTCTATCGGCCCAGGAGAATACACACTCACAAACAAGGATGGCGAAACATTCAAAATAACGCTACAGACCGGTGATTCGCTCAAGGATCTGGTCGATGCCATAAATGCTGCAAAGACCACCGATGCCGACGGCAAAGAGGTAGACTTTGGAGTATCTGCAAGTATTGTCCAAAAGAGGCCTGGCGAATACGTGCTTTCCATGTCGTCTACCGACGAGGGCTTGGGCAAAGACGGTGGTGGCTCTATTAGCATTTTTGGCGATGCCTTTGGTAGCGGCTTTGCCCAAACCGTGGCCCAAAATGCCAAGTTTTCGCTCAACGGCGTTGAGATGGAGCGCAATTCAAATACCATCTCCGACGCGGTGGACGGCGTTACCTTTACATTAAAAAAAGAGGGCGACGCCAGCCTGTCCGTGGCCATGGACAAAGACTACATCACCAAGGCTTTCCAGGACTTGGTGGACAAATTTAACGCCGCCTACAAGGCCTACCAGACAGCCAGCGCCAAGGGCGCGCCATTGGCCAATGACGCGACTATGCGGACTATGTTTACTCAGTTGCGCTCGGCAATGTCTGTGGCAATCGAGGGAGAAAATGGCAACATCCTGGGTAGCACGTCGGGCCTGGGCCTATCCACCAATAGGGACGGCACGCTGTCATTGGACACAAAAAAACTCAGCGAGGCCCTGGACAAAGACCCTGCCCTGGTTGGCCAGATATTCCAAAAGGCCTCCACCGCCTCCACAGACTTTATCGACAAGATGACGATAGGCTCCACCGCAAGCCTTAACCTGACCATGAGTAGCATCGATACCCAGAATTCCAATCTCAGTAAACAGATTGATGACATGCTGGCAAAGCTGGATCGCCGAAAAGAAGTGCTGACCGCCCAATTTGCCAGGATGGAGTCAGTGCTTGGCCAATTGCAGGCCGCTGGCCAGAGCCTGGGGGGGCTGTCATACTACTAGTTGGTAGCTGTTAGCTGTTAGAGGTCATACCCGCACCCTCGATTTGCGATTTTGTCTCCTTTTTTTGTATGCCAGTGCCTTGCTTGCTTGAATGCTTGAATGTTGCTTTAGTTTTTAGAAATCTGCCACTTGCAAAACCTGGGGTTTGGCAAGTGGCTTTTGGTATTATCGTATATAGTAGTGTTATGATGGAGCCTCAGGAGTCTGCATGATCCAAAACCCAGGCGCTGCCCAATCCGATTCTTATTTGTTGCAACAAATCAACAGCGCAAGCCCCGAAGAACTCTGCATCATGTTGCTGGAGGGCGCCCAGCGCTTTCTGACGCAGGCCATCTCCGCCGTCAAGGCCCACAACATACAGGACAAGGCAAAGTATGTAAACCGCGTGTCGGCCATCGTGGAAGAATTAATGGTGCAGGTTGAGACGGACGATCAAAACGACCTGGCCGTCAATCTGTCCAGGATATACGAGTGGTGGATGAACCAGCTCTTTGAGGCCAGCCGCGGAGACGACGCCCCCAAGATGGAATTGATTTACTCCCAGATGGACGACATGAGGCTCACCTGGACCCAGGTTGCCCACAGGGCACAGCAGGCACCGCCTCCCTCGGGTGGCCTCGGCGCAGAGCTGATGGGCTAATGGACGGATGGACAGACGAGATGAGCGAGACTAGCGTGATCAGCGAGACGAATGAATCTGTCGGCCTGTTGATTTCTGAATTGGAAAATTATCTCCATGAAACCGAGTTGCCCGACGCCGACTACATAGCGGAATGGAACAAAAAATTTAATGCCGCCGCCGAAGCCGCCGACCGCGGGCCTGGCTGGGAGGACGTAGTAAAGCGTGCGCACGCACTCGAAGCTGTAGTCCAAAACAGGGTCAAGGGCATCATCTATGAGCGGGATCAGTTGCGCCAAGAACTCAGCAACCAGGCATCTGGCCAGAGGGCGCTAAAGGGATACTCCTCCGGCGTAAAGTAAAATGGTTGTTGCCGCCTGGCAGGTGAGTCCAGAGTTCTCTAAGTTCTAAGTTCTAAGCTCTAAGCTCTAAGTCCTAAGCTCTAAGTCCTAAGCTCTAAACCTCCGACTGCACGTGGGTTTACAGGTCTGTGGGCGTAGCGCGTTGAATGAATTTTTTTGCTGACATTTTTTGTATCAAAAAAAATTTTTAAATATTAAAAAAAAGTGCTAACAGAAATGTAATTTTCGGCTATAGAATCACATTGTAGCCGGAGGAATTTCTTTGCTCAGAAAAATCCAGATTTTTAAAGCACTGGACATCGAGATAAAAAAACAGCGAGGCCCCTCGTCAATCAAGCGTCCCTACAGGGATCACAAGAGTCTCAAAGAAGTTCTGAGCCAATCCCGCATCAGCGTAATCGCCGAAATTTCTGGTGGCGACCCATTGCACGGGAGGGTGCGCCAGTCTTTTAGGCCATCCACGCACGCAAAGAGCTTGCTCGAAAATGGAGCCAAGGCGCTTTCTGTCGCCACTGACCCGTTTTTGTACGCCAGCGCCGACAAGCACCTGCCCGAAGTCCGCGCCGTTGCGGCATGTCCGCTTATTCGCCGGGATTTTATTTTTGAGGAGTATCAGATCGAAGAGAGCAAGATACTTGGCTCCGACGCAATATACTTGTCTGCCTCCCTGCTGGAGCCGGAGCGACTGAAGGCCCTCCATGCTCTGGCCACAAACAAAAACCTTGACGTTGTCGTAGAGGTTGCCTGCGAGGGCGACATTGAAAACGCGCTTGATGCAGGTGCTCAGATCATCTGTGCAGTAGGGCGCAATCTTGACACTTGGGAGCCGTGTTGGGATAAAACTCTAAAACTAATCAAAAAGATACCTCAAAAAAAATGTTTGAGGATGGCCGAAGCCGGCATTTCAAACCTTGGCCAGATCAAAGAACTCGAGGCTCTGGGCGTCCACGGCGTGATCATTTGCGACGCGCTATTAAATGAATTTTATCCCGGCAAGCGCCTTGGCCAGCTTCTTGCAGGAGTAGAGCCGGCCAAAAAGGCTCTCAAAAAAGAGCACAGACATCCCAATGCTGAGGATAGACCCGAAGCATCAAAAACAGAAACGAGCAAATCTTTTAAGCAACAGCCACTATCCACATCCTTTTCCAAACACCCTTCAAAAGGGCACAAGGAGACATCAATGTCAGAAATAAAAAAGGCCGAAAACGCCACCGCCTCTGGAGAGTTGACTGAAAAGAAACCAGTCGCCCCCAAAAAAGCCGCCCCAGCCAAAAAGCCGGTAGCCAAAAAGCCTGCCGCAAAGAAAGCTACCCCCAAGAAGGCTACCAAGCCAGCGGCCAAAAAAGTTGCCCCAAAGAAAAAGACGGTAGCTAAGCCAGTAGCCAAAAAGGCCGCGCCGAAAAAAGTAGCCGCCAAAAAGCCGGTAGCCAAAAAAGCCGCACCAAAAAAAGTAGCCGCTAAAAAACCGGTAGCCAAAAAAGCCGCACCGAAAAAAGTAGCCGCCAAAAAGCCAGTAGCAAAAAAGGTAGCGCCGAAAAAAGTAGCCGCCAAAAAGCCAGTAGCAAAAAAGGTAGCGCCGAAAAAAGTAGCCGCCAAAAAGCCAGTAGCAAAAAAGGTAGCACCGAAAAAAGTAGCCGCCAAAAAGCCGGTAGCCAAAAAGGTAGCACCGAAAAAAGTAGCCGCTAAAAAACCGGTAGCCAAAAAGGTAGCACCGAAAAAAGTAGCCGCCAAAAAGACCACAAAGACTGTCGTCAAAAAGGCCCTCGCCACTAAGAAGGCCGCGCCGAAAAAAGCCTGCTGCAAAAAGCGGAGCTAGATTCATATCCAGCTAACTCGCTACCTGCGTTCTATGCGCTCTATACGCGCATTACGCAACTTAACGCACAACGCCAAAAACGCATCATGTCCCAAAACGTGCCGTTCGCTGGAGCGAACCAGGGGGAATCCCGATGAAATTAATTGAACGTGTTTCAGCTTTGGAAGTTCTCGACAGCCGTGGCAATCCGACCGTACTTGCCCGCGTCTATCTGGCTGACGGTAGCTTCGGACAGGCGATGGTACCCAGCGGCGCCAGCACTGGTAGCCGCGAGGCCCTCGAAAAGAGAGATGGAGATAAAAAGCGCTATCTCGGCAAGGGAGTTTTGGGCGCGGTCAAGGCAATCAACGGCGAGCTGAATGACGCACTCCAGGGTATGGACCCTTTTCAGCAGGTCGAACTCGACGAGCTGATGATTAATCTGGATGGCACCGAAAACAAGGCTAAACTGGGCGCAAACGCCATACTCGGCGTCTCTATGGCAATCGCAGATGTTGCGGCCAAGGCATGCAATCAGCCCCTTTATCGGTACCTGGGCGGGGCCTCTGCCCATATTTTGCCTGTTCCGATGATGAATATCCTCAACGGCGGCGCCCACGCAGACAACAACGTTGATATCCAGGAGTTCATGGTATTGCCAGTAGGCGCGCCATCGTTTACGGAGTGTCTCCGCTGGGGTGCAGAAATTTATCACGCCTTAAAGGGCGTACTCAAGGCCAACAAACTCGCCACGGGCGTTGGCGACGAAGGCGGCTTTGCGCCAAACCTCAAGAGCAACGAAGAAGCTCTGGAGCTGATATCCGAGGCGATCAAGAAGGCCGGGTATAAGCCTGGCAAGGACGTCTATATGGGTCTGGACTGCGCTTCTTCTGAATTTTACAAAAACGGCAAGTACGAGATCGACGGCACGGCAAAAGCGGGCAAGGACTTGATCGAATACTATGCTGGCCTGACAAAGCGACATCCGGTCTTGACCATCGAGGACGGATGCGACGAAAGCGACTGGAAGAACTGGAAAGCACTCACAGAAAAGCTTAACGAGACCACTCAGTTGGTGGGCGACGATCTGTTTGTCACCAACCCTGCGATTTTGGCAAAGGGGATCTCTGAGGGCGTAGCAAACGCGATTTTGATAAAGCTCAACCAGATTGGCACCGTAACCGAAACCATGAGGGCCGTGGAGATGGCGCACAAGGCCGGCTATCGCGCAGTAATCAGCCACCGTAGCGGCGAAACCGAAGATGCCTTCATTGCTGACCTCTCGGTAGCCACTGGAGCTGGGCAGATCAAGACTGGAGCACCTTGCCGAACAGACCGCGTCGCCAAGTATAACCGCCTCCTCCAAATCGAATGGGAGCTGGGTGCGGCGGCCAGATATGCTGGGCGCGAAGCCTTTGGGCGAAGGTTGAAATAATATGAATCTGGCCTGGCTACTCAAGTCGAGCACTATATGGATGGCCCTTGCCCTGTCAGGGGCCGCTACTGCATCGGTACTGTGGTTCACTGCGGAAGGCCTTCCCTCATTGCATAGGCGACAGGCCGAACTTCTCAACCATAAAATCAACCTGTTTGACCTTTCCAAACAAAACAGGAAGCTGTTTGATGAAGTCCAGAGGCTCAACATAAGGGATCCTGAGCTGATGGAGGCCATCGTGCGCCGCCTGGGCTATGACCGGCCCGGCGAAAAGGTGTACGTCTTTGGGGATCAAAAAAAATAAGGCAATTACATTCTGCATTTAGAAACTGGACGCTGACAACTGGCAAACAGCATTATTCAAACTTTGACCATTGCCTCGGCTTCGGGCAATGTCTTCGCCTTTGTTTGGACCGCCGACCATGTCGGCATTGAAATCCACGCCTCTCCCCTCGATGGCTCCGAACTGGCCAGGCGCGTTTGCCCAAGGGGCCATGGCCTGGGACTTGATGGGCTCTTCGTCTTAGATACTCCAGTCCTGGGTAAACCGTGGCGTATTAAGCACTGGGATCCGGACGGCTCGCCATCTTTTTGCTCCAATGGCACCAGGGCCGCGGTCGCGCTCTTGCCAGGAGAGTTTCAGGGCACTATTGACGTCTGCTCAAATGGTGAGCTAGTTCTCCTGGACAGAAAGGGCCTGGAGGTTGCCCTGCGCCTGCCCCAGGGGGACGGTTTTTGTTTGAAGGAGCCTCCAGATAAACTCCCATTCCCGGCCGTGTTTGGCTGGACGGGCACACCGCAGTTGGTTTTGGAAGTTGATGATACCAACGCAATTGACCTCCCCACTCTTGCCCCACCCCTGCGATTTCACCCCGACTTGCATGACGGAGCCAATGTAAGTTTTTTGCAGGTACTATCTCCTGGGAATGCCAGGATTAGGACTTGGGAGAGGGGCGTGGAGGGAGAGACCCTCAGTTGCGGCCAGGGCGCCGCCATTGCCGCCGCCTGGCTGACAGAGCGAAGCGGCGTCAATACGTGGAAAATTCAACCAAGGGGGGATGACCCGCTCTTTCTAAATATCGGCAAGATTGAAAACCGGCGATGGTCTGAGTTATGGCTGGGGGGCCTGGTCAGAGTTTTGGGCCACCAAAAACTATAGCGGATATATAGTCAGCGCATCAGAGGCATAAATAAATGCAAATACCAAATGTCTTTTTTGTTCGTATTGACTTAAATATTTACGATGATAATATCATGCAAGAGGTGTTAGATGATCGCAAATGAAAAAATTTATCCACTTCTGGGTAGGCAAGGCGGCTATTTGACAACTAAGGAAACACGCCAATGCGGCATGAAAAACAATGCCATTCAGCGAATGGCAAAACAAAGACTTATCGAGCGAGTAGCCCATGGTCTTTATATTGGCGCAGATGTTTTTCCGGATCCTTTCTTTGTAGCGCAGTACCGCTGTCCCAAAGGCATTTTTTCAAATGAGACGGCCTTGTTTCTGCATGACCTCAGCGACCGCGACCCGCCCAGACTAATGATGACAATTCCATCCGGCTGGAACACCAGACTGCTAGCTGACACGGCTTTTCAATTCTTCTACAACAGTCCTGAAAAAATTAGACTTGGTGTCTGCGAAATAGAAGCGCCTTCCGGTATGAAGGTTAAAGTTTTTAACGTTGAGCGTACACTCTGCGACTGCCTCCGAAATATCGACAAACTTGACAGGGATATAGTCCTCACTGCCCTGAAACGATACGTCAAAAGGCATGACAAAGACAATGCAAAGCTACTGGAGTATGCAGACAAGCTGAAAATACGGGATATGGCCTACAGATATTTGGAGATTCTCGAATGAAATTTGCAAGCGCATGGCAATTGAAAGATTGGATAAAAAATAAATCAAAACAAACTGGGACGACGCCAAACGCGCTTATGCAAACCTACATGATGGAGCGACTACTGGAACGACTATCAATATCGCCGTATCGCAATAACTTCATTCTAAAAGGAGGCTTCCTGATAGCTGCTATGGTGGGCGTTGGCAGACGCACCACAAAAGATTTGGACGCAACGGCAAAAGGTCTGTCTATAAATCAAAACAACATCAAAGCCATCTTGAATAAAATCACATCGTTGGATGCTGGCGATGGAGCAAACTTTGAAATTCAGGACATTAAAAACATCCACGACATAAGCGAATACGATGATTTTCGAGTATCCGTTAGGGCTTCAATATATACAATTCGCACAAACTTGAAAATCGACATCACTATTGGAGATACCATAATACCGAAAGAAATTGAGTACCAGTACAAGCTGATGTTCGAGGATAGGACAATTCCTGTGATGGCCTATAACCTTTGCACCATCCTTGCAGAAAAGATTGAAACTATATTGGCGCGAAACATAACAAACTCGCGGGGACGAGACTTTTACGATGCTTACATATTGCTATCGATGTACAAAGATTCAATACCCCAGAAAGAATTGTTTGACGCTCTCCGAATCAAAGCAACAGAACGGGGTACTCTAAACTATGTAAATGACTATGCTAGGCATCTGAAAAACATCGCAGATAGCCCAGAAATATCAAAAATATGGACAGGCTACTCTAAAATTTATACCTACGCAAAGGGGATTGCTCTGTCGGATGTCCTCTCGATAATTGAAAACCAGATTAAGCTACCATGATGCAAAACCATCCCAAACCCCATCCACTCCTGATTCAACTATTTACCGAGGCCTTGGCCAATCAGTCTCAGGGTAACCTCGGTATGGCGTTGATTGCAGAGCGCGTCCAGCAAAGATGACAGGCATGGGAGTAATTGTAGACACTACAAAACAAATATTCCATAATGACAACTATCAACAATTAGTCGAGGTGTCTTATGCCAGTTCAAATTTCAGCAAGCCTTGACGAAGTCACCAACCAGGAATTTGGTAAAATCTGTGAAGCTATAGGCATTACGCCCACTACAGCCATCACTCTCTTTGTAAAAACTGTTATCAACCACAAAGGCATCCCTTTCAATCCTGTGATACCTGACCAAATATCAGGAAAAAAGACCATGGAAGAAACAATAGGTTGTATGGAAGGTAAAATATGGATGGCCAACGATTTTGATGATCCCCTGGAAGAATTCATGGATTATATGGAATGAACATACTCCTTGACACTCATACGGCTCTCTGGTTGGTCGATAGGCATAATAACTTTTCTGCCAGAATCAGTGCTTTAGTCCTGGATAATAAATACAGTTGTTTTTTAAGCATGGTATCGACATGGGAAATTGCGATTAAATTAAGCATCGGGAAAATAACTATAGATGGCGGCATACAAAAATTTCATACTGAAATCGAGCAAAGTCCTATTTCAATATTGCCCATCTCACAACAGGCGATAAAAAGGGTTGTCACTCTTCCACACATCCATAAAGACCCTTTTGACAGATTGCTTATTACTACAGCAATAACTGAAAATATGACAATTCTGACAAAAGACGAAAATATCCACAAATACGAAGTCTCAGCCATCACTTTGCCCTAAAATTAGCCAAAAAAACAAGAAAACCTCCACAAAATGCTGGCCGCCCCCCAACCCCACCCACAACTTGTTAAGTTATTTTCGGAAGCATGCACCCACCAATCTCAGGGCAATCACAGCATGGCGCTGGTGGCATACAAGCGCATCCAAAGGCAGTTTCCAGACTTTGTTGACGCATGGACTAATGCGTCCGTTGTTTTGTATGACATGGGCCGCAAGGAAGAAGCCATGTATATGGCAGAGCGGGCGGTGGGATTGGGGCCAGAGAACCCGACTGCGGTTTGCGCCCTCGCCAATGCTCAGCTGAGCCTTGGTAATGTAGACGAGGCCTTTGCCAATTTCCACAAGGCCATCTCGTTGGATCCGTGCCATGTCCCGGCCCTCACCAATTTGGCAGGCATATACAACAGGAGGGGGCAGATTGCCGAAGCGCTTGCCCTTGACGACAGGGCGATTCAGGCCGATCCTTCCAATTCTGTGCTGTTGGGGAACCGGGGACATACTAAGATGAGGGCCATGGATCTGGACGGAGCCGAGGAGGACTTGGCAAAAGCGCTGGAATTAAACAGCGGCAATGCGCTCTCCCGCTGGAACTTGGCCTATGTCCAGCTTTTGCAGCACCGATACGATGACGCCTGGCCAAACTTTGGGGCCAGAATAGATTTGGCGGAGTGGGCTGGCAACAGGCGGGAGTTTGGCAAACCACACTGGAAGGGTGAGCCGCTGGATGGGCGCACTCTATTGGTCTATTCGGAGCAGGGCTTTGGCGACACTATACAGTTTTCGCGCTTTATTGCTCATTTGGGGCGGTTTGGGGGGGAGATTCTGTTTTTGACATCCAGGGCGCTCCAAAGCCTCCTTTCAGATATTGCAGGCGCAGACATGCGAATCGCCCTGGAGGACGAGCCCCTGCCGGAATATGACTTGGTCGTCCCGCTGATGGGGTTGCCTGCCATTATGAATGTTGGCCGGTCTGATTTGGCCCCGCTTTCGCCCCCGCCGTTGCCCGAACCCCCAACCATCGCTGAATTTGACAGGCCTGGCTTCAAGGTGGGCCTGGTCTGGGCAGGAAGCCCTATTCATTCCAATGACTCGCTCAGAAGCATGAATCCTCGATACTTCGATGGGCTGGCCGACCTGGAGGGCATTGCCTGGTACGGACTGCAAGTGCCTAAGTCGGCTGAGCCGCCAAAACTTTCCGGCTTTTTAGATCTTTCTCGCTACATGAAGGACTTTATGGACACGGCCCAAATTATCAGGCAACTAGACCTGGTGGTGACTGTAGATACTTCTATGGCGCATGTGGCCGGCTATCTCGGCCTGCCGTGTGCTGTCTTGTTGGCGTTTTTGCCGGACTGGCGCTGGGGGGCGACGGGCCAGAGCACATCCTGGTACCCCTCTCTAACCCTGCTTAGGCAACCCGCCCACGACGACTGGGGGAGCGTGGTTGGTCAACTAAGGGCGTTGATTGCAGAGCGAGTCCTGCGAAGAGGTAGACTATGAGCATTGTAGGCATGTAACGAATGTTGCATAACGCCTGGACTTTTTGAATGCCTTTCTCCGAGTATCTGCAATGCAGAAGGTTTTGCATGTGGCTCTAACAACTGAAAGTGACAAATGATATAATTACGTTTTACAAAGGAATGCCTCTTGCGAAACCGCTGGTTATGCGAGTAATTCTGGGGAGTACCGCCATTAATGTTTTTTATTCACGTGAGACCGAGAAGGTGACATGCGCGCCAAGATAGTGGCCCTCGCCAATCAAAAGGGGGGCGTGGGCAAGACTACGTCCGCCATCAACATAGCTGCTTCTCTTGCGATGCTGGAAAAGCTCGTTTTGCTTGTCGATTTTGACCCGCAGGGACATAGCACGACAGGCCTTGGTTTTCCTAAGTCAAATCAGGATACTGGCTCTTATGCGCTCATGAAGGGTTCGAAGATCGAATCTCTGATTATCAGCACCGAAGTCCCCATGCTCCAGGTAATACCTGCAGGCAAAGACTTGGCGCAACTGGAGTTTGAGCTGTTTGAACTGCCGCAATTAAAGGAACTCAGCAATTCTCTCGAACCGGTGCTTGACCGCTTTGACTATATTTTGATCGATTCTCCACCCGCTCTGGGCATGATAACACTCAATGCCCTGACTGCGGCAGATGAGGTTATTGTGCCTATGCCATGCGAGTTTTTTGCCATGGATGGCCTGGCCGAGCTGTTGGAAACCATCCGCCGGATACAGGCCGGCCCAAACCCAAAGCTGGCCCTTGGGGGCATTCTGCTGACAATGGCAGAAGAGCGCACAAATCTGGGAGCCGCGGTGGCCAACGAAGTACGCCAGGCGTTTCCTGATAAGGTTTTCCAAACTATGATTCCACGCAATATCCGATTGGCCGAGGCTCCGAGCCATGGCAAGCCGGTTGCCTTTTATGACCTAAAATCTAAAGGCGCCCAGGCTTACCTGAGCTTGGCAAAGGAGTGGCTGGGGCTGGAATTTAATGCTCCAAAGGATCGCCCATGACAGCGAAACGCCCTGCCCTGGCAAGGGGGCTAACGTCTTTGATGAGCCAGCACTCCCAGGAGGAAGTGTCGCCCAAACAAATCCCCATCGGCTCGTTGGTGCCCAACAGGCACCAGCCCAGGACGGTCTTCGATGAAGCGACTCTCGACAATCTTGCGTCCAGCCTGAAACAGCATGGGATGGTACAGCCCATCATCGCCCGCAAGGTCGGCGAAAAATTTGAAATTATTGCTGGCGAGCGCAGATGGAGGGCCGCAAAAAAAATAGGCACCCCAACGGTGCCTGTGGTAATCAAGGAAATTTCTGATGACCGCTTGCTGGAGTTTGCCCTAGTCGAAAACATTCAACGGCAAGAGCTTAACCCTATAGAAGAGGCAAAGGCTTACACGCAATTAGGAAAGCTCCTCGGTTTAACGCAAGAGCAGGTTGCCGACCGCGTTGGCAAGAGCCGCCCCCAGGTTGCTAATACTATGCGGCTGTTGCGGTTGCCATTGGATTTGCAGAGCTTGGTTGCGCAGGAACAACTCTCTGCTGGACACGCAAAGGTGCTTTTGGGCCTGGAGAGCCCTCAACAACAGGTGCATCTGGCGCACGAGGCCATCGAGAGGCAATTGAGCGTCCGAGCCCTGGAAAACCGCATACAGCAGATTGCAAACAGCAAAAACCTTGTCTCCAAAAATAAACGCCCCCAGGATGTGTTCATCAGGGACGCCGCAGAAAAACTGACCCAGACATGGGCCACAAAGGTTGAGATAAAACCAAAAGGCAAGGGCGGCTCCCTGGTATTTCACTTTGCCAGCGAAGATGGCCTGATTCTTTTGTTTGAAAAACTTAAACATGGGCCAAAGGCGTCTCGCTCATAGACAAACAGCGCAAGCGCTATCAATACTTGAATCCCGGGGCCATTGGGGCATTAAGAAGGGCTTGGACAACATCCGTCGGTTGCTCGCTGGCCTCGGAAACCCCGAAAAATCTTTCCCCGCAGTCCTCATTGGAGGCACAAATGGCAAAGGCTCCACCGGGGCTTTTTTGGCCAATGGCTTAAAGGCCGCTGGGTTAAAAGTCGGCTGGACAACCTCTCCCCACTTGCTTTCCCCTACTGAGAGGATATGGATAGATGGGGTACACTGTAGCGAAGCCGATTTGGATTCGATCCTGACAAGGGTGCTGGCGGTTGAAAGCGCCGCCGAGATAAAGGCGACATATTTTGAATTGATGGTCGCATCCGCCATCCTGGCATTCGGGGAGGCATCAGTCGACATTGCCCTGGTAGAAGTGGGCATGGGCGGACGCTGGGACAGCACCAATGTATTGAGCCCCATCCTCACTATTTTGACAAGTGTTGCCTTAGACCACACGGGACACCTTGGCGAAACCATTGAGGCCATCGCCAGAGAAAAGCTATGCACGGCAAGGGACGACCGCCCCTTGGTGCTGGGCCCTGGGCTAGACCCGGACTGGGTCAGGGCCCTCTGTGAATCCAAACCTGAAATTATTGCTTCGCCGAGGCCATCGGCGGAAATTTTTTGGGACTACAGCATCGTCAACGGCTATCGCATTGGCATGGCAGGCGATCACCAGGTAGAAAACCTGGCTACGGCCATGGCTACGGTAGAATGCCTGCGCCAAATGGGATGGAGGCTCAATCACGAGGCTACCTGGCGCGGTTTTTCGGGGGCCGCATGGCCGGGACGGCTTTGGAGGGCGCCTGCCCTGCCACACGTTATTTTTGATGGTGCGCACAATGCAAGCGGCGCAGAAGCCCTGGCAATCCACATCAAAAGATTTGGGATACGGGCCCATCTTTTTTTTGGCGCCATGGGAGACAAAGACTTGGAGGGCATGGCCAGGGTACTGGCAACCACAAACCCTTTGAGCGTTACGCTGGTCAATGTCGAAGGCCCCCGCTATTCTGAGCCAGAGGCCCTGCAAGATGCCTGGCAGATGGCCGGATATGTCGACCTGCCGATCCTTACCCTCGGCGAGCTGGCCACTAAACTTAGAGGAAATGTTGCCGATACAGTCATTGTCACTGGTTCTTTGTATTTTTTGGGACACCTGATGAGGAAATTAAACATTCCTGTGGTATGACAGGAGATGGGATAATTTCGATCTCGCAACTCATAACTATCCAGACAAGCACATGATTCTCGCCATTACACTCATTTTGTTACAAGGTGCCCTGGCACAGCCGCCAGCGTCTCAAGAGGGCGAGCTACGAATCGTCTCGGTGGAGCAGACGGGGAAGCCGCCCTTCACACCGGAGGGACGGATATATCGCCTGGCGGGGGAATCTCTGTCGCGAATCAAACCGGGCGAAATATTGATTTTAAAGCGACTGAGGGACGAGAGGGACATTGGCTCGTTACGGGTTTTGACAGTGCATGGAAGCTCTGCCACTGCCAGCCTGGAAGTCAGGGGCGACACCTTTCCGCTGAAGGGAGACCTTGCCTATCCCCTGATTTTGCTGAATATTCCAGAAATTTATAGCGGAGAAACGTTCCAACTAAAGGACAACATCGCCTTTCCCCTTAACCCTGCCGTAATTCCGCCGATTCCGCGCATTGATTCTGCCGTTGCTGGCGCAGGAGCTACAGCAAATAGCCCCAAGACCCCCCAGCTGATGGAAGCAGAGGCTATCAAACCAGTGGATACACCCAGGCCGCTCCAGGCGATCATCGAGAGCCAAATCTCAGGCAATGCAACGGCGACGAGGCCCGCTAATTTGGAAAATTCTGATGGATCCTCTAAATCAGCCGTTTCGGGCGAGGCCGCGGGCCAGTCCGGCCAGACTCCGCTTGTAGAGGCCGTAACTCCAATCGTTTATAAAATCGCCGCACAATATCCGTTTTATTTTTTGCCTGAAAGCTCTGAGCTGTCGCCCAAAGGGGCCGAAAAAATTCAGCAATGGATCGAAGAGTGGGGCAAGACAAATGTCAGATATTTTCTTGGCGTGCCCGAAAGGCAGATAAAACTGCAAAAACTTTTGGTCGATCGCCTGGCCGCATTGCAAAGGGAGCTGGCGCGCCTCGGTATTCCCAACGCTGGGGTCAGGCCGGACAACAGAAATATTGCCGAGCCATATGAGGCTATTTATGTCTGCGTGGAGACTCCGGGCTAGCAGTAGCTATTGACCTGGCCGCCTAAACATTGGCAAACTACTATAGTAGTTCGACTTTTTTATGTCGAACTGCTGTGCCAGGGTTTGCTTGCAAATCATGGTTGCGTGTCATTCGCAGGCAGGCACCGCCTACCGAAAGCGGACGATACGTGCGAAATTTACTATTGTGCTGGGGTGCATTCATTCATCTGGTGGCACCTTGGCCTCGTTTACATGGGGCTGTAGCTCAGCTGGGAGAGCGCTGCAATCGCACTGCAGAGGTCGACGGTTCGATCCCGTTCAGCTCCACCAATCAAGACCCCCGCAAACACGGGGGTTTTTGCTTGTACCAGCATTTGGTACGCTTCTCAAAAATGCGCCCGTACCAATACGGTACCAATAACTGAATTTGGAAATTACCCAAACACCATCGGACACTGCCAAAAAAGAGCCTGATCTTTGTTGGTTTTATTTATGTGTCCAAAAGGGATCATGTAACGAATTTTGTGTAAACGCCTAGACTTTGAGAAGGAGGTTTAGATGGCGTTTACGAAAGAAGTGCTGGACGAGATACTGAAAAGCTACAGCGGGGACCCAGAAGAGTT
>Ga0082212_10001409_pt1 | contig 35446 bp, 35 predicted proteins | sample TergutNt197P3_FD_71548 | JGI IMG/M metagenome (GOLD analysis project Ga0082212, IMG submission 71548) | Neocapritermes taracua P3 segment gut microbial communities from Petit-Saut dam, French Guiana - Nt197 P3 | ecosystem: Host-associated > Arthropoda: Insects > Digestive system > Gut ...
CTGAACAATTGCCTGGAAAGGGGTGAGGCTGCGCTGCCAAAAAGTTCCTGGGGTTCCCTGCGAAACAGATCACGGGGAAAAAGAAGTATTTAGCATAAAAGAGCCTGACTACTTAATGATTAACCACATAAGGTTTTACAAAATACGGAATTATTTTTAAGTAGTCAGGAAGCTGATTGAGCAGGTTCACCCAGAGTTTTTGGCAGTGCAGACTTATCCCTTTGCTGAATTTGTTCGGATTAATTAAATTGCCAGGCTCAGCGGGAAAATTGTGATTTTTAGCCCTTATGCCTGCCCTGCCGATCCCAGCACGTTTTTGTTCTTTTCCGCGTACATTTTTTTCAGTTCGTCCCGGGCAGGGCCTAAATACTTGCGGGGGTCAAACTCATCGGGTTTTTCTGCAAAGGTTTTGCGGATCATTGCGGTCATGGCAAGCCGGCCGTCGCTGTCGATGTTAATCTTGCAAACAGCGCTTTTTGTCGCTTTCCGCAGCTGTTCTTCGGGTATTCCAACCGAATCAGGGAGTTTTCCGCCGAATTGTTCGATGATCTTTACATATTCAACAGGCACCGAAGAAGCGCCGTGAAGGACAATGGGGAAACCGGGGATTTTCTTTTCAATTTCTTCCAGAATATCAAAACGGAGCGGAGGAGGAATAAGTATACCGTTGGCATCTTTGGTACATTGTTCTGGCTTGAATTTTGCCCTTCCGTGGCTGGTACCGATAGAGATTGCCAGCGAGTCGACCTTTGTCTTGTTTACAAAGTCGATTACCTCCTCAGGCTGAGTATAATGGCTTTGTTCGGCCACTACATCGTCTTCCACACCTGCCAAAACGCCAAGTTCACCCTCTACAGAGACATAATCTTTTTGCGAATGGGCAAAATCAACTACTTTTCGGGTTAAAGCGACGTTTTCGTCGTAAGGTTTACTGGAACCGTCGATCATTACACTGGAAAAACCTGTTTCAATACAATCTTTGCACAGTTCAAAGGTGTCGCCGTGGTCCAGATGAAGGACAACCGGAATGTCGTAACCCAGTTCGTGAGCAAATTCCACAGCGCCTCGCGCCATATTTTTTAACAGATTCTGGTTGGCGTATTTCCTGGCGCCGGAAGAGACTTGCAAAATAACCGGAGATTTGGTTTCAACACAGGCCTGTATAATTGCCTGAAGCTGTTCCATATTGTTAAAGTTGTAAGCAGGGATGGCATAGCCGCCGGAAATCGCTTTTTTAAAAAGTTCAAGGGTATTTACAAGGCCCAATTCTTTATAACTGGTCATTTTTTTGCTCCTTTAATGAATAATTATGGTAGATTGTAGTGGATTATTGCAAGAAGGTAAAGACGACGGCGCCATGGAATTGACATATTATTATGTTTTAAACAGTTGAGATTGTTCCAAAACTCTGTTAGTTTCGGAACAATCTTTAGAAAAAGCGTCTATAAGCCGCTTTTTCTCGTAAATCTACAGTTACGATTTTATTATAAGTGAGTGAGGAATGCGCTCTATTCGGGTATGTTTAATGGTTTTTGTCCCTGTCTTTCTCCTCATAGTTGTCTTTTTTAGCCGAAAGCCGGTGGTATTGGTAACCGATAAGGCTTTTAATGTACTTTATGGTGAAAATAGAAGCCGCAATAAGCAATTATTCCTTTCCGTAAGGCTCTTTCGGCCAATAAAAATTATTGTTATGGCCGAAGGGGCAGGGCCGGATTTGGTTACCCAGGGAGCAATAAGCCTTTCCAGGCGGCCTTTTGCGGTGTTTTTCCCTTATCGTTACAGGGAAGCCGCCTGGCGTTACCTTACAAGCCGGCCTGATTCCCCGGTAGTGATTCTTGCCGGACGGAAAACTCAGGGAAGCGACGAAACGAGTCATAACATGCAGGAAAATGAAGCAATCGTGCCGCCGTTGTGGGTATATACCGATTCAGAAACTGATTTGTATCGTGCCGGGGTCATGGCAGGGGTCTTTGTTCGGTACGAAAAACAAAACGGGGAAAATACCGACAATTGGGGGGATATTGTTAATCAGGAAATAGCCCTGTTCCACGAAGGTCATAATAACGAAGAAATAACGGCCTTCATTGCTGGGCTGGAGGAACAGCAATGGACCGATTTTCCGTTGTATTCTCCGGATTTAGCGGACATAAACCTGAGCTGCGCTGTAATTTTGGATAATTTTCGTTTTAATGCAGAAGGAAAGGTAAATTCGCTGATTTTTTTTTCCTGGATGGATCCTGCTTTAGCTCCCCGGAAAACGCTTGCAATCTTTGATGACTCTCCCTGGACACAGATTGGCCCGGCACTGGGTTATATAAAACAAGGCCGACAGAATGCACTTGTTCCTTCTGAAGTTATTTTTTTTAGGGAAGACAAGATTCAAAAAGATGTATATAATGAAATAAATAAGTTAAAAACCCTAAAAAAAAAGGTGGAAAACGCTGATAATTAAAGTAATGCTTAAAAGGTTTGACAAAAACCAGTGAAAGAATTATAATTTTAACTGATTTCATTTTTCAGGATTGAAACCAGGGAGTTCCCGGTTACGTTAAAAGGAGTATTGGGATGAAGCATAGAAGTTTTATGGTCGTTTGCCTGGTGTTGTTGTTGGGTACGGCCTTGGCAGCTTTTGGCCAGGATGCTACAGTAAATCTAGAGTCAAAGGTAATTGAAAGTTTTAACAATACGGAAGAAAGCTTGTATACTTGGCGGAAAGAAGCCAGCCGTTTTGCCGTAGGTAAAGACCCTGCGGATAAGGATAATCCTTCATTTGCCAATTTCGGACTGGAAGGCGGTGATTTTTACCCCAAACTCAGTTTTTTCGATGTTTGGCCGATGGCTCTGTACAGGAATAACCGGGAACAAAAAGAAATCAAGAGTTTGGGTGTTTGGGGCAAATTCAAGCGGATGGGTTACAATTGGATAGATGTCTATCCTACCCTGAAATCCCAGGGCGACGATGCTGAACCTTATGAAATCCCATTACCCGGCCATATTCGATTTCTGGATATGTGGGTTTGGGGTTCAAACCTTAATTACTATATGGAAGCATACATCAGGGATGAACAGGGAGTTATCCATACATTGTACCTGGGGAGTCTCGCCTTTCAAGGGTGGAAAAACCTTCGGATAGGAATACCCACTAACATACCCCAACGCCGCCGCATTATTCTGGATCCGACATCTGCATCAATGCTGAGCACGGCAGAAAGAAATTCTATTTACCTGAAATTTGTCAAGTTCCGTATCTGGACAACCCCCAGGGAAGAAGTGGCCAATTTCTACACGTATTTCCACCAGTTAAGGGTTATGACGGATGTTTACGAAAGGATTTTTGACGGCGATGAGATGAGCGATCCTGACTGGATCAGAGAAAACTGGGAAACCGGGAATTAAGGAGACTATAGATGAAACGTTTTATTTTATCTTTATTAATTGTATCCCTTGTGGCTGCCGGTCTTGTTGCCCAGGAAATTGGTGAACCGGATGCCCAACAATTGGGCATTATGGAAGCTCAGCAAAAGCTTAAAGAAATCTCGGTGGACAAATTCGAATACGAAGGATACTGGAGAGTTTCCATGTCTTCTGACGAAGGTTATGGAACAGCCAGGCTTTTTGAAGGCAGTCCTGCCGCCAAAGTTCCCATAAAAGAAGAAGAGGGCCTTAATATCCCCGACAAGTATGTATTGGGTGTCAGGATCGATTTTCTCCGTCGCGGAACCAATAGTTTCTTCGTTTATCCCCAGCGGCCCATCCCCATAGAGGGAATATGCAAAACTGTTTCAGTTTGGGTAGCAGGCCGTAACTTTAATCACTCTCTTAACCTTTTGCTGGAAGATGCTCTTGGACGGCATTTTGAACTGTATATAGGAAAACTCAATTTCCAGGGCTGGAAAAAGTTAACTGTAGCAATTCCTCCCCAGGCTCCCGACGGTGTTCATGGTATTGTCCAGCGGAATTATCATTATGTTAACCTTATGGGAATCAGAATTACCGGATTCCGTATTGATTGTGACATGATGGAAGCCTATGGGTCTTATTATGTCTACTTTGACGATCTTCGCGCTGTAACAGACCTCTTTGCCGAGGACATGAAAGATGCCGATGATATGAGCGATATGTGGTAAGATCAATTAAATCTTAGGTTTATTTGATTCGAAAAAACCGCATTGCGGTTTTTTCTGCCGGAGATTAATTGGGCTGTCAAAGACAGCCCATTTTTTTACATTATTTTATAGTTTGGGTAATTGGTTATGGAAGATAAAGAAGAGCAAAAAAAGAAAAGTTTTTACTTTACACCGCTGCAGGTCGGATACATCGCCGATTCAGTCGAACCGATTAATATTGCGTCCGATGCCAAATGGGAACTTGTTTTAAAGTCAGGAAGACCGGAAACGGAAGTAATTCCAATTGAACGGCACGGTACTATTTTAGGTATTGTTCATAAAGAAGATACAAAAAAACTGGGCAATTTTCTGGATTCACTGATAAACCGTGTTACGGGTAAAAATACTATGCCCTTTATGATGCCGATACATGATGTTATCGAAGCTTCTTCATATATCAATATTGTGCTGGAAAAAGGATTGCAAACTGTGCGCTGGGATGATCCAGGCTGGTATGTCGTTGAACATAAACACAAATATTTCGGCATTGTAAACCTTAGACAAATGATGGAATATTCGGAAGAAATACAGACACGGGATCTGAAGCGGGCCGGAGAAATTCAAAAGAATCTGCTTATTCAGCCGGAATTGCAGGATGTACGGTTTAGTTTTCTTTCCTATAACCGTATGGCCAATATAGTCGGGGGCGATTGGTATAAACCATTAAGAATTAACAAAGATCTGTACCTTATTGGCTGTTTTGATGTTGCGGGAAAAAATATTTCCGGAGCTCTGGTAACCATGTCTTTAGGCACCTGTTTTGCCGCACTGGAACTGGTGGCATACAGGGATAGTACTCAAAGCCGGAAAAAAAGAGATGACCCGGAACAGATTACCGCTTTAATTAATTCAATAATCAGAAAAGTTAATCCGCCGGATGTTTTTGTTGCCGGGGCGTTGTTGTATGTAAATTTTGCCACTAATCTTGTGGAAATACATAATTGCGGTTTATCTCCGGTAACGGCTTTTGTCCCTTCGGGCAATATGGCAATTGCCTTTAAAAACTATAAACCCAATTTGCCGCCGCTTGGCTTAACAGATGAATTCGTTCCTGATCCGCCCCAGAAAATTCAAATAAGCGACGGTTTACGTATTGTTGTTTATTCGGACGGCCTTTTGGATATGAGCGACATTCACGGAGAACGGTACGGAGAAACAAGGGCTATTAATTTTTTACAAAACCTTCATTATATTCCCGCCGACGGGTTTTCTGTTTATGTGGACAGGGAAATCGACCTTTGGACCAAGGACACTGCTCTGGCAGATGATGTAACCTTGTTTGAACTGAGGTTTGGAAATATACTTCAAGAAATTGAGCAAATGCCGGAGAACATCGGCTTGGAGGATTAATGGCAAGAGTTGAGCTGAAAAGCGTTTACAAGGTCTATGAAGGCGGTGTAAGGGCAGTAAACGACGTTAATTTTGTTGTTGAGGATAAAGAATTTGTCGTTTTGGTAGGACCCTCAGGATGCGGGAAATCGACTACACTTCGAATGATTGCAGGTTTGGAAGATATTACCAAAGGAGAATTGTATATAGACGGAGAATTGGTAAATCATATTCCTCCGAAAGACAGGAATATTGCCATGGTTTTTCAGAACTATGCGCTTTATCCCCATATGTCGGTGTACGACAACATGGCTTTCGGTCTTCAAATGCGGAAAGTAGAAAAACAGGAAATCTATCGCCGGGTTCAGGGAGTATCAAAAATCCTTGATGTTGCACAATATTTGCATCGTAAATCTACGGCACTTTCTGGCGGTCAGCGTCAGAGAGTTGCGGTTGGGCGGTCTATTGTACGGAACCCTAAAGTGTTTCTTTTTGATGAACCACTGTCCAATTTGGACGCTAAACTCCGCGTACAAATGAGAACAGAACTGTCAAACCTTCATATCCGGCTTGATGCAACAATGATCTATGTTACTCACGATCAGGTTGAAGCAATGACCATGGCAAATAAAATTATTGTAATGAAGGATGGAGTAATTCAGCAAATGGGACCTCCGCTGGATTTGTATGATTTTCCGGAAAATAAATTCGTAGCCAGTTTTTTGGGTTCTCCGCCCATGAATTTTCTTGATGTTACAGTAAAGGAAAAAAACGGAAAGCTCGTTCTGTATAACACTTCCTTTGAATTGGTTCCTCCTCCCGAGCATGTCAAGGATTTACAGAAATTTATTGACCGGGAAATAATTTTTGGAATTCGTCCGGAGGATTTAGTTTTTTCCAAGCGGCCGCAATTGGATAACAACATTGGAGCAAAAATTACCTTAATAGAGCCTTTGGGAGCGGAAACTCATCTTTGGCTTACAACAACTACACAATCACTTCTGGCCAAGGCAACTTTCCGTTACAATTTCAGAATAGGCAATACCATTAATCTGGCTCCCAATATGAACAGAGCACGGTATTTTGATAAGGAAACGGAATTTTCTTTACTGGAGTATAGTGAGTTGAAAGAAAAATAATATTTTTTTGATTTCAAAGAATGCGGTATACCCAGGATCTTCCCTGTTTGCGGATTTTTTCCAGATATCCTGCTTTTCGCAAGGTATAAAGTGTCTTTCTTGCCTCTTCAGGACTTACATTCGCTGCCTCGGCCAGGGTTTTTGTGGAACATTCATTTTTTAAAGGTAAAAAATGCTTTATCCAATCGGCTTTTTTCTTTAATGTAATTCCTTCCCGGCGGTTTTCCAGGGATCTGTCTTTTATGCTTACCCCTTTTCTGCGCCATGAGCCTTTTCCATCGTTACACCGGCGCTCAACTGCATCTACGTAAATTATTTCTATTGTTAATTTCCTGAGCTTAAGGAGTTCCGGAACGTAAACAAGTTCATCAAAAATATCCCAAATAGTGCCTTTTTTTGGGCTTTTTCTCCTGCTAAGGAGCCGGCCTTTGGGATCGTATAATTCTATTGTCTTTTTTTCAATTACCGGGTAGATAAGCCGTACTTTGCCGCTTTTTGCAAGGGCAGGGATCTTTTTTTTCAGGGCATTAAAATGGCTGGTTTGAATTTCTATAACCTCTCCATTTACTCCAATAGCGTCGCATACATAACCGGCTCTAGTTGCTTCGGTATTTCCCGGTTCCGCATAGTACATTTTTAATGAGTTATGCAGGCTGCTTTCGTTTTTTGTACCTATACTGCATTCAGAAGCGGTCATCTATTACGTTCCTTCCGCTTTTAACATAGGGCAGCAGTTCTTCGGCGCTCATTAATTCCAAATAATGGAAGGTTTCATTGTTCCCCTTGTTTTCGTTGGTTTTTATCCTGGCAACCCGGAAAACGATCATTTTATTGGTCGGAATGGGCAGGGGAAGAACATTCCCGTTCATATCAACAAGTGTATTGAAAGGCAGCCGGCCAGGCACTTCCTGAGTATCTCCTTCGGGAAAAACAATAAAGAATTCTTCGAAAAACATCTTTTATACCAATGTAATTTTACCATACCAAAGCAGTCAATTTTGGACAATTGGTATCTCAATCTGTTTTTTCGGCAAAACCTAAATGTTTGTTAAGCAATTTTACGAAAAAAAACATTTATTTTGGTTTTTTCCATAAAAAACTGTTGCAATACTGGATAAAATGGGAAATAGTGGTATAATTATTAGTTTTTTCCCAAAAAATGGGATGTAATGGGGTGTTTGGGGATAATCCCAAAAATAAGCATGGCGCTGTTAAAAGGTGAATATCAGGCGACTCTTGATGAGAAAGGGAGGGTGAGTATACCTGCCCGGTTTAGGGAAGGAATACCCCATAATGTGCTGGTTTTAACAAAAAGTATGTTTGAAGCTTGTGTTTGGGCCTTTACTCCGGAAAATCATGAAAAATTTACCGAAAGTCTCCGGAATTTCTGGAGCGCCAATGCCAATATGCCCATGACGCTTAAGCAAAAAGACATGTTTGATCACAGGGTAAGTTTTTCTGCCAGCGAGGTAGAGATAGACAAAACAGGGCGTATCATGATCCCCCAGAAATTCCGGGATCATGCAGGGCTTACACGGGACTGCGTGGTAACAAGCGATGGAGTCCGCATAGAAATATGGGATGCTGCCCGGCATGCGGAATATGAACAGAGGGTAGAGGAACAGTTTGAGGCTGTCGTGGAAAAAATGGGACTTTTAAATTTGTACTAAATAATTTTGATTGATTAAAAAAGGCAAACAAGAGGAGGGGAGGGTATGGAAGTAATCCATACTCCGGTATTGCTGGAAGAGACAATTCATTACCTGGCGCCAAGAGCTCCGGGTGAACTCATGATAGACGCAACCTTGGGCGAAGGCGGGCATAGCGCCGCTTTTCTGGAACGTTTCCCGGAGCTCTATATTGCTGGCATAGATGCCGATGGAGAAATTCAGGCCAGAGCCAGGGAGCGGTTGGCTCCTTTTGGGCAGAGAATTCGTTTATACAAGCGATGGGCAGATGATTTTTTTACCGATTACCCTGTTGACCTTCCCTTTCCCGATACAATTCTCTTTGATTTGGGAATAAGTCTTTTCCATTATGAAGGATCGGGACGGGGCTTTAGTTTTATGCGTGATGAATATCTTGATATGCGTCTTGATACTTCCAGCGGAAAGACGGCAGCCGATCTGATTGCATCCCTTTCGGAAAAAGATTTTGCTGATCTGTTGTATAACAATGCCGGAGAACGTTTTTCCCGCCGTATTGCTTCTGCAGTTCATTCCGCTAAAAAGCAAAACCCGATTACCAGTACTACAGCCCTTGCGGAACTTGTTGCCGCTTCCGTTCCTGCTTCGTACCGCCATGGTTCGATACATCCGGCAACTCGTACCTTCCAGGCTTTGCGTATGGCCGTAAACAATGAGGCGGATAATCTTCCTTCCATGCTGGAAAAAGCCCTGGAAAAGTTAAAAATCGGGGGCCGTATGGGGGTAATTAGCTTCCATTCGGGTGAGGACAGGAAGGTAAAGAATTTTTTCAGGGAAAAAAGCAGGGACTGTACCCAGTCAGACATGACAACTGATAGAGGTCAGTCCCGGTTGAGTATGCAGCCGGATGCGCCGATATCTAGATCTGTAGGGATCTGTCCTGTAAAGATACTTACCCGGAAACCTATATCGGCCGGGGAAGAAGAATGCAGGAAAAATCCCCCTTCCCGGAGTGCAAAATTCCGGGCGGTAGAAAAAATTGATACCGGGGTAGCGTCATGATTCGTCGTATCTTGTTTTATTGTTTTGTCCTTAGCATTCCTGTTTTTTTGGGACTTACTGCATGGCAGTCTTCCCGTTACGGTGATTTGGAAAGGGAACTGAAAAAACTGGAAAAAACCCAGGAAGAATGGGTGGAAAACAACAAAAGGCTCATTGCCGGCATTACCTACCTTTCTTCGCCTGACAGAATAGAGCATATTGCCCGGGAACAATTAGGTTTGCATAAAAAACAACCGGAAGAAGTACTGCAAATTTCCATAACAGATCCGTCTGTTGTTTCAGATACAGTTCCGGAATACTCCGCCGGGAGAACGGATGTGGGTGTTTCAAACGAAGATTTGCGCGGTTCTCCGCCTGATACGGTTTCTGTGCCGGACTCGGCCTATAGAAGCATTGCTGAATATTTTGAAGGCTTTGAGGCGGCGAATGAATAGACCTTTTTTAATGGATCACCGAAGCGCCGCTTTAGCTCTTGGAGCAGAACTGTTCCCCGAAGGGGCAGAGGGCGGTTTTACCTCGGTGGCCATTGATTCACGAAAGGTTAATCCGGCATCTCTTTTTATTGCTTTACGTGGTCTCAGTTCTGACGGTCATCGTTTTCTTCGCGATGCTTTGGAGGCAGGAGCTGCGGGAGCCATGGTAACCAGGGAAGGGTTGGAAGAAGCAGGTTATAATGCAGAATCATTAAGTGTTTTGGCTGCCGAAAAAGGCGCCGCTTTGTTTATCGTAAAAGATACTCTTAAGGGCCTGCAGGATCTGGCTGCAGCGTATCTTGATCTTTTTCCCCGCCTGCTGCGTATCGGCATTACGGGTTCTTCCGGCAAAACAACTACCAAGGAAATTACCGCCTCCATATTCGGCAAAGAAAAAAATGTTGTAATGAACAGCGGCAATTTTAATTCCGAAACAGGACTTCCTCTTTCTGCATTCAACACACTCGATTGTCATGAAGTAGGAATCTTTGAAGCGGGAATGAACCGGAAAGGAGAAATTGCTGAACTTGCTGCAGTTCTAAAACCGAAAATCGCACTAATAACCAACATTGGACCTGCTCATATCGGTGTTTTGGGGAGCATGGAAAATATTGCGGAAGAAAAAAAACAAATTTTTTCACAGTTTACAGGAAAAGAAACAGCCTTAATTCCGGAAGATGATCCCTTCAGGGATTATTTGGCTCAGGATGTAAAAGGCAAGGTAATATTTTACGGACAAAATAATCTTGAGGCGTCGGGAAAGCTTAATGCCGTACTGGATCGGGGTCTGGCGGGGACAGAGATAAACTGGGAGGGAATCCCCGTCAGCTTCGGTCTTCCCGGGAAGCATAATGTAAAAAATGCCCTCGCTGCGGCGGCCTTGGCAAATGAAGCAGGCATTAGCGCTTCTTCAATCCGGAATGGTCTTGCCGGTGTTAAAGGCATTTTTGGCCGCAGTGAGGTACTGCAAGGTAAAACCACGGTAATCCGCGATTGTTACAACAGTAACCCGGATTCGGCAGCAGAAGCCATTGTTTTTTGCGACAGCATTGATTGGTCCGGACGGCGGATATACATAATTGGTTCCATGCTGGAACTTGGAGAGCATGAAGAGGAAGAACACCGGAAAATAGGGCAGCTCCTTGGCGAGTCAAGGGCGGATTTAATTTTCCTGTACGGAAAAGAAACGGAAAGCTCTGCAAAAGCACTGAACGAAAACCGGCGGAAATATTTTCATACCAACAGCATGGATCAATTATCAAAAGAACTGGAAAAAGAAATCCGTTCAGGAGATCTTGTTTTGCTTAAAGGTTCACGGGGCTGTGCATTGGAAAAGTTAAGCGATATTGTTTATTTGGAGGGATCTGATGTTTCTTGAATTCCTCTATCCTCTTGTAAAGTATTTTACCCCTTTAAATGTTTTTCAATATTTAACTTTCAGAAGCGCCTATGCTGCATTAACCACGCTGCTTCTTTGTTATCTTATGGGTCCTCGAATTATCGAAAAACTGCGTGAACTCAAAGTAGGTCAGGCAATACGGAACGATGGCCCGGAAACTCATCGTGCAAAAGGCGGAACTCCGACCATGGGCGGAGTAATGATCATTGTTTCTGTAATTATTTCTGTTCTTCTGTGGCAGGATTTTTCGAGCTTTAAGGTATGGCTTTGTCTGGGTGCTCTTATTGCATTCGGAACCATCGGTTATGTGGATGATTATTTAAAAGTAACAAAAAAGAATGCAGATGGCCTTTCCGCCAAAGTTAAATTCGGCGCCCAGGTTGCGGTAGCTTTGGCGGTAGCTTTGGTTCTTTATTTTTCCGGAGAAAAAGAAGTAACACAGCTGTATATTCCGTTCTTTAAAAACCCGGTTTTGGATTTAGGCCTGCTCTGGATTCCCTTTGCAGTGCTGCTTATGGTTGGTGAATCGAATGCGGTAAACCTTACCGATGGCCTGGATGGGCTTGCGACAGGCCTTTTAATTTGGGTGTTTATTACACTGGGAATACTTTCCTATCTTTCCGGCCGGGCAGATTTTTCTGTATATCTGGGGATTCCTTTTATTGAAGGAGCAGGAGAGCTCACCATATTTTGTCTTGCTGCCGTCGGCGCCTGTATAGGATTTCTCTGGTTTAATGCGTATCCTGCGGATGTATTTATGGGAGATGTAGGGAGTCTTTCGCTGGGCGGAGTTATTGCCGTAATTTCCCTGGTTATAAAAAAAGAAATATTGATTCTTATTATTGGCGGTGTTTTTGTTCTGGAAGTTGCATCTGTAATTTTACAGGTATTGTCTTTTAAACTGTTTAAAAGACGGATATTCAAAATGAGTCCGATTCATCACCATTTTGAACTGTCCGGCTGGACGGAAAACAAAGTAGTAATCCGGTTTTGGATACTTGGCGGGCTTTTTGCGATTATTGCCCTTTCAACATTAAAGATACAGTAGGGGAGTAAATGAAATTTCAGTTGGCAATGGAACAACAAGGCCGCAAGACCCGCTCCGATTTTCTTCTTGTTGCCTGTATTTTGCTCCTTACCGGAATAGGACTGGTAACATTGTATTCCGCCTCTTATGCCTTTGCCGATCGTTTCTTCGGAAACAGTCTTTACTTTATTTCCCGGCAGGTAGTGCTGGCAGCTTTTGGTTTTGCTTTATGCTTTGTCGTTTCCCGTGCCAATCTCGATTTTGTCAGGGAATGGATATTCCCCCTGGTAATAGGTTCAATGATCCTGTGCGCACTGACATTTGTTCCCGGTATAGGGGTTATGAAAAATGGCGCAACCAGATGGATACGGCTCGGTTCTTCCACCTATCAGCCGTCGGAACTGGTTAAACTTGTTCTGCCGTTTTATCTGGCTCATATTTTTGACAAAAAACAGGACCGGCTTGATACTTTTTCTGCCGGCGTGCTTCCCCCGACAATGATAACCGTACTCTTTGTTGCATTAATTTATATGCAAAATAATTTTTCCACGGCATTTTTTATTCTGTTTAATGCCCTGGTTATTTTTTATCTGGCCGGAATAAAACTGCGGTTCTTTTTTGCTGCAGCAATGATTTTTTTGCCGCTGTCAGTGTTTTTTGTCCTGACCAGGGAACACCGGTTGCGACGTTTTATCAGTTTTCTTTGGCCTGAATACGATCCGCAGGGTGCGGGATATCAGGTAAAGGCCAGTATTACTACAATCAGTTCCGGAGGTTTTTGGGGCAAAGGAATAGGGCAGGGAACCAGAAAAATTGCAAGTGTACCGGAAATTCACTCGGACTTTGTTTTTGCTTCATTTGCGGAAGAAGGCGGCTTTTTTGCAGTGGCACTGATCTTTGTTCTCTTTGCACTTTTTGCCTTTGCCGTATACCGCTGTGCCCTGAAAAATAAAACGCTTTTTGGACGTCTTTTGGGATTTGGTCTTGGAACAATGATTCTTTCCCAAATTATTTTAAATGTAGCGGTGGTTGTCGGAGCCCTTCCTGCCACCGGAGTACCATTACCGTTCTTTTCTGCCGGAGGTTCATCGCTGGCTACAACTTTGGTAATGTGCGGTTTGCTGATAAATAATTCACGGGAGGCCAATAATGTCCAGTGATTATTTGTATGGAGATGAAGTCGGTTCACGGCCTCGTTACCATTCAACGGAATACAAAAAATTAAAATTCATCCTCGCTGTAATTACGATTATTCTTGGAGTAGAACTGGTCTGGCTTTTCGGCGTCAGTCCCTGTATGCCTCTTTCCAAAATAACTATTTTGGGAATTCAGGGAATTGATGAAGAAGCGGTGCTTGCTTTGGCAGGGATAGGAAAACATTCTTCCTACATGACAATTAATGCCAAATCCGCCGAGGAAGCGCTCCTTGCCCTGCCAATGATTCGTTCTGCAAGGGTTGTTAAACGTTTTCCCAACAGGGTAGAGCTTCATTTGGAAAGCCGGCGGGCTGCGGCCATGGCTTTTGTGACCCATGGCGGGAAGATATTTCCTGCCCTTATTGACGGAGAAGGAATAATAATTAATGTAGGAAAAGAAGGCTTTTTGAACGGTGAAACTCTGCCTGTTATTTCAGGTTTGGTACTGGAAGGAGTGTATCCGGGCATGAAACTTCCACGTATGTATAATACACTTTTTGCCCGGCTTGATAATTTAACCAGGACTGTCCCTGAATTGCTGGCAACGGTTTCCGAAATCAGGATTAATCACAGAAACTACGACGGTTATGATTTAACATTGTACCCTGCCCATAAAGGAGTACGGGTACGGGTAAGCCAGGATATAACGGAAGAAACACTAAGGTATATGCTCCTGATGCTGGATGTACTTTCCGAAAAATCCGGAAATATCAGGGAGATTGATTTCAGAACCGGTACAGCTTCATATAAGGAGGCATATTCTGGCTAGCGGCGATTTAGTGGCCGGTCTTGATATTGGAACGGCCGAGGTATGTGTTGTAATTGGCGAGCGAACCGAAAATGGCGGCATAGAAATAACCGGCATTGGTACCAGTCCGTCTACAGGATTGCGCAAAGGAGTTGTTGTAAATATTGAAGCTACGCTGCGTTCTGTGGAATCCGCTATTGAAGCAGCGGAAATGATGAGCGGCAGGGAACTGCACAGCGCCTGGACCGGTATTGGAGGAAGTCATATCGAAGGGATCAATTCCCGCGGGGTGGTAGCAGTAACCGGCAAAAACCGGGAAACCAGGGAAATCGGAGACGATGACGTACTGCGTGTTCTGGAAGCGGCACGTGCTGTTGCGATCCCCATGGACAGGCAGGTACTGGAACTGATTCCCCAAAGTTATATTGTGGATGATCAAAAAGGGATTAGAGATCCTTTGGATATGATTGGGGTTCGGCTCGAAGCGGAAGTTCATATTATTACCTGTTCTGTTACCAGCGCGCAAAATCTTGTTAAGTGCGTAAATCGGGCAGGGTTCCGTGTAAACGGCCTTGTGCTTCAATCGCTGGCTGCAGGACGGGCTGTATTAACCGAAGAAGAAAAGGAACTGGGAACGGCGCTTATTGATTTGGGCGGCGGCACCACTGATGTTTTAATTTATTCCGAAGGGACGCCTTATTCAACTACAACAATTCCTGCGGGCGGAACCCAGGTTACCAGTGATATTTCGATAATCAAGAATATTTCGTATGATGCTGCGGAAAAAATTAAACTAACAGCAGGAAATTGTTGGGAAGGAACAGGTATCGGAGAAGATGAGATTATTGTTCCCGGTGTAGGCGGAAGAGCGCCGTTGGTCATTCCCCGGTATGAAATTGAAGAAATTATTAGACCGCGCCTGGAAGAAATCTTTTTTATGGTTAAGGAAAAATTCGACAAGCTTACTTTATCCCGTCCTTTAGGAGGCGGTGTGGTACTAACCGGCGGAGCTTCACAGCTTTCCGGAGCAACGGAGCTGGCATCGGAAATTTTTAATCTGCCCGCACGTGTTGGTTCTCCTCTTTCTGTAGGCGGCTTGGTGGAAGAATACCGGAGCCCTGCCTATGCGACTGCTGTAGGATTGGTGCTTGAGGGAAATGACCGGGAACTAAGAAGCGGAATTGAGAGAGGCGGAAATAAAAAATCCGATGGAGTATCTATTTTTGGAAGAATTTCAGAATGGTTGCGAAGAGAATTTTTTTAGGGATCCAAAACTTTTGCTTTGCCATAGCATTGCGGGGTTATGAATAGATAAAAATTTTTGGGGAGGGGACATGAACATCCAGCTTTTGGAGGAATGCGGAAATTCCGGACCGCGTTCCACGATTATCAAAGTAATTGGAGCCGGCGGAGGAGGCTCGAATGCCGTTAACCGTATGATTGAATGCGGTTTCGAAGGCGTTGACTTTATCGCTGCCAATACCGATCTTCAGGCTTTGAATCAAAGTAAAGCAGCCATAAAACTTTCCATTGGCTCAAAACTTACAGCCGGATTGGGCGCAGGAGGAGTACCCAATGTAGGCGAGAAGGCTGCCATGGAAGACAGAGAATTAATAGCCAACACATTAAGGGGAGCGGACATGGTTTTTGTTACCGCCGGTATGGGCGGCGGTACAGGTACAGGAGCTGCTCCTGTTATTGCCCAGATTGCCCGTGAATGTGGTGCGCTTACGGTAGGTGTTGTTACAAAACCCTTTAACTTTGAAGGCCGCTACAAACTGCAGCTTGCCGAAGAAGGAATTGCCAAAATGAGGGAAGCTGTCGATACCCTTATTGTTATTCAAAATCAGCAGCTTCTTTCCCTGATCGAAAAACGTACTCCAATCAAAGAAGCATTCCGCATGGCCGACGACATACTCCGGCAGGGAGTTCAGGGTATTTCCGATTTGATTCTTGAAACAGGCGAAATGAATGTTGATTTTGCCGATGTAAAACAAACCATGCACGGTCAGGGCGATGCCCTGATGGGAGTGGGAAGTGCATCCGGAGATAACAGGGCTCAGGAAGCGGCGATAAAAGCTGTGGAAAATCCCCTGCTTGAAGATACAACCATTGAGGGTGCCAGGCGTATTCTTGTTTGTGTATCAGGCGGAGAATCGTTTGCGCTTACGGAACTGGAAGATGTTGTGGAAACGGTTTGCGAAAAAGCCGATACGGATGTACAGATTATCGCCGGTGCGGTAATAAAAAGCGAACTTGGAGATAAACTGCAGGTAACGGTAATTGCCACAGGATTCCAGGCAAAAGTATTAACAATGGAATCCAAAGGCGGCGGAGAAATCAATCAAAACCGTGATGTAGTCGGACTTGAAGAATGGCACAGTTTTACAACTCGCACTTCAAGAAGCAGGGTTGATTTCCTTGCCCACCGGAACTTTAAAGTAGAAGATTTGGATGTTCCTACCATAATGCGGTTTCCGGAACCTTCCGCCGAGGCCTGGCAGGGCCGAAGTTCCCTTCCGGTAAGAGAAAAAGCGGAAATATGAAAGATATTCTTGCCGGTTACAGATCTTTTCTCCTTGCCCTGGAACGACGATCCTCTTTGACTGTGCAAACCTATTTGGGGGAAATTCGGATTTTTCTGTTCTGGCTCCGGGAAAAAGGCCATGATCAGGTAAAAACATTACGGGATGCTGATACTGTTCTGCTGACAGATTATCTGGAAGATCGAAGAAAAACGATCGGTCCCAGGTCTGTTGCCAAGGCTGTAACATCGCTTCGTTCTTTTTTCCGCTATCTTTGCGATGAAGGCCTGCGGAACGATAATCCGGCGGCAATCCTGGAAATGCCCCGGCGCAGTTTAAAGCTGCCCCCGGTTCTTTCCCGGCAAAAAATTGAAGTACTGTTAGAAGCGGCAGACATCTCAAGACCTTTAGGGTTACGTAACCGGACAATTTATGAATTGATCTATTCGGCAGGGCTTAGGGTTTCCGAGGCAGTTTATTTAAATACTGCTGATCTTTTTTTTGATGAACGTATTGTCAGGGTAAAAGGTAAAGGGAATAAGGAAAGAATGGCGATTTTTGGAGACGAAGCGGCGTTTTGGTTAAAGCGGTATCTTTCGGAAGTTCGTCCTCTTTTGGCAAAACAACTGCATCCAAAAGCGTTTTTTTTGGCCAGAGGAGGCAAGCGTTTATCGAGAAAGGCGATTTGGAAAAATTATGCCCTGTTGGCGTTAATAACCGGTACTTCTTCCAAGCTGCACACTCTGCGGCACAGTTTTGCCACAGAGTTATTGGCAGGAGGAGCGGATCTCAGGCAGGTACAGGAATTGCTGGGTCATGCGGATTTGTCAACAACCCAGATCTATACCCATGTAGATGTTTCCATGCTTAGAGAAAATCATAAAAAGTTTTTGCCGGTATTGGGTTTGGCAGCTTCCGGATGATTAGGCCCGGCGGAGTGTAAAGAATGGCACAGAAAGGATTAGGAAAATCAATTATAATTCTCATTATACTTGCAACCTGTATTACGGGTGTTTTTGTATATAAAAAAATTGCCGCACGTAATTCTTTGGCTGCTCAAATAGCTGCGTTAAGTCCTCGCGGAGCCCCGCCTCAATCTATAGAGGATCTGCGCAAAGCCATTGCACTCTATGAAAAAAAGATCGACGAGCATGTTAAAGACGCTGCTCAAACAGGGATATACTGGAAGATACTTGGTTCAAGGCTTATGGACGCGCGGCAGCCGCTTTATTCAGAGGCTTTGGAGGCGCTTCAAAATGCTGCCCGGTACTTTCCGGAAGATGAAACGGTTCATTATCTTATAGGGGTATCTGCAGGGAGTCTTGCCCGTTCTGAATACTTTTCTCCGGGCGAACAAGCGGAACATTACCGCGTTGCGGAAGCAGCTTATCTGCGGGCTCTCGACTTACAGGGCCGTTACGGTAAAGCTCTTTACGGCCTCGGCGTACTTTATGTTTTTAATCTGGATCGTCCGGAAGAGGCAATTCCGTATTTGGAATTATTTCTGGATATTAATAAACGTGATACCGACGGAATGTTTGTTCTGGCTTCTGCACGGGCATTAACCGGAGACTTCGCCGGTTCGGCGGATCTGTATGATCGTATCATCAGTCTTACAAAAGATCAGAAAGTAAAAGATCAAGCGGAACTTAATAAACAAAAAGTTATGGATGCGTGGTACAGATAATGAATAACATTGATAAAGAAAAGCTTTTGGGTATACACCGGATAGATAAGGATTCTCCCCTCTATCCCCCTCTGTTACGGGAAATTTTTGATCCCCCTGAATACATTTATTATCGCGGCTCACTACCCAATCCGGAAAAGCCTTCCGTTGCTCTGGTGGGTACCCGGCATCCCAGCGCAGCAGCATCCATGCAGGCTATTGCCCTGGGCCGTGATTTTGCGAGGGCAGGCATTACGGTCGTTTCCGGCCTTGCTCTTGGGATCGATGCTTTAGCCCACAGAGGCGCTCTGGAAGAGAGCGGCTGTACTGTAGCGGTACTGGGTTCTTCGGTAGATGAGGTCTTTCCTGCATCAAATCGTGATTTGGCAAGGCGTATATTAAAAACCGGAGGTTCCCTTTTAAGTGAATATAAACTTGGTACTACTCCGAAAAAATGGTTCTATCCCCAGCGAAACAGGATCATTTCCGGTCTTGCCAGAGCTACGGTAATTGTGGAAGCTCCCGCAGGTTCCGGTGCTCTCTATACGGGAAGATTTGCCCTGGAACAGGGAAGGGATCTTTTTATAGCTTCTGCCGGTGTTGCTTCTCCAATCGGAGAAGGCACAAGAACTCTGGCTGCCGAAGGCTGTCCTGTCATTGGCAGTGCTGCTGATGTATTGGCCGGGTGGAACATGGATCCGGCATTATTACTGAAATGGAATGAACAAAACAGGCGAAACGGCGGAAGCTTAAATGGTCTATTCACCTTGTCTCTTGCTGATTCACTAAAACAGGAACTGGATCTATAGGGGTCAATAATTTTATGGAAGCAAATTCAATGGATGCAAAAACAACCAAAACAACCAAAACAAAAAACAAAGCCGCAAAGAATACAGGTAAACAAATACTCGTAATTGTTGAATCACCCGCAAAGGCAAAAACCATAGAAAAATATTTGGGTCCTTCTTATACAGTTAAAGCATCCATGGGCCATTTAATCGATCTGCCCAAATCACGAACAGCAGTTGACGTGGAACACGATTTTGAACCCGAATACATTACCGTCAGGGGAAGAGCCAAACTCCTTAAAGAACTTCAGGGGGATGCGAAAAAATCGAACGAAGTATTACTTGCCAGTGATAATGATCGTGAAGGAGAAGCCATAGCATGGCATTTACGTAATGCTATCATGGCTAAAACCGCTAAAGTTCCGATCAAACGTATCTCGTTTAATGAAATTACACCACAGGCAATTAAAGATGCGGTAGATAATCCTTCCGTCATTGACGAAGCAAAGGTAAATGCCCAAAAAGCCAGAAGGGTGTTGGACAGGCTTGTCGGGTATAATCTTTCGCCCTTGCTCTGGAAAAAAGTTAAGAACGGACTTTCCGCCGGGCGGGTTCAATCGGTTGCATTGCGGCTTATATGTGAACGGGAAAAAGAAGTTGAATCCTTTATACCGGAAGAATACTGGACGGTAGATGCAGATTTTAAAACCGGAAAAAACGGAATATTTACTGCTCAGCTTGTGTCCTGGCAGGGAAAAAAACCGGAGTTAAAAAACGAAACTGATGTACGCAGCGTTATAGATGCGATTAAGGATTCATCTTATGACGTTTCCGAAATTAGGGAAACAGAAAAAACAGTTCGCCCAAGACCTCCTTTTACCACTTCTCAATTGCAGCAAATGTCTGCAAACAGGTTGGGCTTTACCAGTAAAAAAACCATGCAGATTGCCCAACAGTTGTACGAAGGAGTTAATATAGGATCAAGCCGTGTAGGGTTAATTACCTATATGCGTACCGACTCCGTACGAATTTCTGCTGTTGCCTTAAACGAAGTACGGGAGTGGATAGGCAAAAACCATGCTGATTGTCTTCCTCCGGAACCTGTTGAATACGAAGCAGGAAAAAAAGTTCAGGATGCACACGAAGCAATCAGGCCGACTTATATAAACTATACCCCTGATACAATTAAGGATTCTTTAACCCGTGATCAATTAAAGCTTTATATATTAATTTGGGAACGGTTTGTGGCCTGTCAGATGAAAAATGCCAAAACAAAAACAGTAAGTATCGATATTTCTGCGGCCATTGCGGAATCTGCCGGAGGGGGCGAAGCAATATTCCGTATTGCAGGTACAAAGATTCTGGAAAAAGGTTTTTATAAAGTTTTAAAGCTGCTTTCATCCAAAGAAGAAAAGGGGAGTTCCGTTCCGCCGCTTAAAAAGGGAGAAGTTCTGAAAGCGGATAAATTTAATTCCGAACAACACTTTACACAGGGGCCGCCGCGGTATACCGATGCTTCTATAGTAAAAATACTTGAAGAAAAAGGCATAGGACGGCCATCTACCTATGCTCCCATAATTTCGGTACTTTTGGATCGGTACTATGTAACACGGTCCAATAAACAGTTGGTTCCCACATTGCTGGGCCGAATGATCAGTGATATGCTCGGCGAATACTTTCCTAATGTGGTAGACGCTGCTTTTACCGCAACCATGGAATCCAAACTTGATGAAGTGGAGGAAAACAATATACGCTGGCCCGACATGATCAAGGAATTCTGGGATCCTTTTAAAGACAGAGTTGATGAAGTAGGGAAAACACTGGAATCCTACAAGGGAACTTTGGATGAAATAACCGAATATAAATGCGAAAAATGCGGTAAATTTCTGGTAAAAAAACTCGGACGTTTTGGATTTTTCCTGGCATGTTCAGGTTTTCCGGAGTGCAAAAATACACGTTCGATTCCCCTTGCAAAGTGTCCTAAATGCGACGGTGATGTCGTTGCCCGAAAAACAAAGGGAAGGGGAAAAGAATTCTACGGTTGTACGAATTTTCCCGAATGTGATTTTATTTCTCACTTTAAACCGCTTTCCCAGGATTGTCCCAACTGCGGACAGTTTCTTGTGGAAAAATATGATAAACGAAAAGGCAGTCATAAAGCCTGTATTAACCCATCGTGCGATTATCTCCACAGTATTGAAGAGGAGGAGAAGTGATAGAACAGTACCTCCTCTACCTTAAGGCAGTGCGAAACATGTCTGAACGAACATTGGCGGCCTACGGAAATGATCTTTCCCGTTATGCTGTATACTGCAGCAACATGGATCTGATTCCGGAGACGGCCGACAGCCGCGGTGTCCGGCATTTTATCGCAGATCTTTCTGCAGAAGGAATTTCTTCGGCAAGCGTAAACCGTGCTCTTTCTTCGATTCGCGGATTTTACCGCTGGCTTATTAGAACAGGGAAACGTAAGGATGATCCTTCAGCTGCCATGAGAAATCTTAAAACGGCAAAAACTTTGCCGGAATTTCTTTGGGAAGGGGAAATGGCTTCTTTTGCCAAGCTTCCTGAAAAAGAAGGGATACTATGGCCATTGCGGGACAAAGCGCTGATTCTTGCCATGTATTCGGCAGGATTGCGGATAGCGGAACTTTCTTCTCTTTCAATGAATTGCCTGGATGATAATTTTCAATCAGCCCGTGTTACCGGAAAGGGAAACAAAGAACGCTATGTATTTTTTTCTGAAGAAACAACGCAGGCCATGAAGGAATATTTTCCTGTGCGTTCCGATAAAATAAAGCCGGAAAAACCGACAGACCGGATATTTATTAATCGCCGCGGAGGACCGCTTTCTGTTCCGGGGATACGGTGGATTATAAGTCAATACGGAGACAGGTCGGGTTTAGGAAAACATATTCACCCGCATGCCCTGCGGCATAGTTTTGCAACGCATTTGTTAAATTCAGGCTGTGATGTTCGTCTGGTGCAGGAAATGCTGGGACATGCAAGTATTTCGACTACCCAGCGGTATACCCATGTAGACATGGAACGGTTACGACAAGCGTATATGAAAGCACACCCACATGCACACGCCTTTACACATAAAATGGAGAACGTACAATGAGTGAAGTAATAATACGATCCACTACCGTTCTTGCGGTAAGGCGAAACGGAGAAGTTGCCATGGCCGGAGACGGACAAGTAACATTAGGTCAAACAGTAGTCAAAAATAATGCCCGTAAAGTACGCAGGCTTTGGGACGGTAAAGTACTTTGCGGGTTTGCAGGCGCCACTGCCGATGCATTTACGCTTTTTGATCGTTTTGAAGAAAAACTCAAAGAATATTCCGGAGACCTCGCCAGATCGGCAGTTGAATTGGCAAAAGACTGGCGTATGGACAGGGCTTTACGCAGACTGGAAGCGATGCTATTAACGGCAGATTTATGCAAAACCCTCCTTATTTCGGGAACAGGGGACGTAATAGAACCGGCAGAAGATGTACTGGCCATAGGGTCAGGCGGCAACTATGCTCTTTCGGCAGCTCTGGCTTTTCTTGATGGGAGTACACTCTCTGCTTCGGAAATCGCAAAAAGGAGTCTTGAAATTGCAGGGAATATTTGCATTTATACCAATAGAGATATAACGGTGGAGGAATTGAAGCCATAATGAAAAAAAAACTTGTACATTCAACCGGGCCGGCAGGCGAAGGTTCATTTCTTGATCGTCTGACACCCCGGGAAATCGTTGCGGAATTGGATAAATATATAATTGGTCAGAAAAAAGCAAAAAGGTCGGTTGCTGTCGCTCTGCGTAACCGCATTCGGCGCATTAAACTCGATCCGGAATTACGGGAAGACATTACGCCCAAAAACATCCTTATGATTGGTCCTACAGGAGTGGGTAAGACCGAAATTGCGCGCAGGCTCGCAAAACTTGCCAATTCGCCGTTTGTCAAAGTAGAAGCTACCAAGTATACCGAAGTAGGCTATGTCGGCAGGGATGTAGAGTCGATGATACGCGACCTAATGGCTGCGGGCGTTCAAATGGTAAAACAGGAGATGCAGCAGTCGGTAAATGCCGAAGCAGAAAAACTTGCCGAAGAAGCTTTGCTGGATCTGCTTGTTCCCCGGCCAAAGAAAAAGAACAAAGAGCAGATACAGCAGGCTTCCGGTCCGGTATTCCGCCCCATGGGTTCTTTTTCCTTTAATAACGATAATGGTCCCGGGATCATGGGGACTGCCATTCAGGTAGGTATACCTGTTATGAACCAGCAGTTTTCTTCTGATGAACAGAACCTTATTGAACAGTCCGGTAAAACCAGTGAAGAACAACCTGTCGAAGAAAAGATAGGTGAACAGGCCGGTGATCCGGAAAATCACGATGAGGCAGAAAACGAAAAGAAAACCGATCATACCCGGGAAAAATTCCGTAAATGGCTCCGGGAAGGAAAACTGGAAGACGGTACTGTGGAAATTACGGTAAATCAAAGTCCGCAGCTTCCTTCATTTGAAATGATGGGCGGCAGTATGGAAGACCTGGAATCCAGCCTTTCAGGAATAGCAGGTTTCTTTGGCGGGAACAAGAAGAAAAAGCTTGTTTCTGTCAAACGTGCCAGAGAAATCCTTATTGCCGAAGAAGCGGAAAAGCTTATAGACCGTGAAAAAGTCAGCGAAGAAGCCAGAAAACGTGTAGAAGAAACAGGAATAGTCTTTATCGACGAAATTGACAAGATTGCCGTAAGAGGGGAACGAAGCGGCGGTCCTGATGTCTCCCGAGAAGGGGTACAGCGTGATATATTACCTATTGTGGAAGGGGCCACGGTAAATACCAAATGGGGGCCGGTGAACACAAGCCATATACTCTTTGTTGCAGCCGGTGCTTTTAATATAAGCAAACCTTCAGATCTGATTCCCGAACTCCAGGGCCGCTTTCCCCTGCGTGTTGAACTGGATTCCCTGGGTAAGGAAGAATTTCTGCGGATTCTTACAGAGCCAAAAAATGCCCTGACCCGGCAGTATAAGGATATTCTTTCCACGGAAAATGTCGAAATCGACTTTACCGTTGAAGCTATTGATCGCCTGGCCGCTCTGGCAGCTGAAGTTAATAAAAGACTGGAAAACATAGGAGCCCGCCGGCTCCATACAATTATGGAAACTCTGTTGGAGGAGCTTTCATTTGAAGCTCCTGACATAGCTCCTGCTAAGGTAACCATAACCGAGGACTATGTGAACGAAAAGCTCAATAACCTGGCAATGGATCAGGATTTGGGGCGCTACATACTGTAAAGGGAGATTTAAAATAAGCCGATGCTCAAAAGAGAGGTATATTGATGAATAGTTTTTCCAGAACTGTAGATGTACTCCACCGTGCAATGAACGTGGGGAACCTCCGTAATTCAGTTTATGCAGACAACCTTGCCAATAAGGACGTTCCCAACTTTAAACGGACTGAGGTAAATTTTGAAGCATCGCTTAAAAAAGCAATTCTTTCCCAAAGTTATAAGCCGGAATTTATAATGGCTCGCAGCGATCCCCGTCATGTAAGCAATTGGAAGCAAATTGATTACCGGGATGTGCACCCCCGGCGTGTGCTTGATTTTACCAGTACCTACAACAATGACGGCAATAATGTCGATCCGGATGCGGAATTTAACAAGATTCTGGAAAACCAGATGCGTTATACCTTATTCGCCCATGCAGCGGCGTTTGAATACAGCCAGGTAGCTCTGGTATTAAGGACATAGTATGGGGCTTTTTACTTCGATTAACATTGCATCCAGCGGCATGGGCGCCCAGCGTCTGCGTGCCGACGTTATTGCAGACAACATGGCCAATGCGACCACTGCCCGAACCAATGAAGGGGGTGTTTTTCAAAGATCCCGTGTTGTCATGAGACCGCGGGTTCAGCAGCCTTATTGGCGTTCGCCTTTTCTGCCAAAAATGCTTGATAACGGGCCCGGAAACGGTGTAAGGGTAACGGGAATAAAAAAAGATAATTCCCCGCCCCGCCTGGTCTGGGATCCTACACATCCGGACGCAATTCTGGAAGGGGAAAAAGCCGGTTATGTGGAAATGCCGAATGTTGAAATAGTCAGAGAAATGGTTGATTTGATGGAAGCCAACCGTATGTATGAAGCCAATGCCCAGGTGGTGGAAGGCTATAAATCGATGTTTCAGAGAGCCCTGGAAATAGGAGGAAAATAATAAATGACCTTAACACCGCAATACTATAGTCCTGTTCCAATGCCGCCTGTACCATCCTCTTTGCCGGATCTGCGGCCCAAAGTATTAAACGAAGAGTTTTACAATGCTACCGGTTCAGGAATTGCGTCGATGGGCAAAACCATCGGCGCCGACGGAGTTATTAAGGACGGTCTTTTTAGTGAGACTATGCTAAAAGCCCTGGACAAAGTAAGCAGTTACCAGAAGTACAGCGACAATTTATATGAACAGGCAATACTTGCGCCTGATTCGGTAAATATAGAAGACATCACCATGGCAGAAGCGCGGGCTAATATGTCATTGAATATAGCCAGAACAATCCTGAACCGTGTTGTTCAGGCATGGAAGGATGTAATTAACACACGATAATTAGTGATAGTGGGGGGGGAAATGGATTTTTTGCGAAGATTACTCGAACAGGTTAAGAATCTCTGGGGGAAGTGGACTATGGTCCAACGCCTGATTCTTGCCGGAATTGTTGTTGTTGTACTGGCGGGGGTTTTTGCCCTTATATCGGTATCGTCGTCGCCAAGTACAGTTGCGTTATTTGACAGAGCCATTACCGACGAAGATATGCGGGACAGAATCATCACTCGGATCAACGAAGAGGGGTACAGCGCCCAGGTTAATGCCAGCGGGATCATTATGGTTTCCGATGCCGCTACAGCCCGGAAGATACGCGGCATCCTGATTCGGGAAGATTTAGTACCCAGGGGGATTAATCCCTGGGAAATTTTCGACCGGGAACGCTGGACCATTACCGATTTTGAGCGGAATGTAAATCTTCAGCGTGCCATCAGGCAAATGGTAACTGATCATATTAAAGCATTGGACGGAGTGGACGATGCCAAGGTAACTCTTGTTATTCCCAAGGATTCTTTGTTTCTGCAGGATCAGAATCCTGTTTCCGCCAGTGTAACCCTGGTTCCTACTCCCGGCAGCGATATCACAGAAAACCGGAGAAAAATTGAAGGTATTCAAAAGATTTTAAAGTATGCCGTAGAAGGCCTTAAGGACGAAAATATAGTCATTACCGATCAGTCGGGAGTCGTGTTGAATAATTTTTCCGACATGAAAGACTGGGACGAACAAAATCTGGTAGAACGTCAGCAAAAATACATACTCAGTCTTGAATCCAAGTACAAAGCCCTGGTACTCGCCAGTCTTCAAAATACTTTTACCATAGATCGGGTCCGCGATATCAATATTAAGTTTGATATGGACTGGTCCAGAAAATCGGTTAGTACCACAAAGTACCTTCCGTTTGTATTAAAACCCAGAACACCGGGGCTCGCTTATGACGATTCGGATATAAAAGATTCCGTTACCCTTTCCCAGGAAACCTATGATACCACTTATGAAGGCACCGGTTTTAACCCTGAAGGTCCTCCGGGCGTGGACCCCAATGTAATGCCCAACTACGGCGATGTCGCCAACATGCACGGCAGGGTTACTCAGCATGTGGTTAAAACCAATGAAAATGTCGGAAGTGAAGTAACCGAAGAGGAACGCAAACCCAGCATAGACAGAGTTACCGTATCGGTAAACATTGACGGAACATGGAACATAAAGTACGATGAAAAAGGAAGGCCGGTAATCCTGTCAAACAATTCCATTGAACGGGAATATACCCCTATTGATCCGACAGATGTTAAAAATACCCAGCTTTTGGTGCAGGACGCCATCGGGTACGATGCAGCACGGGGGGATTCTGTTACGGTTCAGAATATACGTTTTGACCGAACCAAACAATTTGCCGACGAGGATGCCGCCTATTTCAGGCAGCAGAACATACAGAGAACAATTATTTTCTTTCTGATTGGACTTGCTGTTCTTCTTGTTGCCTTTGTAATTTTCCGTCTGGTGTCCAAAGCCATTGAACGACAGCGGCTTCTTGCAGAAGAAGCTCTGGCCAGGGAACGGCAGGCTGCACGTGAAAGAGCCCTTTTGGAAGCGGAGCAGGAAGGTGTGGAAGTGTCCATGTCCGTTGAAGAACGGAAACGCATGGAACTGCAGGAAAATGTGATTAGTATGGCCAAAGATCATCCTGAGGATGCGGCACAGCTGATCAGAACCTGGCTTTTGGAGGATTAAACCATGGCACAAGCAACAGTTGGCGGCGCTTCAACCACTTCCAAAAAGAAGGGAAACAAGGATTTTACTGGCCGCCAGAAAGCAGCGATATTCCTTGTCAGTATTGGATCAGAAATTTCTGCGGAAATTTTTAAGTATCTGCGGGAAGATGAAATAGAAACCCTTACCTTTGAAATAGCACGGCTTGAAACCATAGAGCCCGAGCAGAAAGACGCCATCCTTTTGGAGTTCCAGGAACTCATGATGGCCAACCAGTTTATTACCACCGGCGGTATTGACTATGCCCGGGAACTGCTGGAAAAATCCCTGGGAAGCCAGAAAGCCATCGACATTATCAACCGCCTTACTTCGAGTTTGCAGGTCAGGCCTTTTGACTTTATCCGCCGTACCGATCCGGCGCACCTGTTAAACTTTATTCAGCAGGAACACCCCCAAACCATAGCTTTGATCCTTGCGTATCTTGAACCGAACAAGGCTTCTATTATTCTGCAAAATCTTCCCCACGAAGTTCAGAGTGATGTTGCCCGGCGTATTGCAACCATGGACAGAACAAGTCCTGAAGTACTCCGCGAAGTGGAACGTGTTCTGGAAAAGAAACTTTCGACACTGTCCAGCGAAGACTATACGGCGGCAGGCGGTGTAGAAAGCATTGTAGAAATTCTTAACCTTGTTGACCGTTCTTCGGAAAAACAAATCATCGAAGCTTTGGAAGACGAAGATCCGGAATTGGCGGAAGAGATCAAGAAGAGGATGTTTGTATTCGAAGACATCGTTATGCTCGACGACCGCGCCATTCAGAAGGTTATGCGGGAAGTGGATTCCCAGGAATTGGCCAAGGCGCTCAAGAGTGTGGATACCGAAGTGCAGGATAAAATCTTCCGTAATATGTCCAAACGTGCTGCGGGGATGCTTAAGGAGGATATGGAATACATGGGACCGATACGGCTTAAGGACGTTGAAGAAGCCCAGCAGAAAATTGTTTCCATTATCCGCCACCTGGAAGACACCGGTGAAATCGTCGTTGCCCGCTCCGGCGAAGACGAGCTTGTTGTATGAGAAACATTATTAACCGCCGTTTGCAAAGCATTGCGGTTAAATAGACAGAGGTAGTTTATGGCAAAAGCAGTTTTCAGACCCGGGGAATTGACCGTGATGGAAAGCAAAGTGGTACTTGAGCCTCCCGGAGGTTTTTCCGGTGGCTTTGATGCTCATACTCTTGAAGAAGAACTGGAAGAGGTTGATGAAATAGGATCGGATGATGTTTATACCGGTCCAACCGCAGATGATCTCCGCCAGGAAGCGGAAGAATTCAGAATACAATGGGAGCATGAAAAAGAAACCCTGATCCGTTCTGCCAAAATGGAAGCGGATGGAATTATCAAGGATGCGGAAGCAGCTGCTTTTGCCGAGGTTAAGCGAAAAACAGGAGAAGCCCAGTCCATTAAGCGTCAGGCTGAAGATGATGCGGAGAAAATTGTTGAGGAAGCCAGGGAAAAAGCAAAGCAGATTGAAGTCGATGCAACGGCTGCTTTTGAAAACGAACGGAAAGAAGCGGAAGAGCGGGGCCGTATAGCGGGCCGGGAAGCGGGTTTTGCGGAAGGAAAGGATGAGGTTGCCCGCCTTGTTCAGAGGACTCAAACCGTTCTTGAGCGGGCCCAGGATAAACGGGCGGATATCCTTGCCGAAACGGAACAGCAAATAATTGATCTGGTACTTCTGATTTCACGGAAAGTTATAAAAATTATCTCCGAAAACCAGCGCAATGTTGTTATTTCCAATGTTGTTCAGGCATTGAGAAAAGTCAAGGGCCGCGGAAATATCCTGATAAAAGTCAATATGCTGGATATTAAACTTACCACAGAACATAAAAAAGAATTTATCGACGTAGTAGAAGGAGCCAAATCCATTCAAATTGTCGAGGATACTGCCGTGGATCCGGGCGGTTGTGTAATTGAAACCGATTTCGGAGAGATCGACGCCCGTATTTCCAGTCAGCTGGCAGAGCTGGAACAGAAAATTCTGGAGATAAGCCCCATCAAGAGCAAGGCCAAAACAGGTATGATAGAAGGGGTTTGAAGTGACCGGTCTTTCATCGATCATTGATAAATACATTGAAACTACACAGGAAGTTGATCCGATCAAATGTATTGGTCATGTAATAAAAGTTCAGGGCCTTTTAATCGAAAGCTCGGGCCCTCAGGCTGTTATTGGCGAACAGTGCCGCATAGAAGTTCCCAAGGGCCAGGGTATTATTCAGGCTGAAGTAGTGGGACTGCGCGGAGACATCGTTCAGCTGATGCCCTACGGTGAAACAGACGGTATCGAAACAGGCAGCCGGGTTATTGCTTCCGGAAAACGGCTGGAAATTCCCGTATCAAAAAAACTTCTCGGCCGGGTGCTGGACTGTACCGGCCATCCTCTGGATGATAAAGGCGAAGTTGCTTCACGTATACGTTATCCTGCAATGGCTGTTCCTCCGGATCCTCTTAAACGCCGCCGGGTAACACAGCGTATTATTACCGGGGTCAGGGCAATAGACGGCCTGCTTTCCGTTGGCCGGGGACAGCGGATGGGGATTTTTTCCGGTTCCGGCGTGGGAAAATCAACCTTGTTGGGAATGATTGCCAGAAACACCAACGCGGATATAAATGTAGTGGCCTTAATCGGAGAACGCGGCCGCGAGGTGAATGACTTTATTGCAAACGACCTTGGTCCGGAAGGAATGAAAAAAACAGTAATGGTTGTTTCTCCATCCAATTCGCCGCCTTTGGCCCGCTTGCGCGGGGCGTATACGGCAACCGCCATTGCAGAATACTTCCGTGATCAGGGACTGGATGTAATGCTCCTTTTCGACTCGGTAACCCGCTTTGCCAGGGCTTTGCGGGAAATAGGGCTGGCTGTAGGTGAACCTCCGGCAACACGCGGCTATACTCCCAGCGTCTTTGACTCCATGCCCAAACTGCTGGAACGCTGCGGTACTTCCGACAAAGGAACGATTACCGGTTTTTATTCCATACTTGTTGATGGCGATGATTTGGATGAGCCTGTTTCAGATACGGTCAGAGGAATACTCGACGGTCATATAGTGCTTTCGCGCCGTCTTGCGGAAACCAATCATTATCCGGCTATTGATGTTTTGGGAAGCATTTCGCGTCTTGCACCGGTTGTATCAGGGCCTGTTACGAAAAAAGCGGCAGGGTTAATCCGCCGCCATATTGCCGTTTACAATGAAAACGAAGACCTGATCAATGTTGGGGCTTATCATCAGGGAACCAATCCTGCCATCGACGAAGCAATTGTCAAAAAAGCAGCCATAGACAGTTTCCTTATCCAGGAAGTAGATGAACAATCTTCCATAGTTGAAACCTGCCAGGTAATGGGTGAAATTACCAATATGAAAATTCCGGCGGATGAAATGCAGTCGTATCAGAAAGGAAGAGGAGTGTTTATTCCCGATGATTCCTACGAAGATGCTGCGGACGAAACTGAAATTGATGAAATTAATGCGGATCAAACTGCAGTGCAGGACACAATGCAAAATACCGATCAGATTGAAGAAGCTGAAAATAATACAAATACAGCGACAGAAGGTTAAGTAAAAATTGTCCGATAATAAAAACAACGGTTTATATACTTGAAACGATTTAATTTTAAACTGGAAAAAATACTTAAACTCAGGGAAAACCGCGAACGGGAAACAGAAATTGAACTGGGTAAAGCAGTTGGAATTCTTGCTGCAATTGAAACACAAATTAAAAATGTTGCCCGGGAAAAAGTACTGGCTGTGCAGTACCGGTTTTCCGGAAACTTTAACCAAATGCGGAGTTATGAGTTTTATATTCAAAGACTCGATCAAACAAGAGACACGCTTTTGGAAAAAGCTGCTCTGGCAGAACTGGAAGTAGAAAGAACGAGGGCAATTTATCTGGAAGCTTCCAGAGACAGAAAAATATTTTCCAAACTTAAGGAACGGCAGGAGAGGGAATACCGCCGTAATGTAAGTCTGGAAGAAATAAAAATAATAGACGATCTTTCAGGCGGAAGAACTGCCAGAGAAGCTGTTGTCGGTGCATAACTCCTCGTTTTAAAAATGCCATAATATGCCATTGCATTATCCTTCCCTATGGCTTATACTTTTCTACGGAGGATAAAATGGCTTCATCAGCATTAAATTTATTGTCGGGTATCGCGGCTGCGGCTGCGGGTTTTCATGGAGAGAAAGTATCCAGTAATGGATCGATCCCCGGTCTGGATTTAGCGAAAATGCTTCCTGCCATGTTAGGCGATAAGGCGGGGGGAGCGGCCGGTATTTTAGGCTCTATTGCTTCTGTGGCATCAAAAACAGGACTGCTTGGCGATGTTGGTTCTAAGCTGGGAAATCTGGGAGACCTTGCCGGTTCTTTGCTTTCTATGGGCGGTGCAAGTGCAGGAGGAGCGGCAAGCAATGCCGCCGGAGGTATTGGAGGCCTGGCATCGGCGATTTTAGGCAATTCCGGTTCAGCATCCAGTCTGGGCTCCATTGCAAGTTTGGCAACCAAATTGGGAAAAACCTGTTCAAGTAAAAATGATCTTCTGGGTATGGCTACTGACCTGGGCAAAGCCCTGAGCAGCGGCGGCCTTGCATTAAAAGGCGGCGGAACGGCGATAAAAGCGCTGGATTCGCTTCTGGGGAACGAAGCCAAAGGTACGATTCTTAAATCGATCCTTAAAGGTCTTTCCTGATTTTTTATACTGATAAAGTGAAAAACTCAACCCAAATCTAAGGTAGCTGTTCCAAAAACTGAAGTTTTGGAACAGCCTCAGTTATGTGAAGTTTAATATTTAAACTCGCTGCCTCCGATAAACTCCCGTAAAATGCTTGTGCCGGGTACATATTGAGGAGGAATTGGCGCAAAGTCTTCCAGAAAAGAAAGGATTCTGCGTGCTTCTGCATATTCCCTCATGTTTGGCTTTACCGATCTAAGCAGCGGCTCGGCGTAAAATTTTAATACAGCTAATTCATAATCAAGCGCAGAGTTAAATGCAACATCTGCTCCGTCCTGGAAGGGGAAGATATGTTTTTGTTCGCCGGCCTGCACGCTTGGCCACATTTGGATTGTTTTTGCGGCTCCTGCTCCGCGGAATTGATTGTCCCGGACCATTCGGCGCAGAAGCCGGTTGTCGCTGGTTGGAATTCTGTTATGATCATCCAGATTAAGCTGAGTCAGGGCTGAAATATAGAATTTAAACTTTTTCTTCCGTTCTACCTGGGGTGTACATGCATCGTTTAATCCGTGTATCCCTTCCATAATCAGAATTGACCGATCATCCAGATGTATTGGATTGCCTCTGATTTTACGGCTCCCGCTTTTAAAATCAAAGATAGGTATATCAACTTCTTTTCCTTCAAGCAGTTCTACAAGCTGTTGATTAAGGTATGCAACATCAAGAGCTTCGAGGCATTCGAGATCAGGCTGCCCTTTTTCGTCCTTTGGAGCGAATTCCGGGCTGCGGTAGTAATCGTCCAGGCTGATCGCAATCGGCGACATCCCCATTACCTGTAGCTGGATGGAAAGTCTTTTTGCCGTTGTTGTTTTTCCGGAACTGGAAGGGCCGGCAATAAGGATTAATTTTACTTCATCACGGCGTTCATAAATACGGTCTGCAATTTCAGCGAGTTTTTTTGCCTGGAATGCTTCGGCAATACGGATATAGTCCTGAATTGTCCTGTTTGATACAAACCGGTTAAGCTGGCCTACCGCATGAACGCCGAGGATGTTTCCCCATTTTTTGTATTCTTTGTATACGGAGAAAAGACTTGGACTGTCTTCGAAAGGTTCAATGGTTTTCTTGCCGGTTGCGGGAAAATGGAGGAGGAGTCCGTCGCCGTATTCCATTAAATCAAAAACATCCAGTAATCCTGTACGGTTTACCAGCGGTTCAATATACAGATCCGCAAAGTCCCTGCATTGATTAACCCGAACCTTTGATTCGCTTCGTTGTTCAAAAAGTAAAAGTGTATCTTCCTGATGATTTTTTTCAAACAGTTCAAGCGCTTCTTCATAGGCCATATAGCCGCAGGAAATATGGAGGTTTTCCTTAACCAGGGCCTTCATTTCTTTTTCCAGTTCTTTTATTTCGTTCCCACCCGGTTTTTTACCGTCTGCAAAAGTATAGTAATAGGAATGACCAAGGGAATGTCCTATGGTAAGACGGCGGTTTGGAAAAAGATCACGGGCTGCTATGGCAAGGAGAAAAGCAAGGGAACGGCGGTAAATCGCAGAACCGTCACGGCTCGACAATACAACCGGTTCCAGGGTACAGTTTATTTCCAGTCTTGCTGCCAGAGGCAGGATTTCGTTATTTACCCGGACTGCCACAAGTTCGTCTTTGACATCTCCAAAACTTTCCAAAAACGATTCAACCGGTACGCCAAATGGACAAGTGGCAGTTTTTTTCTCTCCGTTATGAGCGCATATTGTTACTTCGATAGTATTAGTCATAATCGTCCCCTATAGTACTTTAAAATGTTGTTATATTTTATTCCTTCAGCTCTCCCAAATCGTATGGGGTTTCCTGATAGACAAAGTTAAGCCAGTTGGAAAAGAATAAATGAGCATGCGCCCGCCAGCGAACCAGCGGCGCTTTATCCGGGTCATCGCCGGGGTAATAATTCCTGGGTATTTCGATGGCTGAACCTCTTGACAGATCCCGGCGGTATTCCCTGTCCAGTGTTAATGGATCGTATTCCAAATGGCCTGTTACATAAATTTCCCGGCATTCCCGTGCAGAGCAGATAAAAAGTCCTGTTTCAGGTGTTTCTGATACGATACAAAGCGCTTTACAGTCATTCAGGGCTTGCCGGTCGCTTTCCGTATGGCGGGATTGGGGAGCAAGAAATTCATCGTCAAAGCCGCGGAAAAGGGGAGTATGCCGTTCGCCTTCTGACAGTCCGTGAGGAAAAACACCAAAAAGTTTTTTTGACAAAGGTGTTTTGCCGATTCCGTAGCGCCGGTATAACCCCGCCTGAGCCCCCCAGCAGATATGGAGGGTGGAAAATACATTGGTTGCAGAATAGTCAATAAGCTGCACCAGTTCATTCCAATAATCAACATCCTCAAAGTCCAGTGTTTCAACCGGAGCCCCGGTAATAATGAGCCCGTCGAAACGGCGGTGTAGGGCTTTGCCCGTGCTTATGTAGAATTTTTCCAGATGCCCCGGCGGGGCGTTCTTTGATTCGTGGGTTCCCATGTTAAGAAGGGTAATGTTTACCTGCAAAGGGGTATTCCCCAAAAGCCTGAGTAACTGAATCTCTGTATCTATCGTTGTGGGCATTAAATTGACAATTGCCAGTTCAAGCGGCCGTATGTCCTGATGGGCTGCCCGGTCTTCGGTCATTACAAAAACATTTTCTTTCCCCAAAGCATCATAGGCCGGGAGGGTTTTTGGTATTCGTATGGGCATTGTGCGTTTACCTTATTTTCAGAACCGAACTGTCGTAATCTTTTGGCGGAATAAAACCAAGAAGTTCAATACAGGTAGCGGCAATTGAACTAATGCCAAGGCCGTCCTTAAGGGCGCCTTCGTTGTTGCCGCCGGTTCCCCGTTCATATTCACCCTGATAAGCCGGATCGTAGATTATGCAGGGTACCGGGTTAAGGCTGTGGCTGGTTTTTGCTTTTGGGCTTCCGTCGGCTTTACATGAAACGGCACCGGACTTTTTGTCGTGTTCGTACATATCGTCTGAATTGCCGTGATCGGCGGTAATTATCATTACTGCTCCGGCTTCGTCGACAGCTTTACGAATTCTGCCCAATTGTATATCCATTCCTTCCATGGAACAAATAACAGCCTGATATATTCCGGTATGGCCTACCATATCGCCGTTGGGAAAGTTCAGCCTGATAAAGTCGTATTTTCCCGAACCAATGGCCTGGATAACCCTGTCGGCAATATCGGCGCATTTCATCCAGGGACGCTGTTCAAAG
>Ga0082212_10001410_pt1 | contig 35430 bp, 27 predicted proteins | sample TergutNt197P3_FD_71548 | JGI IMG/M metagenome (GOLD analysis project Ga0082212, IMG submission 71548) | Neocapritermes taracua P3 segment gut microbial communities from Petit-Saut dam, French Guiana - Nt197 P3 | ecosystem: Host-associated > Arthropoda: Insects > Digestive system > Gut ...
TGTGATTTCATCGCCTGCTTTTACAGTTTTAAGCTTTAAAAAATCTTTTTCATCAGTATCAAGCCAGTCAATATAGTCTAACTCATCTGGATCGTCGCTAGGCTTTTTCAATAATTCATAGCCGACTTTAAGTTCATATTTTTTTGGATCTTGTGCTGGTAGTTCATACTCACCTTCATGACCATGCTTTACATTAAAGCTGTAAGCCCTATATGAGTTATCTGGAGCAGTAAAGTACCAGTCAATTTCATCTGACATGATGACATTTACTTGAGTTGTGTCAGCAATAAGGCCGATGAAATTGGTTATTCTTTCATAGTCAGTATCAGGGTAGTTCCCATAATTTGCATTAAAGAAATTGTAGTACCAATTTGCATCATATGCTTTGCTGACATAAATATAGTCATAGTCTTTGTACAATGTATCATTGACTGTGTTCAAGCTAGCAAGGCCAGCTGGCAATACAGGGTAAGGTACAACATATGCATCAGGATCCAGTGGCGTAAGGTTCGTGAGGTAAATGTCAACCTCAGAAATAATACCTTTCGCGAAGTAGTCCCTGATAGCGCGCTGCTGCGCATCAGTAAATGACAATACATCAGGCTGCTCGCCTCCGAATATCAAGACAAGCTTGTTGCCGTCTCTTATTGGGGCAAGTATTGATCCAACTGATGCAAAGTTGGCCCTGAATATCTCGCCAAACCATGCAACGAACTCATTGTCATATGTGAATACGACTGGGAGCCTTTGAGTTCCGATAACTATCTTCGGAACCAAATTATGGTACGGGCCTAGCGGTGTGCCAAGAACTGGCCCTGCTGCAAAAGCGCTTGCCGGCACAAGAGACAGCATCAGCAGTGCTGCTAAAATTCCCGCCAATAACTTTCCTTTTTTCATATTTAATTCTCCTTTAAAATTTAACATAAGGCATATTTAGTAAATGGATTCATGTTTCAAAATCTGGCATTATATGTCAATGAAACGTTCTCAAAAATTTGCTGGATTCTAAAACTAGCAAAAACGAACATGCCGTAGATAACTATAAGTTTGACAGTATCTTCATTGTTGGCTTGCTAATAAAAAGATGATTTCATATGCTCTAATGAAGCTCTAATATTTTAATTAATCTTGCTTTTTCGACAGTTTATGCTGAGGAGCCGATTGCTATAACACGTTCGATTTGCTTCTTCAATTGAAAAATATGAGTGAAAATGCTAACGAGAGGTAGCCACCTTGTTAGTACCATTGAAAGACATTTTGGAGTGGTTCGTTCTCTTTGAGTACTGCAACCCAAAGTCATCAATATAAATTATTGCTAATAAAATATATTGTTGTCATAAGCTTCCACAGCTTTATCAAGGTATAATATTAGTTGCGTTACTTGTAGACATGAAAGAATAATTGATATTGAAAAATGCTGTATTAGCGTGTGAATTTTGCAAGCAGCCGAGCCTTTTTAGCTGTATTGCATGCAATTCAAGAATATAGGAGAGATAATAATGTTTTGTGAAAACTGCGGAAAGCAATTATCAGATGATGCAAGATTCTGTTCTAGCTGCGGTAGGCCAACAGGAACGACGCAAGCGCAACCTCAACCAACGCCATACCAGCAGCCGCAGCAACATTACCAACAGCCACAATACCAGCCGCAGTCTGGCGGCTTATATAGCCCTCCCAATAGCATGCCTATTTCGCCGGGCGCCCATCAGATCCAGCTTCAGCCGGGGGAGCTGCTATATGCCGTACAATATGGATCATTGATAGGCCTCACGACTGCCTCCGGAGAAATGTACATAACTAACATGCGCCTGGTATGGGCAAAATCCCTGGCAAGGGCTCTCATATCAGCCCGTTCTATTGCCCTGGTGCAAAAAGATCAAGTAGTGATACCGCTCGAGTCTGTCGCATCTGCCGATGGATCTCGTGTGCGTGGCAACAAAAGCGGTTTGACGGTTATTACTAATGATGGCAAAAAGCATCTCTTTCTGGTGACATCAAAGATGGGATATTTCAACGAAGAGGCCCAAGCGTCGAAAGCGATAATGCTAAATGTCCTGAATTATGCTTCTTCTATTAATAATCAAGGAATTCGCTGATATAGCCAAACTGTCTTGCTAGACATATATTTATTCGGCGTGCAGCTAATATGGTTCTAACGAGCCATCAAAGAAATAGGGGAGAGCCGCCGAAGAATTTGAAAATACGCATCATGTTGTAAATCATGTAAATACCATGTAATATGCCCTCTATATATTTATAGACCATTCAGGGGCATATTTCGCTATTTTAAGCGCTTGTTTGCTAAAAAGGCAAGTTTCTTAATTAGAGCGCACAATGAACGTAAGCAATAACAATGCGTCTCACTAACAATAAAGATATATTTTCACACGCCGAAGGCCTGTCGCTAAGTCGGATCCCTTTTAGTAGGGAAGAGATCCATTTATTCAGGCCGCAATACGCCGATTAAGATATAGCGGGCATCATCAAACTCATAAGAGCAGGTGGATAAGACTACGATCTTATCATCGCTGCTATACTCTGACTGGCTTTTGAACGTTGTGTTTTCCTTTGCAAATGCCATAAGCGAAGCCACATTTTCTTCGTACATAAATGCCCGCTCCCGCCATTGGCCTGCTCCGATCACGCATCCATATAAAAGGTCTATTCTATAATTTCCATTTGCAGTGTAGAGGCAAAAATATGGATGCGCGTTAAAATAAGCCTGGCTCTTATAATTTGTCAGCGTGCCAAACATGCGCCCTGATTTCATGTTGTGGCCATACACCACGCTCAGCTTGCCGGTAAAATCAGATGGGTTATTATAGTCTATAAATAAGCTCCCATTCGAATTAAAGCTGCCATCAGCAAGCCGATTTAAGTAGTAGCTATAGTCACTCGCCCAAACCACAGGGTAATCAATTATTGTATTGGGGCACACAAGCCATGCCCTGATATCCGGATACATTTCTGTAAGCCTGGCAAAACCAATGCCCAGGTTGAAAGCACTTAGCGAGGCATCGGCTTTCGCCATTTCTCCCTTGCTTTCACTAGATTGTGCACTGGAGCTGCTTAATTCGCGAACAATAGCGCTGTCGCTCCGCATAAGCGCAGCCATATAGTCATATGCTGCGCTGCAAGCCTGATCGTATTGCCAGACTCTATACAGCATGTATCCTGTTGCAGCCATAACGCTCAAGGATGCTACAAGCAGCAGGCAAGCCCCGCTGTTTCTGTTCTTTTTTGCCTGAAAACTCCGCGTGGCTTTTGATAAGCGCCATTCAGGCTGAGTATTCTTTGAGATAAGCCTATAGCTGCTCCCTAAGGCCAAGCAGGCAAATATACAAAATATCAGGCTCAAAGTTTCGGCTTTTGAAATATCACCGGTTTTTGGCCCGTCGACTGGCGGCTTTGTATTCGGCGTTTCCTCATCAATGGGAGGCTTTTGGGACGGCCTATATGTATTTATAAAGGATAGTGACGAAACATTCCTATTTGCATTGTTGGCGATAACCCGGTTCACTTCCAAGCGCCCATCGACTTCTGTGGCAATGTCAGTGATGGTATATACTGATGCATCATAAGAGTAGCCTTCTTCGCCGGTGTTTACCTCATCGACGTAATAATAGTAAACGCCGGGCCGCTCATAGCTCCACGTGCCAAAATAGGCTTGCCCTGAGCCGGATATAGTGGCTATTTTAACCCCGTTTGTGCTGCCTTGCGGCATCGGGCTTGCTGCATCGGCCGCAGTAAGGCGAAAGCTGAACACGCTGGCAGTAGCCGGTTCGCCTGATACGCTCTTTACTACAGGCGGATCAAACATTAAGCCCGGATCGCTTGGTTCCAATACAGCGCAATACGAGTGGGAGTAAGATATTTCTTCAGCTTTGAGCCCGTCGCCTGTGCGAATAGCGATTGTGGCTGAAAGGCTGCTGTCAACTATGATTTTGATAGAGTATGCTTTTTCGTCAAGCGTATACCCTGGCGAAGCGTCTGACAAAAGAATAAATTCATATTCATATATACCGGTTTGGCTGTATGGGATAAAAATATCTTTGCCTGTTGTGCCGTCAAGCGCAAAAGCATACACACCGCCTGTGCTGTCTGGTGGCATAGGGCTAAAAGCGTCGCATGCTTTTAGCATATAGCTAAATTCTGCGCTTGGCGGCGGGCTTTCCCCCGTATTGGAAAAGGCTTGTTTTACCGTTATCGTTGCGCCTGCAGATGCAGACGCAGCACTTGGCTGCAACAATGCTGCAAGAAGAAAGGCGAGCAAAGCTGCCGCTAAATTTCTGCCAACCTGCCTTTTGTAATTGCGATATTTATCAGTGCTCATGCCCGTTGCTCTCCCTTGTTAAATATTTCATACATTCCTGCGCTGCGCTTTTTGCGCTGTGCGCGCTTGGCTATAAGCAGCAGCGCTATAAGCAGCAAGAAAACGAAAACAATCTTTGCCCATAATGGAATCTTGTTTAGCAAGCCGGCTAAAGCGTCAACTGCCGGCATTTGCCTGACGGCATCATCTGCCTTAAAGGCATCTTCAAATATAGTGTCTGTGATTCTTCCCACCAGGATGTCGCGGCTGTTAGTGGAAACTGCCGAGCATGTTGAGAGAAGCACGATGTTGCCGTCTATTTTTTGCGCCAGGCTGCGCGCGTGCTTTGCTGTTGTTAAAAGATGATCAAGGTAGGCTTCCTTCTCTGTTTCATCCGCAATGCGCGTTTTAAAAACCTCAGAGTCATAAGCGTCGCACTGAATAAATGCAAAGAATTCTATTCCGTGCTCTTTGCCATCGAAGTAAAGCATTCCATACTTTCGATCTTCGAAAAAACCCTTATGTGCAAATTCGCCTATCTCGGCAAACATAGCTTGCTTTTCCATGTGGTGGCCGTACAGAATGCTGCTGTAATCCTCAAAACTTTTGCTGCAGCGTGCATCCAGGAAGATTGCCCCGCATAGCGAATACTTTCCAAGAGCGTTGGTGTTGACATATTTCAAGTTATCGGAGGCCTGGCAAATGGGATAGTCTATCTTAGTTCCGTATACTGATATCCACCCGAATACCTCAGGGTTTATAGCTTTCAGATCCTCAAATGAATGCTTTTGGGAGGCCTCAGTTGGCTTGTAAATTTCATAGTGGGCAGCCTCTGCCCATTCATATGCCTGTTTGGCGTCCCATGCAGCGTAAAAGTCGATCGCAATAAGAAACATGAGTATTGCCAAAACCAGCGTATCGACAGCTGAGATCATAAAGTGCATCGCTTTTAAGCGGATTCTGTACGCTAGCCCCATAGCATCCTCCTTTATCTAAAAAATATGCCTGCCGCATCCTTTCGCTTTGCCAGGGGAGGGGAGAGGGGGCGCCCTTGCAGCGCCCTCTCCAAGAATCTCTCCTAGCCTTAGCGGCTAAGAGCAGCTTTGCTGTTTAGCTATTTGTGTCCGGATCTTTCTTGCCATAAGACTTGGCTGCGGAGTACACAGCATATGCTGCGATGCCCAGCAGGCTCATCCCGTATAACGGCAAGCTGGCAAGCCCAGTCTCCGGGTTAAAGTCGCAAATGTTGAGGAATGCTGCAAGGTTCACCAGCATCCCCTGGCCTTCGCCAGTATACTCTTTGCCTGTTGAAAGGCTCTGGCTTGTGCTGCCGTGAACTTGCCCTGCAGAAACGCTGCTTGTTGTAATCTGGTAGCTTGGCTGGAAGTACGGGTTCGCGCTTTCAGTAATTTCATATGCTGTGCCGACCGGAGTATCCATAAAGATAAGGCTCTGGCCAGGCTTCAACTTGAATGAGCAGACCTCGCCGGGGACAAATTTGATAAATTCGGTTCCTGCTTGAGGCTGCCCGGCTGCTATTGTGCCAATGCTGCCGGCTTCCGCATAATCTGACAGGCTTGTAACTATCGAGCCGTCAACGTCAACCACAAATGCTGCGAAATAATCAGGCAGCTCATCGACAGGGATGATTGATGGCGGCGTAACGCTCATCGCAAAGCTGAAAAAGCGGTTGTAGTCTTCGTCTACAATGGCTGAGCCGCCAATCTCTTTGCTTACGTTCAAAGACGCATCATTAGTGTCAGGATCTCCGGGATCGCCATCGGGTGTTTTCCAATAAGCGTTCTCAAAGATGATCTGGCTCCAGAAATACTCGGTGTCATCGCCTCCGGGGGTAATGACATGGACTTTGGCATTGCCGGCATCTTCGCCATCATCGTTTTTCGTCTTCACAACGCCAATGCCGTCAATGTAGAATGTTCCAGGGCTGTCCTCAGACTCTACTACAAACACAAACATTGAGTACTCAGCTCCCGACCATGCCATGCCCTCTGTGAAGTTTTCAGCCGGGGAGTAGCTGTTAAGGCTGAATGTATCGGCCTTTTCAGTGATTTTGTACTCATACTTGCCGGCAGATTGCCAGGATCCCGAGATCAGCGACAATATATCGCCAGTTTCGAGGATGTAGTATGTGATGCCGTTTTCTGTATAGGGATTTGTAAGCCCTTCAGAGACTGCCTCGGCTGACAGTACTAACAAATCGGCAGGGTAGGAAAGAGTGGCATTGCCGAAATCGGGCATGTTTGTCCCGTTGAAAGCTGCGCTGTCAACGCTGACGGGTGTAATTTCGAATTCAAAGTTTATTTCGGCCGGCAGCTGTGTGCCAATAGGCACTTTAAGCACCTTTGTGATAGCTGCCCCATCTGTGTAGGGATCGTCAGCAGCAAGCGCGCTTGGCGAAAATGCGCCGAAAATAAGTGCCAGAGCCAACAGTGCTGCTAATAACTTGCTTTGTTTCTTAGACATGTGTCTTCTCCTGATGTCGTTTTTTTATTTTGTCTAATAATGTAGCCGGAAATCTTGCGTGCAAAAGGCTTGCACGCCCTTAAAAGCCTTTTGCTTATAAGTTGTTTGGTGCTTTTAATGTTATAAGTTCCGCCTTCTGACTAAGGTAATTACCTTGCCATGGGCGCTTCTAATATTAACCGGGCCATATATGCGGCTGTCAGTGGCGCCTTCGCGCGCGTCTCCCAGCACAAACACTTCGTTTTCCTTTAAAGTCACGGGAAAGCTGATTCCTTGCGCGTAGCGCTGTGTTTTGGCTGTGATGTTTCGCTCCTGCTGGAGAGCGCCGTTGATTACAAGCCCGTTTTCTGTTATGTCTACAGTGTCGCCTGCTGTAGCTATTACCCGCCGCACCTGCTTAGTGCCTTCAAAGCTTAGAAGAAGCAGGTCCCTGGCTTTATAGTTTTTGCTCCTGCGCGCGTATACCAGCAGGTCTCCGTCCCTGACGGCGTGGTCCATGCTCGGGTCAATGTTGTAGTGCAATCCATATATGAATTTGAAGGCAACCAACGCAAAGCTTATAATGGCTGCTACCCGAAGCGCAAGCGAGCGCGCTTCGCGCCATGCATTAGCCTGGCTTTGAGGCTTTGCCTGGGGAGAAGGGCGGGCAGGCTTTCTTACAGGCTCTTCCCTGATCCTGTTTGTGTGGCGGCGGGCTGTTCTTTGCCTACTTGTTTCCACTCAGTTCCCTCCTTTTGCTATAAAAGCTGATATGCCTATCTGGCGAACTGCTATAAGAATGCAGGCGAGAAGCGCCATATAAGGGATTCCTGCCTGGCTGGCAACGCCTGTTTCCGGCACATCGCAGCGCTCATTTTCAAAGCTAAAGTGCCGAAGGGCAGACATTTCCCGATATCCTGCGCCGTTTGCGCCTGTGTCGCCACCGGCTTCGGTGGAATTAGGCGTTAGGCTGTCTATAAAAGAAGTGCTGTAGAAAACATCTGGCGCTTCAACAATTCTTATATAGCAGTCCAGCGGCACCCCTTCTATTTCTATATGTTGGCCGTGCTTGAGCTTAAATTGGCCCATGCCATTTACAAGGCTCATATTCATGGATGAGCTCTGGGCAGCGCCCGCGCTGTCGCTTACAATGCAGTTAAATGAGCCATCAAGCGGCACAAGGCCGTTTTCGTCTTCAAAGAAGTACACCTTAAACTCAAACTCAGTAGACTTATTGCCCATAGCGCCAGTAACTTTTTTGCTTATTGACAAAACGCTTTCTGCAGCCTGCTTATAAACAAGGTATATATGGGCATCTTGCTTGACGTTTGGCAATTGAACCGGCACAGAGCTGGACTGGGCAGCGCCATTAAGGCTGGTTTTCCATTCGAAATACTCGTAATTAGGAATACCGGGAATCTTATCAAGGCTTAGCTCAAAAGGCTCATCATATACTGCAGGATAAACAGCAGTTGACGGCGAGCCTATAGGCGCGCCATTCTCATCGACATAATGCACTGTTACATTGCATGATGCCATTGCGCTTACCCACACAGCGGCAACATCCCTTACATTTGTCGACAAGTAGTGTATGCCGGCATCGATCGTATCGGCATCGGGCAGAACCCCGTGCACTTCCGTGTTATTTACGGCAGTGCGAAGAAAAAACCGGTAATAGTGGTTTTTTAATATTGGCAACAGTGGTGACCACCTGTTGCCGTTAAACTCGTACACATCTGCAAAGCTTAAGGCAAACATAATGTCTTTTGTTTCGCTTCCCGCCATTTCTGTTGTCGGAAGCGAAAATGCGCTTGTAGAAGCATGGTTTCCCAAGTTTGGCTTTAAAGCGATTTGCTTCATGGTTGGCAGCATGCCGTAAAAATACCCCATGCGGTCTTGCAGGAGCGAGCCTTCATATTTAGACGTTGTCGTTGAAGTGCCAAAAGCCCCTCCCATAGGCGTAGATCCCTTTAGGAGCAGAAGGGCGCAGTTGACGCCGCTAACTGTCTGCTTTTTCATTACAAACCAATCGAATCCGTCGATCTTTACAGTTGTGTACAGCGCGGCGTCCCAAATATCAGTAAGCAGGCCGTATGGCGAAAAGTCCTCATCATCGTTATTTAATGGAGCTGGAGATTTTGAGGGCAATTCTTCATTGCCGCTATTAAGCGCAAGCGCATTGATAACTGCATCAATATTGTTAAGCGCTTGATTCTCGCCCAGCTGCAAGCTATTTGTGCAGGCTGAGAGTGGATCACCTGCCGGATCTGCAGCAAATTTATTGGCCTCGCTTATAGCGCCCGGCAATGAGAATGCGCTTTTGGCGCTTGCCTGCTGTATAAGGCATACGGTGTAGCTGCCCTCTGTGAGGCCTTCAAATATGTAAAAGCCACCTGCATCAATCGCAGCTTTGTCAATAAAGTGCGCTGGATTGCCAGATTCGCATAAAAATACCTCAAAGCTTTCGGATAGCAGCGCCAAAGCATTCTGGCCCGATTGCAAACCATCGATTATAATGCGGCCGCTAATGCTCCCTGATGGGGTGGCTGCCATTGCACCAGCGCCAGATCCTTCAGGCGAAGAAGGCATCTGCGCATTTCCGCCTGCTTCGCCTGAAGGCAGCTGTTCCGGCGCTTGTACATAAGCATGTTCATCGGTTGTCGGTTCATTAAAATGCGCTGCCTGCTCTTTTGCCCCATCGGCAGAAACAATAGAAAGCGGTATGCCAAGCAGAAAAAGCAAAGCCAGAATTATTAGCAGAATTCTTCTTGTATTCCCTTTTTTTATCATTTTATTAAAACCTCGCTTTACTGCTTTTATTCGTTTATTGCTTCTGCCATTTATAGCAGGGCGGCATAGCATGGAGCATATTTCTTTGTAAACGCCTCTGCAATACAGAGCTATTCGTTATGCAATTAAACAGTCACATTTTTTTCGTTACCAAGCTATCTATATTGATAAGCTTATGGTATGATGCCTTTGAAGCAGTGCTATGGCAGCATATTAGCATACATCGCTGAGAAGGTGTAGCCCTGGCAATCTGCATCAATAGCGTCACAGGACAATTTGCTTTTGACGCATTTGCGACTAAAATAAATACAATAAAAAAAATCTGGATCGAAGCTGTGAACGGCAAAAACAAATCAATCACAATTCTTATAAACTGTGCCTGTATATTGGAGGTTTGCTCTTGACCAATTTCGCGTACGTAATGGACTTATTAAAAATTTTTTCGAAACAATTTTTAGAAATAGGGTTTGACCACACGCTTATTAGCCGCTGGCGAAACGGAAAGCGCCGCCTTATGCCGGGGCGCCACCAAGTAAGGGCTGTTTGCGAGTTGTTCTGGCAAAAAGATGAAGCAATGGATTTCCCAATACTTGAAAGGCTGCTTAAAACTTGGTATCCGGCGCTGCCTTGCGTTACGCTTATAGAAAAGCAGGAGCTATTGGAACGTTTTTTGACAGAAAAAGGGCAGCTTGAGCTGGAATACCAGACAATGCGAAAAGTAAGGCTTAGCCGGTTGCACGCCAGTGAGAATGCTGTAGCCGTAGAGCCATACGGCATAGAGGCTGTGCGCCTGGGGCTATTGAGCTTTCTTGACCTTATCGGCGCAATGCCTGAGCCACAGCGCTTTTACCTTGTTTTTACAGAGGGTCAGCACATATATATATCAGAAGAGAATTTCGGCAAATTGTTTATGAGCAAGCTTATGAAGCTTTTCGAGGATGGCCACAGGCTGTCTGTGGCCATCCGAAGCGACCGCGTAACATCAGATATTTTATACTTTCATAAGACTAAGCTTTATGCGCACCTGAAAGGTTATATAACCACCCAGTATTTTGATGCCTTCAAGCCGAGCAGCGAAAAAATTCTTGGGATTGTGGGCAACCATTTTGCACTGGAAGCAAAGAGGGAGAAGCTTTGGGATTTCGATAATACTACAATCGACATTTACAGCAACCAAAAATCTGTCTTGGAAATTCATAAGCGCATTCACGAGTACATAGAAATTTCCCAGCCTCTAATGCGCTATGATTTTTTTGCGAGCCCTAATGGCTACCTGAGCAACGCGCACATTAATAAAGGCAGGCCGTGCAGCATCATAACTCGCATACCGCATTTTGGCATATTGCCAAGCGTAGAATTCGCCTCAAGTTTTACCCTTAGCGATGATGAAGTAGCCTTCATGCAAAGAGAGTACCAGGCAATTTTACTAGACCCTGTATTTTTTGATAAAAACGTTCGTGTGCGCCACATCTTTTGCATAGAGGCCATTAGCGAGGCGCTGTCAAAACAGCGCCACCAAGCCCATGAGCTCTCAGCAATGCTGGGGCGCAAGGTATGGATGGCAACGCCTGATCTGCTCAGCGCGCTTAAGAGAATCCAGGAGCTGCTAAAAACGCGCGAAAACTATGAAGTTTGCTTTCTTGATGAAAAGCATTTTGATGAAATATCCCTGCAAGCGGGTGTTTGGGGCAACGAAACTGTAATCACGTGGCTTGAAAAGGACACTTCTGCTGCAAGCATGGAATACCCGATCGTAGCAGGCATGCAAGCGTTCGCTTCTACAGTATGGGAAGAGATACCGCTTGAAATGCGCAGCAGGGAAGAAGCGAATAATCAAATAGGCAGATGGCTGAGAAAGCATAAAATGATGGAAAGAGCCTTTAGCCCGAGCTGAATCACCGTTTAAGAGGGTCGAGAGGGCATGCAAGGCCCAGCCTGCTCTGCCAATGGCTTGTAGGAAGTTACATACAAAATTATTGTGAATGTAAAGAATTGTAATAACGTGAAAAGTGTGAACGCTTAGTGCATTGCATCAAGCCTTACCATTCTGCAATCGCTTTAGAGTGCGGCGACCTGGCATTAACCCAGACAGCAAGCAAAATAACTGCTACCGCTATGGCAAGAGCTGATTGTCATCTTCGCCAGATTCCATTATTCTATTGTTAAAGCTAAAAATACCGCATACTAGGCATGTTTTGAAACATCAGTTCGAAGATTCGCGATTCCTCAATTGATCACTCTATTACTGATATGTACAATCTGTGTACTGCCGAATTTGGATTTAGTTTCTCCGAAAAAGCTTAAGTCTTTTACAGATTTAGCAATTGCTTCTTCTTTGCCTCAAATTCTTCCTGAGTGATAATTCCCTTGTCTTTGAGCTCTGCAAGTTTTTCTAGTTCATCAAGCGGGTTTGTTTTACTTGATGAAGGGGATAATGCTTCATTGATCATTGATATACAAAGGTACTTTTCTCATACATCCCTTCCTCCCTCAATTCTGCTCTCATCTAAGCAAAATATATCAAAAATGTCAAGAAAAGTAAATAACCGCTCATAGCTCTATTCTATATGGCGTCGCGCTTGTCAGCCTTTATTTCCACCTAATAGGCTTGGCGATGCGCTTAATCAAAAGTACAAGGCTGCATTTTCGCACTCATACATCGCATGCAAAACAAGCAAAGTGAGCCACACTGCCGCTACAAGCTCAACAGTAAGCCTTTATTAGCTGCTCAATGAAGCTGATCGCATCATGCTTCGGTATTGCCATCATTGCCGGCACATAGTTTTCAGCGAAATCGCTAAATGCCTCGCTTAGCTGCGCGTGCTGAAAAATGCAGTATGTATAGTCATTAGCATCATACTTGGGGTTAGTGCGCTCTATCACAATGCCATGCCCTTTAAGCGCAGTAACCAGAATTTCATCATTGCTGTAGCCATCATCCAGGATATAAAAACAGTACAAGTCTTTTGCATCCTGGTCTTTGTGTAAAATATTCTCAAAGACAGCCCTGATTTCATCTTTGTTAAAATGGGGAAGCCCAACCATATGATCAGAAAGCCTGCCTGTTTTGGCGAATTCGACTAACCCTTTTTTCGTGTAAACATCCACTTGCCTTCTGTATCTGGAAGCTTCATTCCTTGTCTTAATTGACTTAAGAAGCGACTCTATCAAATCGTCCTGGGTATTGTCTGCAGTTGGGTACTCCTTAAAATACGATTGTACAAAAGCATTCTTCATGTCATCTCCGGCTCTATTCTCAACACTTTGAAACACTGACAGTGGAATGCGGTTATAGCAAGGATTTGGCTTAAACAGGTAGGCATCATATGTGGTTTCCATCTCTTCGACATAATACCCGATAACCTCAAACTTTTTGCGGTTGTCTACAGCAAGCTTATAATCCTGAAACAATGCATCATAGCTTCGTTCGAAGAATTCATTAAGCATGCTGTTTCCGCCATCAACATAGCACACTGACAGGCTGTTGTCTAAAATGGCTATATAGTTAACGCATGAAACAGTGTCTCCTTGCTCTAAATACTCATACTCAACAATTAAAAAATCTGAAAGCATGCCTTTGCTATAGTTGCTTTCAGAGCCAGTGTAGTATAAGAGATAATTATCAGATAGCAATAAAGGCATAACTTCATACAAAACTTCTATGCTTTCGCTAAAATCGGCATTGGGCAAATTGACGAGGTGCTTAATCGTATATTGATCGCTAAATTCAGCTACCTCTCCCACAAAGGAATTAAGGGAAGAGATTATGCTTTCATGGCAGCAGTTTATTACGCGAATATTGCACGAAAACGACTCATAGCCGGCTTTGCCGGCAATGTTTCTCAAAATTTCGCTAAAAGTTCGGAAATAGCGCTCGTTGTCGTAGAAGTATACAAGCTCAACAGGCTCATTAGCTTCGTACCTTAGGCTGTACAAAAGATTGATAATAGCATCTTTGCCTGATATTGCTGTATTCTCTGTTGAGATGGCTAAGCTGCCGTAGTAGCGCAGCTCTTTTATTTCAAGATCGCTTAAGTTAAGCGCTGCAGATATCTTCTCGGTAAGATCCTCATTTAGCTTTTGCTCGCCTCTTAATACGCGGTATATACTTGACTTGCTGGCTCCGGTCATCTGAACAAGCGTGTCAACTTTAATCTTCTTTTGCTTAAGCTTTTCCTTTATGAAGGTATTAATGTTATCCAAATTATGCCTCCCAAAAAAATTATATATTGAAATACCGTCAATGTCGCATGAAATTCCCGAATATGACAAAATAATTCCCGAAATAAAGAAAAATCTAAAAGGTAAATTGACATCTATTCCCGTTAATGATATTAATAATATATGAACGTTAGAGGCACAAACGGCAATGATTAGCTACCAATTAGCTGTTGTATGAATGTCCTCAAAACAGCAAGGTGCTACAGCACTTTAAGTGCCCTAACAGTGCTTGCTGAAGAAAAAGTACATTTTTCAGCAAATAAATCTATACTAGCACGCAATATTCAAACCTCGAATCTAGACCGATAGCTATACTGCTGCCGATATCCGCCCTGATTCGGCAGCTTTGCTTTTTTTAAGAAAGCTTGCAGTATGCGCTTTGTTTTCAATCCGTATTCCCGGATCGCTCTATATCTACAATATCTTCTATTTAGTTCAGTATACCAAATGCCCGTTTATCCTGTCAAAGGCTGTAAAACTTCACTTGTTCGACTATGCGCTTTTACCCTGCCTCTAATGCAATTGCAGCATGCGCTCGCATGCCGCAATTAGGCACTGACAAAGGCTGCTATATGCATCAGATATGCTGGCCATATAACTGCATTAAGGGGCCGGGGAATAGGCATGCATAGCCGATGCATGCCTATTGGCTCTAGGCATGCGCGCTAAATGCCAGCCAGGGCGCATACACTGTGAACAATGCCAGTGCTGCTTTCAAAACTAATGCATGCTATTCTCTCTTTATACGGCAAAATACGCTATAATTACATGTCGAGTGTTATATATGGAGGGAAAAACATGAATGAAATGCTAAAATCCAGGGCTATTAAGTCTGAACCGATATACAGCTTGGAAGTTTGCATCCTGCAGGAGGCAGACAGCTTAAGCGATGCAGAGCTATCAAATATATCTGCATTAGTAGAAAAGAGAAAAGAAGACTTTCAATGCATGCTTACATCATACAGCGACAAAAGACTTTCCGGCTTTCTTAGCGATGTAGCGGAACTGTCAGCAAAAAAACTTCCTTTTGCAGAGAATCTGCCAAGCGCATTATGGGTATTCTACTATGATAGGTATGTATATATCTTTTCTCACGAAGATCAGATATACTGCATTCTTCCGGATGAGCTGCGCGAGATCTATGAGAATATGGGCTTGGAAAACAGCCTTTCCGGCAAAGCCCTCCGGACTAAAGAGATATGCGGGTATGCAAGCGCGCTGCTGTGCCTATACGGCGCATATGAGATAAAGCATTTTGTGAAGGTATGGAACCAATACCATACCGAGAAGATTGAAATGGCTGAAGCAGAGCGGTTCTTTCAAACATTTGAAGAGTACAGGGATGATTACTTTCTTGATGTTGGGTATTCAGTAAGCGAAACGCTTAGCTCAAGGCAGGTAGCAGAGCTAAAAGATACTGTAAAGAAGCTAAAGCTTGATTACTATATGCCTGCTGAAAGCGATATTGCAGCATTTATAGAAAACGAGCCCAAAGCCCTATTTGCCAATGCATCGTGCTTAAGCGAAATGTCAGATTTCTTAGCCGGGCTGTCAATAAGCCAGGAGAGCATTGATGAATTGCTGTCTATCATGTCAGAGCCTGTATCGCCTGCTTATCCGGCATCACTGCGAGAAGCGCTGGCAAGGGCTGCCTTCCCGACAGATAACGGGCAAGCTTGTGAATCCTTTGAAACGCTGTATACGAACCTGAACAGCAACAAGCGCGTTTGGCAGTACCGCGGCTATACACCGAGCCAAATCTCTGAGATGCGGGGGGTAGCAATCCAGGCTTACAAAATTTAGCTGTATTGCTGCATTACAGGCCGATGTTTCGCTTTGGAGGTTTATATGCACTACAAGCAGTATAAAACCACCATATCGCCAAAAGGCGGCATGAATATCTACAGAGGCTGCACCCACGGCTGCATATACTGTGACAGCAGAAGCGCCTGCTACAATTTTGATCATGATTTCGAAGATATTGAGGTCAAGCTCAATGCTGATCTTATTCTTGACAGCCAGCTGGCAAGAAAGAAAAAGAAATCCATGCTCAGCACAGGCTCTATGTGCGATCCATATCTGCCTATAGAAGAAGAGCTCAGGCTCACCAGAAGATGCCTTGAGGTTGTCTATAAGCATGGCTTCGGCATTTCTGTGCTTACAAAATCCTCGCTAATTCTAAGGGATGTTGATCTGCTGACAGCAATTCACAAAAAAGCAAGATGCGTTGTTGAGATGACTCTTACAACTTATGATGAGGATCTCTGCAAGGTTATAGAACCGGATGTAGCAAGCACAAAAGAGAGGGTTGAAGTGCTAAAAGCAATGCATAATGCAGGGTTGCCAACAGTAGTCTGGCTATGCCCGATACTGCCGTTTATTAATGACACTGAAGAAAACCTTCTTGGCATACTGCGCTACTGCGCAGACGCAAAAGTTTCGGCAATCCTTAACTTTGGGTTTGGCATGACCTTAAGGGAAGGCAGCAGAGACTATTTCTACACTCAACTGGACAAATTTTCTCCCGGCATGAAAGAGCGCTACAAGCAAGCATTTGGCAATTCCTACGAATGCACCAGCCCTGCAAGCAAACGCCTGTCAGATATATTTATTGAATTTTGCAAAGCCAACAGCATTATATATGGCACAAATGACGTATTTTCGTTTGTCAGCCGGTTTGAGCCTGCAGACAGCCAGATGTCTTTTTTGCCCGATAGCTGACAGCGAGGAAATGAATCAGAATGTTATTGCAAAGCCGTTCATTAACAGAGGCAAGCACAGCAAAGGTCTTACTGTTTTCATACACGAAGTTACAGCACCTTTTGTAAAGCGGCATAGCTTAACATTAATATCTATCTTGCGCCATTAGCTTTGGGTTCAAGCCTATATGTGCATAGAAACCGCGTTACAGCGGTTTTTAAATTCAACTAATACTGCATTCACCCAATGCAAACGAAAAGACAGCGAATTCCGCTTTAGTATCGAAGTGTGGAAGCGTTGGGGGAGCAAACAGGCAGATACATCATAACAGGCTCATTCATGCCAAAGCTGTTCAAATAGCTTTAATGTATTTCATTGGCTACATGCATTAGGTGGCTGAGGCTTTAGGCTAAGCCGCTAGGTACTATCGAAGCTCTACAAACATTGAACGTTATTTTAAATATCGCAAAAACACGACAGAACGATATTCAATCTACAGTTATCTATATGCTTGATTGTAGTTAGTACTTTTCTGCAATAAAACGCCTCCAGATTGATAGTTATCCACCTGATTCCTAAATTGCCATAAAATAAACTTGTACATTTCATTCTAAGTGTCATATAATGAAATCAATTGTAAATTAAGAAGGCATTAGCATGCCATGAGAAAATTTGAAGGGATAATGCAATGTTTGTTAAGAAGCTTCTCGTAACAGCGGCACTAACAGTTCTGGCAACAATAATGGCTCTCAACAATCCACTACAGCTAGCATCAGCAGCTGATAGCATGAGAATGGCCCCTCCAGCAGACATAGATTATACGCCTCCAGAAAGCGAAGGGTATGGCTGCTATATCGTTCGCTACATAGACATAGATACTTTAACCGATCTCTCAACCCCTACGATATATATAGATCTCATTCCCGGTGACTATATTGAGAGGCCTATGCCAATACCAGGCTATACTGCATTAGCTGATCTCGAAACGATTCCGGTGAAAGAGTGCAAGCAATCCGAACTGCAATTCTTTTATCTAAAGAACGAAGAGCAAGCAACCAGCGCTGAAACTGATGGCGGGCTCGGCGGAGGCGAAAGCATTGAGCCGGATGTATTCTCGCCGCCAACATTTGATGCAAGCAAAATTCTGGCTTTCGTTGCCATGCTTCTGGCTAACCTTTTTGCGTTAGCAGGGCTAAAGCAAAAAAGAATAGTAAATAACCGCTAGCACGAAGCATTTAAGGCTGCCCGGGCATTTGCCGCATGCAGCTGCTTTATGCTGTTTCATAGAATCTGTCGTATTTAGCCTGCGCTTATGCGCAGCTTTTTTCTGGCAGCTTGGTATCTATCGAACATATGTAAACAACATCCAAACATAAGCAGAATAGGCTTAAAAGCAAGGAGAGATCGAGCAGCATGAACCACTTTCGCTTTATCAAAAAATCAGGCAAAAAGGCGCTTGCCGTTTGGCAGCGTGTTTCCAGCATTGTTTTCACCATATTATTGCTGTACTGCATGATCCCGGGAAATTTCATATATAACCCGTATCCTCTGAAAGAAGAGAATACCCTTGAGCTTAATGCTTCGCCAGAAACCCAGCCGGATATTCTCAGCAGCGGCAGCAGCTACGAAATATACTTTGATCAAATTGGGTATGTCGACTTTGATGATTGGGAATACCAGCAGTGCGATTCATTTATGGCAATGCTTCCTGAAAGCGCAAAGCTGAAGTCCTCAGGCAAAACCAGCGCTTCATGGAGCATATACGGAGATGAAGCCACGCTGACTATTACTGTTCACGAGGCCATATCAGCAGGCTTGCTGGCCGATCAAATAAGAGAGAAATACAGCGCTAAGGACATTAAGCTTGGATCCGGCGATGCTTTGCTTTCTATAAGTTCCGGCGGCGCCAAATGCATATATTCAATAAACGCAGCATCAGAAAGCTATGTAACCCTTTTGCAGGTTGAGTATAAAGACAGCCACATCGCAAGCTTGGCAAAAACGCTGGCTAGAGTTACATCGCGAACAGTTATTTATTTGCCTCAAGAGACCGCAGTTGCGCAAAACAGCCAACCCCAGCCAGATTCAAATGCTGCCGGCAGCGACCAAGGCCAAAGCATCTCTGCAAATTCTGCTCAAAGCCCGAAGCCCGGCAATTCGCTTTCTGCACAGCCAAGCGCGCCAAACCAGCCGGCTTCACCGCCTGTGAGTGCGCCAATACAGAGCGAACCGCCCCAAGCAAGCACGCCATCCCAGCCTGTATCGCCGCCTGTGAGCCCGCCTGCAAAGCCTGAACAGCCCCAGCAGTCAGCCCCTCCCGTGCAGAATAAACCAACCAATTCACAGGCAAGCAGCAGCAAAACTGTATATATCACAAAAACCGGAGCGAAATACCACTTGGATGGCTGCCAATATTTACGGCTCAGCCAAATAGAGATTTCGAAAAGCGACGCCATAGCGCAGGGCTATGAAGCTTGCCTCGTGTGCAAGCCCTAAAGAAGCCCCACTGTCTGTTCAAAGCTTTTCACCGCAGCATTGCAGCAATTTTGCGATTATGTAACTAAATTCTAAAGCGGAGAGCTAACCCTTTAAATTAATTGCATATTCATTGCATAAAGCTGCTTTTTTATTGCAACTCACGCGCAAAGAGGCACAATAATCACCGGGCAACCAAAGCATGCAGCCATATAAATACTAAGCAGCGCTTGAAGAGAGAAGCCGTGGCAAGGTATGCGGCAATATTTATTCGTGTACAATATCGCCTCTGCAATTGCATGAAGCCAGCTTTCATAGCCGCATTGCCGGCCATAGCTACAGCAGAATTGCATTAGCTATGCTTAGAAAGCATCATTTAGGGCACCGCTTTGCCATTGCAAAATCCAGCCAATGCAAATAAATGTTAGGATTTTTTTTAGCTGAGGCCCTACCCAAGCTTTCCGATCTCCAAATTATTCCTAGGATACAGATTCCATTATTCTCCCATAATACGGCATAATATGCGCTATAATATATTGAATAACTCATCACGAGGAGAATATTTTATGTCTATTTCTACAGTATATGAAGAAGCAATAGCATCTGTAACAATTCGCACAGCACCGGATTATAGCTTGGCTGGCTGCCTTATAAAATATAATTTGCCGAACGAGAATATCTCGGATATATATGATGAAACAATAGAGCGTTTTAAACTAATGCTGGCTGTGTTAGATGACGAAGGGATGCTCTCTGCTTTAAGTGAGATCTCTGCGCTGTCTGCCAATAGGCAGCCGTACTCAAAAAGACTGAACCTAGACATGTTGTATATGCTAGTGCGCATGTTTATCTTTATATATAAATTTGAAGAACAGCAATATTTAGTTATGCCAGATGAGCTGCGCATTCTATACGAAAAATCAGATGATACTAAAATGTTCATTGGCGAAGCGCAGAACCTTATAGAGATGAAGAAATATGCCACGGCATGCTTGAATCTATATGGCGCATTCGAAGCAGGCCGGTTTGCTGAAGTCTGGAACAGATACCATAAAGAGAAAATAGATGAAGAAGAAGCTATGGATTTTTTCCTTGATTATCGCCTGTTCATTTCAAGTTACTATATTTTTGATGACTGTTATATCGTTCACACAGATCTTATAGACGAGGACTTGGACGACTTGCTTGAAAGACTGGAAGAAATGGATATCGGCTACTATATGCCTACAAAAAGCGTCATCAATACTTATGGTGAAGCAGGCATGAGGTATGAGAAAACAGAATACTTAATCAAGCTGAAAGAGTTCATTTACAGCATATTTACTGATGATGATGTTGCAGAAAATGTCTTGGGGCACATTACCCACCCTAATCTGGCAGGATATATAGACATTATTTATACTCACCTTGCTGACGCCGGGTTTCCATTCGAAAACGAGCAAGCAATAAATACATTTGAAAAGCTTTACGAAAGTTTTTATCTGAACATGCGCGACTGGGATTATTGCGGTTACACGCAAAGCCAGGTAGCATTGCTATTTGATCTGCGCACGCAGCCATTTAAATTGGATGGGAGCTTAATGGAGTAGAGCTATTCTTGGTTCACTCAGGCCACGTTGGCATGAATAGCCTTAAGCGCTTTGATTATTCGTATAGATTGGCAAGCTGAAGATATTTTAGGATGCCAATCTCTTTTGTCTGGCAAAGTTCGCTATAATAGTATTCAAAAGCTTCGTATGGAGAATATCTCATGGATTTAGAAAAGACAGTGGATCTGTTGGCAAAAAACACAACACCAGTATACAGTCTAAAAGACTGTTTAAAAAAAGCGGGCGTGCCGGACGAGATGCTCGTCGATGTTTACACTGATACAATAACAAGATTTCGCAGCATGGTATATGTCTTAAACAATGTAGCGGCAAGGATTGAGTTAGATGAGCTCTCATTGCTGACTGAAGGCAAGCTTGCCTACCCCAAAGATGCCTCCCCTATACTATTGTCTTTGCTTCTTCATATGTATGTTTTTGCATTCAAATATAAAGAAGCGCTATACATCGTTATGCCAGATGAGCTCCGTTCGATCTATGAAGAATCATATACATTTGAGATAATCTCTGATGAAGAGCGCCACCTTAAAGACATGAGTAAATATGCTATTGCATGCCTGAATTTATATGGTGTTTTCGATGCAGGATTGTTTGTTGAAATATGGAACAAACACCATATAGAAAAGATAAACATAGAAGAGGCTGTAAACTTTTTCATTGACAATCTTATATTTCTTGATGACTACTATATACAAGACGGCTATATAATAAGCACAATGCTAGATGAAAATGGCTTTAATGATCTGCTTGACAGTATAGATGATCTGGATATCGGCTACTACATGCCAACCAAAAGTGTCATCAACACTTTTGGCGAAAAGGGCATGGAGTATCGGAAAACAAAGTATTTTTTGGAATTGGAAGAGTTCATTGAAAGCATATTTTCTGATGCCGGGGTGGCAGAAGAAGTCTTGTCATTTATTACATACCCTACTGTGGCAGGGTATGCAGATGCTATTAGCGATTGCCTTGAACAAGAAGGTTTCCCATTTGATGACGAGCAAGCTGTAAATGCTTTTGAAAAGAAATACGAAAGTTTTTATCGGAACATGCGCGATTGGGATTACGGTGGCTATACAGCAACCCAGGTATCAATACTATTTGATAGGAATTTGCTGCCATTTAAGTTGGATAGGCCTGAATTGAAGAAGATCAATTCTAACAGCAAGCCAGGAAAGCAGCGATCTTAGCAATCGCTGCTCTCCTGGCTTCTAGCCTATGTATATTTCGCTCATTTCGGGCTGCTGCTTTAGCAGCCATTATTATTCTATCTGAACAGCCGATTCTGGGTTAATGGCCCAATGGCTTCGTCAGCAGAGAGCCCTTGATCCCTCTGAAACTGCCTGACAGCGGCTATGGTTCTTGGCCCAAAGATTCCATCAGGCACAACATCGTATGCCCGTTCGCAAACAAAGCTACCTGCATAAGGTATGTAATATTGCCTGATGCTCCAGGGCGAACACTTACTGTAGGTGCCCTTGTTGCTGCGCCGAAAGTTCATGTGAGCGCAAGGTTTCTGCCAAATAGAGTGTTAAACCCACCCTGAAGCCCTCTAATAAGCGCTGCTTTGGTTGCCGGCCCAAATATGCCGTCTACTGTCAAACCTACATCATAGCGAAGGTTAAAGGCCGTCTGTATCTGCCTTACAACCGGATCGCCAAGTTGGCAGGATATACAGACTTTATTGATATTAAGCTTGTTGATGCCGGGTTCCCATTCGAAGACGAGCAAGTAGTAAATTCGTTTGAAAAGCTTTACGACCGATTTTATCGGAAGCTGCGCGATTGGACCAAGCCAGGCATCGGTGCTATTTGCTCTGTAAGTACCGCCTTTTAGCTGGATGAGGCGAATAAGCTATTCTTGATTCATTGAGTGCAACTTAATAGCCTGGAGCACCTAATTGACATTGGGAGCGTCACGCTCATATTAGCTGTATTAGATGAGGAAGAGATGCTCTCTGCAATAAAAGAGATTTCTGCGCTGTCAGCCAGCAAGCAGCCGTACACAGAAAGCTTAAACCTATACACGTTTTATATGCTCGTGCGTATGTTTATCTTTTTATATAGCTTTGAAGAACAGATGTATTTGGTTATGCCGGATGAGCTGCGCATTATATACGAAAAATCAGATGATACTGAAACGATCAATGGCGAAGCGCAGCACCTTATTGAGATGAAGAAATATGCCACGGCATGCTTGAATCTATATGGCGTATTCGAAGCAGGCCAGTTTGCTGAAGTCTGGAACAGATACCACAAAGAGAAAATAGATGACGAAGAGGCTCTGGACTTTTTCCTTGACTACAGACTGTTCATGTCAAGCTATTATATTGTGGATGATTATTTTATTGTTAACTCAAAACTGGAAGATGATGACTTGGATGACTTGCTTGAAAGGCAGGAAGAAATAGATATCGGCTACTATATGCCTACAAAACGCGTTATTAATGTTTTTAGCGAAATAGGCATGAAGTATGAGAAAACAGAATATCTACTCAAGCTGAAAGAGTTCATTTACAGCATATTTACTGATGCTGAGAAGGCAGAAGATGTCTTTGGCCACATAACTCACCCAAATTTGGCAGGATATAATGACATTATTTATGTTATCCTTGTAGACGCAGGGTTCCCATTCGAAGACGAGCAAGCAGTAAATACGTTTGAGAAGCTTTACGACCGTTTTTATCGGAATATGCGCGACTGGGATTACTGCGGCTATACGCCAAGCCAGGCATCATTGCTGTTTGATCTGCAAGTGCCGCCATTTAAGCTGGATAGAGGCGAATAAAAATCTGCCCGCCTAAGGCAGCTAAGGGTAGGGCGGTGGTTGAGCCGCGAAGCTGGGTGGGCTGCTTGGGCGGGGGCAGGTAGACGCGACAGCAGTCGGGTGGCCTCCGGAAGGTTTTCGGTTAATGGCGGGTGACCCCTCGGGCTGAGGCACTCAGCGGTCAAGGGCGCGCTTTCGCGCTAGTATTTGGCTAGACACAAAATAGCGCCAGCGCCAACGAGGCAATCCACGAGATGCTTGAGGCGTATAGGAAACAGGCGAGGCTTTTGTGCTGTTTTGCGCGCCTAAAGCATGAAATTTTTGGATGGGCTTTGGCAGGAGTTTGACAGGGTGAAAACCGACCCTGCCACCCTTGGCCGTTTTGGCATCGTTTGCTAAAGTGCAGCAGGCTAAAACTAAATAAGAGGCTTATATAATCAAGCCAGGAGAGCAGCGATGCTGGCAATCGCTGCTCTCCTGGCTTCTAGCCTATGTAAATATCGCTCATTTCGGGCTGTTGCTTTAGCTGTCAGTATTTTCTATCTGAACAGCCGCTCCTGGGTTAATGGCCCAATGACTCCGTCAGCAGAGAGCCCCTGATCCCTTTGAAACTGCCTGACAGCAGCTTCGGTTCTTGGCCCGAAAATTCCGTCAGGAACAACATTTGCATGGCCGTTCGCAAACAAAGCTGCCTGCAGAAGGTATGTAATATTGCCTGATGCTCCAGGGCGGACATTAACTGTAGCTGCCCTCGTTGCTGCATCGAATGTACCTGTGAGCGCAAGGTTTCTGCCAAATTGGGTGTTAAGCTCGCTCTGAAGCCCTCTGATAAGAGCAGCTTTGGTTGCCGGCCCAAATATGCCGTCTACTGCCAAACCTGCATCGTATCGAAGGTTTAGCGTAGTCTGTATCTGCCTTACAACCGGATCTCCGGGATTTGGTATAGAAGGCCCCTGGCCATTCCCATTGTTGGCCAGATAAACTTCATATAGCTTATCCCATGTAGCCGGGCCTACCCTTCCGTCTTCTGAAAGCCCAAATCTATGCTGGAACGCTACTACAGCATTTCTGGTAGCCGATCCAAATGCCCCGTCTACATGCACATGGGGCAAGTCAGAATAATAATTGCTTAAGTAATCGAGCATTACTTGAAGCCTTGTTACCAAGCCGCCGGTATTGCCCATCTGTACTGTGGTATTAGGCGGCAAGGTGCCGGCTACAATAGTGTCTCCTTCGCTTGTCAGCTCTGAGAGGTTAGTTACTGCAGCATAGTACCTGCTGATTGCATTCCAGGTTGCTCTATCCACTATTCCTGTTTGAGGCAAGTTGGCAACCTGCTGAAATACCCTGACAGCATTGCCTGTGTCTGTGCCAAACACTCCGTTGGTGTATTGTATGCGCGGAATATTCGGCCAGTTATTGCCGATTCTGTTCAGGTACTTTTGCATAACCTCAACATCCGGGCCCTGCTTGCCTTGCGACAAAGGAATGCCGGGGAAGGATTCTGTGATAGCCTCGACCGGCGCTGTGTCAATCATTAAGTCGTAAGGATAGTAATACCTAAGGATATGTATTGCCTGATAGCCTCTTTCGGCTAATGTAACAGTGCCCCATTGGGACATGCCGGGGCAGCTTACCATTCTGCCATCGCAATATTCAGTAAAGTAAGGCTCTATGTGTGATGGCCTGCGCAAGTATTGCCCCATGACCCTGTCAGTTACAGCTGCTATGCTTGCAAAAATGTCCCTGCCATCGACAAAGTACTGGTCTTGTGCAGTAGAATTCGTGATATCAAAGTTATAGCCTCTGCCACGGTACCATTCTGTATAAACTCTGTTAAGGGCAAAGTTCATTATAGCCCTGATATTGGCTTCAAGCGAAGCTTCCGGCCAGGTAGAATAAATTTCGCTTGACGCTACATTCTTAACATAAAGCGAAAAAGGGACTCTCACATTTCGTGCAGAAGCGTTCGTATAGCTGCCCAGATGCACTGTTATGTAATCAGGGATAATGACTCTGTGCATTATTCTTGAAGTTTCAAATGGCCCGTCTGCCCACGATCTTGAATCTTCGCGAAGCGCTTGCTGGTGCGGCGGAATTACGATTACTTCACATGGGGAGCCGCCTTCTATTGCAGGGTGCATTTCAACCGGCTGCATAGCAGCCTGTGTATCAAAGATCTGCACACCGCTTATGATCACCGATGCATACTCCGGATAGCTTACTTCCACCCAGTAGGTGGAGTAAGCTTTTCCAAAGAAGCTGGGATCATAGGTTAGTGATACATCAGGCGCATCAAGCATAACCTCATCTGTTAATCCAGAACTGTTGGTTACAAGTGAATAGAGCTTGCTTCCGCTTTCGTCCTTAATCTCTACCTTAGCGCCTCCTATAGGCAGAGCTTCGTTAGCCCTATGGGCCTTGACTGTTAGATATCCTGTACCCATCTTTACTCCTTTGCTATTTGGTTGCGTATATTATCGGAACAGCATTTCCTGCGTGTTCGGCCCTACAATCCCGTCCACTGCCAAGCCTTGGCTCCGTTGAAACGCCAACGCAGCAGTTTCCGTGATCGGCCCAAATAGGCCATCGGGTATTACTGATTTATTGCCCCTCGTATACAGCCCGGACTGAATTATATAGACAAGATTGCTGTAAGGGTTGCCTCTGCGAACGCTAACCGTAGCGGCTTTCGTAGCCGGGCCAAAAGCGCCGTCGACAGCCAGGCTCGCACCATAGCCTCTATTCAGTTCAAGCTGCAGGCTCTTAACTATTGCGCTTTTGGTTATAGGCCCAAAATAGCCGTCCTCTGCAATGTTAAGGCCGTACAATTCGTTGATTTTCCATTGTATTTCAAGAATATTCGGATCTGCTTCATAATATCCTGATCCGAAAACTTCCATGACAGCGTAAGCTATTGCATTTGATATGCTGTAAATATCGTGGCGCATCATATCGTTTGAATTGTTTAGAAAGCAAACTTCAAGCAGGCTGGCAGGCGCGTACGTTTCACGGATTATTCCAAGATAGTCCCGCCCGCTGGTGTTAAGCATGATTTTTGGCCCCCGGTTTACATAGCCAAGGCTGGCTACGGCTTTAGTAAGGGCTGTGGCAAATACTTTTCCTTTGCCTCCATTTTTGGTATGGAAAGCCTCTGTGCCTGTGCCGGGAGTTCCTGCATTGCTGTTGTGGTGAATTTCCAGTACGCCATCAACATTTGATCTATTGGCTAATGCAATATCAGCTGTTAAGCTTCTATTCACATCCTCTGTTCGGTTGTTTATGACTTCAACGCCGTGGCTGCGCAATATAGCCGTTACTGTATTGCTAATTGCTAGGTTCTTTGTTTTTTCGTATACTCCAAATGCGACTGCGCCGGGGTCGGCTCCGCCGTGCCCGGCAAATACTGCGATCTTTGGCATGATGATCTCCTTAGTTGTAATTGATAATTCATAGTATTCAATTAGCTGGATTTCGACACTTATAACTTGCTTTGATTTTGAAGGCGCTAAGCCGGCCTGAAAGCAGGCTTGCGCGCTCTGCGGGTACCACGCCGGTGGGTGAAAGTGCTTTTAGTGCATGCAATGTCTCAGTATTGCAGCCATATATGCTCTATAATCATTAGGTAGGCATTTAGTGAAAATAGGAGGAATTTATGGCACGGGAAAAAAAATATTTAGCCATTGCGATAGCAGCTATGCTGGCATTGTGCTCTTGCACAGCAAGCAATAGCAACAAGCAGAATAATGGCGACACCGGCAACAAAGATGGCAGCGGCAATAACGAAGACAAGCCATACGCAGCTCTCAGCGATATCAGGCAATCATGTGCCTGGGCAGTATCAAATAGCGATTTTAGCGCTCTGGCAGCTGTTGAATATGCCAACGGCACTGATTTCGAAAAACTGTCTATAGCTGTTTGCACAAGCGGCATAGCCAGGATAGAGTATGCAGGGGAAAAGGAAGCGATAGGCGAAAACAGCCTGTATTACTCTACCTATGAAGGAGTCACAGGCCCAAGCTGGAATGTCGCCTCCAAAGAGGGTGTAGAGCAATCTTTCAGCTTCTTTCTGCTTGATGGAGCTATAGAAGAAAGCGTGTTTGGCATTGAGAGCGGGCATTCACTCGAAAGGGAAAGGGATGACTATAGCTCACATGGGCACTTGCCGGCAAGTGATGAAGACATTCAAGTAGCCATACAGCTTAAAGGCGGCAGGCAGGTAAAGCACTCTGAGCTGCTGGGCACCCTGTCTGATGGCGGGCGCATCTCAGTGTTTCAGTATGAAAACACTGATTATGCGATGATAGTGCTTGCGTATATAAACGGCGAAAAGGTGGTTTATAAAGACTTCTACTCGAATGTTTTCAACGGAACTGCTTTTTGGAGGGCAGACGCTGAAAGCGAAGACATTTGCATGTTTGACATTGTTGCGGCTGTGAATACCGATGAAGGCCTAATGATTGCATTGCAGTGGTCAGGGCCTGAGGGCGCTATGCGATACATCCTTGTTGAAAACAATGGCAAGTTTGCTGAGTTTATGGATGACTATTGGAGCCATGATGTTTGGGAAGACAAGTTTAACCGCTATGACGGAGAGATTTTAGACAGCGCTGTATGGCCTGATTTGGACGCAAATGCTCTGCTAGGCACTTGGGCGGGCGAATGGGAAGGCTTAAATGATGACATGCTTAAGATGTCTTTTACCTTCAACGCAGACGGCACCGGAGCAGAGTATATATTCCAGGAAAGCAGCCCCTTTACTTACCGGCTTGAAGGCAACATGTTTTTATACGGCAGGGAAGGGGATCCTAACGTTGACTTTTTAAACGCCAAGATCGATGGCGACAAATTAATTATTCAATACTACCCTGTGCTGATTAAGCAGCCTTAGGAGTGCAATTGGCATAAAGTGCGAAAACAACCGCCTTGAAAAGATGATGGCGACAAAAGGAGGTGGCGGTTGTTTTCTTCGTTTGAAACGATTGCACATATAGTATAAGAAAACGCAGCAACATTTTCAATTACGGCTATTTGGAAAACCTGGCAATCAATTGCCTGTTTTATTACAGTTCACGAATTTCAATGTATTTATCCCATCCGGAATCCTGCAGGTACTCTATAGTGTCAATAATCTCGGCAGCATGGCCCGGCTGCATTATAAAGACGAAATCCCTGACTGAATAGCGTTTGGACTTTACGCTCATGACGTAGCAGTCCTGATCTATGTAATCCTTTACTTGAAATATGCGGTTTAGATACGCTTCTTCAGGGGATCGGTCTCTATGGCAATAAACAATAACAGTGCTGCCTTCATGGAAGTAATCTGCAGCTTCAAAGTATTCTGCATATTTATTTCCGGCTTTTGAAGTAGCATTTATGCTCTCAGGCAGGAATCCGTTGTCCGGATCGAGAAATACTATATCCGAGCCTTTCAGGTGCATTAGGGCATTAGCATGCCAGTCAGCGCGAAAATCTTCCCTGTCTGCGCTGCTTGTTATATCAAAAGGCCTGCTGTAATGCTTTGTGCTGTAAAGCAGATCGCTATTGATTATCGCATTAACAGAGCGATCATTTCTTATGCGCACAATCTCATATAGCGATGCAAAGAGTGCGTTGTCATTTGTATCGCATCCATTGCTCAGATACTTTATGTGCCTGCCATCTTTTTTATCATCGTCATCAGGCGTTAGGTACCAGTTTATGCCTATCTTGTAACCGACATCTTCCATTGATCGCAATAGGCCCAGCTTAACATAGTCCCCAATATCACCGACGTATTGGTTTTTCATTTAATACATGCCTTTTTTCTTGTAATCATACCACATGAAAGCATGCTCATGGGATACAGAGTTGTGCATTGTGCTGGCAAATAATTGCTGGCATCAAATTAACAATGCTTATTGCAAATCATATGGCGAAAACAAAGATAGAATAGCGATGAGCAGGCAATTAATCTATAATAAGACATGCATAACCGCAATAAATGGACGATGGTAGCAATATATTCAATAGCGCACTTTCTTGTTGATTTGGCATGCGCATACTTAATGTTTCGCTTTTTTATTGGCACGCCAAATGCCGGCATGCTGACATTTGCTTATAATTACTGCGCATTTGCCCTTCAGATGCCATTGGGGGCTTTTGCAGACAAGCTCAACCGGAATTGGATGGTGGCTGCTGTCGGCATTATTATCGTAGGAGCTTCATGCTTTCTGGCTGCTATGCCGTTTGCTGCCGTTATTCTCGCTGGCATCGGCAATGCCTGTTTTCATGTAGGCGGAGGCATTGATGTGCTTAATGTCAGCAAGGATCAAATGAAGGCGCTGGGTGTGTTTGTCTCTCCTGGCGCATTTGGCATTTATCTTGGCACCATGCTGGGTAAAACAGCCACTATAGCGCCGGCCTTACTGCCGCTTATTCTCTTCTTGCCGGTTATTGCGCTTATACTGCTGCAAAAGGCCCAAAGCGGCTTAACGCAAAACGCGGCCTTTTCCCTACAGCCAGTTCGCAACAGGAATTCAATAGTGCCACTGGCCTGCCTGTTTGCTGTCGTCTGCCTTCGTTCCTACATAGGGCTGGCAGTATCTTTTCCGTGGAAGGCAGAAGCCAAATTTGGCGCATTGCTCATTTGCGCTGTTGTGGCTGGCAAGGCTGCAGGGGGCTTTGCTGCTGATAAGGCAGGGGCTGCCAAAGTCTCGATGGCTTCGCTTGCCATAGCGTCAGTGCTGTTTTTAGCGCCTCAAGTGCCGACTGCAGGCATTATATCGATGCTCGCTTTCAACATGACAATGCCTATCACGCTATGGTCTGCGGCAAAAATCATGCCGGGCGCCAAAGGGTTCGCGTTTGGGACGCTCTCATTTGGATTGTTTATTGGATTTTTGCCTGTCTATTTCTTTGGGGGGCAAGGCTATCCCCCTATATTCTTTACTGCGTTTGGCGGCCTTTCCCTTGCATTGCTTATATATGGCTTGAAGGGATCGAAGATATGAGCACTGCCATACTGCCATCGCTTTTTATATCGCTTGCATTGACGATAATTTTAGAAACAGTTTTCCTTTTGATAATTGGCGTGCGTGAAAAAGGCGCCTTAATGCTTGCAGCATTGGCAAATATTGTTACAAACCCTGCTGTTGTGCTGCTATACTGGATCGGGGAGCTTTATTTAAGCTTTCCGCTATCGCTGTATAAAGCGCTGCTCGAAGCTTGCGCTATTGCCACTGAAGGCTATATATACAGCACATACACTAAGCTGCGCCGGCCATACTTGCTCTCATTAGGGGCAAATATGTTTTCCTTTTGGTGCGGCGAAGCTATACAGATATTTTGGAGGGCACTATAATGCGTAAGATATTCAGATACTTAGCAGCGATTGCAGCAGCACTGGCTTTGATGCCGTTTATTGCTGTTATAGCCGATGTGATTTATGAGCCGGAAGATGCGTTTTACCGTGCTCACTCAGCCGAATGCGTTTATACCGGCAGGAGCTTTAGCGCAAATGGCGCTGCCATCGCTATGAAAGCGCCTAACTCATCAACTAAGGCAGGTGAGCTTAAGAACGGAGATGAGGTTTATATTACCTATACATGCCTATATAAGGGCAGCTACTGGGGATTTACTGAATCACTGCCTGCATGGATCAATATGGCCGATCTGCTGCAAGTGTATGACTATATATCCTTTGAGCAGGATCACCAGAGCGAATTCTATTCGTATAGCGGAAGCTATGATGAGATAGAAAAAGCCGGCTCTGCGCTGCTGTGGCCATGGCCGGGAGCAGACAAGCACTATAGCGTGCTCAGGGATATTGGCAGCGAGAAAGATTTTATCGGCACAGCATACAAAGATGAAAATAGCCGTGAATGGGGATTTGTTTCCTACTTATATGGCAGGCATAATGCATGGATATGCATGAGCGATCCTATGAATGAAGCGCTGCCGGCCTTCTTGCCTTCGCCCGCGCCTGTAAAGTGGATTGCCGATGCAGGCTATAAAGACATAGCCGAGTCGCGAAGCCCTATAACGGGAGGCAACATTAATATAGCAATGATAGCCGGGTGCGTAGGCGCTGTTGTTGCCAGCGCTGCCGTTATTATCAAAAAGTTTTTTAAGCCCGCCAGGTAGCTTGGCCTTGCCTTGAGGCGGCAAGGATAATCGCTCAATAGCCGAATATTCGGGCATAAATCTTGCCTTTGCTGAAACAAAAATCCGGCGCTATGTTTATAAATTATGCTGCGTATAAACATAGCGCTATTTGTGTGCATTGCCTTTTGGTTTCGAGTTGCATACAGCCTGTTTAGCCAGGCTATTATGCTGTTATGGCTGTTTGCTTTCCCAGGGCTTGCCAACAGGCTTAGGGAATATATCCTGATCCGGCTATGCTGTTTTGCTTACCGTAATATCAAATCCATTGCTGCTGATCGTAAGCTCTGACATGCTTTTATATGCATCATCAATGCATGACTGAATAGTTTCACTTTGAATGCCGTATGTGCCAAGCCATACACCCAAGTAGAACCTGACAAACTCCTCTTCCCTTAGCCTGACAGCGAAACGCCCTACATATGATACAAGCCTGCTTTTCAAGGCATATTCGATTCCACTAATCATAATAAGGCCCCTGCTGTCCATATTTTCGGGAGCATGATCAAGAATCGCATTTAAGAATTCCATTTTTGTGCCGGTGTAGCTTACTTCGCATACCTCGGATGCGAAGTGCCTTATCTGTGCTTGTGTGAAAAACACCCTCCAAAAAATGCATTCCTGCAAAAACAAGCGCCCAAAATCATCCAGCTCCGGAAACAATCCCTTTATAGCAGTTTCAATGCCGGATACCATAGACGAGTAAATATTGTAAGCCAAGTGCAGCTTGTCTTCAAAGTGATGATAAAAACTTCCTTTGTTTGTTTTTGACATTTCGATTATTTCAGACACGGTGGTATTGTTGTAGCCCTTTTCATAAAACAGAGCGCTTGCTGCGCTGTATATTCGCTGCCGATTATCCGCTGCTTGCATAAATCTTACCTCTGTGATTAGTGGGAATATTATACCATAGACCATAGTCTAGACCAACATCCACATGACACATAGCTTCCGTCTGTTTTTGTTGACAAAACTTTATAATCAGCATATACTAGACCGTAGTATAGACTATGGTCTAACATTCATATTGGAGTGGAAAGGGTTTATAAACATGAAGATAGAAAAAGCGCTGGAAATTGCTAGGGAAGCCGGGTTTGAAATTGCTGTACCGATGGATCCTCAAAAGCTGGAGTTTCGCACAGAGGTTAGGGATATGTGTGCTGCGTGCAAAGCGTACGGCAAAAAATGGGTTTGCCCTCCTGCCTGTGGAGAGATAGCAGATATGCCGGCGCGCTTTCATAAATATCAAGACGGCGTTCTTTTTCAAGTAATTTGCAGGATGAATGACGAGTTGGATTTTGAAGCTATGGGAGATGTAATGCAGCAACAGAAAAAGTCTATAAAAAACCTTCTTGAAGCAATTAATGCCTCTGATGAAGATATTTATGTGTTCGGCAATGACGGCTGTGGAAATTGTACCGAGTGCACATACCCGGACGAACCATGCAAGTTCCCTGATATCGCACATCCTTCGCTGGAATCATGCGGTTTGCTTGTGAGTGATGTTTGTAAGGACAATGATCTGCCTTATTACTATGGCCGAAATACAGTCGCTTTCACTGGTGCATTTCTGTTCAACCCAAAGACTGGCAAAGAGGAATGATCGCATGATTTCTCTGCAGGCAATACAGCCAGCCCATATAGGAACCCTATAAGGGTGAGGCATCAAGGCTGCTATATGAACGCATGCGGTTGGCGCACGTAGGCAAAATACTGCATGGCCTGTATGCTGCTCGCCTGCGGGGATGAAAAGCTGCGGGTGATAATCGAAGCCGAATGAGGCCTAACTATTTGCTCTCGGCTTCGCCTCTGCAGCATGGCTAGGCGCAGTCGTGCGTTCGATGTAAACCATTGCGAAAGTGCGACGAGGCAAAGCAAGGCTTCTCTCGGCTTGAAATCCCATATGGCTCATCTCAGATCCGCAGGCGTCGCAAATAGGCACGGAATCCTTTGCTCAATGACAGTTATTTTCAATCACGGCTATGCTGCTTTGGCTATGCTGCTAACCATGCAGGCATTGGCAGTCGCACTTTCAAGCAGTCGAAATACACGCAGCCATGCACAAAATGGTATGCATCCATGAAGCCAAAGCGAATCTCGCCCCTCTATGCAATTCTGATCAAAGGCTCAAGCAACTTTTAGATGAAATTATGTTCGGCTTGATCGGATTTCGGAAAGCTCAGGCATTTGTGAGGCTTGAAGCTTTGCCTGTATAGCCAGGCCCTTACTCTCTCGCAAGAGAGCGAAATTCCGTATCTTTTTTTGAATGCATATCCATGCTTGCCGGCGTGCTATAATGAGCATAGTCCCAGCACATATGTATGTATATGTGTATATACACTCTTTACCTATGGTAGCCTTAAGGCCGGATGTCTGGAATCGAAGCTAAAGCCCCTTATAACTCCTGCTAGCGACTGTCTTCACGGTAGCTTCAATGCTTGGCTGCTGCGGCTGCAGTTTATACAAATTTAAAGCAGCATGCCTGGAATCTAAGTCATTAAGAACCCGTACAAGCATGAACAGGCATATAACAAGATACCGCTTACTGCCAGTTTAGCAAACAGAAATTGCATTGCCTGATATAGTAAGGCTGGAGGCCTGATACTGATATGAAAAAGAATTTGCCAATTAGCACTGACGATTTCCAAACTGTCATTAATGGCGGATATTACTTTGTTGACAAATCGATGTTTATTGCAGAAGCTTTAAGCAATATGTCTGAGACAAAGCTTATATTGCGGCCTAGGCGGTTTGGAAAGAGCCTGAATATGAGCATGCTCAAGGCTTTTTTAGAGATCGGCTCCCCAAAAGGCCTCTTCGATGGGCTGGCAATATCAGGGCAAAAAGATTTTTGTGAGGCCCACCAGGGCAAGTACCCTGTTATTTTTTTGTCTTTCAAGGACATTATTGCCCAGGATTTCAGCCAAGCGCTTGAAAGGCTGGCGACTAGAATCGGCAGGGAGGCAAAAAGGCTTGGCATTAGCAGTTTTACAGAAATCGATGAAGATGATCTAGCGATCATCAGAAAGCTGTCAAATGAAACAGCAACAGAAACAATGTTGCTGACAGCATTTATATAATGTCTGAAGCTTTGTTTCGCCATTATGGCAAAAAGGCGATAGTTCTTATAGACGAATACGACGCTCCTATAAACGATGCATACGAAAAGGGCTACTATGATGATATGGCCAGGCTGTTTAGAGGGCTGCTTGGCCAAGCACTAAAAAGCAACCCATATGTGGAGTTTGCTGTAATGACTGGGATACTGCGGGTTTCAAAAGAGAGCGTGTTTTCAGGCCTTAACAACATATCTGTATATTCAGCCCTTGACGAAGGATTTAGCAGCCACTTTGGCTTTACTGAAGAGGAAGTGGCTGGCATGCTCAGCTATTACGGATTAGAAGATCGTATGCCTGATATGAAAGAGTATTATGACGGCTACAGGATGGGCGGGATCGAAGTATACAACCCATGGTCGGTTGTTATGCAGTGCAGCCGCATGGCGAAGAACAAAAGCGCAGATCCTGAAAAGTTTTGGATAAACACAGCTTCAAACGACTTAGTGCGGGATATGCTTAAGCAAGATGGGCTTAAGGCACTAGAATCAATTGATGATCTTGCCAATGGAGGAACAGTCAAAAAAAGGGTGTCAATTCTGGCAACATACAGGGACTTGATCGATATCCCCGCTAGCGAGGCTGTATGGGACATGATGTTCTTGGCGGGCTATCTTACGTGGGTGAAAAAGACAGGCAACGATATGTACGAGCTGAGAGCCCCGAACTTGGAAATCAGGGAGGCCTTGAGAAAAGACGCGCTTTTTTGGGCAATGTCGTCTATGCCAATAGACGAAGGAAAGGCGGAAAAGCTTTATGCGGCTTTGCTTGCCGGCAACTCTGTAGATGCGGAGGCTGTAATTAATGGCCTGTTTCAGAAAGTGCTAAGCGTAAGAGA